>Ga0187878_1004418_pt1 | contig 10961 bp, 9 predicted proteins | sample June2016WEW_17_1_FD_132979 | JGI IMG/M metagenome (GOLD analysis project Ga0187878, IMG submission 132979) | Peatland microbial communities from SPRUCE experiment site at the Marcell Experimental Forest, Minnesota, USA - June2016WEW_17_150 | ecosystem: Environmental > Terrestrial > Soil >...
AGTTGAGGATCGTGCATGAACTGATGAAGACCAATACAAAGCTGATCGCCAATCCTGCCGCCTGGGAGGATTCCTGGAAGCGCAAGAAGATAGAGCAGATAAGGACGCTTCTGAACGGCTCACTGCTGGCCATGGGGAAGGTAGGCTTGAAGCTGAATGTGTCCAAGGAGAATCTTGGGCGGGTCGTTCTCCTGCTGCCTGCTCTGAAAGCACCCACCATATCCGGGCTGTACTCGAATGACTGGTATGCTGTGGAAACAATAGTGGACGGGAATGTTGTTCGGGAATTGATACCCCTGCTTAAAGAAGCCGGGGCCGAAGGCATAATTGAATACCCCTTGAATAAGGTTGTCTGAGAGGTGCAACAGTTATGGCGCGGAAGGCTAAAATTTACAGGAAAACAACGGAGACGGAAGTATCCATAGAGCTTGATCTCGATGGTGCAGGAGAAGGGAAGATATCCACGACTGTGGCGTTTATAGATCACATGCTTAGCCTCTTTGCCCGGCACGGCCTCGTGCATCTCATAATAAAGGGCCGTGGCGACACGCAAGTCGATGATCATCACTTAGTTGAGGACATCGGTATTTGCCTTGGCGAAGCTGTGAAGAAAGCCGTTGGTGATAAAAAGGGGATAATACGTTACGGATCCGCCATTATTCCTATGGATGAGAGTCTGTGCAGTGTGGTGATGGATATTTCCGGAAGACCCTATCTGATTTATAACGTGGAATTCAAGAGCAAGAAAAGCGACAAGTTTGACTACTCTCTGTTAAGGGAATTTTTTAAGTCTTTTTCAGATCATAGCGGAATAACCTTGCATATCAACCTCCTTTATGGTAGGAACAACCACCATATAGCCGAGGCGATTTTCAAAGCCTTTGCCCTTGCCTTGAGAAAAGCAGTGACCATTCACGGCCGCATAGAAGGCATCTTATCCACTAAGGGAAGTCTGTGATCAGCAGTGTCCGAAGAGGAGGTGGTAACATCCACAGAGATTCGTTAAGTATTTTAGATCGGTTTGCCCAGTTCCTCCTTCTATTTTTCATTCTTTGTATATTTTGCGGCTGCCAGCGTGCAAGCGGCGTATCTACCACTCTTAAAGATGACGGGAAGGTTGTCTTTAAGCGTATCGCTGTCGTCCCGTTCCAGGCAATCCGCCAGGAAGATGCAGACATTTCGACAGTGCGATGCCCAGTGTGTGGTGTGGTATTCAGGACAGAAAGCTATGCCAAGGGTTCAGAGACGGTTGTCGAAGGCATATTTCTTGAGCGTCTCAAGGACGAGAAGGCATTTGCTCTCATCCCGCCGGACAGAGTGGGAGGCGTTTATGAGGGGGTCACAGGAGCACTTTTCAAAGCTGATATTCTCGATGTCTTAAAAAAAGTCGGCACTGAATTGGAAGCGGATGGAATTATACTGGGTTACGTGTACCGCTTCCGGGAAAGGAAAGGATTCTCGCTATCCGTTGAAAAGCCGGCATCCGTGGCCTTTGAAATTCATCTGATCAGGGTGAGCGATGGTGCCATCGTCTGGAAAGGCATTTTCGATAAGACGCAAGCCTCACTTATGGAAAATCTTCTTCAAATAGCTTCTTTTATAAAAGAGGGTGGAAAATGGGTTACCGCTAAAGAGTTGGCTGCCGAGGGCATGGATGACGTTTTGAAGGATTTTCCCGGAATCCGGCACGAATAACGGAAACTCATAGACAATCTCGTGTGGAAACCTGTTGCAGCAGTTTTCACGGCGGGAAGTTTAATACCTTCGGGTAGGGAGTCGACAAGTGATTATAATACCGGCGATCGATTTGAAAGATGGCAGGTGTGTACGGCTTGCACAGGGGGATTTCAGGCGTGTGACCATATATTCCGACGACCCTGTCGGTATAGCCAAGAAGTGGCAGGAGAGCGGTGCTGAACGCATCCATGTAGTTGATCTTGACGGTTCGCTCAGCGGTTCACCAAGGAATGCGGATGTGATCCGGGATATCGTCGAAGAAGTCGGATTACCGATCGAGGTCGGCGGTGGCATAAGAGACATGAAGACTATCTCGGCCTACGTAGGAATGGGCGTAAACTGGGTGATCCTGGGCACGATAGCTCTGAAAGACAAGGATTTCGTCAGGAAGGCGTGTGACGCTTATAGAGGCAAAATCATTCTCGGCATTGATGTGAATGATGGTAAGGCAGCAATACATGGGTGGACAGAGCGGACTTCAGAATCTGCAGTTGAGATAGCAAAAGGTTATGAAGGCTTCGGACTGGCCGCGATTGTCTACACTGACATCAAAAGGGATGGCATGGAAACGGGCGTCAATATAGAAGCTACCAGAAATCTCGCCCAGTCAGTTGATATCCCGGTAATAGCTTCAGGCGGCGTTTCAAGTGTTGGAGATATCCGCACACTCCGTGAAATAGAAAAGTTCGGTGTCGTGGGTGTTATTATCGGTAGAGCACTGTATTCAGGCGCCGTTTCGCTCACGGAAGCCATAATCCTGTCGAAGTATTGATATCTGTGACAAAGCGTTTTTGATGATCCCGCATGATGGCAAGAAAACTCGGCTCCGTAATGAAGAAGGCTTCAATGCGCCCCGATCCCATGAAGGGAAGGATATAGCCGTATGCCCAAAGAGGAAGGGATACAGCGGAAACGACGTTTTTTGGTTTTTTTGCTAAATCTTCATTCTTAAAAGTCCCGCCGTTCAGGCGCGGAGGTTCACTTCAAAGAGAAAGGATGACGTCATGGAAGATTGCATTTTCTGCAAGATAGCAAATGGCACGATACCGAGCAAAAAAGTTTACGAAGACGCAGAGGCAGTGGCCTTTGATGACATCCATCCTATGGCTCCAGTTCACGTTATTATAATTCCCAAAAAGCATATCCCGACCATACTGGATGTAACGAAAGCAGACATGAACTCTATCGGCTCCATGTTCATTGCCGCCCAGGAGGTGGCACGTATCAAAGGCATAAATGAAAGAGGATTTCGAGTCGTCATAAACTGCAATAAAGAAGGGGGCCAGTTGATTTTTCATCTGCACATGCACGTTTTGGGAGGGAAAAAACTGAAGGACGGACTGGCCTGATTGAAGACGTCTTGACAAACAGCCAATGTGATATAAATTACTAGTGTTTAAGGTTATGTTATATGGGTGGCATAATGAATATTGATGAGAAAGTTAACGGTGAGATGGTTTTGGCCGCCAAGGCAAAGGATCACGTAAGGCTGTCTGCCATACGGATGGTAAAGGCAGCTATGCATAACAGGGAAATAGATCTGAAGAGGAAATTAAACGAAGTGGAATTCCTCCAGCTCCTGTCATCAATGGTGAAGCAGAGAAAAGACTCGATCGACCAGTTTAGAAAAGGCGGCAGGGAGGACTTGGTTGATAAGGAGGAGGCGGAACTGAAAGTCATTCAGGCATTCATGCCAGAGCAGATGTCGGAAGAAGATGTCGCCCGCGAAATTGTGACAGCAATCAAAGAGGTGGGCGCAGTCGGTATCAAAGACATGGGGAAGGTAATGAAGGTCCTCATGCCGAGATTAACGGGTAAGACAGACGGGAAGATAGTTGGCGAGAAGGTTAAGGAAAAATTATCATCTTAATTGCACATATTTCATCCTGGCGCAAGCATCCCCCCTCCCTCTTCAGTATAGGGTGATAAGGGGCTGAATTCATATCAGTCATCGGGAAAATTGAAGATAGATGAACTCCCCGGCAAGGAAGAAATTATTCTGCATTGCGCCCTTTCTCCCGCCGTACGGGCAGGCATATTGGAAGCGCTCCCGGCCTATGATTTGCCACTCAGAACTTCTTGTAAAAAGACGCGATAATCTTAGCGCCCTTTTGGGATTTATCGACGCCTGCGTTTTAATCCTGAGAGGATAGAGGGACGAGGCAGTGAATGGACATATTGCTCCAGATAAAATAGAAGAGGTAAAGAGAAGGGCGGATATCGTTGATCTGGTTTCCGAATATGTCACGCTCAAGAAAGGAGGGAAAAACTTTCTTGGACTCTGCCCCTTTCACAAGGAGAAGACCCCTTCCTTTACGGTGAATCGAGACAAGCAGATATTCTACTGTTTCGGATGTGGCGAAGGAGGCAATGTTCTGACATTTCTGATGAAAATGAGCGACATGTCCTTTCCGGAAGCGGTAAGGCATCTGGCGGGTAAGACGGGCGTTGTCATCCCTGAGAGGATTTTGACCCGCCAAGAAAAGGAGTCATCCAGCGTCAGGAACGAGGTCAGCCGCGTCAACAAGATGGCAGCGGCGTATTTTTCCAAGAACCTATTTTCGCAGGCGGGAAAAGAGGCACGGGACTACCTGAGAAAAAGAGGGATACAGGATGACGTAATCAAGGAGTTCGGCCTTGGATACGCCCTCGACGGATGGAGGCATCTGAGGGATTATTTTGAAAAGGCGGGCATCTCCTTGAAGCTTGTTGAGCAGTCAGGACTGATCATTCCAAAGGCGAACGGGGGCGGGTCTTTTTACGACCGGTTCAGGGGGAGATTAATTTTCCCCATAGAGGACGTCGTCGGCAGTGTCATTGCCTTCGGCGGCAGGATTATAGGGAGCGGCGAACCGAAGTATCTGAATACTTCCGAATCGCCAGTTTATATCAAGGGAAGGAACCTCTATGGCCTCAACCGCACGAAAGAAGACATCCGCAAAAAGGGTTATGCTATCCTCGTAGAAGGGTATTTTGACTTAATCACCCTGTGGGCTTCCGGCATCAGGAATGTCATCGCCACGCTCGGGACCGCTCTGACGCGAGATCATGTCGATCTAATGCGGCGGTATACTTCGCACGTTGTTGTGGTGTTCGATCCTGATGAAGCCGGAAAGAAGGCACTGACGAGGAGCATAGAACTGTTTCTTTCCGGGAATATGCATGCAAAGGGCGTTGTACTTCCAGATGGCTATGACCCTGATCAATATTTGAGAAAATATGGAAAAGAATCCTTCATGGAAATCATCGATGACGCCGAGTCCCTGGTCGATTACTATATTGAGAACGTTATCGGAAGAGTGGCGACTTATGAAGAGAAGAGAGATGCTCTGAGGGGAGCCGTGTCGTTTATTATCCATATTGAAAATACCAGAGAGAGGGACCTGTTCATAAGAAGGGTGTCGGAGAAAATAGGTTTGGATCAAGAGCTTCTCACAAAAGAGGTCAATCTTGCCTTGAAGGCGCCTGCCGGAAAGGAGGCAGATGCCCCAAGAGAACCGGATATAAATATCGACACGGTGGAGTTGAGTATTATCCATATCATGCTGGAATACCCTTCTGTGGTTCCTGACATTATCAAGAAAAATATCATTGATTGCTTCATGAGCGCGAATCTTAAATCTCTCGCCGTGAAGCTGACGGATTATTATGCAAAAGAAGGGGCAAAAGGTTTTGATGCGTCGCAATTCATACAGGCCATTGATAACGAGCTTATAAAGAAGAAGCTTCTTAGAATGATGATAGAAGAGAATCCTTACGATGATAAGCTAATTGATCGCGTGACTGCGGACGCGATGAAGCAGGTTAAACGGAAGTGGTACAAGGAAAGATGTCGGGTCTTGAAGATGAAAATTAAAAAGGCCGAGGAGAACGATAATCAAGAGTTATGGGCAAGGCTCTTGGAAGAACTGCAAAGATTACAGAGAGATGAAAAGACGTCGTTGTGAAAACAACGTGTTTAAATTTGTTTTTTGAATTCGGTAGCGAGTGAATACTGGATGACATTTTTCCTTAAGAATCGAAGATTCTCTGCGGCTTGCCGCGGAGAGCTTCAATAAAGGGCCGGGAGAAACCAATATGGGAAAAGAAATGGAATCGGAAGAATTTAAGAAGTTAATATCATTGGGCGAATCGAAAGGTTTCTTGACCTATGATGATGTTAACGATTTGCTGCCATCCGACGTCATATCTTCGGACCAGATAGACGATATCATCATGCTCTTTGGTGAGAAAAATATAGACATCATCGATACTGACAAGGGCGAAAAGCTGGTTGTGAAAAAGGTTGCCGATGAAAGGGCGGAAGTCAAAGAGGAAGATATTCTTGACCTCATGGCTACCGTGGGAAAGACCGGCGATCCTGTCAAGATGTACCTTCGCGAAATGGGACTTGTATCCTTACTCTCCAGGGAAGGAGAAGTTGAGATAGCAAAGAAGATCGAAGAGGGAGAGAAGGAGGTCATGGACTCCATCTTTGGTGTAACAGCCCTGGTAAAAGATGTCGTGGATATTGGCAAAAAAATCAAAAGCGGTGACCTCCGCATAAAGAGCATAGTAGGCAATCTTGAGGATGAAGACGGTTTTGTGGAAGAGGATATGCACAAGGAAAGGGTAGTGAAACTGATTGACAGGATAACTGCCCTAGACAGGAAGAATGACACCCTTAAACGGAAGCTTAAACTCAAAGGCCTGCGCAAGAAAGAGAGAAGCGCTGCCGAGGAGGAACTTGAAAAAAATATCAGGAGCATCATTCGTCTATGCAGAAAAGTCAAATTCAGCAAGAGACAGATAGAAAGAATGGCCTCGAAGCTGAAGCTCTATGTGACCGCAGGAGAAAAGGCAGAAAATGACCTCCGCAGGTGCAAAGAAACAACAGGATTGTCCCTCAGTGAGATGGAGAAGGCATGGAAACGGGTAAAAAAGTTGCCTGCCGGACGCGTAATCGATAAAGAAACAAGGGTGTCCATTCAGAAGTTGAAAGAATGCGAAATCCTCGTAGGGGAAGCGAAAAAGACAACAGCAGCAATCGCGCAGGAAATAGGCATCTCTTTATCTGCTTTGAAAAAGATTGTTACTGTCATCGAGAGGGGAGAGAGAAAAGCCGAGAAAGCCAAGAGAAAACTGGTGGAAGCAAACCTGCGCTTGGTTGTAAGCATAGCCAAAAAGTATACAAGCCGAGGATTGCAATTTCTGGATCTTATCCAGGAGGGGAACATCGGTCTGATGAAAGCAGTTGATAAATTTGAATATCAACGAGGATATAAATTTTCCACTTATGCCACATGGTGGATCAGGCAGGCGATAACAAGGGCGATTGCCGATCAGGCAAGGACCATAAGAATTCCCGTCCATATGATTGAGACGATAAACAAGCTGATTCGCACATCACGTTACTTGGTGCAGGAATTGGGCAGAGAGCCAAATCCTGAGGAAATTGCGAATAAGATGGAGTATCCTTTAGAAAAGGTGAGAAAGGTTCTGAAGATCGCCAAAGAGCCGATATCTCTCGAAACTCCCATAGGCGAGGAAGAGGATAGTCACCTTGGTGATTTTATAGTTGATAAGAAAATTATGTCGCCATCAGAAGCTACGATAAGCATGAATCTCGCGGAACAGACAAGAAAGATATTGTCAACATTGACGCCGAGAGAAGAAAAAGTGCTGAGGATGCGTTTTGGAATCAGCGAGAGGAGCGATTACTCGTCGGAGAGGGAAAAGAGTCACTTGGAGATTAACAGGGAGCGGAACAAACAGCTAGAGGCAAATACGGTCAGAAAATTGAGGAACCCGTCCAGGAGGAAAGTCTTCCGACCGGCAGTGAAATAAAGATTGACAAGCATAAAGCAAGAAGTATAAATAAATAATTTGCAATCGAGGCAAGATCTTTCGTAAGAAGTAATGACGGGCCCATAGCTCAATTGGAAGAGCCACCGGCTCATAACCGGTAGGTCCCTGGTTCGAACCCAGGTGGGCCCACCACAATAATTGAAAAACCAGGTGCTGCAATTTTATACCGCGTATAAGGCATATCATCATATGCATTGCCGCACCTGTAGTGAGAGCAATGTCTATATGTGTCCGGGAAAGATATCAGCAGGCATTTCAACAAAGCATCAGGGGAGAAATATCCTGAAGAATCAAATGCACCACATGTTGGTGCATTTTTTTTTGCACCGATGACAGATTTTAACTTCAAGAATGCATTAATGGATACGGCGCCCCGTTTTATAAATGAAGAGGAAAGGGGATTCTTTTGAAAGAACAGTTATCATACTTAATTGAGCTTCAGAAACTCGATTTGATCGTAGGCAAGATAATCTTCAAAAAAAGCGAACTGCCTGATAAAATTGTGCGGATGGATGAAGGCTTCGCGGCCTCTGCGAAAAGCGTGGAGGAAAGCAAGAAGAAGTTTGAGGAATTAAATAAACTGCAGGGTGAGAAAGAAGACAAGTTAAGAAAAGGCATCGATATCCTGAAAAAGACGAAAGATCGCCTGCTGGAGGTAAAGACAAACAAGGAATATCAGGCGATGTTGAAGGAAATTGAGACTATAGAGAATAAGAACAGCGGGATCGAAGATGACATTATTTCCGGTTTGGAAGAGATTGATCGTATAAGAGCCGAGGTGAAGGTAAAAGAGAAAGATTTTGAAACTCACAGGTCGCAGTATGAAAAGGAAAAGGAAAAGATAGAGAAAGAGATCAGTCAGCTTGACCACGATCTTCACGATGCGGAGAAAAGAGCCGAGGCGCTCAGAAAACAGATTCGTGGCGAACTTCTCAAAAGGTATGAAACAATTAAAGGCAGAAGAAATGGCGTAGCCGTGGCATTGGTGTGGAAGGAAGTCTGCGGCGGCTGCCATATGAATATACCTCCTCAGATGTATAATGAGCTGCAAACGTCTGCGGATCTGTTGACCTGTCCGAACTGTAACCGTATCATCTACTGGCATAGTCAGGGTGAAGATAATGGATAGCCCGGTTGTGAATCTTTACACCGATGGGGCATGCAGGGGAAATCCCGGGCAGGGCGGCGCAGGAGTTGTTCTGGTGGATGAGACGGGAGAAATCATAGCGACTGTGAGGCATTCATTGGGACATTGCACGAATAATATCGCCGAGTACAAGGCTCTCATTTTTGGTTTAGAAGAAGCCTTAAAGAAGCGATATGGACGGTTAAACATATTTCTCGATTCGGAGCTCCTCGTCAATCAGATAAAAGGCTTATATAAAGTCAAAAATGAAAATCTGAAAACCCTGATGTCCGAAGTGAGAAAATTACTGTCGTATTTTGACGGTTATAAAGTAGAGCATATCGATAGAAGCCTGAATCACATGGCCGACAAATTGGCCAATGAAGCCATAGAGGAAGCCATCTGATCCCTCGTTCCCATCTGGAATGTCAATTTCTAAATTGAAGCCCTCCGCAGCAATCTGCGGCGAATCTTCGATTCTTAAGGAACAGTATCGTTCGGCATTCGCTCGCTACCGAATTCCAAATGCCCCCTGACACTCCCGGCATATCTTTCGTGGTACGCCATCTTGAGCATTGTGAAAGATGCTGGAATCCTGATATTGCCCGCAGCCTTCAGGAGACGATCTTGATATTATAACTTCTCTTTTGCGCTGAAATTGACTATAGTAAAAAAAGGTGTTGGAGCAGATCAGATGATCGCTGGCCCGGTATTCCGGGCTGGAGGAAAGTCCGAGCTCCGCAGGGCAGGATGGTCGCTAACGGCGACTGGGGGTGACCCTAAGGAAAGTGCCACAGAAAATATACCGCCTGTCATTGGCAGGTAAGGGTGAAAAGGCGAGGTAAGAGCTCACCAGTTTCCCGGGTGACCGGGAAAGCTTGGTAAACCCCATCCGGAGCAAGACCAAATAGGAGAACATTAAAAGTGGCCCGCTTGTCGTTCTCGGGTAGTGTCGCTTGAGGCAGCAGGCAACTGCTGTCCCAGATGAATGATCATCACCGCCTTTCTGGTGACGGAAAAGCGGGACAGAACTCGGCTTACGATCTGGTCCAGCACCGACTAAATACCATTCACGACTTGATCACATGATACATTATATCTTGCTTATCATTCTTGTCCTGGGCGGAGCTGGTCCATGTCTTGCCTATAATACCAATCAGGCCATGGAAGAGGCTGATGCGTATCTGAGAAACGGGCAGTATCTTGAGGCAGTGGGGGCCTATCAGGACATCTCAGACGTGTCGCCCGATTCGAAGATGAAGGCGAAAGCAACACTCAGGATAGGTGATATCTACAGCTACTTTCTGAACAATAACGAGCGGGCGCTGGAAAAATATCGTGTCGTCATAAAGAAATACGAAAGCAGCGTGCATGCGGCGAACGCTCATTTCAACTCCGGGATGATTCTGTATGAGAAGAACAGGTACAAAGAGGCACTGAATGAATTCAAGATATACCTGAAAAAATACCCCCGCGGGGACAGGAGAGATACGGCAGAGTTCATGATAGAAACTTGTCAAAAACCACCACCTGCCATGAAGGAAGAAAAGTCATCATTTAAGAAAGCGAAAAAGGAAAATGTCAGGGTTCTCGTGGTGACCGGTGTTCAGGCTATCCGCGTGGATTCTACCTCCGAATTTGAAGTGCGCGATGGCTATGGAAAAGACCTTTCGGGCAAGGTCCGAAGTGCTGCCCTGACTAATTCAGGAGGCGCTATAAGGCTCGATGGCAATGGCCTTTCCCATGATAGGCTGGTGATTGTGCCGTTGAATGGCCAATGGTTGAATTTGAACGGCACGCCATACAGAGGTGAGCTTAGAATAGCCAAGAGCACCAGGGGCGATATGGATGTGATTAATATTCTGGATGTGGAGGCCTATCTCTATGGTGTCGTCCCGAAGGAGATGTCCCCTCAATGGCCGCTGGAGGCGCTCAAGGCCCAGGCGATTGCCGCAAGAACGTATGCCCTGTACCAGAAGGAGAAAAGCAAGGAGAGAGAATACGATGTAATTGCTACTACAGCATCCCAGGTTTATGGCGGAGCAGGCGCAGAGGCGGCGATGTCCAATAAGGCAGTGGATGAGACAAAGGGCATGGTTCTCCTCTACGACGGTCAACTGGCCCTTACATATTTTCATGCAAATAGCGGCGGCATGACGGAAGAGGCAAGACAAGTTTGGAGCGCCGATGTTCCCTATCTAAAGGCGGTTCGTGATGATTACAGCGCCAGGGCTCCCGGCTGTTCGTGGAA
>Ga0187878_1004421_pt1 | contig 10949 bp, 9 predicted proteins | sample June2016WEW_17_1_FD_132979 | JGI IMG/M metagenome (GOLD analysis project Ga0187878, IMG submission 132979) | Peatland microbial communities from SPRUCE experiment site at the Marcell Experimental Forest, Minnesota, USA - June2016WEW_17_150 | ecosystem: Environmental > Terrestrial > Soil >...
GGGCCGGGGGACGCTGCAATGATGTACCCACCTGTGTGGGGGCAAAGAGCCGGGGAGGGTTTGGACAATGGATGGCGTCAATCACAGCCCTGCTTTTGAGAATTTACCAGGATGAAGGGAATAGCAGTTTAGCCACACCCACAGAGCGATTAAAGGTTTGATGAAGGTGGCAGCCCTACACCGGCGCATCGGCGTCCAGCAGCGCCTGGGTGGTTTGAATCAGCTTCTGGCGCAGGCGGGTTGTCGGCAGGGCGCACTGCTCCATGCCCAGGAGCACCCCGCCGATGACCGGCGGCGTAGTCAGTCTGACCAGCGTGGCTCCCGGGGCGGCCTTGAGCAGGGCGGCGCGCATGGGCTCGATCAGCAGGTTGCCGCCGTTGAACAGGCTGCCGACCAGCACCACCTCGAACTGCTCTTGCTCGATCTCAAGCTGGCGGGCAACCCCGGCGGCCAGGTCGGCCAGGCTTTCGCCGGCCCAGCGGATCACGTCGCACGCCACGGCGTCCCCGTTTTCGGCGGTCTTGAAGATCAGCGGGGCGGCCCGGCCGCGGATTTCGAAGCGTTCCTGGGTCAGGCCTTCGATCAGCTCGGCGGCGGTCTTCACCCCCACCAGCTCGCAGAACACCTCGGTCAACCGGGTGGCCGGGCCGCGCCGCGACCAGGCCCGTGAAACCCGGCGCACGGCTTCGCCGACCAGCTCGCCCGCCCCGGCCCCTTCGCCCATCGGGAAGCCCATGCCGGTCACGTTGCCGTACCTGTGCTGGCGGTTGCGCCCCCAGCAGTTGCAGCCCGAGCCGGCCACCACCGCCAGGCCCCAGCCTTCTTGCGCCCCGGCCACCAGCCCGATCATGGCGTCGTTGACCACTTCCACGGAGGCGTTGTCTATCCCCAGCGGGCGGATCGCCTCCAGGGTGGGCGGCAGCTCGGAGGGCCAATCGTAGCCGCCCAGGCCAAAACCGGCCCCGGCGATCTGCAGCGGCGCAATGCCGGCCTGCGCCAGGGCCTGGCGCGTGGCGGCCTGCATGGCTGCCGAGAGGCCGTCGTAGCCGACGCCTTCATGGTTGCCAGGCCCGGCCTTGCCAAAGCCACAGGCCCGGCCCTCTTCATCGGCGACCAGGGCATGCGTCTTCGATCCACCCACATCGATGCCAAGAAAATACTGTGTCAAATGGTTATCCCCTTCGTGGAAGGTCCCCAGATTTTGAAGGTTGAGCGTGCGTACGCACGCTCAACCTTCAAAATCTGGGAATATAAATCTCTCATTTCCAGAATAAAGGTAAATAGGCTTTGTGCGTTTCGAGCAGGTCGTCCAGCACCGCCTGCACCTGGTCGGCGGACGGGCCGAGCGGGTGGGCCAGGAGGGCCTCGTAAGCCAGCTTGCGGTTGCCGGTGAGGGCCGCCTCGGCCGTCAGCAGCTCGTAGGCCTTTACCTGGGCGATCAGCCCGGCGCACACCGGCGAGAGGGCCGCGGCCGGGAGGGGGTGAACGCCGCGGCGGTCGACCCGGCAGGGCAGCTCCAGCACCCAATCGGCCGGCCAGGCGGGCACGGCGCCGTTGTTGCGCACGTTAGCCACGTGCACTTCGCCCAGGTCGTTGTAATGGGCGTTGAGCAGCTGCGTGGCGACGGTCGAGTAATACGCCCCGCCGCGCTTCATCAGGTCGGCCGGCGGTTCCTTCAGGTTCGGGTCGGCATACTGGCGCAGCAGGTCTTTTTCGATCTGCATGACCTGTTCGCCGCGCGAGGGCGGCCACTTCTGCTGCCTGGCGACCCGCCGGTCAGTGTAATAATAGTAACCCAGGTAGCCGTTGGGGATCATCCCCAGCGTCTCAATCGTGCGTGGGTCCCATTCAGGATCCGGATCGCTCCGCAGCTCTTTCAGGGTCATCTCGATCACCCTGGGCCACATGTCCTCGCCGTCGATGGTCAGGCCGTAGTACCAGGTCAGGTGGTTCAGGCCGAGGGTCTTGATCTCGGCCCGCGCGGGGGCGATTTCCTCGCCCAGGGTTGCTTTCAGGCCGTTCAACATGCCCATCTTAGTGGTGATGGCGGAGTTGCACACGCCCACCGAAGGAACGTCGGGGGCGTAGCGCTGCAGCGCCTCGGTGACCAGCCCGGAGGGGTTGGTGAAATTGACCAGCAGCGCCCCGGGGGCAGCCTCGCGCACGTCTTTGGCGATGTTCAGAACGACCGGGACGGTGCGCAGGGCCTTGGCCATGCCGCCGACGCCGGTAGTTTCCTGCCCGATCAGCCCGTGCCGCCGGCCCAGGTATTCGTCGGCCACACGGGCCGGCATCATACCCACGCGCAGTTGGGTGGTGACGTAGGAGGCCCCGCTCACCGCCTCGCGCTGGTTGGTGCTCAGCACCACCTTGAAGGGCGCGCCCCTGGCTGCCACCATGCGTTTGGCGAAGCCGCCCACGATTCCCAGCCGCTCAGTGTTGATGTCCATCAGCCACAGCTCATCCACCGGCAAGGTGTCGTGCCGCGCCAGGAAGCCATTTACCAGCTCGGGGGTGTAGGTTGAACCCCCACCAATCACAGTGATTTTCATAGCTCCACCATTTTTCTGTTCGAGAAGATCAGGCTCACCGGGAGTAACTGTGGAAAGTCCCCAGATTTTGGGCGTGAGCGTGCGTACGCACGCTCACGCCCAAAATCTGGGAGTTCACCACGGCCATTCCCAGGGAAACGAGGATTTGTAAACTGCGTCGATAATTTTCATCATTTGGCTCATTTGCACCCGCAGGACTGGCGGATGACCAGCTCGGTGGGTAACAGCACTTCCGCCTCCGACTGGCCGGTCTGAATGCGCCGTACGAGCTGTTTGACCGCTTGGCGGCCGACCTGTTCGGTGGGGGCGCGCACGGTGGTCAGGGGCGGGTTCAGGTAGCGGCTGGGCGCCATATCGTCGAAGCCGGCCAACGCCACGTCTTCGGGCACCCTCAGGCCGGCCTGGTTGAGGGCCGCCAGGGCCCCGATGGCAGAGTTGTCGTCCCCGGCGAAAACCGCCTCAAACCGGGCGCCTTTTTTCAGCAGCGTTTCGACGGCCGCTCGCCCATCCTTCTCTTTATAATTACCCGGTTCGACCAGGCGCGAGTCGAATTCCAGGTTGTGATCGGCCAGCGCCTGGCGATAACCCTTCTCGCGCCAGTCCGAATCCTGGTTGCCCTGCGGGCCGCTCAAGAAGGCGATCCGCCGGGCGCCGTGCGTCTCGATCAGGTGGCTGACCAGGCGGTACGCCCCGTGCCGGTTTTCGATCTGGATTGAGGTGATGCCCGAGCCGGGCGGGGCAGAATGGTGGAGCAGCACGACCGGGAAATTCAGGCGGGTGAGCTGCGCCAGGGCAGGGCTGTCGGCCAGGTCACCGAAGACCAGCAAGCCGTCCGTGTTGTGGTTGCCCAGCGGGTTGTACGCTATCTGGCGGGGCTGATCTTCCGGCTGGATGGCGATCAGCAGGTCGAAACCAGCCTGACGCGTGGCGGCTTCGATGCCGCGCAGGATGGGAAAGAAGAACTCACTGCTCACTTCCGGCAGCAGCAAGCCGATCGTGTTGGTCTTGCGGCTGGCCAGGTGGCGGGCGGCGGCCTGAGGTACGAACCCCAGCTCATCGATGGCTTTTTGCACGCGGTCGGCCGTCTCGTCGCTCACCCTGGCTGTACGGTTGAGCACACGGCTGACCGTGGCGATCGAGACTTCTGCTCGTTCAGCTACATCCGCAATGGTGGCGTGCCGCGCGGCGGTCTGGGTGGAAATCCCCGTTCTGTGGGGCATGGCGCTCATGGGTTTTAACGCCGCATGGCGGCTTTCTGAACCTCGACCCATTGGGCCAGCTCGTTGCGCTGGTCCTGGATCTTGCGCAGGGCGGTGGCCATATCGTCGATGCCCTGGGGACCGGCGCGGAAGACGCGCTCGTCAAGCCAGATCGATTCACGTTCGGCGCCGCGCTCGGCTTCCGGCATGTGCAACTCTTCCATTTTGAAGTACTTGGGGAAGGCGCTGGGCACGGCCAGTTTGGAATTGGAAGGTTGGAAAAGGTCGTAGCGGTTCATGGGCGAGTATCCGCCTTCGGCCGGAATGCCTTCTGCCTCCAGGGCCGCCACCACCCCCAGACGTTCGCCGCCGAACTGGTCGGGGTCGATGGCAAAACCGTACATATAGAATGAGCGCGTGGTGTGGCGCGGGTCACGCCGCAGCAGGCGCACGCCGGGGATCTCGCTCAGCGATTCCTCCAGGTAGCCCAGCATTTCTTCGCGCTGTTTGGCCTGGGCGGAAAAGCGCTCGAGGGCCACGTTGCCCAGGGCCGCATGCAGCTCAGACATGCGGTAGTTGCCGCCCATGGTGAAGACTTTGCCTTCCGGGTCGTGCGGGCGGCCGCAGTCGATGATGCTGGCGGCGCGGTCGGCCAGTTCCTGGGTGCGGCATAGCAGCACGCCGCCTTCGCCAGTGGTGAGGATTTTGGAGGATTGAAGGCTGAACGAGCCGAAATGGCCGAGCGTGCCGGCGCCGCGGCCGCACCATTTGGCGCCGTGGGCGTGGGCGCAGTCTTCGACCACCACCAGGTTATACCGCTCGGCAATCTCCAGGATGGCGTCCATGTCGGCCATCTGGGCGCCCAGGTGCACCGGCAGGATGGCCCTGGTGCGGGGGGTGATGGCTGCCTCGGCCTTCTTTGGGTACATGCAGTAATTTTCAGGGTCTACGTCGACGATGACTGGGATGGCCCCGGCTGCCATGGGGGCGGCGGCGGTGGCCTGAAAGGTCATCGCAGGCACCAGCACCTCATCGCCCCAGCCGATATTGGCTGCCCGCAGGGCCACTTCCATGGTGACCGTGCCGTTGACCATCAGGACGGGATAGCCTCCGCCTTGCATTTCGGCAAAGCGGCGGATGAATTCTTTAGACTGCGGGCCGGGGTAGGGGAAGCCTCCCCATCGCCCGGAGCGGACTACTTCGGTAACGGCATCGATGTCGCGTTGGTCGAAGACGGGCCACTGCGGATACGGTTCGCTGCGCACAGGGGCGCCGCCCAGGACAGCTAATTTTGACATAGGAAATTCCTTTCTTTTTGCCTGGAAATAACCAGCGGATGTAAGCGCTTACAGAGTTATTATAACGACAATTTCCCAATTGTCAAACTTTTCCCAATTTCTGGGTAGCTTTTCGACATCTTGTAAACCTTCTCTCTATCCAGTATAATACTAAGCAAATACTGATATTTGCTTAGCAAGAGGAGAAATTATGCCAGGTTCTACAACTGTCAAAGTCAGCCGGCGTTACCAGATCGCCGTACCGGCGGTTGTCCGCCAACGTCTCAACATCCAGAGCGGCGACCGTTTGCTGGTGGATATTCAGGATGGAATGATTATCCTGCTCCCCCAGCCCGAGAAATATGCGCAGCGTCTGACCGGGCTTCACCACGAAATCTGGGAAGGGATAGATGCCCAGGAATACATCGATGAGGAACGCAGCACATGGAAAGACTCGCCGAAAAGCTAGCCAATTATCCGGTCATTGGCCTGGATACCGCTGTTTTTATCTATCATCTGGAAACCCATCCTGTTTTTTCCCTGCTCACCCAAGAAATTCTTTCCGGGGTGGAGCAGGGGAGTTGGAATGCGGTTACCTCAACGGTCACTTTGATGGAGATAAACGTGCATCCTTTTCAATTAAACAGGACCGATATCGCCCGGAAATATGAGGTCTTGCTGGTCAACTTCCCTAACCTGACCATCGTCGACATCGATCGAGACATCGCTCGCCGGGCGGCGCAACTGCGGGCGGAATTTCATATCCATCCGGCAGATGCACTTCAGATGGCTGCCAGCCTGGTGCACAAAGCCGGGGCATTTGTAACCAACGATCGCCAGTTAGAGCGCTTGAGCTCTCTGATTGATATCATCATCCTGGACGATTTTGTCCCCCTCAGCAAAGAATAAGGGAATTAACGACCAAAGGGGTGGGTTCAGAAACCCACCCTACGTCTTGCTTTTGAGGAAAACCTCTTTCTTACTCTTTCATTCCAGTAAGCTTTACGCCCTGGATGAACGTTTTCTGGGCGAAAAAGAAGGCGATCACGATCGGCACGGTGAACACCACCGCGGCTGCCATGAGCAGGTTATAGGCCACCGAGTGCTGCCCCTGAAAGTCCTGCAGGCCCAGCGCCATGGTGAAATGGATGGGGTTGGTCAGGTAAAGCAGCGGGCCGGTGAAATCGTTCCATGACCACAGGAAGGTGGTAATGGTCACCACAGCCAGCACGGGCACCGACAGGGGCATGACGATGCGCGAGAAAATATCCCACTCGCTGGCGCCATCCACCCGCGCTGCGTCGCACATCTCCTCCGGGATGGTGCGGAAAAACTGCCGCAGCAGGAAAATATCCCAGGCGTTGGCAAAAAAGGTGGGCACGATCAGGGGTAAGAAGGTATCCCCCCAGTGCAATTTGGCAGTAAAGAAAATGTACAACGGGATCATGGTGACCTGGAACGGCAGCATCATGGTGCTCAAGACCAGGATGAAGATCAGGTCGCGCCCGGGCCAGCGTATGCGCGCAAACCCGTAGGCCGCCAGCGTACAGGAAATCAGCGTGCCGATGATCGAAAAGAACGACACCACCAGGCTGTTCTGAATGTAGGTCAGGAAAGTGACTCCCACGCCCGGGCGGGTGGCGCGGCTCATCGCATTGGAGAAATTCTGCCAGCGCAGCCCCACCACCAGAATTGGCGTGGCGAACTTCATGCGAAATTCCTGCGCCGGGGCAGTAGGGTTGGCCGGGTCGAGGAAAGTGCCCACGCCTTCTCCCACTTTCGTCATCGCCAGTTGTTTGACCGAATTATCTGGCTGGGTGACGTCGTACAGCGGCAGCGGCGCGCCGTTGATCGTAACGCGCAGGTTGTCGTGCGGCAGCCAGGTGGGCGGGATGCGGAAGACGTCCTGGTCGGATTTAAAGGCGGTCGACAGCATCCAGAAAAAGGGCAAAAAGAAGAACAACCCGACCAGGATTAACGAGCCATGCGACAGCAGGCTGGTCAGCACCCGCCTGACCATGTAACGCAGGTGTGTGATGCGTTCGGAGGGATATGCAGCCGGTTCAGATGGGTAAACAGCGATTTTCGTCATGGCTTTATCCTGCGTAATAGGTCCAACGGTTAGAGAGGCGCATCAAGAGCAGGGTGCACACCAGGATGATAATAAACAGGACCCAGGCCATGGCGGAGGCGTAGCCCATTTTCAGGTATTGGAAGCCGACATGGTAGAGGTAAACGCTGTAAAAAAGGGTCGAATCGAGCGGGCTGCCCAGGCTGGCCCCCATAGGGCTGGAGGCGCTGGCAAAGACGTAGGCCTGGGTGAAATACTGGAACATGCCGATTACCCCGGTAATCAGGTTGTACAGCGTGATTGGCGAAACCATCGGGATGGTCACATAACGCAGGCGCTGTAGCCAGGAAGCCCCATCCAGTTGGGCGGCTTCCAGCAGCGAAACTGGCACATCCTGCAGGCCCGACAGGTAAATAATGATCGTACCTCCGATGCCCCATAACCCCAATAAAATCAGGGCCGGTTTGGCCCACAGCGGGTCGTGCAGCCAGTCCGGCCCGGGCAGGCCCACGTAGCCCAGCACCCGGTTGATCATGCCGCTGGCGGGATTGAGGATCCACATGAACAGCAGCGACCCGGCCACGGTTGGCACGATCGAGGGCAGGTAGTAGAGCACCCGGTAAATTGACTGCCCGCGCACCTTCAGGTTAAGCAGCACGGCGCACATGAAAGACAGTACAAGTTCAAGGGATACGCCGATCAACACCATGTAGCCGGTGTTTTCCAGCCCCATGTAAAAACGCTGGTCGACCAGCATGTCGGAGTAGTTCTGCAGTCCGATCCATACTGGCGGAAACTTGATGTGGTACTCGGTGAAGCTGTAATACAGCGATGCAATCATGGGGTAGAGGTTGAAGGCCAGGAACCCGATGATCCATAGGGAGATGAAAGCCATCCCTGTGGCGAAATTTCGCCGGGTTTGCCGGCTCCACCCCCAAAAAAGCGGGGGCTTACCCTTTCTCTTAGTTTCTGCTGGAAGTTGTGCCACCATGCCTCCTGTCTTTATCGTGCTCTATATCTGGTATGGGTTACCCACGTAGTGGAGGGCCTGTTCCATTCACCTTCAAACCCTGACGGTTTTCGGAAACCGTCAGGGTTTGACCTGTATGTGAGCGACCTACGACTGCGACGAAAAGGCGATCGGGTTTGTTCGCAAATTTGCCGTTATGTTAAATTCTGGGTCGCCCCTACCTGATCTTACAGGTTCCGTTTTGTTGAAAAATAGCCCGTGTTTTGGCCGTTTTTCTTCGACCAGACAATAACCGGGCAATGGCGATCTCCTCGTGGGGATGGGTTTGTTCCATTCGGATTTAAACCCTGACGGTTCTTGGAAACCGTCAGGTTTTGCCTGAGATACGTAGATTATTGCCCGGTGAGAGCCTTGTCCAGCAAGGGCTGGATCTTCGCCTGAGAGGCTTTCAGCAGCGAGCCGGCATCCTGCCCGTTGTGGACGACTTGTTCCTCGATCGAGGACAGCTCGGTGCTCAATTCTGTGCCGACCGGGCTGGTGAGAGTGTAAGTGGCGTTTTTATCTGCGATCAGGCCCAGGAAGACTTCGAACTTCTGGCTGGTGTGGAAGCGCGGGTCGTTGGCAGCCTTCTTACTGGTCGGCAGGTTGAAGTTGGTTGACATTTCTTCCGCCACAATATCCGGCGTCTCCATCCAGGCCAGCAGTTTGGCCGAGGCATCCTTATTTGCCGCTCCGGAGGGGATGACCGCTACGGTACCGCCTACCGCGGCGGTGTTCTTGCGTTCCGGATGGTCAGCCGGGGGTGGGAAGGGCGCCACGCCGTAGTTCAGCTCGGGTTTGAACTTGGAGATGAAGTTGGGGCCGGGCTGCCATTCGCCATCCACGTACATGGCGATCTTGCTGGCGTAGAAGCCCTGGTCCGGCGACATGTAGTTGCCGCCCGCCGAGGACAGCTTGAGCACCTTGTCGTAGCCGTACTTGGAGTAGAACTGCTGCTCCCACTTGAGCATGGCGGCGTATTCCGGCGTATCGATGTTGATCTTGGTGCCGTCTGGGCTGTAGATCTTGCTGCCGAACATGGCCAGGTACAGGTCGGTATGGCTCCAGGCGAAGTCGGGAATGAAGCCAACCTGGGTCAGTTCGCCGCTGGCGTCTTTCTTGGTCAGCTTGTCGGCGTATTCAGCAACCTGCTCCATCGTCTTCGGGGGTTTCTCTGGGTCCAGGCCGGCGGTTTCGAACATGTCCTTGTTCCAGTACAGGGCATAGATATCCGTGCCCCACGGCAGGCAGTAGTACTTGCCCAGGACCTGGCACATAGCCAGCGGCGCCTCGTAAAAATCCGACTTGTCAATATTGGCCCCCGCCATGAAGTCATCCAAAGGCAGGATCAGTTTCTCATGCGCCCAGGTGCCGACGTTGTCCGGCCCGCTCAGGATCAGCACATCCGGTGGCTCGGTGCCAGACAGAGCGGCGTCGACTTTATCGGGATCTACCGGCGCGTTCACCTCGATCTGTATGCCGTTGGCCGCCCCGAACTTATTGAACAGGTCTTGCAGTTGGGCCGGGTTATCGCCCCAGGTGATCCAGACCCTCATTTTCTGAGGCATCTGGGCAGCAGCAGGCGCCTGCGGCGCACAACTGGCGATAAATGCCAGCATGACGATCATTGTGAGCACGATCTGAAGGCGTTTCATGTACATATCCTCCTTGAAAAATGGGTTAGTCCCCCTAAAGGGTTTTCTGATAACTTTCCGCATGGTGATGACGGAAAGGATCACCCAAGAGAATCTGTATACGTGGCCCTATTAATGTGCTGTAAAATGTAGAGCCCCACTATTATTTGTATTGTATATCTATGAAGGGGAGTTGTCAAACAAGGCGGTCGGTATCCGCCTCAATGACACTCTGTGCTGCCTGAATCAGACAGAGTCTTGCCTGGCTCCGGGATGAACTGCCAGTCATAGCTGTCAGGATGGAGGGTCAGTTTAAGCAGGCCATGGGTAGTCTGGTCGTAGACCTGGCAATTGCCGTTGCAAGTGCGCGACCGCGTTTCGAGGTGGGCCCCGCCGGTGCCAGAAATGATCTCACGGATGCCTTTGGCGTTGTCCAGGTTGCCTTCCGGGTCCATCGGGGCAAAGCGTTCATAATAATGGTAATGGCCGTTGATCACCAGCTCAACGCCGGCATTGTAGAGGTCTTTCCAGAAGTCTGCGACGAAAGGCAGCCCCTCGGCGTAGAAGGCGCTGAAGCGCGGCCGGTGCCAGATGGCCATAGAACACCGTGTGGGATGTGCCGCCAGGTCAGCTTTCAGCCATTGTTCCTGCGGTGAGCCAGCCTGGCAGCCACCTACCTCCTCGCACTCGGTGTTCAGCACCACGATGTGCCAGCCGCCCAGGTCGTAGCTGTACCAACCTTTGCCCGGCACGCCGGCGGCTGCGCCGAAGTATTTAAAATACGCGGCTGAGCTGTCATCGTCATCGTAATCGTGATTGCCAATGGCAGGATGAATGCGGTCCTTGAAGCGCCCCCAGGTTGGGTCGAAGCAGTTCTTGTAAGCATTTCCCGGATCATCGTCATCCGAGTTATCGCCGGCGGTGAAAATAGTGGCGCCCGGGAACTGCTCGAGCAGGCCGGCGGTGATCTTATCGTTTTGATTTGCGCATTCGGCGATGTCGCCGGCTCCAATCAACACCACCGGCGTGGGGGTATAGGTCGACGTGGGCGTGTGGGTAGGCGTCGGCGTGGCGGTCAGGGTGGGGGTAGGCGTGGGCGTGCGGGTGGGGGTGAGGGTAATTGTTGGGGTGGGCGTCTGGCTGACGAATACAGCCGCTACCCTTTGTAACAGCGGCTGAGACGAGCTGCCTGCCGCGCAGGCGCTCA
>Ga0187878_1004428_pt1 | contig 10939 bp, 8 predicted proteins | sample June2016WEW_17_1_FD_132979 | JGI IMG/M metagenome (GOLD analysis project Ga0187878, IMG submission 132979) | Peatland microbial communities from SPRUCE experiment site at the Marcell Experimental Forest, Minnesota, USA - June2016WEW_17_150 | ecosystem: Environmental > Terrestrial > Soil >...
ACAGTGATGGTGAAAAACGATCCCAAGCTGGGTGACTACCTGGTGGATGCCAAGGGCATGACCCTGTATCTGTTCACCAAGGATACCCCGGGCGTGACCAACTGTTCCGGCGGTTGTCTGAAGGCCTGGCCTGCCCTGGTTGCCGCGGGCGATTTGGTCGCTGGCCCAGGTGTGGCTGGCAAACTGGATGTGATTACCCGCGCCGATGATGGCTCCAAACAGGTCACGTATAACGGTTATCCGCTGTACTATTGGGCAAAAGACAAGGCTCCTGGTGATACCACCGGGCAGGGTGTGGGCGGCGTATGGTTCGTGGTGCCTCCCACGGCTACAACTACTCTACCCACTGCGGCTCCTACAACGGCTCCTACAACGGCCCCTGCTGCCGCTGCTGCCACAGTGATGGTGAAAAACGATCCCAAGCTGGGTGACTACCTGGTGGATGGCAAGGGTATGACCCTCTACATGTTCACCAAGGATACCCCGGGCGTGAGCAACTGTTCCGGCGGCTGCCTGACGGCTTGGCCTCCGCTCGGCTTGCCGGCCACGGGCGATCTGGTGGCTGGCCCTGGTGTGACCGGTAAGCTGGGTTTCATTACCCGTGCCGACGGCACCAAGCAGGTTACCTATAATGATATGCCCCTGTATTACTGGGCCAGCGATGTGAAACCCGGCGATGTTAACGGGCAGGGCGTGGGCGGTGTATGGTACGTGGTTCCTCCTACCAAGCCGGCCAGCACTGGTGGCTCTAGCTACTAAATTTATTCAGAGTATCCCCCAAAGTTTGTTGAAAGAAAGCCTGGCGCAGGCAAAACGGCGCCAGGTTTTCTTTGTACGCCGATTTAACCTGGACCAGCCCCTTTTGCCAACTTGCATCTCTGGTAGGGTGGGTTTCCGAACCCACCATTTGCTGACAGACAGTCGTAGGGTGGGTTTCCGAACCCACCGCTTGCTACAGACCGTAGGGTGGGTTTCCGAACCCACCATTTTCTAGGCGCATGAAATCCAGGCAAGGTGGGTCAAGACACCCACCCTACCACTTCTGATGGTTTCGAAACTGTCAGTTAGCAAGGAATAATTCATACTTTATATTGATAGACACATCCAGTTTAATTTATTATAATGATTACGTTATACGTCTCATTTGGTCTTGATTTTCCATAGTTGACCTATTGCAGGGAACTAACTGAATAGAGGGAGAGGTGCCTATGAGATTGAAGACCGTTTCGCCGGTCGGACGACGCATCATCATCGCAGTCGTCGTCATCCTGGTTGTGGCCGCCGCCGCAATCCTCCTCTTCGTAACCGAGGCGCGGGCTGCCCCAGCGCAGCCCATTGCGTTTAACCACCAGGTGATGGGGCAGCTTGGCATCCAGTGCCTTTACTGCCACAATACCGCCCGGGTATCCCCGGCGGCCGGCATGCCCAGTATGGCCAAGTGCATGGGCTGCCACAAGGTGGTCGATCCCACCAATCCGGTGATCAAAGAAGTTGCCGCTTACTGGGATAAGCAGCAGCCCATCCCCTGGGTGAGAGTCAACGTGATGCCCCGCTTCGTCTTTTTCAGCCATGAAGCGCATGTCAATAACGGCGTGAGCTGTGAGACCTGCCACGGAGATGTAAACCATATGACGGTGGCTCACCAGGTGGTCAATATGAACATGGGCTGGTGTCTGGACTGCCACGAGAAGCAGCCTAACGCTCCCCAATTGATAGACTGCGTTATCTGTCACCGATAGGAGGGACTATAGTGACACCCAAGATCACGCGACGAAATTTCCTGAGATTCGCCACGCTCGGCGCCGGGGCGACTATTCTGGCCGGGTGCGCTAACCCGCGGCGCTGGGTGACCCTCGAACCTTACGTGCGCCCGCCGGAAGAGCAACTGGCGGGCGTGGCTACCTGGTACGCCAGCACCTGCCGCATGTGCCCGGCCGGGTGCGGCATTATTGTGCGTATCATGAACGGGCGAGCGCTCAAGATCGAAGGCAACCCGGAGCACCCGCTTAACCAGGGCAAGCTGTGTGCCCGCGGGCAGGCTGGCTTGCAGCTATTGTATAACCCCGACCGCCTGAATGCGCCGGTGGTACAGTCAGGCCGGGGCAGTCACCAGTTCAGGGCTATCGCCTGGGAAGAGGGCATCAATACCCTCTTTGATAAGCTCCAGGGCGCCGGCGACCAGGTGGCTGTACTGGGCGGGTCGAGCATGTCGGGCCACCTGTATGACATCCTTGGGCGGCTTACCAGCGCCATTGGCGCCAGCGCGCCTGTGATCTATGACCCGCTGGTGAGCATGAACGGTTACGTTGCCCTGAAGGATGTAGATATGGCTTTGTTTGGCAAAGCCGCCCTGCCCACCTACGATCTGGGTAACGCCGATATTGTCATTTCCTTCGGGGCCGACCTGCTGGGCCCCGGTCTTTCACAGGTGCGTTACGGCATCGAGTATGGCAAATTCCGCAGTGGCAGGCTGGGGCAGCGCGGCTACCTGGTGCAGCTCGAACCGCACCAGTCGCTGACCGGGGCCAAGGCTGACCTGTGGCTGCCCGTCCAACCTGGCATGGAGGGGCTGGTCGCCCAGGCCATCATTGACCTGATTGCCAGCCATTCCTTTGCTTCGCCCGATCCCCTGCGGGTTGAACGAGCGAAACTGTTCGCCGGGCCGGTTGATCTGAATAAGACTGCCGCCGCGACCGGCATCAGCCCCACCGAGCTGCTGCACCTGGAGCAGATTTTTGCCGAGGCCGAGCGCCCGCTGGCCATCCCAGGGGGTGGGCTCAGTGGTCTGCCGGACGCCAATGCCTCGCTGACGGCCGTGCAGGCGCTCAATTTCATCGTCGGCATGCCAGCCGGAGGGCCGGGAGGAATGTCGCTCTCCCCAGAGGACCAGCTCTCCAAACTGGTGGTAAAGCCGCAGCCGTCTTCTTTCAGCGATTTGCTCGTCTTGCTGGGCAAGATGAAAGCCGGGGCGGTCAAGGTGCTGCTGGTGTTAGGCTCCAACCCCGTCTACGAGCTGCCTTTACAGGCTGGCTTGGCCGAAGCGCTGGCCAAGGTGCCCTATGTCGTTTCGTTTGCTCCCATTGTGGATGAAACGGCCGCTCAAGCCGACCTGATCTTGCCCGACCGCACTTACCTGGAAAGTTGGGGCTACGACGTGCTCAGCCCGGCCTTCGACCTGCCGGTTGTGAGCAGCCAGCAGCCGGTGGTTACGCCGCGGTTCGACGCCCGCTCGGCGGCCGACGTACTGCTCACCGTCGCCAAGGGCATCCCGGCTGCCGCCAAAGTCCTCTCCTGGACGGATGAGGTGGCGTTTTTGAAAGAGGTTATCGCCCAGTTTCCGCAGGGAGCCGTCACCGGTGACAATGGGGTGATATGGGAGCGCTACTTGCAGCACGGCGGCTGGTGGCCGGCTGCTGCGGCCGCTCCGCAAGGCCCCGCGACCATGCAGGCGCTCCCACCGCCGCCTCTCCAGGTCGCCGCTCCCCAATTCCTGGGCGACGCCGGGCAGTATCCTTTCTTCCTGCACCTGTACGTCTCCAGCCTGCTTTCGGATGGGCGCGGCGCTAACCTGCCCTGGCTGCAGGCCTCGCCCGATCCCCTTACCACCGTTTCCTGGCAAACGCTGGTAGAAATCAACCCGGCCACCGCCCAGAAGATTGGTGTGGAGGACGGTGAGGTGGTCAAGGTTTCCTCGCCCTATGGGGAGATCGAAGGCTATATCTATACCTACCCGGCCATGCGCCCGGACACGGTGGCGATTGCCACCGGTCAGGGCCATATCGATTATGGGCGCTACGCCAGCCAGCACGGCAGCAATCCGCTCCTGTTGGTTGGAGCGCAGCCGGCCTGGGCGAGCGTGCGGGTCAACGTTACCAGCACGGGCAGAAAAGTCAAGTTGTCCATATTCGAGTGGAAGCCGGGCGTTGAGGAAGGCTTTCCCAACCAGGCCTTTCCCGGCGGATAGAAGGAGGGTGACAGATGGCATTACCAGTACATAAATGGACCATGATCATTGACCTGGACAGGTGCACCGGCTGCGGCGCCTGCGTAGTGGCCTGCCATGCCGAAAACAATGTGCCTGTCCAGACCGAACGTGAGATCACCCGCCTGCGCGCCATGCACTGGATCCGCATCGAGCGCTACTGGCAGGGCGCCTACCCCGACGTGCAGGCCCGCTTCCTGCCGGTGCAGTGCCAACAATGCGGCGACGCCCCGTGTGAGTCGGTCTGCCCGGTGTATGCCACCAACCACAGCCCGACCGAAAACCTGAACCTGCAAACCTACAACCGCTGCGTTGGCACGCGCTACTGCCAGAACAACGATCCCTACAAGGTGCGCTTCTTCAATTTCTTCGACCCCGACTTCGAGGACAGCCTGACCAACCAGCTCAACCCGGACGTGACCGTGCGTACCGCCGGCATAATGGAGAAATGCACCTTCTGTGTACAGCGCATCCGCCGGGCCGAGGAAGACGCCCTCTCGCGGGGAGTCTCCCTGAAAGATGGGGACGTTATCCCCGCCTGCGTGCAGACCTGCCCGCCCGGCGCCCTGGTGTTCGGCAATCTTAACGATCCCAACAGCCAGGTGGCTGCCGCGCTGAGGGAACAGGAGCAGCGCAGCTTCCGCCTGCTGGAAAGCCTGGGCACCGACCCGGCGATTTATTACTTGAAAGGAGGTTCATCTCATGCCTGAAGAAAATATAAGCCGGCCTTCCCCCACAGAACGGGGATTGCCATATTGGGAACAACCTCTCCCTGAAGATAAAGAGCTGGCCAAGCAGGAAACCGAGGCCCGCAAAGACAACCTGCTCCTGGACGTGCGTGCGCCGGCGGACGTAAACCGCTACATGATGGACCCCATGCGCCGCCAGAGCCGGCGCTTCTGGGTTTTGTGTGTCATCCTGGCCGGCGGGGTATTAATGTGGTGGGGCACATGGCTTTACCAGGCCATCAACGGCATAGGCGTCGAGGGCATTGGCCGCCCGGTCATGTGGGCGGTCTACATCGTCAACTTCGTCTATTTGATCGGCATCGGCCACGCCGGGACGTTTATTTCCGCCGCCCTGCGCGTGCTCAAGTTCGAATGGCGGCGCCCCATCAGCCGGGCGGCCGAAACGGTGACCCTGTTCGCCCTTTCCATGGCCGCTGTATACCCGCTGATCCACCTGGGGCGGGTGTGGAAGTTCTACTGGCTGCTGCCTTACCCCAACCAGCGCCAGTTGTGGCCCAGCTACCACTCGCCTCTGCTGTGGGACCCGACCGCCATCCTGACCTACTTTTCCTGCAGTATCCTCTTTGCCTACATCAGCCTGATCCCCGACATCGCCATGATGCGCGACCATACCACTGGACGCTGGCAGGCCTTCTACCGCATCTTTGCCCTGGGCTGGCGCGGCACTGAGAAAGAATGGGCCCACCACGAGACCACCCAGAACGTGTTCAGCTACGGCATCATCCCGGTCATGTTCTCGGTGCACACCATCGTGTCGTGGGACTTCTCTATGGCGCTGCAGGCCGGCTGGCACAGCACCATCTTCGGCCCCTACTTTGTGGTCGGGGCGCTGTTCTCCGGCACTGGGGCGGTGATCATTGCCCTGATCGTCCTGCGACAGACGATGAACCTCAAGTTTTTCCTGCGCCCGGAGCATTTCAATGGCATGGCCATGTTTATGCTGGTTCTGTCGCTCACCTGGGATTACTTCTACTTCAATGATTACATGGCGCCCTGGTTTGCGGGAGCTCCGGTAGACAGGACGCTGAACATCTTGTTACAGAGCGGGGCTTATGCGCCCTTCTGGTATACGATGCTTATCTGCAATGCGCTCATCCCGGCCTTGACGTTGTGGTCGAAGAAAATCCGTACCAATCTGACGGCGCTGTTCATTGTGGCCGTGCTGGTGCAGGTGGGCATGTACCTCGAACGTATCATCATCGTGCCGTTCAGCCTGGCGCGCAACGAGCTGCCCTTTAGCTGGGGTGTGTACACCTTGCAGGCTCCGGAAACAATGATCACCATTGGCACTTTTTGTTTCCTGATCCTGGCCTACATTATCTTCACCCGTATCTTCCCCATCATCCCGCTCTGGGAAGTGTACGAAGGCCAGGCGCTGCATGGCCTGCGCAAGGTCGGCCACTATTTGCTCCATCTTAAATCGGCGGAATAAGGGGGAAAAATGGCAGACATACACTTGCTTGGCTTATTCAATAATTTAGAGGCTGCCGCCGATGCCATCGACCGGTTGCACAAACAGGGCACTGGCGACGAGAAGATTCTGGTACTGTCGGGCTCGCCTTACAAGCCGGAAATGCTCGGGCGCCCGCATTACCATGGCAAGGTAGGCCTGGCGTCACTGGGTGGCGCCCTGCTGGGCATGTTGTTGGCTGCTTTTCTGACCGTTGGAATCTTCCTGCTCTACCCGCTGATTCAGGGCGGGCAGCCGCTCATTCCCATCCCGCCTTCGCTGATCGTTTTCTTTGAAGTGATCATGCTGGGCATGATGTGGGCGGCCTTCACCAGTATGCTGGTCTTGAGTGGTATGCCGGTCTTCAAAGCCCAGCCTTACGACCCGCGCATCACCGAAGGCTACATCGGCGTGCAGGTCACCCTGGATGAAAAGTTGAGCGGCCAGGTGGAGCAGGCCTTCAATGACGCCGGGACGATGGGAGTGAAGCGGCAAGCCCTGGCGCCTGCCATCGACCTCAATTTCAGGCGTTTCTGGGGCGGTGGGCTGGCGGTACTGACTATCGGAGCTGTCATCACGCTGTTGTTCTTTTACGATGTCCTGAAAATCAATTTTCCCACCAATATGAACGAACAATTTTCTTATGGATACGAGCAAGGCCCTCGTCTGGCTGCCCCGGCCGAGTCCGTGCCGGTGCAGGGGCCGGATTTGATCGCCGGAGAGCCTGCCAGCCTGCCGGTGCCTTCCAGCCCTAATTCGCTGCAGCGCGGCAAGACCCTGTTTGGCATCAACTGCGTCATGTGTCACGGAGCCGGCGGGACGGGCAACGGGGCGGTCGGGGCTTTCTTCAACCCGAAACCGTTCAACCTGACCAGCAGCGCCGTGCAAAACTTGCAAGACAACGAGCTGTTTTTGGTGATCACGCAGGGGTTCGGCGTCATGCCGCCTGCTGCTGAAAATTTGAGTCCTGAAGAGCGCTGGGACGTGATCAATTACGTCCGCACGCTTAAAAAATAATGGAGGGGTACATGTCCACACGAAACTGGATCTTCTTACTGGGCGCGGTTTCCCTGATCTTATTCCTGGGCGCATGCAGCCCCAATCCTCAGCCAGTCGCGCTCACGGCGGTGCCTTCCCTGGCGCCGGGCGCCACGTTGACCCTTAACCCGGCCATTCAGGGCGGGCTGGCGGCTGGAGCACAGGCCAGCGGCCCGGGTGACCCGGCCGCCGGCGCGGCCATTTTCCTGCAGCACTGCACGCCCTGCCATGGTACGCAAGGCGAAGGCGCCTCTACGGCGATAGGTCAGGGTCCGGCCCTGCGCAATAATGCCTTTATCGCCGGCGCCAATTTGCAGGCTGTGATCGATACGATCTCCAATGGGCGCCCGGGCACGCTCATGCCGGCCTGGCTGATCGCCCAGGGCGGCCCGCTGAATGGCGCCCAGGTGCAGAGCGCCGCCACCTACCTGCTTTCCCTTCAGAACGTTCCGTCCATCCCGGCTGCCACGCCCTTGCCAGCCGAGGCCACCGAAACGCCCCCTCCGCCCGGCCCTACCGAAACACCTGAGGCGGCCGTTCCTTCTAACACCGGAGGCCCGGGTCCGGCCGCTAGCCTGAAGGGAGATGCCGGGCGCGGCAAACCTCTCTTTGGCGCTTACTGCGCTGCCTGCCACGGCCCGGAAGGCATATTGGGTTATCCGAACCCTGGCACGGACGACATGTCTGTCCCGCCGCTCAACCCAATTGATTCCACTATTGCCGATCCGGACCTGCAGAAATTCATCCAAAACGTGGACCTGTTCGTTGAACATGGCTCCATTCCGGGCGGCGATTCCCCGCTGCTGATCATGCCCAACTTCGGCGATGATAAGCTGCTCACCCCGCAGCAGATCGCCGATATTATTGCTTACGTGGTCCAACTGAACACGCCGAAGTAATTTTTCTTTGAAAGCCGGATTTTTTCTTCAAACTCCGGCTTTTTTCTTTTATCTCCTTTTTATTTCTCGCATTTCATCACCAGCAGGGTGATGTCGTCGGACTGGCTGGCGCCATCAATGAAGGTGTGCAGTCGGTGTTCGATGCTGTCCAGCACCTTCCTGGCGCTTTTCTTCTTGTGCTCGCGGATGACCTCTTCCAGGCGCTGTTCGCCGAACTGTTCCTCCTGGTTGTCGAAGGCCTCGGTCAGACCGTCGGTATAGGCCACCAGCACGTCACCGGGGGAAAAGGTCACCCTGGCATCTGACAGGCGCACTTTGGGCAGGACGCCGATCACCGGCCCGCCCTTCAGCAGGCGCTCTACTTGATCCTCCGTGGCGCGTCCCAGGAAAGGCGGGTTGTGCCCGGCCAGGGAGTAGGTCAGGCTGCGTTTGGCAGGGTCGATTACCCCGTAAAAGACGGACACGAACATGTCGTTGGGCGACTGTTCAATCAGCGCCCGGTTGACCTGCACCAGCAGTTTGGCCGGGCTGGGGTTTAGCTGGGCGCCGGAGCGAATCAGGCTGCGCGCCAGCACCATATACATGGCAGCCGGCACCCCTTTATCGCACACGTCTCCAACCAGGATTCCCCAACGCCCACCGGGCAGCGGGAAGACATCGTAGAAATCGCCCGCCACCTCGCGCACCGAATGCCAGCTTGCCGCCAGGTTAAAGCCGGGAATTTCGGGCAGGCGGGATGGCAGCAGGTTGATCTGCAGCGCCCGCGCCATCTTCAGCTCACTTTCCATGCGCTGGCGCTGAGCGTTGGCCTCTTCATACAGGCGTGTCCGGTCGAGCATCACCGCGATCTGCACGCCAAAGGCCGAGAGAAGTTGCAGGTCGGAGGCATTGAAAAGCTGCCACTCGTCCGTGGCAACGTTGAGGTTGCCCAGCGGTCGGTCGCCCATACCATCCCCAGGTTTTTGGGGGATACCATACCCCGCTTTTGGGGGTATACCATCCCCCGCTTTTTGGGGGATACCATACCCCGCTTTTTGGGGGATACCATACCCCGCTTTTGGGGGTAGCATAATCGGGACGGTGGCATGGAACAGCAAACCGCCGGTGCGGTTGTCGCCCGCTGCCTGGGAGGCCTCCTGCAGTCGGGTGCATTCCACTATGTTGACTGCCCGGCCCAGCCGGCCCTGGCGCAGCAGCGCCTGGCAGTGGCATTCAGGGGACTTGCTCAGGAAGTGATAGTTGTCCTGTTCGAGGGCCGGGGGCAGGTTGCAGGCCGCCGCCAGGACAAATTTCGATGAAGAGGCGATGGCGGGCGAATATTGGGCCAGTCCGGAGTCGGCCAACAGGGAAATCCAGGCCGTGCGCAGCCCCATTACCTCGACCAGCGTCTTCAGTGAAGAATCAAAAGCCGTCTTCACATCCACTGAGTGGTTCAGGTGAGCCATCAGGCGGTTCAGGGCCTGCAAGCGGGCAATTTCACGGTCCTGCCCGTTGACGTAGGCATCCCGGCGCACGCGCACCTGCTCTGGGGTGAGCAGCGCATGGTCGAAATTGAACCGGTCGAAGGGTGATTGGGGGATCAGGCCGGCCTTGTGGGCCCATTCGTAGAAGCGTTTTAACGAGGAGGCTTTGCGCGCCATGTGCTCCGGCTGCACCTCGGCCTCGCCGGAAATGCGCAGCTCGAGGAAATAGGTGCGCAGGTCCACGTCGTCCAGCGGGCTGGGGGAGAAATCCGCACGGTGTTCGACCTGCCAGGCGATGTACTCTTCCACATCGCTGAGAGTCTCAGTGTCATGCAGCCCCAGTTTCTTAGCAAAGCGTTCCAGCAGTTCAATCATCCATGTATCCGGTATTGTTTTAGGTATAAATATGAGTTATATTACCATAATTGTAGTGTATAATAAACATAAAGTCAACTATCGCCGTAGAGGAACGATCTCATGCAAACTATTAGTGACGAATATATGCGGGAAATGCTTCCCACCGTCAGGAGCTATACGCTGGTTATTTTGAAAGCCACCCCAAATCGCAGGGAACCTGGCCTGGAAAAGATCATCTGGGAACATGGTCGGCGCAATTTCGCCTTGCGCGCCGAAGGGTTGATGCCCATCGTTTGCCCGGTCACAGATGGCGGCGATGTATCTGGCATAGGCGTATTCATTACCGGTCTCGAGGAAACCAGGCAGATCATGGATGAAGATCCTGGCGTGAAAGCGGGCATCTTCGTCTACGAGGTGCACGCCTGCCGCGGCTTCCCCGGCGATTGCCTGCCATCAGGGTGACCTCTTTGGCCAGCCCAATCTCACGCTCGCCTATGCAGACAACGCCAACCACGTGCTGAAATACGAGCCTAAGCCCCTGGCAGAGCTGACGACTGCCGAAATTATGGCGTCCTACAACGCCGATACTGCCCGGCTGGATGGCCAGGCTGTGGAAATCATCCTCTCCTGGCTGAAGTCGAAGCTATAAGCGGAAGAGATTTCCATTGCGAAGAATTTGTCATTGCGAACGAGCATTCTTACGCGAGTGAAGCAATCTCAACCCCCAATGTGGGGATTGCCACGGCGAAGATGCCTCGCAATGACAGTCAAACAAAGTTGTATCGGAATTTTCCCCTACTGCCCGAAAGTGACGTCCACGCTCATGCCGGGGCGCAGGCCGTCGGGCTGCGTATCCAGGTCGATGGTGGTCTGGTAGACCACATCGCCGCCCAGGGTATCAGACAGGGGAGCAATTTCACTCACGCGCCCGGTCACATCCTGGTTGAGCGCTTTGACCAGCAGGGTGACCGGCTGGCCTACCTTGACCCGTGGGACGTCGC
>Ga0187878_1004429_pt1 | contig 10939 bp, 9 predicted proteins | sample June2016WEW_17_1_FD_132979 | JGI IMG/M metagenome (GOLD analysis project Ga0187878, IMG submission 132979) | Peatland microbial communities from SPRUCE experiment site at the Marcell Experimental Forest, Minnesota, USA - June2016WEW_17_150 | ecosystem: Environmental > Terrestrial > Soil >...
CGCGCGCTGCGTGAGTGAATCTCGGCCACAATCTTGTACTCGCGCGCCGCGTCTTCCTCTCTACCCATCTGCTGATAAGTTCTCGCCAGCGCGTAGTGGGCCTCGGCGTGGTCGGGTTTGAGTTCGAGAACCCTTTTCAGCACCGCCTCGGCTTCGTCCAGTTTCTTCCGCGCCACCAGAACGCGAGCCAACCCATAATGGGCCTGGAAGGCATCGGGCTTCAGAGAAATTCCCCGACGGAACAGACGCTCCGCAGAGTCGAGGTTTCCTTTGCCCAACTCGATGTTCCCGGCCAGCCAGTAAGGTTCGTAGAAATTGGGATTTAGTCTAATTTCCAGTTGGTATTCTCCCAGCGCTGCCGCGAGATTTCCCTGGCTCTGGTAGGCATAGCCCAGATGGTAGTGGACAAGAGGAAGCTGCGGCGCCAGTTGCAGAGCCTTCTGGAACTGCTCGATGGCCGGCACCGTCCGGTTCAGATTGTGGTAGGCGCGGCCCAGCAGGACATGCGCCTGCGCGTTCCCTGGCTCCAGGCGCAGAAACTTTTCGAGGGATTTGGCCGCTTCGGCATACTTGTTCTCACTCAGATCTACCAGCGCCAAGTTGAAGTAGTTTTGGGAAACATTCGGGTCAAGTTCGATGGCGCGCCGAAAAGCCGCGCGCGCTTCAGCGTTCAAGCCTTTCTTGAAGAGCGCAGCGCCCAACAGTTGGTGAAGTGGGGCTGACCGCGGAAACCGCGTAACCGCCGCCCGTGCCTGCGCGAGTGCGGCGTCAATCTGCCCAGCGCCAATCCTGGAACCGATTTGGTTCTCCAACACCTGTTCCGACTCTTGCGCGCGCAGGACAGCGTCCCACGGGCACAGTAGCACCAGGAAAAGCGTCGCCAGCAGAATTGCCTGAAAAGCGCGTGGCAGTCTCACAAAGTGATGTTAATCGCGCGAAAAGAGTCAAGTCAAACCCTTGTCGAGCAGGCGTCGCGCGTCCGCTCGCGCACGGCCGCACAAAGGCGGTCAGACAATCCGCAGTTTTTCCCCGACGGTCTTAAGGATTTCGAGGGCGCGCGAGAGTTCGTCCTCGGTGTGCGTGGCAGTAACGATGGTGCGGATGCGGGCCTTGCCGCGTGCGACAGTGGGGAAACCGATGCCCTGGGCGAAGACGCCGGCGGCAAACAACTCGCGGGAGAATTCGTGGGCCAGTGCCGCGTCGCCGACGATGACAGGGGTGATGGGCGTTTCACTCATACCGGTATTGAAGCCCAGCTTCTTCAGGCCCTCTTTGAAAAAGCGGGTGTTGGCCCAGAGTTTCTCGATTCGTTCCGGTTCCTCCTCCAGTACCTCAAAGGCCGCAATGCAGGTAGCCGCGACGGAAGGCGGGTGGGAGGTGGAGAAAAGGAACGGCCGGGCGCGGTGGTAGAGGAACTCGATGGTGTCGCGCGTCGCGCAGACGTAACCGCCCAGCGCCCCGATGGCTTTGGAGAGCGTCCCCACCTGGATGTCGACGCGTCCGTGGAGGTGGTAGTGGTCCACGGTCCCGCGACCGTTGCGACCGAGCACCCCGGAGGCGTGCGCGTCGTCAATCATCATGATGCAGCCGTACTTGGCCGCCAGCTCCACCAATTGCGGCAGCGGCGCGATATCACCTTCCATAGAGAACACGCCGTCGGTGATGAGCAGCTTGCGTCCGGGGCGGTTCTCAATCTCTTTCAGAACTTTTTCGCACGCCTCCATGTCCTTGTGGGGGAAGACCTTGATTTCGGCCCGCGAGAGCCGGCAGCCGTCGATGATGGAAGCATGATTGAGTTCGTCGGAAATGATGACGTCTTCTTTTCCCAGAATGGCCTGCACCGTCCCGGCGTTCGCGGTGAATCCGGATTGGAACACCACCGACGCTTCGACGTGCTTGAATTGCGCGATCTTCTCTTCCAGCGCCATATGCAGCGTCATGGTGCCAGCGATGGTGCGCACGGCGCCCGAGCCCACGCCGTATTTCTCGATGGCTTCCAGGGCCTTTTGCTTCAGCTTCGGGTGCGTGGTAAGCCCCAGGTAGTTGTTCGAGGAAAGATTGATGACCTCGCGGCCATCGAAACGTGCCACCGGACGCTGCTCGGTCTCCAGAATCCGCAGTTTCTGGTAGAGCTTCTGCTCGCGCAGCTTCTCGAGTTCGTCGCTGAGGTACTGCAACTGGGCTTTGGGCATGGAAACCCCTGGGAAGGAATCTGAAGTTGAAAGTCAAAAGTCGAAAATTGAGGAACGAGGATTCAAGCTAGAGAGCCGTAGCCCTGGCTTTCGACTTTCAACTTTTGACTTTCAACTTGCCCGATCAGCGGCTCACGCCCAGCGGGAGATACTGCCACTCGGTTTCCTGCTGGCACCCGGCGCAAGTCCGGCGTAGCCGCTCGAAGGCCCGCAGGCGTCTCAAATCCTCCGTATCCACCTCGATGGGGACACGCACCCGGCAGCGGAGGCACTGCACCATCGCAACGTATGAAACCTTTAGATGAGAGCTATGAATGTAGTTCGGCTGAGACACAGTGCTTTGGGCTTCGCTCTCCGTCGACCCGATGGATTCGTGAGTGTCCAACCCGGTTTTCCCTTTGGCCGTTCGTCCCCCTTCAGTTCCTAAGGTAGCCCGTTGGGATACATCAGCACTTTGGAGGCGTTACCAGAAAGCAGGAGTTCCATGCCGTGTTCAAAGTCCGCCATGGGTATGCGGTCCGTGATCAACGGCGCCAGATCGAGTGCACCGGATTTCAAAAGTGCCTGCATCTTGTACCACGTTTCAAAGACGCGACGACCATTAATGCCCTGGACGACAGCGCCCTTGAATATGACATCCGTCGCGAGGTCAAGCTCGAGGGGCTTGGCAGGAATCCCCAGCAACGAGATCCGCCCACCGCGGCGCAGCATCTGGAACGCCTGCCGGACGGCCTCCGGATGACCAGACATTTCCAGCACGACGTCCACTCCCACGCCGCGCGTTTCACCGAGCACGAAGGCGACGGCATCGGTCGCGGATGGATCGACGACCGCGGTGGCGCCCATCTTCTCCGCCAGCTTCCGCCGATAGGGATGGATCTCCGTGGCGAAGATGGGACCGGCTCCGCAGGCCTTAGCCACCGCCACCGAGAACAGGCCGATGGGCCCGCAGCCGGTGATGGCAACGCTCAGACCGGCCACGTCGCCCGCCAGCACGGTATGCACTGCGTTGCCGAGCGGATCGAGCACCGCCGCGTAGTCGGGGGGAATAGCCGGGTCGATCTTCCAGATGTTTGACTCAGGGATCTTCACATACTGGGCGAAACAACCGTCTGCATCGACCCCGATGATGCGCACTTTTTGACAAATGTGACTCTGCCCCGTCCGGCACTGATAGCATTGGCCACACGCCAGGTGCATTTCGGCCGACACGAAATCGCCTTCCCGTACGGTGCTGACTTCCGCCCCGATCCTCTCCACCAGACCGCAGAACTCGTGGCCAAAGACTAGCGGGGGACGGATCCGCCGCGCCGACCAGCGGTCCCATTGATAGATGTGCAGGTCAGTGCCGCAAATGGAGGCCACGCGTACCCGCACCAACACATCGTGCGGGCCGACCGGCGGCACTGCCACCTCCTGGAGTTGGGCTCCGGGTTTCGGTTCCGGCTTCACGATGGCTTGCATGAGTCCTGCGGGCATGGGCCTCAACGAAGTGCCAAGTCGCTCGTCCGAGCGATCCACCAATCCGTCGCCATCATACCACAACAGCATTCCTGGGGCGGGCACGTGCCGGCGGCGAGGGTTTTTTGTCGGGGGACTTATTGAAGCTTGCGTCGCAACTTTGCCAGCGCTTCCTTGGCCAGGGCATAGTCAGGGCTGAGCTTGAGAGCCTGCTCGAAGTGGTAGCGGGCCTTGCCGTACTGTTCCTTCGCCATGTGCACCCGCCCCAGGTTGTAGTGGGGGTAGTGGTAGGATTCGTAGCGGCGCGACTGGAGAGCTCGCAGGAGCCAGGATTCGGCCTCGTCGTATTCACCTTTTTCAATCAGGTACGCGCCGATGTCGTTATAGGGATTGCCGAACTCCGGGTCAAGCTGGATGGCCTTCTTGCACTCCGCGATGGCCTCGTCGAACTTCCCCTGGAAACGGTAGGTCCAACCCAAGAACGTGTAGGCTTCCGCCGTGGGATGGAGATCGAGCGAGCGCTTGTAGAGTTCGACGGCCATTTCGTAGTCGCCGCCTACCTGGTACTGATAGGCCTCCTTAAGCAATTCCCACGCGGATTGGAGTTCTTCGGCGCCCATGGCGATTATCCCCGGTCTTCCCTTGGTAGCACATGCTTCAGGGTATGTCAATCAAAGGGGGAGGCCGGGGCCTGAGGCCTGGCCTGGTGGACGCGCGGCCAGCGCCACGTGCTGCGGGGCGAAAGGTTGCGTGCTGTCGTTTCCTGCTGGTATGCTGCCCGCTTCGCGCCGACCTCGGGAGATGATGGGCGCGGATTATCCTGAGTTCGCCTGTACTTGGCCGATGCCTCAACAACGCTGGCTGCGCATCATTCCGGTCGCCTTCATCATGTACACGATTGCCTTCATCGACCGGACGAACATCTCGCTCGCCTTGCCGTCGATGAGCCGCGATCTCCACATGAATCCCACGCAGGCCGGCGACGCCGCGGGAATTTTCTTCTGGGGTTACTTGCTGCTGCAGATTCCTGGCGGGTACCTGGCGCACCGCTGGAGCGCCAAGCGCTTCGTGAGCATCGCGCTGGTAGCCTGGGGTGCCTGTGCTGTAGCGTGCGGCCTGGTTAACTCCGCGCGGGAATTCTGGGTCATGCGGTTTCTGCTGGGTATCGCGGAGGGTGGCGTCTGGCCGGCGACGCTGGTGCTGCTCTCCCATTGGTTCCCGCGTGGGGAACGGGCGCGAGCCAACGCCTTCTGGATGCTGTGTCTGCCCGTGGCCGTCGTCCTTTCCTCGCCACTCTCCGGTTGGATCCTCGGCCGCTGGAACTGGCGAGTGTTGCTGATTGCCGAGGGCGCCCTGCCCCTCGTCTGGCTGCTGATCTGGTTGTGGTTTATCAATGATCAACCGCACCAGGCCCGTTGGATCTCTGCGGAAGAGCGGAAATATCTCCAGACCTCCCTGCACCGAGAAGCCGCGGAGCTCGAGCCGGTGAAGCCTGAGCCCTACTTCCGGGCTTTCATGCGTCCCCAGGTGCTGGTGATGGTCTGCATCTATTTCCTGCTCAACTGCGGAAGCTACGGATATCTGTTCTGGCTGCCCAGCGCGCTGGAAAGCGCCAAGCAGCTGAGCAACTTGCTGGTCGGAGTCCTGTTTGCCATCCCGTACCTCGTGACGGGAATTGCGATGGTGCTGAACTCGCAGCACTCGGACAAAAGCCGCGAGCGGCGTGGCCATGTGGCGGCCGCGTTGGCCTGGGGCGGAGTGTTTTTGCTGGCGGCCGTCCTCGCGGGTGCTCGCGCGCCACTCCTGTCTTTCATCTTCATCTGTCTCGCAGGCGCGGGACCCTATGCGGCCCTCGGACCATTCTGGGCGATTCCTACGGAGACACTACCTCGAGCCGTGGCCGGGTCGGCGATGGGACTAGTGAACGCCATTGGGAATCTCGGCGGCTATTTCGGCCCCCTAGTGGTCGGCTATCTCAGCCAACGCACGGGGAACTTCCTTTCCGCGTTCGGTTTGCTCAGCTTGGGCTTGCTGGTGAGTTCCGTCCTGACTTTTCTGTTGCACCCGGCGCACGGGCCGACCCGGCGTGAAGACGCGCTGGGTGCGAAGTGACAGCAATCTCCGAAAGGGGTGTGCCGAGGGTTTGCCAATGGCCAAGAGAATCATTCGCGTCGTTGGTTTGATCCTGCTGGTCTTGAGCCTGGTCTCGATTCTGCTGGTCCTGCGCAAGCCCACCGTGGCTGGTGTCGAGACCAGCGCGGACGCTTCCAGATCCTTTGACGAGAAAATGGCCCGCCTGGTGCAAGCTCAGGAGCAGCGCCTGCCGGCCGAGATTCGCCTGACGGAGGCGGAGATCAACTCCAAGATTCAGGAGGGCCTCAGGGAAAATCCTCCCCCGGCCGGTGCCGTGACCCTGAAAGGAGCTACGGTTCGTCTGGAGGGCGAGAAACTGCTGACGATGCTCACGGTCAACGCGAAGGGCGTGGACCTTTACGTCACGGTGGGTGGAAGCCTGGGTTTCAGCAATCACACCGTGCGGCTCATTCCGTCGGAAGTGCGAGTGGGCAGCCTACCTGTGCCTGCCTCGTGGCTGGCGGGGAAGATCGATATGCACATGGAAGTCCCCGGAGCCGTCACCGGAATGCGCATCGAGAACAGCGAACTCGTGGTGCAGACGCAGTAGCGGCAGGTTGCTGCACCGTCGTGCCGCCCGCAGTCCACGATTTCTCTCTGCAATCTCGGACCACCCCCCAGCGGCAACGAGACGAAGCCCCGTTCACTAGATGAGTGCGATCGCACGAATCGGCGAGCCCGACCCGGCACGGATCTTCAGCGGCAGCGCCAGAAACAGAAAGAAATCCGGAAGCTGGTCGAGGTTCGTGAGATTCTCGATGATCAAGACCTGCTTTTCGAGAACCGCGGGGTGGATGGGGCTCTGCGCGAGTGCCGCCGGGGGATCGGGCGAAAGAGTATCAACCCCGATCGCGGCGACTGACTTCTCAAGTAGATACTGGGCTGCTTCCAAGCTGACGCCCGGCCAGTCCGCAAGATACCGCTGGTTGTCGGGACGCAGTCCCCAATAGGCAGACCAACCGAAGTTAAACAGCACAATATCGTCGGCTCGCAGCGCGCCGTGTTGCGTCTCCCATTCCGCGATGAAGCTCCTCGGGACATAGTCACCTTCCCGGAGGCTCCGGCAATCGAGACGAGCCCCCCGGCCAATCAGGCGCGTGGGCGGGATCTGGTCAATGGTGATGTGCGCGTCCGGCTGGGCGTCGCTGACGAAGTGCGCGGGCGCGTCCACGTGCGTGCCGTTATGCTCGTGCACTACCAGTTGATAGTGGAGGGCGCGGTCGCCATGCCAGTACGAGCCCCACAGGTTGTGAAAGAACTTGGCGTGCGTGGGATAGTGCGGCATGTGCTCTTCCAGCGTTTGGCTCAGGTCCACAAACCGGGCGCTACGCCATGCTTCACACCAGGTGGAAACGTCAACCATGGATTAACTCCGCAGAAAAGTGGGACGGACTGTGAGACAGGAAGTATATGGGACTACTCTGTGGCCGCGAAATATCCCGGCTTGGCGCGGACCTTGACGTCCTTGCGGCGGGCCACCACACGGATCGTCCGATAGGTGCCATCCGCTTTGTTGTTGGCGGGGGTATAGCCGAGGCTGTATTGCTCGTTGAGTTCGTGGCCGATGGACTCCAGCGAGTCGGCCAGTTGCACGAGTCGGGTGGCGGAATAGACCCCCGTTGCAGCTCCCAGGCCCTTGTTCTGCGAGGTATCGCCGATCTGGCCGTGGGAGAGGTAGCCGGTGCCCAAGTCGGCGCCAGGCGTCTCCTCCAGTGGGAAGAAGGCGGCCCCGCCGGTCTCCACGGAGATTATCGCCAGAATCTTGTCCGCCGGATTGGCATAGCCGTAGGCCGCGTTCCCGATGGTGTAGACCAGGGTCTCTGCTTTGCGTGCCATGGAGATGGCTTCGTCAAGGGAATGCTGGCTCTCGACGTCCCGCCCGTCGCTCACCACCACCAGCACCCGGCGCGTATTCGCCGGCGGGCCGGTATTCATCATCTTCTCTTTGCACGCAAAGTAAATCGCGTCGAAGAGAGCTTTTCCGCCGCCCGCTTTCAGGCCGCGGATTTTCTCGTTCAACATCTCGGGATCGTTGGTGAAGTCCTCGATGATGGAACTGGTGGCGTCATAGGTCTGCAGAAAGATCTGGTTCTTGCTGCTCCGCCCCTGGAGCATGTTGAAAACGAATTCGCTGGCCGCATCTTTCTCGAATTGCAGCGCCGGGCGCGCGCTGTTGCTGGTGTCCAGAATCAACCCAATCCGCAGGGGCTGGCGCATTTCGCGGCTGAAGTAGCGGATGGCCTGCGGGACCCCGTTCTCCAGGACCTGAAAGTCCTCCTTATTCAGATCGATGACCGGGCGCCCGCGCTTGTCCAGAACCGTGACGGGGACGTTCACCACCTCGACGCGCACGCCGATCTTCTCCGGGCTGGTAGGCGTCGTTCCCTGGTTGGACGCCGGGCCCGGCGGAGTCGGTGCGGTGGTGGCGGGCTGCGCCCCCTTGGGTGCGGCCTCCTGGGCAAAACCGGGCATCGCTGTCCACGCCAGCACCAACACCACGCCTGCGCTCGCCACGAAGGCGAGCAGGAGTTCACGATTCCAGGATCTCGGACTCAATCGCAGGTTCGGCACGCGCATGGCCTGTCTTCCTCAGCCAACCGGCTGCTCCTCCCACTCACATGCTATTCTACCTTAAACGCGACGCGGTGACGGGGTAAGCCGTTCGAGTCCGTCCAGGTAGGGTCGCAAGGCGTCGGGGATGATGACCGAGCCGTCGGCCTGCTGGTAGTTTTCAATCACGGCCAGCCAGGTCCGGCCGATGGCCAGGCCGCTGCCGTTCAGCGTGTGGAGGAATTCCGTCTTCCCCGCACCGCGCCGGAACCGGAGGTTGGCTCGGCGCGCCTGGAAGGATTCGAAGTTCGAGCAAGAGGAAATCTCCTTGTACTCACCGCTCGAGGGCAGCCAGACCTCCAGGTCATAGGTCTTGGCCGAGCTGAACCCCAAGTCGGCGGTGCACAGCACCACCACGCGGTACGGCAGGCCCAGGCGCTGCAAGATGACCTCGGCGTCGTGCGTGAGGGATTCGAGTTCGTCGTAGGACTTTTCCGGCAAGGCAAACTTCACCAGCTCCACCTTCTGGAACTGATGCTGCCGGATGATGCCGCGCGTATCCTTGCCGTAGGAACCGGCCTCGCTGCGGAAGCACGCCGTCCAGGCGCACAGCTTGATGGGGAGCTGGCCGGCGTCCAGCACCTCATCGCGATAGAGATTGGTGACGGGAACTTCGGCCGTGGGGATCAACCAGTAGTCCGTACCTTCAAGTTTGAAAAGATCTTCCGCAAACTTGGGAAGATTTCCGGTGCCGTAGAGGCTGGCCGAATTGACAATGAAGGGCGGCAGGACTTCGGTATAGCCATGCTCGCGCCCTTGGATGTCGAGCATGAAGTTGGCGAGCGCGCGCTCCAGCTTCGCGCCCAGGCCGGTGTAAACCGCAAAGCGCGCGCCGGCGATTTTCGCCGCGCGGTCGAAATCCAGGATGCCGAGCGCCGGACCCAAATCCCAGTGGGCTTTGGGCTCGAAATCGAACTGGCGCGGCTCGCCCCAGCGCCGGATTTCTTGGTTATCCGAAGGGCCGGTTCCCACCGGCACACTCGGGTGCGGGACGTTCGGGATATTCCGCAGGACTTCCCGCAACTGGTCGTCGTAATCCTTGGCTTTCGCGTCGAGTTCCTGAATCTCCGCACCCAGTTGCTTCATCTCGGCAATCAGCGCGGAAGCATCCTGCTTCTGTTTCTTCAGAGAAGCGATTTCGTCGGAGACCTTGTTGCGCCGCGCCTTGCGGCTCTCCGCCTCGACAAGGAACCGCCGGCGCTCCCGGTCAGTGTTCTCGAAGTTGTCCAGGAGGTCCGGCAAGCCGCGCTCGCGCATCTTCTGCTTTACCAGTTCCAGGTGGTCGCGGACAAAACCCAAGTCGAGCATGCATTCCCTCTCAGCAGCCGAAGCGCCAATCTAAACCAGGCATGGCAGGCTGTCAAATCGCGCCGCGCCTCCCAACCCTCCTGCCGGTCTGCTGCGCTTCCTGGCCGGGGCAGTCCTGGTTTTGACAACTTCTCGCCGGTTGCAGTACCGTTGAGACATTCCAGGGAGGTTCTCATGCGTTTCCTGTCGATTTGTTTGCTGGGCCTGCTGGTGCTTATTGGCGGCTGCAGCAAGACAGGAGGATTGCAGTCCAAAGCCGCGGTCCAAACGGCCATCGAAGCCCACCTTCAGCAGCGGCCGAACCTGATGCTGGCGAACATGACCCTGGAGCTTCAAGACGTCAAGTTCACCGGCGACACGGCCCAAGCCGACGTCCAGTTCCGCAGCAAGCAGTCGCCGAACTTGGTCGTCGGCGTGCGCTACATGCTGCGGCGGGCGGGCGCCCGCTGGCAGGTGGAATCGAGCGCTCCCTTGGGCGGCATGGGTACACCTCCCCACGGCGCTGCCCCCGCTCCTGCTCCGGGTCCCGCCGAGACTCCGCTGAAATCAAGCCACTGAAGAGCAGTGGCCAGTTGCCAGTAGCCAGTGGCCAGAGTCGAGCGGTCGAGGCAGACTCCCCCGCCCTCGCAGAGGACCACCGTGCAGCCGCTCAAACCACGAAAGTCGCTGGCATGGCCGATGCGGATTCCTGGCAGGGTTCTCCGCTGTCGTTTCTCGCTTCCTGCTGGCATGTGTTTCCTTTCGCCGGTGGTCGCCGCGCGCGGCAAACAAAAAGGCCGCCCCGGCAAGCCGGGGCGGCCGGATTCGCAGCGCCTCGCCGCGCTATAGGTACTTGAGTGCCGTCTTGATGTCGTCCTGGAGCTTCTTGACTTTCTTCTCTTTGTCCTTGTTGGGGCTATCCTTGAGCAGGGCCAGAGTGGCCTTCGCCGTCCCGTCGGCTTCAGCGCAAAGCAGCCGCAACTTCTGCGAATCGCGGATGTATTTGCGGTTGAAAAGGCTTGCTCCTTCCAGCAGTTGCTTGCCCAGGTAAAGCCCAAAATCCACGCCGTCGATTTTGACGGGACCCGCCCCGAGGGCGTTGCGCGCCTTCGCGCGGTCTCCACCCAGGACTTCGGCCAGCGCGTCATCGATCCCCTTGAACTGGGCGTCGCGGGCTACCGCTTCCTGTTCATCCGGCTCGATCCAACCTCCCTCCATCACCTTGCCCAAAGGGGTGAGAACCTGAGGGCCCTCGA
>Ga0187878_1004435_pt1 | contig 10933 bp, 7 predicted proteins | sample June2016WEW_17_1_FD_132979 | JGI IMG/M metagenome (GOLD analysis project Ga0187878, IMG submission 132979) | Peatland microbial communities from SPRUCE experiment site at the Marcell Experimental Forest, Minnesota, USA - June2016WEW_17_150 | ecosystem: Environmental > Terrestrial > Soil >...
GAGAGATACCGGGTAACAGTCGCCCCCAACCTCGAACAGGCCACGGAGGCGTTGTCCAAGCAGGAATTCACAGCAGTCCTTTTGGATTTGTTCTTGCCAGATTCACAGGGGCTCGCAACCATCCAGCGCTTTGTCGGCACCGCGGGCGCGATCCCCATTGTGGTTGTTACCGGCCTTGCCGACGAAGATCTCGCGATGGACGCCATTCACAGCGGTGCCCAGGACTATCTGGTCAAGGGACAGGCTGACGGGCACGTGATCGCAAGGACGATCCGGCATGCCGTCGATCGTCGAGCTGCGGCGGTGGCGTTGCAGAGGGCCCACGATGAACTGGAACAGAAGGTCCGGGATCGAACGGTCGCACTCACTCAGACAATCGGAGAGCTTCAAGCCGAGGCCGCACGCCGTAGCCAGGCGGAGCAGGTGCTCCATGAGCGCTCGGAGCAGCTTCGCTTGTTGGCCTCGGAACTGACTATGGCCGAGCACCGAGAGCGACAGCGGCTCGCTCAAGTTCTCCATGACGGCCTTCAGCAAATCCTGGTCGCCGCGAAGTTCCGTCTGGCACTCATGGGACGAGCAGCAGATAAGGATCGGCAACAGGCAACCACGGCGGTGTTGGACCTCATAGACGATGCCATTGAGACTTCTCGCTCCTTGACTGCTGAACTCAGCCCGCCGATACTGCGCGAATTCGGTCTCATACCCGCGCTGGAGTGGCTGGCACGCTGGATGCAGGACAGGCATGGGCTGAGCGTAGATCTGACAGCCCACCGCCGGATTGCCCCGGCAGCGGAAGATATCACCGTGCTCCTTTTCCAGGCAACTCGCGAGCTGCTGCTCAACGTCGCCAAGCACGCGGGTGTAAAGTCGGCACAAGTGAAGGTGATGCGTACGAAGGGGCAAATCCAGGTTGAGGTAACGGATAGTGGCGCGGGATTTAATACCAAGCAGCTTCGCATCGAAGGTGGTAGGGGCGGTGGCTTCGGCCTGTTTAGCGTCCACGAGCGTATCACCCTATTGGGTGGGAAGATGATGATCAACAGCACTCCCGGCCGAGGGAGCCGAATCACACTGATTGTAGGGCCTCCGAGCACTATTGAGGACTCGGAGATGGGACCGGATGAACGGCAACAAAAGGCGCCGGTCACCCCAGCGCCTCCCTACAAGGAGAGAGCCGCCCCGGAGAGGAAAATACGCGTTCTGGTGGTCGATGATCACATCGTCATGCGCCAAGGGCTGGCACGGCTACTGCAAGAAGAGCCCGATATAGAGATCGTGGGTGAGGCCTCTGACGGGGAAGAGGCTGTGAACCTGGCTCGCGAGATCAGGCCTGACGTGGTGCTTATGGATATCAGCTTGCCTGGCATGAACGGCATCCAAGCCACCTCTGTCCTTCACGCCGAACTTCCCGAGGTTCGTGTCATCGGTTTGTCCATGTTCGAGGAGGGCGAGCGGGCAGATGCGATGCGCCAGGCTGGGGCCGTCGTCTACTTGACAAAAAGCGGGCCGTCCGACGGTGTGATCGCCGCCATCCGGGACAGTGTTCGCCCTACGGAAAGGAATGCTGGGACTGTGAAACGGCCGACGTAGAGATGCAGGCTAGCGCCGGCGCAGGTTCTGCCCGGTTGGAGTGTGCATGCAATCAGAACGCTACCGCGGCCTCGCTTCCATCGCGAATTGCTTGCGGATCGACTCTCGATTGGCGGCATCGTAATATTCCACGGGATTAAAGTCGTCCGTCAGCACACGGCCACGCGCAGGATCAGTCTGGATGGTGCGGCCGAAGCCCTCCCTGACAAACTCGAGGGCAGCCGGGTGCACCCCCTCCAGGCTCACTGGATTGACAAAAGCCAGTTCCTTCCGGTCGGCAGCGACGAAGTAGATATTGCCGCTTCCCTCAGCGTGAATCCGGACCTGGGCAAAGATCGATCTCAGGGTCTTATCCACGGACGCAGTCAGAAAGTCCTTGCCGGGCATAGCCTGGCCAAAGGCATTCATCACAAGAGTGCCACCGGGTCTAAGGTGAGTTCGCACCGCATTGAAGGCTTCTTTCGTTAACAGGTGTGAGGGAGAGGAATCCCCCAAAAACGCATCGAGAATGATGGCGTCATAAAGGCGAGTGGTGTTGTTCAACACGTAGCGGCCATCGGCAATGATCAGGTGAAATTTGTCGGGTTGCAGGTCGAAGAATCTGGTTGCCAGAGGCACCACGGCCGGATTGATTTCCACGACGTCCACGCGAGCGCCCTCACGAGCGAATCTCATCGGCACGATGCCCACTCCCATGCCAATGCACAGAACGTCGTTGATATGGGCGTTGTACGCACGAGCCAGACCGTGCAGCATGTAGGTGAACGGAAACAGGCTCCTTTGCTGAATTGGATCGTAACCGTTTTGGGGCAGGTAATCGTTGAGAAAGATCCGGCCTTTGATGTTGGTTTGCTCAAAGACTTGCAGCAACCCGAAATTGGAATTGGCCCGATAGATCTCAACGACACCGGGAATGTGGGTGGAATTATCTCTGAGAATGCCGGATGCGCCGAGGATCAACGCCATTAAGACGCCGAGAATCACCTGTCCTTCCGAGCGCTCCCTTTTTTGCCAGACGAAAAAGTACGTCAACGAAACGATGATCAGCAAACCTGTGGTGAACAACATTGTGATTGAGTTGGGGAAAAACGGAATCAGCACATATCCGATAAGGACCGTGCCGGCCAGGCTGCCGAGGGTGCTGACAGCGGACAGCCGTCCGACTTGTCCTCCCACGCCCTGGAGGGATTGCGCCAGAATGCGCACCAGGAATGGACCGGTCGCGCCCAACAAGGTAAGCGGTACCAGGAAGAGCAAGGCAGAGGCAATCAACGCCCCCAAAGCGAGCCGGAATTGCAGGCACCAATAGGCCACCGGTTCACAGATCAGCACCACCAGGCTGAGATAAATGGCGGCCACTAAAATGCAACCATAGAGCTGCCCCAATCGGGTCGCCCGGTCCACCAGGCAGCCGCCGAGGTAGTATCCCATCGACAGCGCCACGAGGGTCACAGCAATCTGTGCGGTCCACACGAAGTGGGATGTGCCGACATACGGTGCGAGCATTTTGGCACCGAGGATTTCAATAATAAGAACGGCCGCGCCCGTGATCGCCGCCGTCGCGTAGAGATATCGCCGTAGTGCCGTGCTCATTTTCATTTTCGGGTTCGAAGCAGGGTTGTTTCTCTTGGGCGTCTTCGCTGTCTGGTCTCTCACGATCCTCCTCTACGTTCCCATCGCTTGCTTTCCCGTGCGTTACTCATCACGGGAGAACGTTCTCCTGGCTATTCTAAATGTAAATCGCTCCGGAGATGGGGGAATTTTAATGATTTCGTGCCCGGGATCGTACTCGATGTGGCATCAGCCTTATGTTCCGCTTCTTTCGCGCCGCAGGCGCTTTGGAGTGCCGCGACACTCCCATAGCGGCCGGCAAAATGACGGCTGGTGATCTTGTAGCCCTTTATGCCGATAGCCGTACCGCGGAGAAGGTGAGCCGGAAAGTCTCCGAGTCGGCGTGGTCGAGGCGAACCACGAGTTTGGACCCTAGCTTGAAGTGATGATGGAGGCGTTCGCCCATGAAGGAATGGGTTTTTTCTTTGTAGAAATAGCGATCGTCGATGAGCGTGTCGGCGGGCACGAATCCTTCCACGTAATGCTCCAAGAGCTCGACGAAGAAGCCCTGGCGAATGACCGAGAAAACGATTCCTTCAAATTCGTCGCCGACCTTGTCGGCCATGAACTGAACTTTCTTGATTTTCTCGATCTCCCTCTCCGCCTCATCCGCATTGCGTTCGCGAGCCGATGTGTGGGCGGCAATGTGCGACAGCTGGGCGGTTATGTTCGCCTGCCACGCTGCCAGAGGATGCTCCTTCAGGCACTCTTTCAGCAGCCGATGCACAACCAGATCGGGGTAGCGCCGAATGGGAGAGGTGAAATGGGTGTATTCGGAGGTCGCGAGTCCGAAATGCCCCGTGTTTTCCGCCGAGTAGCGCGCCTGCATAAAGGAGCGCAGCATCAGGTAAGCGAGGAATCGGCCCTCGGTTTTGCCCTCGATCTGAGCGACGAATTTCTGGAAATCGCGGGGGCAGTACCTGCCGTTGCGGCCTTCGAGGCGATATCCCAGGGCCAGGGCAAACTCCGCGAAATCCAGCACCTTCTGCGGGTCAGGCTCTTCGTGCACGCGGTACAGTGCAGGGCCGTCCGACTCAGTCAATCGCTCGGCCACAGTCTCATTGGCGAGCAGCATGAATTCCTCGATGATGCGATGCGCGATGTTCCGTTCAGCACGAACCACGCTGATTACCCGACCATTATCGTCGAACTCGATTTCTGCTTCCGGCAGGTCGAAATCGACGGCGCCGCGGCGATACCTCTTTCTGGACAAGATCCCGCAAAGCTCTTCCATGGCCTCAAACATTGGCACGAGCTCGGCATGCCGGCTGCGCTCCTCCGGATCCTTATCCACGAGGATCCTCGCCACGGAGGTGTAGGTCATGCGCGCGCGACTGTGGAGAATGGCTTCAGTGAAACGCTTCTTGACGACTTGCCCGCGCCCGTCGACCTCCATGATCACTGAGAAAACGAGGCGGTCTGCGTCGGGTTTCAGGCAGCAGATTCCGTTTGAGAGTTTGGGCGGGAGCATTGGTATGGCACGATCCGGGAAATACACGGAGGTGCCCCTGGCGAAGGCGTCGGCGTCGAGTGCCGTATCTTCGCGCACATAGTGCGAGACGTCTGAGATGTGAACGCCGAGAAGATAGTGTCCGGACGGCAGCCTCTCGAGAGTGACGGCGTCGTCGAAGTCGCGCGCGGTCTCTCCGTCAATGGTCACCGCCGGCTCATCCCGGAAGTCCTCGCGTCCTTCGCGTTCCTCATCCAGGACATGATCCGGAATCGCCGCCACCTCTTCCCGGGTCCGAGGATTGAAATCCACCGGCAGACCATACTTGTGCTCTACGATTTTGTACTCAATGTCCTTGTCGCCCGGATAGCCCAGGACCTCAATCACGCGCCCCTGTGGGTCCTGGTGCCGACCTGGTGGCACCGACAGTGATACAACAACGACCTGACCATTCCTGGCTCCTTTGCTGTGCGGCGGCGGAATCATGATGTTCTGGAACATGCGGGTATCGAGGGGCACCACCATCGGAAATCGCGGGTGCTCGTAGTAGCGCCCGACGATGCTGGGATGCCCGCGTTCGAGGACCCGGAGCACCGTGCCTTCGAGCCGCTCCTCCTGCTCGCCTTCGCCGGGACGCACGCGGCGTCCCGGCCGGGAGACGCGCTTCCTTCTGGCCACCCTGATCAACACACGGTCCCCATGAAGGGCTTCTTCCATGTTCCGTGCAGGAATGAAAATGTCCTGGTCATAGGTTGCTCGGTCATCCGGTCTCACAAACCCATAGCCGTCGCGGTGGCAGATCAAGATGCCGGAAACCAGAGCCTCTTTGGAGGGGAGCGCGTACTGACCCCGCTTGATGCGGTGAATGATGTTTTGGGCATCCAGTTCATCCAGATAGCGCTGAAGATTGCGCCTCTCGTCGCTATCAAGATCGAGACATCGCACTACTTCGCGGAAAGTGAATATCCGAGCCTCATGCCCGCGAACAAATTTCAACACTTCCTGTTTCTGCTCCACTGTGAGCACTCGCAATCCTCCTCGGCGCAATCATACCATCCCCCTTAATTCGAGATTCGAGATTCGAAATTCGAGATCCCAAAATCTCGAATCTCGAATCTCGAATCGTTGCGGGTTGCGCTATCAGTGGAGGAGCTTCTCGAGGGTGTGCAGCACGGACTGACGGTGGGTACCGGCCCAATAGATTCTGTCACACTTCGAACACGACTTGAAGTGGGTCTGCGTCTCGAAAACGAATCGGGGAACCTTTTCGCTCACCCGCTCTCGCGAAATTTCCACCAGAAGATCGTTGCAGGCGAGGCAGCGCGTCAGGAAGCCAGGCAGGCTGTTGGTATGGGTGACATCGAAGACCTGCTTGAGTTGAGATTGGATGTTTTCACTTTCGAGGAAGATAAAATTCTTCACCGCCTTTCGCACCAGCAGACGCGTGTCGCGGGATAGCAGAATGCGCCCCTCTTCATGTGACAGGTTCACCAGCTCATCATCGGTAAAGCGGTTCGAGTACAGGACGTCGAACCCGGCGATGCGCAGCCATTTGGCCAGACGCCCGAGCATGACATCGGCGACAAACAGCGGCCTGCGGCTATCCGTTTGCGCAGAGAACGCCTTCGAGCGAATCTGCCGCTGGCGCAGCATCGCGGCCTTCCTGCGAGATTCCGACTTGCTCATCTTATGAACCAGAAGTCGGGAGTTACTAGACAGTTCACAAATAGGTGGACATTTGATCCACAATGAGGAGCATGACAGAGGTTATGTTCGCCTTGGGTGGCGATCATCCGTATCGGAATCGGGGTCGCAGTCGCAATCGCAGTCGCTATCGGCCTTTGCAAACCCATCCAACCGATTGCGACTGCGATTGCGATCCCGATTCCGATACCGACGGACATAGCGTTCTGTTTTCTTTTTGATACCGTCACGTGTCAATCTATTTATATTCTGATTAGTAACAGCCAATAGAAAAACCGGATGACCCGCCGTGAGGTTCGTCATGAGCCAGCTACGAACGCCCCGTGCTGGACCTACTCCTTGAGCTTCCTTTTGAGCAAATCGTTGAGGAGTTGCGGATTGGCCTGACCCTTGGTTTCTTTCATCACCTGGCCGGCAAAATAGCCGAACAGCTTCTCCTTGCCCGAGCGATATTCAGCGAGCTGCTTCGGATTGGCAGCCTTCACTTTGTCGATCGCGGCTTCGATTGTGGCCTCATCGCTGATCTGGACCAGCCCGAGGCGCTTGAGGACGGCGGATGGTTCCTCCGAGGAACGGAAGATCTCCTCGAAGACGGCCTTGGCAATTTTCCCCGAGATCTCTCCGGCGTCAACCATGTGGATCAGTGCGGCGAGCCGGTCCGGCGGCAGCGGGCAGTTCTCAATCTCCTTGCCTGTGTTCTTAAGGGCATAGGCGAGGTCTCCGGTGATCCAGTTGAGCGCCGCGCGCGGATTTGTGGAGGCTTTGGCGCAGTCTGCGAAGTAGGACGCCATGGCAAGGCTCGAAGTAAGCTGCAGGGCTTCGTCGCTCGACAATGAATACTCAGTCATAAACCGCAGCGTTTTTTCATGCGGCAGCTCGGGCAGGGAGTCCTTCAACGCATGGATCCACGATGGATCCAGCTTGAGCGGCGGAAGATCAGGCTCAGGGAAATAGCGGTAGTCATGGGCCTCTTCCTTGCTCCGCATGACGGCAGTACAACCCTTGGCCTCGTCCCACAAACGAGTCTCCTGGACGATCCGGCCACCCCCGGTGATGACTTGGGTCTGTCGTTCGATCTCGTAGTCCAGAGCCCGCTGCAGGAATCGGAAGGAGTTAAGATTCTTGATCTCGACCTTGGTGCCGAATTCGGCCGCTCCCTTGGGCTGTACGGAGACGTTTGCGTCGCAGCGCAGGCTTCCTTCCTCCATGTTGCCGTCGCACACGCCGAGGTAGAGAAGGGTTTTGCGCAACTGCGTCAAGTAATCGTATGCCTCCTGGCTGCCGCGGAAATCGGGCTCGCTTACGATCTCGATCAGGGGCACGCCGCTGCGGTTCAGATCGACATACGATTTTGTATCTGACTCCGGCATCCCCTCGTGAAGCGACTTGCCCGCATCTTCTTCGAGATGCAGCCGGGTGATGCCGAAGATCTGCTCACGCCGGTTTACGATGTGCCCGTCCACAGTTCTCTCGCCGGAGAGCACCTTTACCGCGCCATGCACGGCCAGCGGAAGATCGAATTGCGAGATTTGGTACCCCTTGGGAAGATCAGGATAGAAGTAGTTCTTGCGCGCGAAAATGGAGATGGAATTGACGGCGCACCCCAGAGCCAGAGCGGCACGGACCGCCATGGCCACGGCTTCTCGATTCAGCACGGGAAGCGCGCCCGGAAGCCCGAGACAGACCGGGCACGTCTGCGAGTTGGGTGGCGCCCCAAACCGGGTGCTGCATCCGCAAAAAAGCTTGCTGCGGGTCAGGAGCTGCGCATGCACCTCCAGTCCGATCACGGGCTGAAATTCCATCGATGTCCTCCTGGTCTGCACGACGAATTCAAAATTATACCAACCGCAACCGCCAAAAAATACGGTTACCCCCTATTAAAAATCTGCCACGAATAACACGAATAACACGAATTTATATTTCCTGTTTTTCGTGACTTGTCTTGTTGTGGGGACAGGTATTGAGCAGGAATGCTCACTAAGAACTGCGGCGTTTGGACCGGCACCATCCCGATTTGGCCATAAGCTCATAGATGCCAATCCGATGGAGGCGGTTCGGACCGGGGGGCGGAGTGGCCCGCAACGTGCACAAAGCAGATCATTGCGGGGGCGCTGCTGATACCGCACTGCTGAGGGTAACTGAGTTCGAGGGAACGCAGCGGCGTGTGCGGCTCGGGCCTGGCGGTCCTCAGCAGTGCTTCCCGCTATTCAGCAACGAACCTGCCGGGCGATATCGAACCCAGGCGAGATTCTTCCATTCCGCTTTGCCAACGCCACGTTCATAGTTTTCCACTTTTCATCTTGACGCCCTCACCTATATCCCGAATCGCGCCAAGTGTGCTCTCCAACTCGGCAATGGTGTGGAACGTATTATGGTGCAGTTGGATGCCGATGGTCGAGGAACTTGGGTTGAGACAAGCAGAGTCACCCTGACGCGACTGTATAGGCAAGAGATGAGTGCGGGCATGCGACTCTGCATTTAATCCGGGCGCAACGCGAAATGAACGCTTGATTCTGTAACGAAAAGTGGTTATTTTTCGTTACACATCAAGGCGGAACGGCATGCAATCGATCGAAAGCAGGATCGTCACTCGAATACAGGGCAAAGCAAGAGGGACGTGCTTCACGCCCAAGGCATTTCTCGACCTTGGCAGCCCCGAGGCGGTGCGCATCGCACTGCACCGCCTGGAGAAGCGTGGTACGATCCGCCGACTGACTCGCGGACTCTACGATTTCCCAAAGCAGCATCCGGCCATCGGCTTCCTTTCCCCGAGCCCCGGCGAGATCGCCAAGGCCCTGTCAGAACGCGACGCCTCGCGACTCCAGCCTTCCGGCGCCTACGCCGCGAACCTGCTGGGATTGTCCGAACAAGTTCCGGCCCGAATCATCTTCCTCACAGACGGCCCGGCCCGACATATCAGAATCGACGGTCAGGAAATTATTCTGAAGAATACGACCCCTCGCAACATGGCGACGGCCGGCCGGATCAGCGGCATGGTCATCCAGGCCCTCCGGCATATCGGTGCCAAGCAGATCGGCAAACAGCATATCGCGCACCTGCAGCAAACCATGTCCACGAGCGACAAGGCCCAGTTGAAGCGGGATCGCATCTACGCCCCAGGCTGGATGCACCGAATCATCGACGCCATCGCGGAGGATGCTCATGCTTGAGTTTGCCAGACTTCCGCTTGATCAGCGCGCGCCGTACTTCCAGGAAGTCGCCAACCGGCGCGGCCTGACGCGCCTCATCGCGGAAAAGGACTTCTGGGTCTGTTTCTCGCTCCGGCTTCTTTTCTCGACACGCGCACTTGCGGACAAGTTCGTTTTCAAGGGCGGCACGTCGCTGTCCAAGGTTTTCGGCATCATCAAGCGGTTCTCCGAGGACATCAATTTGTCCGTCGATCCCGACTGGCTGGGCTTCGGCGGAGAGAACCGGCCGGACGCCGCCAAGTCCCGCTCACAATTCGAAAAGTGCTGGAAAAAGCTCAACGACGCATGCGCCGCCGCGGTCGACCAAAGGGTCCGACCCGCGCTCGAACAGGCGATTCAGGATACCCTTGGACCAATGCGGGATGAGGCCACCTACCTCGCCTTCAAGCTCGACGAGCAGACGCATTCGCCCGTGCTCACGTTCCGGTACCCAACAACCGAGCCGGACCGGCTTGGGTACGTGCATCCCCAGGTCAAACTTGAACTCGGCTCCCTCACGGACCAGCGACCCATCGGCGATCACACCGCTCACGCCGTGGGTTGCTGAGGAGTTTCCGGCCCTGTTCGCCGCTCCGGCCTGCCGCGTGGTTGCGCTCGAAATCGAGAGGACTTTTTGGGAGAAAGCCACCATCCTGCACACCGAGTACCACCGCCCGGCAGACAAACCGATGCGCAGCCGGCTCTCGCGCGATTGCTACGATGTATGCTACATGGCCGCGCACCCCGCCGGCCAGAGAGCCATGAAAGACCTCGACCTGCTCGCGCGCGTCGTGCGCCACAAGCGCGCCTACTTCCAATCCGCCTGGGCAAACTATGACGCCGCCAAACCCGGGTCCCTGCGGCTGGTGCCGGCCGATTCCCGTCTCGCAGACCTGAAGGCCGACTACCAGCAGATGCAGGAAATGTTCACCGAACCGCCGGCGCCGTTTAACGAGATTCTGCGGCAGCTGCGGAACATCGAGGACACACTCAACAAGGGATAGACAGCGGTATGGCGGCCCAGCCGCGTACCTCATATGGACAACGCAATGAAATCTGACCGCATCAAGAACAAGGTAGCGGGGCTATTCGCACGATTCGACCCGACAACGATCAAGTCCTTGATCAGGGTGTCCAACTACTGGGCGGAAAAGAACCGCAACCAGTACCCATCAGCCATGCAGGCTGGTATCAACGAGCTTTTCGTTTGGATCGATTGCCCATGTGACGATGGATGCGAGTGCCGACGACATCGCTGCCAACGACATCTAGCGGTACTTTCCTAGTTATCGGCAAGCGCAAAGGTCAAGTTGTTGAAAGCACGGTTTTTATGGGTTCGAATGACTATGCCCTAAATAATGTGGGTAGGAATGGCGAATTTTACCGCTAA
>Ga0187878_1004443_pt1 | contig 10920 bp, 8 predicted proteins | sample June2016WEW_17_1_FD_132979 | JGI IMG/M metagenome (GOLD analysis project Ga0187878, IMG submission 132979) | Peatland microbial communities from SPRUCE experiment site at the Marcell Experimental Forest, Minnesota, USA - June2016WEW_17_150 | ecosystem: Environmental > Terrestrial > Soil >...
ACTGCTGGCGGGCGGTCTGGTCATGTTGGTCATTCGTGTGCGCCGCGGAGAAATCCCGTGGGGCCCGGCGGCGAAAGTGGGAGCAGTCGTCGTGGTCATCATGGCTCTCGGGCAACTGAACCAACTGGTCAAACTTTACCGCGCGTACAGCACGTCCGAACCACTTTCCACTTTCTGGATTTTCAACCTCGCCGGACTTCTCGTATTGCCGCTGCTAGGTGGGTTAGCCGCCTGGTTGCTTACCGGGCTTGCCACCAGTCTCTATCCGGACGCGTGGCGCATCTTACGCGGTTCCGCCCGGCGGTTGTGGCGGCGTGACGCGGCCGTCGCGATTGCGGTGAGCCTGGCTGGCGCAGCCGCGCTGAGCCACGTGACCGCACTCATCACGGGGCGTTTTCACGCTCACGCCCCGGTGCAAGTTGATCTGGTGCCCGATCTGTTTGACGCGTCGTGGCCAGGCGTCGGGCTTCTGCTGCGCGGCGTGCTCTCCGGCCTGCTTCTCCCTGCCAGCGCCGCGGTGCTGATTTACCTGTTCCGACTGGGTTGGACGCGCCGCGCGTGGTGGCTGTGGCTCGCAGCGCTGCTCGTCCTGGTCAGTCTGGGCCCGTCGTTCGCGCACTCGATGCCCGAGTTCCTGGTCGGTTGGGGCCTGAGTTTCCTCAGCCTGATCGGCACGCTCGGACTAGTCGCTCTCTTCTTCCGCGACAACATACTGGCTTACGTGGGCGCGGCGTTCTGTTTGCCGCTGGCTCAGCCCCTGGTTGAATTGCTGTCCCAGCCGGCGGCGTTCTTCCGCTGGAACGGTCTGATTCTTGCCGCCCTGATGCTGGCTGTCCTGGGATGGCTGCTCGCGGGCAGGGAATCGACTGAGAACTGACAACTGGGAACTGAATCAGTACAACGCCACCGAGTCCAGCAACTGGCTCTCGCCGTTCCGCCACAGGGCGTACTTCAAGCGATAGTTCTTGTGCATGGCCGCCGCACCGATCTCGCCGCGATTGTTGAGGGCGATGACGCAGACGTCCCGTGAACGATTCTGCGGGTCCGTCTTCGCGATGTGTTGGAGAAGCTCCAGGCAGGCGTCCTGCGGCGTGACGCCGCGCGCCATGATGAGAACGATAGAAACACTGGTGCAGTAGTTGGTCATCAGGTCGCCGTCGCCCGTGGCGGAGGCTGCGCCCACATTATCGTCGGCATAGACACCGCAGCCGACCAGAGGTGAATCGCCCACGCGCCCGGGAATCTTCCAGGCCAGACCGGAGGTGGAACATCCTGAGACCACCTGACTCTTCCCGTCGGTGGCGACCATCCCAATCGTGTCGTGGTTTTCGGCAGGGTTTTGCCAGAAGGTCTTGCGGTTGGGGTTCGCCTTCCACTCGAGCCACTTCTTCAAGCTTTCCGGCGTGAGCAGTTGCTCCGCCTTGAAGCCCATCTTGAGCGCAAAACGCAACGCACCCTCTCCCGCCAGCGTGGTGTGCCGAGTTTTCTCCAGAACCTGACGCGCCACGGAAATCGGGTTCTTGATGCTGTGGAGAGCAGCGACCGCGCCGGCGCGATGGCGCGTGCCGTCCATGATGGCCGCATCCAATTCGACCTCGCCCTCGGCGTTGGGAAGCCCACCGTACCCGACACTCGTCACAGCCGGGTCGTTTTCCGGCACATTGATGCCTTTCTCGACCGCATCGAGCAGACTGCCGCCCGCCTGATAGACTTCCGCCGCGCGCTCGTTGGCCGGTTTGCCGTGTATCCAGGTGGATAGGAAGACGGGGCCCGACTCGCCCGCGTGAGCCATGCGCAAGCCCGAGGCGGCCAGTGCCGCGGCCCCCGCCACCGATTTCATGAAGTTTCTGCGATCGACTGGTTCCATCGCGCCTCCTCGAAGTGCAACAGTTTCGCGTTACGTCGGCGAGATTACGCTGTCATCTCGTTCGCGAGTTTGGGAAAAACCCGTTGATCGGGTCCGTGTCGTTCCTCATTTTTGCTTTTTGCCTTTTGATTTTTGACTTACTCTTCCCCATCCGCCGCCTCCAGGTGTCTCAATCCGGAGGATGCTGCCCTTAGGAGCTTCGAACGCGCTCTTCGAGGGGAGAGGAACGACGCGGCCGTTCAGCAGCAGCCGATTTCTTCCTACCTTGCCTGGCTTGCCACCCGCCAAGCCATAAGGCCGGAATCGCCGGCGGTCGGACAGGATACTCCCGCGGACGTCCACAAGGAATTCGATTTCACGGACGATGCCGTCGCCACCGCGGAAACGCCCTGTGCCGCCTGAGCCTCGGCGTAGGGAATAGCGCCGCACGCGGACGGGATAGGCTGATTCAAGGGCTTCGATCGGTGTGTTGAGCGAATTCGTCATGTGGGTGTGCACGCCGCTCAATCCCTCCAGGTTAGGCCGGGCTCCCATGCCGCCGGCGATCGTTTCATAGTAGGCAAACGGCTCGGCCGTGCGCGGATTGATTCCTCCGAACGAGATGTTATTCATCGTCCCCGAACTGGCCGCGGGGATGCGCTCCGGAAGCGCCCGTGCCAGGGCCTTGAGCAGCACGTCCACAATCCGTTGCGACGTTTCGACGTTGCCCGCCGCCACGGCGGCGGGAGCTTGCGCATTGACGACGCTTCCTTCCGGGGCACGCACCTCGATGGGATTCATGAGTCCGGAACAGGCCGGTACGTCCTCCCCGAGCAGGCAGCGAAACACGTAAAAGACCGCGGAGGTTGTGACGGCCAGAACGCAGTTCACGCCGCCTCGGCAGGCTGGCGCACTACCGGCGAAATCCACAATCGCTCGTCCGCTCCGGATCAGGATTCGCACGCGCAGGCGCACGGGCTTGCTACTGTAGCCGTCGTCGTCGAGATGGTCTTCAGCGTAATAGACGCCGTCCGGGATTCGTCGCAGGGCTGCGCGCATCAAGCGCGCCGAGTAGTGCTGGAGCGCTTCGAGGTAGAAGCTCGTTTTCGCCACGCCGTATTTCGCGAGCAATTCGCCCACGCGCCTTTCACCCAGGCGGCAGGCAGCCACCTGCGCCGTCAAATCGCCCTCACGTTCACGAGGCGTGCGGACGTTCGCCAGCAGCATGGCCAGCACGTCCGGCTGGATCGTTCCCCGGCGAGCCAGGAAGACCGGCGGAATCCGCAGACCCTCCTGGTAGATTTCCTCGCTCAATCCCATGGAAGCGGGCTGCGCGCCGCCGATATCCGAGTGATGCGCGCGGTTGATTACGAATACGATACGCTTCGTTCCGTACCCGCAGTCTGCAGCCGCTTTCACCCGTTGCCCGCTCGCCTGCCGTTTCCGGCTGGTGTCACTTGCGAAGACTGGCATGACCAGCGTGATGTCCGGGAGGTGGGTTCCGCCCGCGAAGGGATCGTTCAACATGGCGATGTCGCCCGGACCCAGGTCGAGCGCCGCCATGGCTGCCGCCACGGACATGGGCATCGACCCCAGGTGCACGGGCATGTGGTCGCCCATCGCCACCGCCCGGCCTTGGCCATCGAAAACGGCGCAGGAATAGTCGCGGCGCTCTTTGATGTTGGGCGAGAAGGCGGAACGCCGCAGGGCCGCGCCCATTTCCTCCGCCACCGAGTGGAAGAGGTTTTTGAAGACTTCGAGTTCCGCCGCATCAACGCGCATCGGGCGACAACACCAAGTTCAGGAATTCATCCACCTGACACATGAAATCGGGTGGCACAACGGTTGTCGAACTGTACTCGATCACCATACCCGGTCCGGCGAAGCGTGCGCCGGGTCTGAGGCGATCGCGGTCGTAGCATGGCGTCTTCCAGAAGCGCTCGCCGAACCAAACCAGTTTCTTTTTCACGATGGCGCGGCGCGGATGGCTTACGATTTTCGCTGTACGCCGTCGCCTGGATGGCTTGGCGGTCGGAATGACCAAGCGTGCGCGCAGGTTGACGATTTCCAGAGGCCGTCCCGGGTGCGCGTACCCGTAAGCCTTCTCATGCTCGCGGTGGAACTGCCGTCGGAATTCCGCGGTGAAGGGAACGGAAAGCTCGTAAGCTTGGCCAACGTAGCGAAGATCTAGCCGTCGTTCGGCCCGTGCCAGTGGTGCGGGGAAATGCTCCTGCTGAAGTTCGCCACGCCCCACTCGCTCCAGGTGCGTGAATCGGCGCTCCAACATCTCGAACAAGGCTGAGGCATTCCGCCGGGATTTTCCCGCGGCCGCCGGGACGGGCAAGAGCACGGACTGCGAAACGTCCTTGACAATGTCCGAGAGGAGAATGCCGAGAGCCGAGAAAGCCCCGGGGTTGGGCGGCACGATCACGCGGGCAAGGCCGAGTGACCGCGCCAGATCCGCGGCGTGCAGTCCGCCCGCGCCGCCAAAGCAGATGAGCGTATAGTCGCGCGGGTCATGCCCACGCTCCACCGAGATGACGCGCAGAGCTTTCTCCATATTGGCGTTCGAGACCGCGACGATGCCCCGGGCAAGGTCCATAGGAGTCTGGAAGGCGGAGCTTCCGGCGCCCGACTTTCGCGGCTGGTGCCGGAGAAATTCAACGACGTATTTCTCGGCTGCTTCTACGTCAAGTTGAAATGTTCCACCCAGGAAGTGATCCGCGTCGAGCCGGCCCAGCAGCAAATGGGCGTCAGTCACCGTTGGTTGGGTCCCGCCGCGTCCGTAGCAGATCGGTCCAGGGGCGGCGCCGGCGCTTTCCGGGCCGACGCGCACAGCGCCGCCGGCGTCCAGGCGCGCGAGCGATCCGCCGCCTGCGCCCACGGAGTGAACATCGAGGACGGGCACAGCAACGGGCAAGCCACCCAGCGTGGTCTCGTGGGTCGTGCGGGGCCGGCCCTCGATGAGGCAGACGTCGGTTGAGGTGCCGCCCATGTCAAAGCTCAGAGCACGCGGGGCTCTCAGCCGCTCGGCGAGCCACGCGGCCGCCACCACGCCGCCGGCCGGGCCGGAAAGAATCGTACGCACCGGCTCGCGAGCTGCACGCGCGGCCGTGGTGATCCCTCCGCTTGATTGCATGACGTAAACGCGGCCCTCAGTGCCCGGGCAGGGGAGGGGGTTCCCGCTCTTCTCGACTTTGTTCGGTGCTGGGAGTTGCGGCGTGGGAGGGCCGTAAAGGCCTTCCCCTACCTGGCGCTCCAGCCGCGCCAGATAGGCACCCATGCGGGGAACGAGGAAGGCGTTGATAACCACGGTTGACAGCCGCTCGTATTCACGGAACTCGGGCAGGATCTCGTGGGAAACCGAAATCGGAACTCCCGCACCCTGAAGTGCCTGTGCTACGGCGCGTTCATTAGCCGGGTTGGCGAAGGAGAAAAGGAAGCAAAGGGCGAGCGACTCCGCTCCTGAACGCTTGACCTGCTGCACCAGGCGCCGGAGTTCGGCGGGCGAGGGGCGCAGCAGGACTTTGCCGTCGGCCGCCGTCCGCTCCTTCACCCCGAAGCGCCGCGCGCGCGAGACCAGCGGCGGCTCGCGACGGACGTTCAAATCGTAGAGCCGCGGGCGCGCCTGGCGGCCGATCTCGATCAGATCCTCGAAGCCGGCGGTGGTGATGAGCGCTACCCGCGCGCCGCGGCGCTCTAGCAAGCTGTTGGTGCCGAGGGTGGTCCCGTGAATGATTTCGAGGAGGGCCTGCGGCTGTTTCCCTGCGAGCTGGCGCACACCCTCGAGGATGGCGCGAGCTGCGTCATCTGGCGTGGAGAAGACCTTGAGGATCTTGATTTCCGAGCCTTCCAGAACCACGCAATCCGTGAACGTTCCGCCTGTGTCTACACCGATGCGCATGGCCAGCGCTGCCGCAAGAAGATGGGGTGCCTGCAAAGACCGCTCATTTTAGCGGAATTGGAGGTGATCGCCAAAACTTGTTGGGAGCGAAGGCAGCGTCAAGTTCGTATCCTAAGCTTCCGGGTTCTCCATCTTTATGCCCAGCGGGAACGACGCGTGGGCAGTGAGCGAGACGTCCGCGCGCTGGCCAGCCAGGAGCTTGTAGTACCCCGCCGCGGCAATCATGGCGGCATTGTCAGTGGACAGTTCCAGAGAAGGGAAGAAGGCTTCGAGAGCCTCAGCCCGCGCGGCTTTGGCAAAGCGCGTACGCAGCAGAGAGTTGCACGCCACCCCGCCGGAAACGAGGATCGTTCCGACGCGCGTGCCTTCGGCCGCCGCCAGGGTTCGTTCCAGCAGGTCAGTGATGACGGCATTCTCGAAGCTGGCCACAAGATCGAGCGTGGCCGGGGAGCACTGGGCACGGACTTCGTCGGCGGTCGCACGCCCTGCGCCCTGACGCCAGGCGCGACGCGCTTCCGCCTCGACGGCCAGTTCCGTGCCACGCACGCGGTAGAGCACCGCCGTCTTGAGGCCCGAGAAACTGAAGTCCAGGGGATTGCCTTTCATCTTGATCCGGCCGAACCCGACGGCGGCGGGATTGCCGAAGCGCGCGAGGTGGTCGATGACCGGGCCGCCGGGATAGCCCAGAGCCAGGAGCTTGGCCACCTTGTCAAACGCCTCTCCGGCAGCGTCATCGCGTGTCTGCCCCAGCCGCGTGTAGGCGAAAACCGGATGGCGGTCCGAGGTGTTAGTCTCCACCCGAAACAAGCTGGTGTGGCCACCGGAGACCACCAGGGCGACCACTGGAAATCTTATCGGCTCTGCTTCTCGACCTGCCTGCTGCGCCAGCTTGTGTTCGAGCAGCACAGCGTGGATGTGACCTTCGAGATGGTTGACGCCCACCAACGGCTTGCCGAGCGCCTGCGCCAGCGCTTTGCCGTAAACCAGTCCGACCAGAAGGGAGCCGATGAGCCCAGGGCCCTCGGTGACCGCCAGCGCGTCGATGTCGTTCAGGCCCACGCCGGCGCGCTCCAGGGCTTCGTCCACGAGGGCAGTGATCTTCGTCAGGTGCTCGCGCGAGGCCAACTCCGGAACGACACCGCCGAAGCGCTCGTGCGTCAACACCTGCGAGGCCACGACGCTCGAGAGAATCCGCTCGCCATCGGCCACCACGGCGGCCGCGGTCTCGTCACAACTGGACTCAATGCCCAGCACCAGCATGGCGTCCAACTCCTGCCGACTATGTTAGCATGCGACGCGCTGGTCGGAGCCAATTGGCGAACGAATGGAAAATCAATAGTCAAGAGTCGAGAGTTAAGAGTTGAGGGTTGAGAGTCAAAAGGCAGAACGCCACTGACAACGAAAGATGAACAACGAACAACGAACAACGAACAACGAACAACTACACTTCTCCTTTGACCGCGTGCGAAGTGGAGCGATAAACTGACGCTTGCCTGATGTGATCGCGAAATGAACTTGAGGTGTCCATGACCATCCACAAAGCCGTTCTCCCCGTGGCAGGCTTAGGCACGCGCTTCCTACCCGCCACCAAAGCCCAGCCCAAGGAAATGCTGCCCCTCGTGGACAAGCCCCTGGTGCAGTACGCCGTGGAGGAGGTCTCAGCCTCGGGCATTCCCTTAGTGATCTTCGTTACGGGGCGCGGCAAGAACGCGATCGAGAACCATTTCGATGTCTCCCTGGAACTCGAGCATGAGCTGGCCGGGCGCGGCAAAGAAGACATGCGTAGGCAATTGCGGTCCATCTCCGGGCTGCTGCAAATATCCTACGTCCGCCAGCAGGAACCGCGCGGCCTGGGCCACGCCATTCTGACGGCGCGTGACCTGGTAGGCGACGAGCCGTTTGCTGTGGCGCTTTCCGACGACGTCATCGACAGCCGCGTGCCCTGCCTGAAGCAAATGATGGCCGTGTTCGAGCGCTATGGCACGAGTGTGGTGGCGATTCAGCGCGTGCGGCGCGAAACTGTTTCCAGTTACGGCATCATCCGCGGCCGCCCCGTCGCGGACAGCGATTGGCGCGGCCGCCTCTACCGCATCGAGGACATGGTGGAGAAGCCGAGGCCGCAGCACGCGCCGTCCAACCTCGCCATCATCGGGCGCTACATTCTCACCCCAGCCATTTTCCGTGAGCTGGCCAGGACCCGTCCGGGCACCGGCGGCGAAATCCAGTTGACCGACGCGCTGCGCAGCTTGCTCAAGAAAGAACCCATCTACGGCTACGTGTTCGAGGGCACGTGGCACGACGCGGGGAGCAAGTTGGGTTTCCTGCAAGCTACGGTCGAGATCGCGCTCAAGCGACCGGACTTGGCGAAAGAATTTCGCCGCTACCTCAAATCGCTCAAGCTCTAGGAAGGGTGGGGGCTACTCGCGAGCGGAATTCACTTGTCAGAGGACGATTTGGATTTCGCCGGACTCTTCGCAGGTTCGGACGGCTTCTTCGACTCGCCGGCGGATGAGGGCTCAGGCTTGCCGGCTGCGGCACTTTCGCTGCCGGCGGAGCCTGCGGAAGAAGACTTGCGCGCGTAGTCGGTCACGTACCAGCCCGACCCCTTGAACCGGATGGACGACGTGGAGAGCAAGCGCTCAAGTTGACCACCGCAGGCTTGGCAAGTTCCGAGAGGCGAGGCGGAGAATTTCTGGATCTTCTCAATCTGGGCGCCACATTTCCGGCAGCGGTATTCGTAGAGCGGCAAACGATCCTCCTGGACTGAAACCCTTGACATTATAGCAACGGCTGAAGCGGCGGGTCAAAATGCCGACGGCCCTTCCGGAGGGGGTTGCCCTCCGTCAATCGAGTTGGTAGACTAAGAGCGCAATGGTAAAGGCGAGTAGACGTGGTGAGGCGGCCATGGTCCGCACATCCAAAGCTGTCGGTCCCCAGGTTCCGGCGGGCGGTTCGACGGGCAAGCTCTATGTCGTCGGAACGCCCATTGGGAACCTCGAAGACATCACCTTTCGCGCCATCCGCACGCTCCAGGCAGTTGACCTGATTGCGTGCGAGGACACACGGCACACGCAACAACTCCTGAATCACTACACCATCAAGACGCCCACCATCAGCTATCACGAGCACAACGAAATGACGCGCGCGCCGGAATTGGTCATCCAGTTGGAGCAGGGTAGCCATATCGCCCTGGTTTCCGACGCGGGCATGCCGGTGATTTCCGACCCGGGCCATCGGCTCGTCAGCCTGGCCGTGCGCCACAATATCCCGGTGATTCCCGTGCCCGGTGCTTCGGCGTTTGTGGCAGCATTGGCCGCCGCCGGTTTGCCGGTGGACAAGTTCCGCTTCCTCGGATTTCTTCCCAGCAAGAAGCTTGCCCGCCGCCAGGCCCTGGAAGAACTAAAGGGCGTCAGCAAGACACTGGTCTTCTACGAAGCGCCGCACCGCGTCCTCGACATGTTGGAGGACGTTCGCCAAACACTCGGCGAACCTCCGGTGGTGGTGGCGCGCGAGGTGACCAAAATCCACGAGGAATTTCTGCGCGGCTCGGCCTCCGAGGTGCTGGTCCAGTTGAGGAAGAAGCCGGTCAAGGGCGAGATCACGGTCCTGGTAGGACCGCACGCGCCGCCGGAGGAGAAGAGCTCGTCCGAGGCTTCGATCCGCGAGGAATTGCAGCAGGTGATGGCCCAGCAGGGCCTCGATGAGCGCGCCGCGCTGAAGGTCGTGGCCCGCCGGCGCGGCATCTCGCGCAGTGCCGCGTATCGCCTCTGGCAGTTTGAGAAGAGCTTAGGAGTCTAGCCAGTCTCGGCCGTGTAAGTCGAAAGGGTGGCGCCCACGAAGCGGATGCTGACGCGGTTCAGCTCGCCTTCCTTCTCCACGCGGACAACCGCGGCGGTGGAAAAGAAATCCGTTGGTCCCTCACCCGGCCGCGACGGTCCCCGCCCGGGAAGGACCACCGTCAGCGAGGAATAGAGGGGCAAGTCTCGTTTGGTCAGCAAGGAGAGGCCGCGGCGGCTTACTTCCACCGCCTCCGTGGACTCTTCAAACGCTTCGCCCCGAGCGTCTACGCCGCGAATCTGGACGGGAACTGCCGCATGAATTCTTCGCTGGCTTCTTTGTTCCACAGTTGAACACTCCCTGCAAGCTGTGATCGCGTGTTTATACCGCCAAACCGTGGCGGCGTAAAGCCGCCTCTCGACATCGCGCGGGTTTATCCCGCTATTGGGCAAGCCGTGACCGCCGGCTGGAAAAACTCGTCCACGCGCTTCAGGACTTCGCGGACTTCGCGGGCACTCTGCACGCGTCGCCGCAATTCCGCGCCATTGCGGACACCGTGCGTGAACCAACTGGCAAATTGCTTCATCTTGCCGAGGGCCCCCGGCGTCTCCTCTTCGGCGAGCATCTGGTAATAGCTGCGAATCAGCTGGTGACGGTCCGCTTCCGAGGGAACGGCATAACTGCCGGTGCGGGAGTATTCCGCCATCTGGCGAAAGATCCAGGGATTGGTGGCCGCGGCGCGGCCGATCATCACGGCGTCGCATCCGGTCTGCTCCGAGAGAGCCTGCGCGTCACGAGGCGTGAAGACGTCCCCGTTGCCGATGACCGGAATGCGCACGCTGGCCTTGACTTCGCGGATGAGGTCCCAGTTGGCCCGGCCGCTGAAGCCTTGCAAGCGCGTGCGCGGATGGACCGCGAGGGCGTCTACGCCGCAGGCCTCCGCCAGCCGCGCCACCTCGACCGCCACAATCTCTTTCTCGCTCCAGCCGGCGCGCATCTTGACGGTGAAGGGCAGGCGCACCGCCGCGCGGATGCTCTTCAGGATCTTTTCCAACAGCGGCAGGTCGCGCAGCAGGCCGGAGCCGCCGCACTTCACGACTTTCTTCGCCGGGCAACCCAGGTTCAGGTCCACCATATCAAAACCCAGGTCTTCGACCGTGCGGGCTGCGTCCGCGAGACGCTGGGGGTCGGCGCCGAAAATTTGCGCCGTGATAGGTCGTTCTTCCTCCTGGTAGTAGAGGTAGCGGCGGGAACGGAGGTTTTGGCGCAGCAGGCCTTCGCTCGAAACGAACTCCGTCATGATGAGGCCGCAGCCGCCCAGGCGCTTGATGAACCGCCGGAAGACAGTGTCCGTGATTCCCGCCATCGGCGCCAGAATCTGCGCGGGCCGCAC
>Ga0187878_1004445_pt1 | contig 10918 bp, 13 predicted proteins | sample June2016WEW_17_1_FD_132979 | JGI IMG/M metagenome (GOLD analysis project Ga0187878, IMG submission 132979) | Peatland microbial communities from SPRUCE experiment site at the Marcell Experimental Forest, Minnesota, USA - June2016WEW_17_150 | ecosystem: Environmental > Terrestrial > Soil >...
GACGATGGCCCGATCGCGTAGGTCGAGGGCACTATCTCCGGCGCAGCCCCGTTCGAGGGCGTGCAGGTCGTCGAGCGTCGCGCTCTTGGTCGGGGTTTCCTCTGATGGGAGTAGGGGATTGAGCGCTGCACGCCGCCGAGAACGCCGGAACGGATTGACCGAGAGAATGCCCTCATCGACGAGCCAGATGGCAAGTGAGCGGAGTGGTCGGACGTACGCATTGACGCTGTTTGCCGAAAGCGTTTGAACAGGGCCCACTGCTAGTGAACGTCCGAGTGCATCGGGTGCTCCGCGCCAGACGCCAGAGACCTTCGGCCGTGACCGAAGATCGGTCACGTAGTCGACGAGGGTCATGAAGTCGAGCGATCTTGTCGTAACCGGCAGATCGTGAGCTTCGAGCCAATCGATCAGGCGAGCAGCGTCGTCGCTGTTCCCGGCTGCAGGGCCAGTTCGAGGGTCTTGGCGCCCTTGGCTCGCCGGAAGCGTATGACCGCCCGTTCGAAGTCGACATCGCCGACTCGCAGCAGCCGAACACTCGAGTTGCGGGCAGCCGTGGTAACCAGGATCGACACGATCGCCTGATCTCGCAGGTCAAGGGGCCCCTCGCCGAGACAGCCCCGTTCGAGTGCCCGGAGATCATCGAGGGTCGCGCTCTTGGTCGGCGTCTCCTCCGATGGAAGTGGAGTCACTCTCCCCCAGCGGGCTCGTCCTGCGTGCGCTGGCTGGCTGTCCGAGGCTCATGCCTATGGCGGCGTCAGCCTAGCCGAACCACGGTCTGGTCCAGAGGGTTATTCATTGACCGGGGCATCTCCATCCGCAAGGTTGCGCACACAGGTTTTCGCCACCTGATTTCACGCGAATTCGCCACCTGATTTCGCCGGAATTGGCCGCACACGGGTTTTGGCCGCGCGTTTCACGCGTAATGACTGCGTACTTCCCCGGACGCCTCCGGAGGCGGACAAACGCTGCGTTTCCCGATTAGGTACGCAAAATGGTACGCAACGAGTCTTGCGGGGCCGGTGGGCGCGGGGTAGCGTGCTGGTCGTGATGCATGTGGTGGGTTCCAGGCAGCTACGTCCCCGGCTCGGTGAGTACCTCGAACGAGCGAAGGACGGCGACGAGGTCGTTGTCCTTGTTCACGGGCAGCCGGCCGCGCTGCTCCGGCCCGTTCGGCCCGACGACGCCGGTGCGCTCGTACCCAGCCGGTTCGTACGCGACGAACTGCACAAGGCGATCCGGAAGGCGCGTGCCACGTCCTTCGTCGTGACCTGGCACGGGCGGATGTTCGCGGTGCTCGAGGCGCCGCCAGAGGGTATCGAGTTCTGGGAGGACGTTTCGTGACCGTCAGCGGTGCTCTTGTGGCTATGGGGATGCGCGAGCTACGCACCAACCTTCGGGCCGTCGTCGAACGAGTGGAGCAAGGCTCCCCGGTCGTCATCCTCAAGGACGGCCAGCCGCTCGCAGCCATGCTCCAGCACGAAGAGGCGGAGCGCTGGCGGAGGATCGAGGATTCGCTCGCCGTCCTCCACGCGATGAACGTCTACCCCGAGGCGCTCAACGATCCCTCCGAACTCGCGGATCTCGCCGCCTTGCCGAAGCCCGACTACTCGACGATCCGAAGGCTCACCGCGGAGCCGCGCGCGATCCTGTCGCCCCTGCGGACAGTCGGCGTTTCCGACGCCCGTGCCGCCTTCGCGACCCTGATCGAAGAGGTCGCGGCTGGCCGTGTCCGAACGATCGTCGCCCGCGGCCATCTCGCCGTCGCAATCATCCCGGCTCCTGAATACGACCGACTCCGCGCCCTCGCGCGAGCCGTCAGCTGGTTCCGAGGCGCCGGCCTGGACCTCGCCGCCGCCAGCGAGCAGGAGGTCATCGACTTCGTCCGGACGCGCCGCGAGCAGACCGGCGGCGCGCAGCAGAAGGCAGCGGGGTGATTTAGCCATGTTTGGTCGTCTCCGCGTCCTCAGACGACTCGCCACCTTCGCGGCAACTTTCGCCCTCTATCTGGCTGCCGCTCACCCCGCCCTCGCCGCCAGCGCCGTGCCGCCGGCCGCGCAGAAGGCCCTCGCCCCGGTCGAGAACATGATCGGCGCGCTCGTTGCGATCACCATCGGCCTCGGGGTCGCGCTCTCCGGCGCGGTCATCGTCTGGGGCGGCATCGAAAAGACACTCGCAGGCTCGAACGCGGACGCCGAGCATCGGGCGCACAAGCGGATCGAGAACGGCATCCACGGCCTCGTCTGGATGTTCCTCGCCTCGGTCATCGTCGGGACGATCACCGCGATCGCCGTCGCGTACGGCCTGATCAGCTCGCCGTAGCGGTCGACCATGCCATGGCTGCGTCCCTCAGCCTCCAGACGCGCGCGGCACACCTGCTCACCCTCAAGCCCTTCACGCCACGTCCCGTGCCGCGCGCTGTACTGGTCCCGCTCGCCCTGGGCTTATTCGGTCTCGCCCTCTGGCTCGCGGGCCATCTCGGCAACCCCGCGACGCCCGCCCAGACGCCAGCGCTCCCGGCCCCCTCGCTGACGAACACGGCCGGCCAGGGCGACATCCCGTTTATCGGCGACCCGATCCACGACCTCACGGTCTGGTACTCGAACATGGTCAGCGACGCGTGCCGTGCGGACATCGGGAACCTCAAGGGCCACTTCCTTACGCCGCTCGACCCGATGTCAGACGCGACCGTCACCGACCTCTATGGCCGGATGCTCGTACTGACGATCCCGCTCATCACCTTGGGTGGCCTAATTCTCGGCTACCTCATCATGGTGAGCCGGACCACGGGCGAGTCGACCTACACCGTCCGCACGGTGACGCCCCGGTTCATCGTCGGTGCGACGCTCTCGGTCCTCGGTATCTTCCTCGTCTCGGTCCTCGCCCAGTTTGTCGCGGCCACCGACCTCGCGATGGTCCAGGTCTCGATCCCCGGCAACGCGGTAGGGGGACCGGACGCCTGGCCGGCGGCGGGCGGCGTCTTCCAGGTGCTCCAGAACGCAGGCTTCGACTCGCACGTGAACCAGGGGCCGGGGAACTGGAACACTGGTGCGTGGCTCTCCGCGGGCCTGCTCTCGGCGGTGATCCTCACCTTCCTGCAGATGCTTGTCGGGGCGCTCGACGCTGTGGAGCGCCTGCTCGTCCTGGTCGGACCGATCGCTCTTGCCGCCTACGCGATCCCTTCGACTGAACGGTTCACGAACGCCTGGCTCAAGCTCTTGCTTGCACTCCTCGCGGTGCGCTTCGCGTGGACGATCGTCTTCATCCTCTTCTCGATCCAGACCCTGCCGCACGTGCAGGCCGGCAATCCGCCGACGGTCGGCGACACGAACGCCATGCTCGGGCTTGCTGCCGCGTGCGCGCTTCTCATGCTCCTGCTGCCGTTCGGCGTCATACCGATCGTGCTTAAGGGTGCGGACCCGTTGAGGGCGACGTGAGCGAGGAGCACGACCTCGTCGAGGTGCCGGAGAACGCGATCCGTGACGAGCCTCTCGCGTTCGGACTGACGGCGCCGCAACTCGGCCTTGCCGGAGCGGCAGCCGCGGTCGCATTCGTCCTCAACCTGCTGCCGATCTGGCTGCCGGTGAGGCTAACGCTCGCGATCCTCGTCGCGGCTCCCATCTTTGGCGTCGCGGTGATTTCGATCCGTGGCGAGCCTGGGTACCGCTGGCTGTTGCGCTTCGTGAGATACGCGCGGAGCGAGCGGCGCTGGTTCGTTCCGACCCCTGCGACAGCAGACCCAGCGACTCCAGCTGCAGTCAATAATGACTATACCGCTGCGCCTTTCGTTCTCGAGCCTGCCTCGGATTCGGATCCCGCAGCGCTGCCTCCGGAGCGCAGGACCATGGGCCGGGACCGGCAATGGTTGACCGATGGTACGCAGAACGGTACGCAAAGTGCGTTGACTCTGCCGACCCGTCGACCTATCGTCAGGGTCGGCGACCGGCTCAGAGCCCGGAATGCGTACCCCGGTAGAGACGGTCGCCTCCATGTTCTTGGAGCCTCCCGACGCGAGCTCCCGCGGCCTCCGCCGCGACATAGAGCGCCGGCGCCGGTTCCCTTTCGGGCTCTCGGCGATATCGCACCTTACCAACCCGCATAGCGCTGCCAATCGCACGTAACTCACGAGCGACTGCGCGGCCACAAGCCTTTGAGGCGAGCCGACCGGACGACCGGTCGAACGGTGAACGGACCTGCTCCGTGCCGAACGATCGGACGACCGCCCTCTCGCATCAGAGGGGTGGTCTGCCAGTCGCTCGACGCAGCGATCCATCAGCCGTTCGACTCCAGGCACTCCGATCCGCTCACCCGCCTTATCGAAAGGGGGGATGCCCGGAAAGGAATCCACCTACCGCTACTCGCGCGCAGGACCGGGGCCGATCGCCCGATGCGATCGCGCTTTGCGGCTGTGCGTGACTCAGCCGCCGTTCCCCGGTCCTCCGACCCATTCGGCAACAGTCGAACAGCAAGGAGATACATCGATGGAAACGACGGCAGCACAGGCGACGAGAGTCGTCTACGGCGTGAACGATCTCGAGCTCGATCTGGCGGGCAGGCGCATCGCGACGGTGTACACGGTCCTCGAGCAGGTCCTGAACATCCCCCGCGAGGCGTCGGTGACCGTCAACGGCGGTCGGGTCGACGACGAATATGTCGTCCGCCCGGGCGACGAGATCGAGTTCCTCAAGAACGCCGGCGTGAAGGGCCAGCAGGCCTGACGCACGTCGGACGGGCAACTGGCGGGAGCTTCGGTCCATTCCGATACTCCCGCCCTTGCCCCTAGCGAGGAAAGGAGTCATCGCGCCATGCAGTTGCGCACATACCTTCGCATCGAGGGCGAGCTCGTGTCCCACGTGACCGAGAAGGTCGAACGGGAAGTCGAGCTCTCAGCTCTCCTCGACGAGGTCGTCCGAAACCAGCCAATCTCGACCGGCCGCCTACCCGCGAACACCCGGTTTCTCGTCCGCCTGGGCGAGCGCGAGGCGTACGTCCTCGAGCAGCCGCCGATGCGGCGGGTCATCGAGTTCCACGCGAGCCAACGCGCCGGATCCGAGCCGGCTACCTACCGGCTCGCGCTCCCGTACGTTGTCTTCGTCGTGGGCGTCGAAGCCGGCCAGATCGTCACCCTCTCGAATTTCTTCCGAACGAGCCCGATCCGCTCGATCGACGATCAGCTCTCACACTCGTGCCTGCCGAACACGTCAGACGACGGCGTCGTCTGCCTCGGCTCGGTGCGGGTGTCGGGGCGCTCGGTCGGCGAGCGAATCGACGCCTTGATCGGCGCCTTCTGGGCGAGCCGCTTCAACCAGGACCTCCACCGCCACCCGCTGCCGTTCTCCGGCGGCTTTCGGAGTTGGGCGTCCCGGAGCCGGAGCGACCCGCTCGCGGCACTGTCCCTTCAATACGACCCCACCTGGCGGACTATCCGCCAGGTCGTCGCTTACATGGTCGGCGCATCCGAGCGGGACATTCCCGACTCCGGCGTTGCCGAACCCGACATCAGCGAGTCCGAGGTCGTGACGCCAATTCCGGAACCCGACGTCTCTACGCCGGTTCCGGAAGCCGAAGGAGGCGACGCCGATGCGTCGGCTGCCTGAGGCGTTTCGGTCTATCCCGGCCCTGGAGCCGCGCGATCTCTGGGAGCTCATCGGGCCGCGACTCGTGGACTCGGCATACGAGCCCTCAATCGATCGGCTCGAAACCCAGGCTCTCTCGATCGCGGTCGCGGCGCTTCGGGCGTCGGGTCGACGAATGCGCGACGCACTGGTGTACGACACGCGTTCGTTCCGCCGCCTGGAAGCCGCCCTCTACCGGATCCCGGAGCGGCCAGCGGAGGTGCGCGATGTTCCCGATCGTTGAGGCCGGCTCGCCGGCACTGGAAGGAACGTCGCTCCCCGCCTTTGTCGTCGCGAGAGACGGGCTGTATCTGCGCAAGCGGAGTCTGCTCGGGCTCTCCCAGACGAAGGTCGAGCGAGTCGCTCATCTCCCGGCCGGCAAGGCGTTTCTCGACTACCGGCTCGGAAAGCTCCCAGCCGAGCTCATGAGCCAGGTCATCGGGCTCTTCCGGGCGGTCTATGACCGCCAGCAAACCGAGGCGCTGGTCCTGCTCCTATGGCAGGCCGATCGCTTCGAGTTGCTGGTGCCTTCGCAATCGGCGAGCTCGGTCTCGGTCCGGCACAAGCTCGATGACTCGAGCCTGCCGGCAGGGTCCCGTCTCGTCGGCACGATCCACTCCCATGGCGCCTTCTCGGCGTTTGCGAGTGCGACCGACGAAGACGACGAGGCGGACCTCGACGGGCTCCACGTCGTCGTCGGCGATCTACTCCGGCCACGGCCATCGTTCTCGGCGGCTCTCGTCGTCGACGGCCATCGCTTCGGGACCCGCCCGAGCCAGGTGCTCGAGCGGCCCCGCGCGGTCGTGCCGCCACCCGACGAGTGGCTGGCACGAGTGAAGGTGGCCCCCGCGCCACGGCGCAAGTCGTGGCCGAAGGCGCCGGCGCTCACGCTGCTGCCCAGCAAGGTGGAGGCCGTTGTGCCATCGCCAGACCGGCGCAGGCTCGACGAACTCCTCGACGCTGCGGCAGCTCTTGCCGAGCGGCTCGGGTACAGGCTCCGCGCCGACCTCGTGCCTGCCTACGGCACGCAGGAAGGAGCGGCCGATGCCTAGTCGTTTCGTCCTCGTAGGTTGTGGCGGTATCGGCTCACAGCTGCTGGCGCCGCTGGTTCGATATCTCTCTCAGAGCTCCCGCGAGGCCCTGCTCGTGCTCGTCGACGGCGACGTCTTCGAACATGGCAACGCGCTTCGCCAGGAGTTCCCGGCATCGGTCGTCGGCCGCAACAAGGCCGAGGCCCTCGCCGGCTGGGTCCGCGAAGCAGGTCTCGCCTGTCAAGCGGTCCCGCTATACCTGGACGACGACAACGTCGGCGATGTCGTCCGAGAGGGCGATGTCGTCCTTCTCGCGGTCGACAACCATCGAACGCGAGCGCTCGTCGATCGCCACATCTGCAGCCTTGCCGAGGCCACGCTCATCAGCGGCGGCAACGACGAGATCGACGGCAACGTCCAGCTCGTCCGCCGGCGTAAGGGCGTCAGCCTCGATGGCACCCTTTCCGAGATCCACCCCGAGATCGCGACCGCGACCGACGGTCCGGCGAGCGGCGAGGGATGCGCGGCACGAGCTGCCGAGCGTCCCCAGCTGCTCGTCACGAACCTCATGGTCGCCTCGGCGATGCTCAATTGCCTTTGGGCAGTCTGCGAACACGGCAGCGCCCCGTACAGCGAGGTCTACCTCGACGTCGTCCAGAACGCGGCGCGCCCGCGTCGCTGGTTCCGAGTCGGAGTGGACGCCGCCTAGCGGGAGCGGGTTGTCACAGGTGCACAACGATCGGCCGGGCGCGAGCCCGGCCGATCTCACATCAGGAGTCCAATCATGGCGCACGAGCAGTCCGCCAACCCATTCCGGCCCGGCAACGGCGTCCTGCCCGCGTACCTCGCAGGTCGGGACAAGCCGCTCGCTGAGTTCGACGCGTTCGTAGCGGACGCCCATCCGCTCCACGCGAACTGGATGGTCACCGGCCTTCGCGGAACGGGCAAGACCGTGCTTGTCGCCACCGCCGCCACGCGCGCCGAGGCCGCAGGCTGGCTCACCCTCGAGCGCGAGCTTGGCGAGCGCCACCGCGACGACGCCCGGCTGGCTGAGGCCGTCGAGGAGGACGCCGACGCGCTGCTCCGCCGCTGCGGCCTCGCCGCCGCCATCGAGCAATCGGTAGCTCGCGGCGCCCGGCTGCTCAGACCCTCCCGCGTCTCCGTTGCCGGCGTCTCGTTCGAGCCCGAGCCCGTCACGCCTCGGTCGCCCGCCGACCGAATGCGCGACGCTCTCGTGAGGCTTTCCGACGCCCTCTCCGGCGCCGATCGGCCCGGCGCGCTTCTGCTGTATGACGAGGCGCACCTGCTCTCCGACGACCGCTCGCGTGAGCGCTATCCGCTCTCGTCGCTCCTCGCGGCGCTCGGTGCCGTACAGCGCACAGGCGAACCGCGCGTCCGCATCGTTCTCACCGGATTGCCGACCCTGAGCGTCAATCTCAAGCGTGCCCGAACGTACGCCGAGCGGATGTTCCGCCACGTCGTCCTCGCCAACCTGGAACGAGGCGACGCCTGGGACGCACTCACGATCCCGCTAGCCCAAACATCGCGACGATTCGCGACGGCGGTCGTCGGCGAGATTGTCGAGACGACTGGTGGCTATCCGTACTTTCTCCAGTTCTTCGGTGCATATCTGTGGCGAGCCGTTCCTGCCGCGGAGGTCACGACGACCGGCTATCGAGGTGTCGAACCAGGTCTTCTACACGAACTCGACCTGGCGTTCTTCGACGATCGGTTCCAGGTCGCGACTCCGGCGGAGCAGGCCATCCTCGTCGCAATGGCTCGCGAACCCGGCCGGGTCGATCTCTCGACCATCCGACGCCGCCTCCCCGACGCGCCCGGCCTAGCCGAGCTCGTCCGTAGACTGATCGACCGCGGGCTCCTGTTCCGCGAGGCCCGAGGCGCGTACGACTTCGCCCTACCGCTCTTCCGCGCGTATTTGCGGCGTCGGGCGGAAATCACAGGAATCACGACGCCTGTGATTTCGGGTCGAGGAGGCCGCTAGGGTGGGGGAGCGCGGCCTGATCTGTCACGCCACACGAGGCGCGTACGACTTCGCCCTGCCGCTCTTCCGAGCGTACCTGCGGCGGCGGGCGAATCTCACAGAACTGGCGCGGGGGCGCTAGAACGTGGGGCGCCCCCAGCTTTTGATCGTACAGGCCTCGCCGGAGTCCGAGCTCGAAGGCGCCGTCCGCCAGAGAAGGTCGTCCCAGGCACTTCGAGCCAGCATCGCTTCAAGCGAACGATGGGCCCACGTTGTGGATCGATCCTCTGCAACTGCTCCGGCCAGGCAAGCGCTCCGGCGGCGTGACGAGCTAGAGGTCGATCCCGAGGGCATCCTGCCGCCGGACGAACTCTTTCGGCGCCTGGCCCTTCTGCGCTGCGCCAGGGCGAAGAGAGCAGCGATGAAGCGCTGGTATGGCTAGCGCCGCTGAGTGAGGCGATCCACAAGGCTGCGGCTCTTGTGGGCTTCACGGGCCCGCTGGGCTGCTCCTGAGCGACCATAGACCCGGAGCATCTCCGGGGTCCTCCAACCGGCGAGCGACATCAAGTCGCCCTCTGTTCCGCCGTCCGCGAGGAAGTTGTGGGCCATTGTGTGGCGAAACATGTGCGCGTGGATGGTCAGCCCGGCCTCTGCTCCCCGCCGCTTCACGAGTTGGGCGAGCCCGCTCGCCTTCATAGGTCCGTACTTTCCAAGCCACAGTTCCGGCTGGTCGCGGTCTGGGCGTTGGCCACGAACACGAAGGTAGCGATCCAGGGCCTGAGCCGTTTGCGCTTCGAATGCTATTGCACGAGGGAGGCGGCCTTTGCCCATGACGAGCGCGGTGTTGTTACGGTCGAGATCGAGGTCCGTCACCTTTAGCCCAGCGATCTCGGCGAGGCGTGCGCCGCTGTCGATAAACAGCATCAGAATGGCGCGGTCTCGCCGATCCTCGTAGCTCCGGCCCTTGGTGGTATCGAGCAAGGCTCGCAGCTGATCCTCGGACAGGATCGGCACCATCGAGTCGGGAACCTCCGGCTGGTGCATCCTCTCCATCGGGCTGCGGGCAATCTCGTCTTCATCCACGAGCCAGCGGAAGAACGGGCGTATCGAGCGGTAGGCTACTGCGACGCTAGAGGCCTTCAGGCCTCGCTCGACCAGGGCCACCAGGAACGCCTCGATGTGCTCTCGCCTGATCACCGTGACGGCCGTGGGCATGCCCGATGCCTCAAGGAAATCGGCCAGCTTGTCGAAAGCGTCGAGGTAGCTCCCGATAGTCCTGGGGGCGCGGTTGCGTGCCCTGAGGGCCCGCTCCCAACTACCGCGAAGGCTCCGAAGGGTTACTATGTCGCGGTTCCGGGTCTCCACGTATGCCGTTCCTTTCAAGCCGGATCAGATGCTCTACATGCTCTATCCGGAGGTCAAGAATGGACCGTCAGGCGGATCAGATGATCCAGCTGAGCGTGGAATAACTCGCGAACCGCGCGCCCGTAGCTCAGTGGATAGAGCATCTGACTTCGGATCAGATGGTCGGGGGTTCGAATCCCTCCGGGCGCGCCACGAACCACAACATATGGCCGGCCGTCCGTGAACGAGGACGACGACCTCGTCGCCGTCCGACGTACTCGCCGAGCCGGGGGCGCAGCTCCCTGGAACCGACCACATGCATCACGATCAGCAAGCTACCCCGCGTCCATAGGCCCGGCAAGACTCGTTGCGTACCGTTTTGCGTACCTAATTGGGGGACGCGGCCTTGACATCCCGCGACGTGGCAACAAGACGTCGCCCGCGACCGTCGGCGGGCCGTGCTCTCGGCCTTGCGACACCCGTGGCCGAAGACGGGGTCTCGCCACCTGTGCGTCCCCCAGACGTGCGCCGACGGGACCTGCTTGGCGGCCTGATCCACGAGTATCACGGACTCGCCGCATGATCGGATTTTGGTTTCTGACCCCCGCGGGACCGGACCCACCTGGACCCAGTTCCTCCGGGCTCAGGCGCACGGGGTCATCGCCTGTGACTTCTTCACCGTGGAGACCGCCTGGCTGCGGACGCTCTACGTCCTGCTGTTCATCGAACTCGGGAGCCGGCGGATCCACCTGAGCGCCTCGACGGTCCATCCCGACGCGGCCTGGGTCACTCAGCAGGCCCGCAACCTCATCATGGACCTCGATGATCGCCCCACCGCCATCCGGTTCCTAATCCGCGACCGGGACACCAAGTTCGTCGGTCCCTTCGACGAGGTCTTTCGCTCGGAGGGGGCACAGGTGATCCCAACTCCCGTCCGGGCCCCCAACGCC
>Ga0187878_1004447_pt1 | contig 10909 bp, 6 predicted proteins | sample June2016WEW_17_1_FD_132979 | JGI IMG/M metagenome (GOLD analysis project Ga0187878, IMG submission 132979) | Peatland microbial communities from SPRUCE experiment site at the Marcell Experimental Forest, Minnesota, USA - June2016WEW_17_150 | ecosystem: Environmental > Terrestrial > Soil >...
CCGCAGCTCCGAAACATCCCGCCGGGCACAGTGTAGACTTGAAGTCCAAACACAATAACACTTTTTGGAAGTGGCACTAGCTGCGCGCTAGAGCCTACCTAACATTCTGTCCATCACCCAGCTTGTCATTGCTCCTGTTCTCCCAGTGCTTGGACTTTTCCCCAAGCCCAAGAGTTCATCCACGATGTTTTGAATGAGTGGCTGCTGCACGTGCTCGGGATGAGGGATATCGAATCGATTGACCGTGCCATCTATTTCCAGCATGATCGGTAACTCCAGAAAAGTCGAGTACGTGATCTTCCCTCGAGAACCGATAATCTCCGTAGAGTCTAGATTTTCGCTCGCACTGAAACTCCACAATCCTACACCATGGGCTCCGTTTTCAAAAGTAAATGTGGCGCTCACAGTGTCCTCTGCCTTGTACAGCTTTGCCTGGTTCGAAGAAAAACCAATTGCGGATACGATTGGACCCACCATGTATTGCAGAAGATCAATCATGTGAGCTCCAAGGTCAACAAAATAACCGCCGCCGGCGATGCTTGGGTTGACCCGCCAATGGTTGGTGCCTTCTCGATCTTGTGCTAGAGGTGGCTGGTAAAGCCGGAGGTTCACGCCCCGGACACTCCCGATCTGACCTTCGTCAAGAAGTGTCTTTATCTTCAAGAAGCGGGGCAACGCTCTTCGATAGAAAGCAGAGAACAGAGGGACATTCGCTTTCTCGCACGCCTGAATTATTTCCAGGCACTCGGCGTAGTTCAGCGCCATCGGCTTTTCAACATACACCGGCTTGCCTGCGCGGGCGACGGCAAGAGCATACTCTTTATGCGATGAAGGCGGCGTGGCAATGTACACAGCATCGACATCTTTATCGTTAATCAGAGATTCGGCTTTGTCGTACCATTTCGGCACGTTATGGCGACGCGCGTAATCCTCGGCAAGATTGCCATTGCGACGCATGACGGCGACGAGTTCCGAGCCGCGCGCCTTCTGGAATCCCGGCCCGCTTTTCTTCTCAGTTACATCTCCACAACCGATAATTCCCCAACGAATCCTTTCCATCATTTGTGCCTCAAGTGGAAATAGCTGGCGCCTGGAGAGCTCCTGTCCGCTTCCCGATTCGGATTAGGCGACCGGCATGTTCATAGTCTCTGAATGTCTTCCCAAATCGATTTGTCGACTGGGATCCCGTGTTTCAGATTCTCGCTTCTTGTACGAAGAACGCGTTCTCCGGGATACAAGATTTTCTGCGCGTCACCCGCCGGAACCGACGCGTGAAGATCTCTGATAATCCCATTGATTGATTCTTCAAGAGCGCGATTATTGCCAAGCTGGGAAATATCGAACGCAATGAACACCTGCGAGACTCCGAACTCCGCTTTCTGCTGACTTATTTGTGCAGTCGAGAGTCCGCCGGACAAGATGGTGGCGAGCAAATCCAGGAGCAATGCAAGCCCGGAGCCTTTCCAGTAACCCATCGGCAGCAGACGTTTTGAGTCGAGGATTTCAGCGGCGTTTGTTGTTAGCACACCATCTTTGTTGTATCCACCCGGCATCGGCAGTGGCATCGACCTGAGCTGATGCAACTCCACAGACCCGTAGGAGAATTGTGACATGGCCATATCCAACACGATGGCTTCATCCTTAAACGGCACTCCGAGCACGAGAGGGTTGTTCCCCAATCGAGAATCCACCGCTCCCCAGGCAGGCATGTTTGAGGTGGTATTCGTCCAACCGATAAAAACAAACCCATCCTTGGCTGCCATCCAGCCGTAATGTCCACCCCGCATCCAATGATTGGTGTTACAGAGGGCCACACAACCAATTCCACACTCCTTCGAAAGATCCATTGCCCTTTCCGTAGCGAAGAGCGCGTTTAGCGGTCCCGGACCCAAGCACCCGTCCCACTGCTCGATCGAACCTGCACGATGCTTCTTCTCAGGCTTCGCATTGACGCGAATGTATCCGTCTTTGACATATTGGACAAACCGTGGGAAGCGATTGACACCATGTGTATAGACACCGTCGAGAGTATTTTCGGCGAAAAGGCGCGCACAACGGTCCATCGCATCCGGCTCGAATCCGATGCTGCCCAATACGCGAGAGAATTCCCTCTCCATGTGCTCAAATGGAATTCGAATTACCTCTGGCACGATTCTGCTCTTCCTTTCCAGTTATGTCAAGGCTGACAACCGATCAAGATCGTCCTGCGTTTCATTGCTTTTATTGACGCTTCGACGAATGTGAATCGCCTTGAGTGCTCCGACGAGACCTCACGACGAGAACGTACGCCAGCGTTGCCTGAAAATCAACTGTGGAAGGCGAGTCAGGCTTCTCTGGGGTGGTCCTACTGCACCAGGCAACAAGACGCATATATGAATCAGAATTTCGCCCAATCTCTCTGGGAGTAGAGAAGGGAGAATCCTGTGACCACGCCCCGTGTGGTTTGTCGATGCAAGGATGATCGGGTTCACTAGCGATCGATGAAGCGATGCGATAGCGCACGTTCTGTGCGGGTGGAGAAGAAAGCCCGAGATCTGTATGACAATTATTTTGTCAGAAGTGTTTCCCTCCGGATACGAAGTGTGTAGGGAATCCATCAATTCCAGCCTTGCATTTTGTCCTGAGCGATGATTCCGCTTTGAATGTCAGCGGTCGCGTACATTGTCTCTTCGTTACGACAGTGCCCGGTTGGTTCTGTTCAGTTGTCATTTCAGCCGGCATTCCGCAACCACAGCAAGGCAGATGTTGTCTGATGCTCACCGGCGTGCCGAGAGGCTTCAAAAGAAAACGTGCTGGAGTGTCTCTCCACTCCGCGGTGACTTCAGCTGTTCTCAGTTCTTGGAATCCAGCCTGATGATCCGAGGGTCTTCGATTGACCAGATCGTCGGCTTCGGAGCGTATTCAGAATTGAGAATGGAATTATGAATTCTACTGAAAAGAATTTCGAGCCACTTGACAGCCATCCTTTCTTTTGGTAACGTTGGGTCACACCTTAATCGATAAAGTAACCGATTTACCCGGCTCCAGGGCGTTCTTCTCGATTCCGCTCTCCAACCGAGTCCTTTAAGACCAAGAAACTTAAAAAGAGATCTCACCAATCACGCGTGGCATCCGTCCGGCCATCACTACACTCTGAACTGGAGTTCCTATGAAATCTCTCCTTTCAATTGCGATTCTCTGTTTGTTGACGCTCGCGATTTCCACGAGTGCCTTCAGCCAAGGAACGCTGACGGGAGTTGTGACCGACTCTCTTACACATGAAAAGCTCGTCGGCGTGAATGTCGTATTGCTCGGAACAGGTATCGGCAACGCGACAAACATCGAGGGTGAATTCAAGATCACAAACATTCCGCCACAGGCGTACACCGTGCGCGTCTCATGTATTGGATATGAAGTGAAATTGATCGAGGTGAACTTCTCGAGAACCCCTGAGAGGAAATTGGATGTTCGGTTGACATCGACGATCATTCAGGGTCAGGAAGTCGTCATCACGGGGCAGATGCGCGGCCAGGTGGCTGCGGTTAATCAGCAGGTATCCTCCAAGACAATTGTCAATGTTGTTTCTGAAGAGCGGATCAAAGAGCTCCCCGATGCCAACGCGGCAGAAGCGATAGGCCGACTGCCAGGCGTCGCGCTTCAACGTTCAGGCGGCGAGGCAAACAAAATCGTTCTTCGAGGAATGAGCAGTGAATTCGGAAGTGTTTCCGTCGATGGTGTCAGAATCCCGCCGACCGATGCCGATTCCAGAGGCGTGGATCTCAGCATGGTATCTCAGGGGTCGCTGGCCGGCATCGAGCTCTTTAAAGCACTCACGTCAGATAAAGACGCAGATGCAATAGCAGGAACTGTAAACCTTGTAACAAAGAATGCGCCTTCCGAGCGCATGATCCAGGTGGATACAAAAGGTGCATATAATCAGCTGAATAAGACTGCAAAACAGTACGATCTTGCCGTGAAGTACGGAGAACGGTTTTTTAATGATGTGCTGGGCGTCCAGATAGCGGGCAACCTTGAACAGAGGGACCGAAGCAGTGAGAACGTTGGGATCGATTATGATTTGAATTACGATTCCAAGTTCACCGACTATATTATCACTGATCTCACACTGCAATATGTCGATGAAATCAGAAAAAGAGGTGGGGGCAGCATACTGCTCGATGTCAACACGCCGGATAACGGCACCATAAAGTTCAGCAACGTGTACAGCAGTACGAGTAGGAACTACATTACCTATGGTAGAAACTATCCGCAAACTGCGGTCTATGGACCTGTGTACTCGGACAGGGATCAAGAACAGAATATCAATACCTTCAATAGTTCACTCCATGGGAAGAACTACATTTTTGGTCTGACGGCAGACTGGGGGTTGTCCTTTGCTCAATCGCGATCAAAGTTCCCGTACGATTATTACATAGACTTTTTTGAGCCATCCAACAACCTCGTATCGGGTATGAAAGCCATTCCACAATCGAATCTCAAAGGACCGCCGGAATCGTACATCGACTATGCATACAATAATTTCAGCGCGGCATTCCTTGATTGGTCTTATTACCGTGCTGAGAACAACAGCGACAAGGAAAAGACCGCGTATCTTGATCTCACGAAGAATTACACATTCGGGAGTATGTTTTTTGGTGAATTGAAAGTGGGAGGGAAGTACCGACAGAAAAACAGAGACAAAGACCAAAGCCAGTTGACTTCGAATCACGAAATCTTTGGGTTTGATTCCGACGAGCGATGGCCCGATGGGACTATCCATCCGAAAGATTTCAGTGGAAGCCGTTTCGCGGGTGATCAGTTTCCAGGAGGCAAAATCCTGCTTTCATACTTTCTCGATCCGAGCCCGCCGGAAAGAAGCCTGTATGACAAGTATCGTCTCTATCCAATGATCACCAATGACGCGCTGCGTACATGGTGGGATCTCAACCAGAACGGAACCAGCGGTTCAGTTTCAGAATATGTAGTAGATGGCCAAGCCGCGGCTGGTTCCTATGGCGTCGTAGAGCGGGTCTCGGCAGGCTACCTCATGAACACGCTGAACGTCGGGCAAGACATCACGTTCATAGCCGGTGTTCGTGTGGAGAGTGAGAACAATGATTACTCATCACTATACTCGCCGATACCTCTTTCCGGCTATCCTGCCGTAGGAGGTATTTTGAAGGATACAACTGCAACGTATACCGAGATCGATTGGCTCCCAAATGTTCAACTGGCACTCAAACCCTTTGATTTCATGAATGTGCGTTTGGCTGCTTATAAAGCGCTCGCCAGGCCTGATTTCAATTACAGGCTGACGGAGGTCGTCGCAAGAAATTCCGCGACGGCGCTTCCGCGTGGAGTTCCGTCAGAATATGGAACGGCCGTCTATTACGGAAATCCAAATCTGACTGCAGGAAAGGCATGGAATTTTGAAATCAATACCTCATTTTATAGCAATACCATCGGCCTGTTCAGCCTATCGGCGTACTACAAAAACATTGAGAACATGTATCATCTTGCCAACTTCATACTGGTTGAGGGACCCCTGACGGCCAACGGACAGAAGTATCTTGACGACAACGGCATCAATTGGAGGAACCCGTTCAATTCCAATAGCACGTCCTATTATATCTCCTATCCATATAACTCATCAAAGCCGACAAAAGTGTGGGGGTTTGAAATTGAGCAACAGGCCAACCTCGGGTTCTTGCCAGGCCTGCTCAAGAATCTCGTTCTGTCGTACAATGTGTCCATTGTCCGTTCTGAGACCTATATCAAATCCTACGCGATGACCGACTCGATTTGGGTCGTCACGCATTCTCGATTTGGCGACCAAACAAATCTATACTTAACACCATCGTACTTCGAACTCAAACAAAAAATGGAGGGGCAACCGGAACTGTACGGCAACGTAGCGCTTGGGTATGATATTGCTGGTTTTTCGGTGCGACTCTCTCTCTTTTTCCAGAGTGAGTATACATCGGCATACTCCGCCGATGGGAAAAATGACATCGTAACCAACAAACTGACAAGATTGGATTTAACGCTCAAACAACAGATTACCAGCAACATCGCAGTCATGGTCAATGTGAACAATCTGACAAACGCTGATGAGAGCACTGCATACAAGAGCAGAGTGGCAGGATGGAAGCTACAGAATTCGAGTACAAACTACGGTATGACAGCTGATGCAGCATTACGTCTAACGTTCTAAGAGAATCATTCATTCATTCTTTTTCGGGAGGGCTTCGCAATGAAACACCTATGGTACTGTTTTATAATTCTCGCTGTTCTCTTGTCGTGGACGGCTTCTGCGTTCGGCCAGGATTTGACTGTTCCGACGCTCAAAGGCTCGGGCAAATACCTGAACGAATTCATCGCCGCCGACTCGGTAGGGAGGCCGGCCAATCGAACGTATGTCCTGCAGCGGGACAGTATTTACTATGTGAACGCGGTTATAAGAAACATCGGCTGGACATTACGGATGAAAGCCGGAACCAAAGGATATTACAAACCTACCCTTTTCCTAAGCACGCCGACTGGGTCAGCGCAAAATCCGGAGGAGATGTTTAACATAAACGGAGACATCTATCTGCAAAACCTCCTCATAGGGGGGTATAATGAACTCACACCGGCCTTTATCAGCGCTATAAACTCTGCACTCCTCTGGACGGCTGTCGAAAACACCACCATCGTGGTTGATAGCTGCATCTTCACCAATGTGGGTCAGGCTGCCATACGTACGGTCAGTGCACCACGAGTCGTCAAAGTAACCAACTGTATCTTTGCCAACATGGGATATGGCGGGAATTATGATCCAGGCAATGGAAGACCCATTGATCTGAGAAACGGCTCGTGTGATTCATTGATTGTCGTGAACAACACATTTGTTAACGGCGTAGACCGTGTCATCCGCCACTATTCCAGTACTGCTCCCATAAAATATTTCATTTTCGACCATAATACCGTTGTTAACAACCTCGCGTTTCACGGCACGTTTGCCTTTGGCATGATGGGTTCCAAAGGCATCATGACCAATAACTTATTTATCAATCCCTTTGCCCTGGGGAATGATACCGATGGTGTGCGTCAAGCGGAGTTCATTGACAGTGGCGAAAAGGATCGTTTTGGACAACCCAGGATGACGTGGGTCAATTCCGTGCCGAACGATACGACGCAATGGACTATAAGGAACAACTACTATTCTATCTCAACAGTTGGACAGAACTGGTATAGTAAGTACGCAGCTGCCGGCGTGACCGGTGAAGGCTCACCGCTGACGTGGAGCATCAACAAGAAAATCGCAGATTCCGTCAATGCGTTCAAAAAGGTAAGCGTTTCGCTGACGAATGTTCCTGAAGTCGGAACCGCCTTCATGGATTGGTACCGATCTCCCACCGGTGCGAACAAAACAAAGGTGTTCTCGTCGTGGAAGATGACAAATGATTACAATCGGGTAAGTTTTATCTATTTGACGGATTCACTCAACTGCAAATACCCGACGACCGCGAGTATTTACACAGCGGCTGATGGCGGCAAGCCAATTGGTGCATTGACATGGTTCAATATGGCGCTGACGAACGTCGAGAAGATTTCGGATCAGGTGACACCAACGTCTTTCACTCTGAGTCAGAATTATCCGAATCCATTCAATCCTTCCACGACGCTGCAGTACACGGTTGCGAAGAGCAGCCACGTCGTTTTGGAAGTCTTCAACATTCTTGGACAATCAGTTGCCCAGCTTGTCGATGAACAGCAGATGCCAGGTACCTACAAGGCAACCTTCAATGCATCGGCTTTGAGCTCGGGCGTGTATCTGTACAGACTGCAGGCAGGTGACTTTGTTCAGACCCTGAAAATGGTTCTGATGAAGTAAGGTATTCCTTCCTGAGGGGCTGGGCGGTCTCGTCCAGCCCCTTTTTTTTGGAACATCAACCAGTTCGTTCACTATGACTGCAGCCTGTATACGAGTATCCATCCCGGCTAGGACATGACCAAAGATCAACGTCACAAGATGCTTGCAGAGATCGTCTTCATATTTGCGGGTGTACTTTCGACTCTTTGGTTCCTGATCAGGGTGATCCCCAAACCGAGTCGCGCAACCTATCCCTGCATGCGAGCCGCGGCTCCTGTTATGTCCGGTTTCTTCATTTATCTGATTGGAGTTGTGGGAACAGCTCTTGCATTGAAGAAATCGGGAAAGCTTCTGTCCAACGCAAGGTACCTCGCCGCAGTTTCTTTACTCCTTATTGGAGTGATAGCCGGGATTGTTTCGTTCGCGAATGATTCTCCTCCTGTGTATGCGAACTCGGAGCTTTTGCTTGGCCCCAACCAGCCGATCGGAGTCCCCCGGGGCATTTATCCCGGGCGGGTGGTATGGATATGGGATTCAAGTGCCACGAATGAACGATGCACGAACAGGTTCGGTGATGGTTGGTTTCAAAGCAATAACACCAATATGAACGTTGTGAACACGATGGTCTCTGATGCCGTGAAAAAACTGACCGGCAAGACGAGCAACGCGGAGTCCTGGGATGCTCTCTTCAGATATTTCAATCAGGCGCACGGGAAGGGAAATGTTGGATACGCAGACGGCGAAAAGATTTTCATCAAAACAAATCAGGTGAGCGCCAGCAGCGGAACCTATGACCAGGCTACGTTCGCGATCAAGAATACGAGTGGTTATGGTATGGAGGAGACATCGCCCCAGGTCGTGCTGGCTATTCTTCGCCAGCTGGTAAACGAGCGTGGTGTGAAGCAGGAAAATATTGCGGTAGGCGATCCGATGAAACACATGTACAAGCATGTGTTCGACATGTGGCATAATGAATTCCCCAATGTTCTTTATCTCGATGCTGACGCACGGTTAGGCCGGACAGCCCCCATTGCATCGAGTCGTCCGGTGGTTTATTATTCCGATCGTGGGACAGTCTTGAGGGACAACGGGACGACCGGTAACCCGTTCATGTCAGATTATCTCCCGACGGTGATGACGGAAGCAAATTATCTTATCGCCATTCCGGCAATGAAAGCGCATTCGAGGGCTGGTGTCTCCTTGTGCGGAAAGATTCACTTCGGTTCGAACCTGGTGGGGAGCGCAGCGCATCTGCATGGTGGTCTGATAGCTCCGAATAACACTGTCACTCAGCCTGATCCGTTGCGACGTGGGTATAGATCGTATCGTACACAAGTCGATTTGATGGCACACAAAGATCTGGGGGGCAAGACAGTGCTATTTGTCGTTGATGCTCTCTGGGCTGGATCGGAGGCGAACGATCCGCCGCGGAAGTTCTCGATGGCTCCATTCAACAATGACTGGACCTCTTCCGTGTTCGTTTCACAGGATCAGGTCGCGTTGGAGTCAGTCTGTTTTGATTTTCTGAAAGCGGAATTCACATCGAGTAATCCCTACGGTTCCTATCCCCAAATCGAAGGAGCTGATGATCACATACTTCAGGCTGCCGATTCATCCTATTGGCCGACGAATATACGCTACGATCCTGAAAATGATGGGACAATAATAGGAAGTCTCGGTGTGTGTGAGCATTGGAACAACCCGATAGACAAACAGTATTCCCGAAACCTGAAGACCGGCGATGGAATCGAGCTTGTGTCGATCAACAGAGCAGTAACTGCCGTCAACGTGACAGCTGTCGGCACCGCTCAAACGTTTACTCTTTCACAGAACTATCCCAATCCGTTTAATCCTACAACGACTTTAGAATACTCGATATCCACAAACAGCCACGTTGTCCTCGAAATATTCAACGTCTCGGGGCAATCGGTTGCTCGACTCGTTGATCAACAGCTCACGCCCGGAACATATAAGACCACCTTTGATGCATCCGCCCTGAGCTCCGGGGTATATCTGTACAGATTGAGGGCAGGTGATTTGTTGCAGAGTCGAAGAATGGTCCTGATGAAATAGCGACACTTTTCTCGGGCATGCCGCTTGGAACAATGGAACGCCCCGTTGCAGGGGCGTTGTTGTTCGTATAGAAACGTGTAATCCGAGCGGAATCCTTGGGGGTGGTACTTGGCGTGAGATTCTTTTCCCCGCAACAGGTGTTTTCAAGATAAGTTCTAGACTCCAGGGGGTCCCGAAGCAGAGAAACGAAAGGGCTATAAGAATGTTCAAGGAAATGACAGCGGCGATGAAACAGCGCATGCAGGTACTGGAGGACCTTGATAGAAGAGATAGGTCTGACGGGACTGAACCACTAAAGAGACTGAGGCAAATCCCTCCCGAAACGGGAAAGTTTCTTGCCCTGCTTGCTGCAGCTTGTCCTGATGGAGGTGAATTTATAGAAATTGGTACAAGTGCAGGATATTCTTCACTCTGGATATCCCTGGCACTCCATCAGGGAGGTAAAAAGCTGAAGACGTTCGAGATATTGCCCGAAAAGATCGCGCTGGCGAAAGAAACATTTCGCGCTGCAGGTGTAGAACATCTTATTGAATTGATCGAAGGAGATTTCCTTGAGAAGGGAAGCACGCTAGGGGAAATTGCCTTTTGTTTCCTGGACTGCGAAAAACATCTTTATGAGAAATGTTTCGACTTGGTCTCTTCAAAGCTCGTCAGCGGGGGATTGCTCATAGCTGACAATGCGATCGATCACTATGAAGCCGCGAAATCGATGATCGAAAAGGCGCAACGCGATGATCGGTTCGACTGTTTGACGGTGCCGATTGGCAAAGGGGAGTTTGTCTGCAGAAGGAAATAGTGGATGTGGGCCGAACCGACATCGACAGGTTCTTGCCCTGAGGCCCCGATGTGACGGTTGGATCTCGGATGTTACTTCTTCGGTTCTTCTTTCTCGTCGATCTTCTTTACTTCTTTTTCAACTTCGTCCTGGACACCCCGCGCAGCCTTCTTGAACTCACGCAAGCCGGTCCCAAGTCCCTTCATAATCCCCGGGATCTTGTTCGC
>Ga0187878_1004449_pt1 | contig 10904 bp, 9 predicted proteins | sample June2016WEW_17_1_FD_132979 | JGI IMG/M metagenome (GOLD analysis project Ga0187878, IMG submission 132979) | Peatland microbial communities from SPRUCE experiment site at the Marcell Experimental Forest, Minnesota, USA - June2016WEW_17_150 | ecosystem: Environmental > Terrestrial > Soil >...
CGAGAACGGAATGTTGCGGCGGCGCAATTCGTGTACCAGCAGGTCGCGGTAGTTGTGCCCGCGATAGAGAACGGCAATGTCACCCAGCGCCAAGTCCTCCTTGCGGCCGAGCCGCTCGATTTCTTCCGCCACCCACGTGGCCTCGCTCGTGTAGTCGGTGGACTCCATCAGAAACACCCGTGACCCCTCTTCGTTTTCCGTCGTGAGTGCCGGCTTCTGCTGGAAGCGAACGTTGTGGGCAATTACCGCCTGCGCTGCGCGCAGGATGCGGCGCGTGGAACGGTAGTTGCGGTGCAGGTGGATCGTGCGCGACCGGGGAAAGGCGGCCGCAAACATCTCGAACGCGCCATGGGCAGCGCCGCGAAAGCGGTAGATGGCCTGATCGTCGTCGCCCACCGCCGTGAGATTGAAGGGCGGCACCACCAGGCGGCGCAGCAGCTCCACCTGTCCGAAGTTGGTATCCTGAAGCTCGTCCACCAGCACGTAGCGGAACCGGCGCCAGCTGTCGCCCACCTCCGGCTCGCGGTCGAAGAGCCGCACGGCCTCCGGAATGAGGCTGCCGAAACTCGAACAGCCTGCCTCCTCGATCAGCCGGCGGCTGTTGCGAAAGACGCGTCCCAGCTCCTGCAGCTTGCGGAGCGCGTCTTCCTCGAGTTGCGCGGCGGCGGGATCGAGCCGCGAGACGCGGGCGCGGAATTCCTTTTCGCAGTCCCTCACGTGGGCTTCGAAATCCTCCGGCTCGATGAGTTCGTCCTGGCAGCGCGAGAAGAAAGCGTTGAGGTCATGCAGAAACGCACCGGGCTCCGCCAGCTTCTGGTAGAACTCCAGCCCCAGAAGCTCCATGCGGCGGCGGAGGAAGATCCAGATATCCACGTCGTCGAGCAGGGGCCGCTCCGCGTGCCGCTCGCGCAAAATTCCGTGACAGAAGGAATGAAAAGTTGAAATGTGAGGCGGCTTGGTTTGGTCGCCCAATCCCAGGCGGACTCGCGTCTTCATTTCGATCGCCGCCTTCTCGGTAAAGGTGAGAGCCAGAATGTTCTCGGGTTCGAGCCGGGGCACGGTTCGCAGCAGATGGACGATTCGCTCAGTAATGACGCGCGTCTTGCCGCTGCCGGGCCCCGCGATGATCAGCAACGGTCCATCACCGTGTTCGACGGCCTGGCGCTGTTCGGGATTGAGCTCGAGCATGGATTTGCTCAAGACATTATTCTGCGGAAGGAGTGTGCGGGACAAGAAGAAAGGGAGGCGGCCGAGCGGCCGTCGTTACTTTCCCACGCAAAAGGTCGAAAAAATGATGTCGAGCAACTGCTCCACGTCGGTCGCACCCGTGAGGGCATCGAGAGGCCGGAGGGCGTCGTAGAGGTCCAGCAGGAGTAACTCGTGATGGACGCGTTCGCTGGCGGCTCGCTGGGCCTTCGTCAGCCCTGCAAGCGATTCCTTGAGGAGCTGCTGGTGGCGGAGATTGGTGATGAACTCGCCTTCCGCGCCCGTGTCGTGCGCCGGAACAGCAAGCTCCAGAATGGCCTCGCGCAGCCGGGGAATTCCCTCGGCGGTGAGCGCCGAAGTCCGTACGACCTGGACGCGAGGTGCAACCTCCGCACCGCCCGGCGTCGCGTGCCTTGCGACGTCTTCAGGGGAAACCTGTGCCGGAAGGTCGGACTTGTTCAACGCTACCAACAGGGCGCCGAGCGGGTGAATCTTGGCGAGCAACCGCGTGTCATCTTCCGACCATGGCTGCGACGCATCCACAACCAGCAGGCGCAGATTTGAATCTGCGACCGCCTGCATTGATCTCTCGACGCCGAGGCGCTCGGCCTCGTCGGTGGCCTCACGAATCCCCGCCGTATCCACAAAGCGCAGTGGGATACCGCCGACGCTGGCACTCTCGGTCACCAGGTCACGCGTCGTGCCGGGGGTCGATGTGACGATGGCGCGGTCTTCGTTGAGGAGCCGGTTGAACAAACTCGATTTGCCCACGTTGGGCCGGCCGACGATGGCCAGGCTCAGTCCCTCGCGCACGATCCGCCCGAACGCGTAACTCTCGACAAGCTTTCCGAGGTCGGCGCGGATGACGTCGAGGCGCGCCCCGATCTCATTCCAATTCATCACCGCCACGTCGTCCTCGGCAAAATCAATCCCGGCCTCCAGTCGTGCGATGAACTCCATCAGCACTTGCTTGTGGGGTTTCAGCCGGGCGGAGACCGACCCTTCCATCTGCTGCGCGGCCACGCGTGCCTGGTACAAGGTGCGAGACTCGATGAGGTCGCGGACCGCCTCGGCCTGGGTGAGGTCGATGCGGCCGTTGAGAAAGGCGCGCATCGTGAACTCGCCGGGCTCAGCGGCGCGCGCCCCGCGCTCCAGACAGAGCTCCACCAAATGGTGCAGGATCACCGGGGACCCGTGGCAGGAAACCTCGACGACGTCTTCCGCCGTATAAGAGTGCGGCGCGCGGAAGCAGGTGACCACAACCTCATCGAGGACGCGTCCCGTGTGGGGATCATGGAATTCCGCGAGCGTCGCGCGCTGCGTTTCGAGTGGCAGCTTGGGAAAGTGGATCAGTTCCGTCGTGAGGGGAATGGCGCGCTCGCCGGAGAGCCGCACAACTCCGATACCCCCGCGACCGGGCGGAGTCGCGACGGCCACAATGGTGTCTTCGGTGGGGAGCATGAGAGAAAGTTTTCAGCGGTCAGCGTTCAGCCTTCAGCAAAATGGATTAGAGGTCAACTTGCTCCCTTGGCTCGCGGAAAGCCGAACGCCCGGCCGTCTCATGGCTATTTCCGAGGTTGCGCCGGTGGGTGCGCGGGATGGATTACGACTCGCCGCTCCGGCCCCCGCCCCTCACTGGCGGTTCGGACGTTCTGCATGTCCCGCAGCGCCAGGTGGACGATGCGGCGCTCACGCGGCGTCATGGGGTTCAGCTCGTAAGGGTCTCCGGATTCCAGGGCGCGTTCCGCCGCCATCTGCGCGGTCAAGCGCAGCTCCTCGGCGCGCATGTGGCGCCAGTCTTCGCAATCGAAGGTAATCTTGCCCAGCAACTCCTCATCGAGGCGCACCGCTTTCAGGATGACGTGTTCGAGCGCATCAAGCAGGGCGGCGTGCTTTTCCAGCAGTAAGCCCGAATCTGGGCCGGAGATATCAACGATGAATTCCGGCGCGTCGAGTTCCTCGGGCGGAGCGCCTGCCTTGCGGATGGCAAAGCGCAGATCCAATGACCCGGCGCGCAGCACCTCGCGCAAAAGACTCTCGAGGTGTTCGAGATGACTTTCCAACGGGCGACCGGATGTCGCAGCGGGAGGTTGACCCATAAGGAATCACTCCTCTTTCGCAACCCCCCTGCGGGGAGCGGTTAAGGGCGCCGGTTTGGGAATGAGGCGGTTGATGAGGAGTTGCTGCCCAATGCCGATGACGTTTCCCGTCAGCCAATAGAGCACCAGGCCGCTGGCAAATTTCAGGAACATGAAGCCCATGAAAAGCGGCATCAGCATGAACATGCGTTGCTGCGCCGGATCGGCTGTCGCCACGGGCGTTATCTTCTGCATAAAGAACATCGTCACCGTCATCACTACCGGCAGGATGTAATAGGGATCGCGGGCCGAAAGGTCCCTGATCCACCAAACCCAAGGCGCGTGGCGCAACTCAATAGAAAGGTCCAGCACCTTGTAGAACCCATACAGGAACGGCAACTGGATGAGCATTGGGAGGCAGCCGCTCAAGGGATTGATGTGGTGCTCTTGGTAAAGCTTCATCATCTCCTGATTCATCTTCTGTTTGCGCGGGTCGTTTATCTTGTAACCCTTGTACTTATCCTGGATGGATTTCACCAGCGGCGAGATGCGCTGCATCTCCTGCGCGGAACGAATCTGTTTTAGCTTGATGGGGAAGAGGGCCAGATTGATGAGAATGGTCAGCACGACGATCGACCAGCCGAAGTTGTGCGTCCAATGGTCATGAAGGTAACGCATGCCGAAGAAAAGCGGCCGCGCCACAAAGCTGAACCAGCCGTAGTCGACGAGATGGTCGAGGGGCGGATTCACCGCTCGCAGCACATCCAGGTCTTTGGGGCCGACAAACAACCGGAAAGCGAGCGGTTTCGATGCATCGCTCCGCAACCAAGCCACGAGCGGCTTCGGCCGCTCCGACTCTTTTCCCTTCCAGTCCGGTGGCGTCCAGGGCAGGCGCCCAATGCGGAATGCCTGGTCAGCCGACCCGGGGAAGAAGATGCTGGCGAAGTAGCGGTCCTCCAACCCCGCTAGCGAGAGAGGACCAGGAATGTCGATTCTCCCGTTCGCAGGGGTCGGCTCGGACGAAAAGAAGCGGCCCAAGAAGGAGGGCGTCAGGGACTCCACTCGCGGTTTGTCGATCCCCGCCGCCTGGTAGACGGCGTGGTCCGCAAACATCGCACGTTCGGGGGGGAGAGAATGGTCGCCGAACCCGCCCGGCCAGGCCACCTCCACAGGCAGATGTCGCTGGCCATCGAACGCACTTAATTCTGCAAGGACGTCATAGCCGGCTGAGAAGGTGAGAGATTTTCGCACCTGAATCTTGCCATCACTGAAGACGAACTCCAATTTGGCGGGGGCGGCAAGCGTCGCGCCGGCAGGCGTCGCCAGGTAGATCCCTGCATTGAGCTTCTTGGCAAGCTCCTGGTCAGGCAGCCCGAGACTCATGGGGAATCCCAGGGTGCTGCACGCCGAATCGTTCACAATATCGAGTGGTTGCCCCTTTTCATCGACAAACTTTTTCAAAATCCAGCTCTTGACGACAGCGCCCTCAGTGGAGAAGGTGACGCGGGCGACGTCGCTCTCAACCACAATTTCCTCGGCCTTACTTCCTTGCTGAACTGGGAGGACCACTGCCACGGTGGGCGCGGAAGTGGTAGCCGGCGCCGTGGATGCAGGTGGAGCAGCTGGTTTGGGAGCGGCAGGAGCCTGAACGGGCGCGGGGTTCTTCGCTGGCGGCTCGACGGGTGGCGGAAACACAAAGCGCCACAACATCAGCACGGCAAAGGAAAGCGCGAATGCGAGGAGAACCTTCTTATTGCTGTCTTCCATGTTGAAAAGCAGGCATTAGGAATTAGTCGTCAGGGATTGGGCGGAATGGCAGAGCATGATCATCACGCCTCGAATACCAAGTCCCAGCCATCTATGCACTTACGTTGTCAGGCAAGCAACGGCGCAAGTTGGCAATTTTCCCTTAGTCCCTAACGCCTAATCCCTGTCCTTCAGGGACCGGGTCGAATCCATAGCCGCCCCATGGATGGCACCGTGCGAGACGCCGCAGCGCCAGGCCCATTCCCCGCCACAATCCCCGCTTCTCGATCGCCTCGAAAGCATATTCGGAGCAGGTGGGGTGGAAGCGGCAGGCGGGCGGCAGGAGCGGGGAAACGCAAAACCTGTAAGCCCGAATAAGCGCCAGCGCGGCAAATTTCATCGCGGTTGTGATTCCTTGGATCCAGTTTGCGGGGGCTGGCTCGGAAACAGGCGCACCAACTCTTTCTCTAGCGCCTGAAATGGCACTTGCGCCACCCGCTCGCGGGGGTTCAGAACAATGTCCCAACCGGGTGCGAGCAGGGGGCGCTGGAGCCGAAACGCCTCGCGCAGCCGACGCTTGACGCGGTTACGGACGATGGCATTACCCACGCGCACCGGCACCGTAATTCCAAGCCGTGTCTCCCCCAGCCCATTCGGGCGGTAGAAAACCGCACAGAGTGGTCCGCTCCGGCGCTGCCCCTCATCATACACCCGCCGAAACTCCCCCCGCTTCAACAGACGTGCTCTTTTGGGGAAATTCCGCCGGGTCGTGGAGACACTCATGCGCTCAGGCGGGTACGGCCCTTCCGGCGACGGCTCTTCAAGACCCGCCGCCCTCCGGGGGTCCTCATGCGGACGCGGAAACCGTGCGTCTTGGCGCGACGCCGTCGATTAGGCTGATAGGTTCGCTTCAAGAAACTTGCTCCCTGTGTAGAAATTCATCAAAGGGTCAAACTGCTAGGTTAACCCGAGCCCCAAACTAAGTCAAGCTGCGGCCAGGCGTGGGACTGCCTTGGTACATCGTATCCCCCCTGTGGGGTTGAAGTGTACCCGTGAGAAGCGGAAAGGAGAGATGGGCTCCCGCTCGCGGCGATACCCAAAATACACGAGTTCCACGGTGATGCGGGGGGTGCTCCCGCGTCCTAATCCTCGGGAAGCTGGTCAATGAGGTCGTCGATTTCTTCGACGATCGTCTTCGAACGGATCTCCAGCATCGAGATTTCGGCGGCGTGCTCGCTGAGGTGATCCCAGTATTCTTCCTTCTCGGGGTCAAGCACCAGGGCTCTTTTCACGATCTTTTCGGTCTCGCGCAGCATATCAAGATACTCTTCCATGAGCCGCTTGAGGACGTGCGTGTCGGGAACGACCGAAGCTTTTGATTTAGGCATGACTAATTCTCCAATTGCTCTTCCAACTTTCTCATGTTGTTCCGCGCCGTGTCAATTTCCCGCTTCCACTTTCTGACATACCCCAAATCGGGCGCCTGCTTACGAAGCTCGGATTCGATCTTCTTCTCGTGCATGGCAATAACTCGAAGCTGACCCGCAATTCGCTTCCGCAACTGCTTGTTCTTGCCCATGTCAGGCGAGGATCACACAATAGCGGGCATACCCAATGGAAAGGCGCGTTTGCCTCACCCGCGACTGAACAAGTGCAGCAAAACTCCACATACGGCGCAAAGGGCATCCCATGCTTCTTCCCGGTTTGTTGGCTGGATATGGAGTACGCGGTTACCCGCCAACACGACTTTGTCCGCCAAATCCGCAATCGGCTTATCTAATATGCCCAGCCAAATGCAGGCCTTCAAGAGTTCACGCAACGATTCTGGCTTACGTTTTAGCTTATCCCTGGCAACGGTCCAAAGGCCCTCGTCCAATGCAGCTCGGGACAAGGCCATAGAAGCGTCCCAGAATCCGAACAAGTAGCATCGAGTGGCCTCTCTTAAGTAAACTTGGGTGGCGTCAGACGGAATTTCATGGGGTGCGAGCGGAGAGATTTGTCTTGCCCTTGCGACCAATTCTGGAATCCTCCTGAACATTTCGCGGAGAAACGCATCGGCAAACATGCCGTCGACAATCGGGCCTCCGTGCTCCCGCAAGAGCACCGTATGACGTGCTGCTTCGGCATCGCTGAATCCTTCCAGTTGCCCCAGCAGATAATCAATATATCGCTCATATTCCTTCTGTTCCCGTGCTTCGCGCTCGTGTGTCCTCCTGCAGCTGCTCTATCATCTCAGTCAAATAATCATAAAGTGGTCATGGCATGTGTGCCCTTCCTAAGCTGCAATTCCTATCCCGTACTTTTCATCCCAAAGGCGATGCCCCCGACGGTGAGTTGCAGCAGATGGAGTAAGTCGTCGGAGGCGCGAGGGTTGCGGCGCCACTCCGCGAGATAGCGGATCTGAAGGAAGTTGAGCGGATCGACGTAGGGATTGCGGAGGCGGATCGATTCGGCCAGCACGGGCTGGCGCTCGAGCAAGTGGGCCGCGCCGCAGGCGTCGAGCACGCCGCGTACCGTGCGCCGAAACTCCTCTTCGATCTTCCGGTAAATCGTGTCGCGCAGGCTGGAGGGACGAACCAGCTGGGCGTACCGTCCGGCGATGTAGAGATCGGTTTTGGCGAGCGACATCTCCGCGTTGTCGATAATCACCCGGAAGAACGGCCAGCCCTGATGCATCTGGCGAAGCAGGTTCTGCCCGTGAGGCGCATGGTCCGCCGCAAACTTCTCCACCGCGTGTCCAAGGCCGTACCACGAGGGCAGGAAGTGGCGCGATTGCGTCCAGGCAAACACCCAGGGAATAGCCCGCAGGTCGCGTAAGTCATCGGAGGAAAAACGCCGGCTGGGACGCGATCCCAGGCGCAGCCTCTCAATCAAGTCGATGGGTGTTGCCTGCCAGAAGTACGAGAGGAATTCTGGCGTCTCGTAGACAAGCTGACGATAGAACGACCGGCTGCTTGCCGACATCTCGGCGAGATAGCCTTCCCATTCCGCCACCTGATCTTGGGAGACACGCCGTTTGTGCAACATGTGACCGTCGAGCACGGCCGTCACAAGTTGCTCGATATTGCGTTCCGCAATCTCGAGATTCGCGTACTTGAGCGCGATGACTTCACCCTGCTCGGTAATGCGCAGGCGTCCGCCGGGTGCGGCGTGCGGCTGGGCCTGAATGCTGCGATGCGACTGTCCTCCGCCGCGATCGATGGTGCCACCCTTACCGTGGAAAAGTCCCAGTCGAATGCCGTGCTTATCCGCCACTGCCGAGAGCCGTTTCTGCGCGCGAAAGAGCGCCCAGTTGGCGGCGAGGTATCCACCGTCCTTGACCGAGTCCGAGTAGCCCAGCATGACTTCCTGGAAATTCCCGCGCGAACGCAAGGCCCGGCGATAGAGAGGATCACTGTACAACTGCTCCATGATCTCGGGGCAGGCCTCCAGGTCATTGAGGGTTTCGAAAAGGGGGACGACATCGAAGGAGGACTTCAGTTCACCCCCGCGGCCCGGCTCGACCAGTCCCGCCTGGCGTCCGAGCAGAAGCACGTCCCAGATATCGGCGGCGCTCCCGGTCATGCTCAGGATGTAGCGCGGCGCGGCCACCTCGCCATAGCGCGACTGAATCTCTTTCAGCGCCCGAAATTCAGCGAGCGCCCGCTGCGTTGATACCGAGAGCGGGGTGTGCACCGGCGGGCGGCTCAGCAGGCGTTGCACAGTCTGAACTCGTTCTTCCGTCGTTTCAGGTTTCCATCCCGCGGTGCGCAGCAGTTCCTCCGCCGCGGCGCGAGTCACCGAGGAGTGCTGCCGGAAATCGAGACTCGCGCCATGGAATCCAAAAACCTGGGAAGCTACGCGCAGGCGGCCGGGCCCCAGGCGCGCCACGCGCGGGCTGGGATGGGCGGAGAGAATCTCTTCCACGAATGCCAGATCGCGCCCGAACTCCTCGGGCGATGAGTAAGCTCCCTCAGCCTTTCCGGCCGTGCTCTCCAGCCGCCAAATAATGACGCGCAGTTTGCGGCGATAGAGTTCGTGCGGCTGATCTACCTCGAGGAACGCCCGCGTGGCGGGGAACCGGCGCATGTCGCGCTCCAGTTCCTTCTGCAAGCGCTGGGCCAGCGTTTTCTCTTTGGACGGGAAGGAAACGATCCCCAGGAGGCGGTCACAGACCTGGCGATAGTATTCCAGAATGCTCTTGCGCAGCCGCTCTGCCGCTTCCAAGCTGGTTTCCGGCGTCACGCTGGGATTGCCATCGCGGTCTGCGCCCACCCAGGAGCCAAACCGCAGGAAGGGCGCGGGCGGCGCGAGCCTGGGATCGAACCGCTGGAGCTCGTCGCGGAAACGGTCCCAGAAAATCCCCGCCAGGTCGTAAATGGTCCGCTCCAAGAAGACCAGCGCGCTTTCGATTTCGAGACGCGGCGTGACGTGACGCTCACGGACCTCATCGGTAAGCCACAGGGCTTCGATCCAGGGGTCGAGGGCTTTTTCGACTCCCGGCCCGTAGTCGCCGCCCAGCGCGTCGAGCGTGCGGCCGATCCGCAGCACATGGTTGAACACGCTGCGGCGCTTCGCTTCCGTGGGATGCGCCGTCAGGACGGGCGCGATGCGCATGGAGTCGAGCAGTTGCTGGATGGCTTTGAGCGGTACACGATGACGGCGGAATTCGCCCAAGGTGTGCCGCAGCGACATCGGCGCTCCAATGTCCTGCCGGTCGTGAGCCTGCAGGCGGCGCACCCGCTGGCGCTCCTCGCAGAGATTTACCAGGTGAAAGAAAAGGCTGAAAGCGTGCGCGACTTCCGCAGCCCGGCTGAGCGGCAGGCGGTTCACTTCCCGCGTCTTCGCCTCCAGCAGTTTGGGATCAACGTTCTGGCGGATTTGCTTGGAGAGCTGCCGCAGGTTTTCGATCGCCTCGAAGGTCTTCGGCCCGCACTGCTCCCGCACGATCACCCCCAGGCGGGTCGTCAGCAGCCGAACTTCATGTCGCAGGGTCTCGTCCATCAGGGTTGGAGTTCAAGGGCTGCGCGCCAAGCTGAAGCGCGTCGCTACGCAGGCACGCCGAGTGCAGTTTCGAGGGCCCGTCGCAGTGCGTCCAAATCCGGCTCGACGCGCAGGCGCTGCTGCGTGTCCTGGGATTCCGCCCGGTGGCGCATGATGTATTCCGTATCCTTGAGCTGATTGCCGGTGAGGACACAGACGATGTCGGCGTGCCAGGGAATCTTGCCCGCGCGCACCAGCTTGCGCACGCCGGCGACCGTCGAGGCGGAAGCGGGCTCGCAGGCCACCCCATCCTCGGCAAGCACCGCCTTGGCTTCAAGAATCTCTTCATCTGTCACCGACTCGACAAATCCGCCTGTCCACTCGATCACTCGCCGGGCTTTCTTCCAGTTGGCAGGGTGTCCGATGCGGATGGCCGTGGCCTGCGTGTTGGGTTTCTCGAACGGCGTCAGTTCCTCGGCCCCCGTTGCCATCATTTGATAGAAAGGACTCGCGCCCGCCGCCTGCACCACCACCACCTTGGGAACCTTTTCGATCAGGCCCAGCTCCTTCAACTCGCGCAGACCCTTGCCGATGGCGGAAGAGTTTCCAAGATTCCCTCCCGGCACAACGATGTAATCCGGCGGGCGCCAGGCGCGCTGCTCGAGCATCTCCGCGACAATGGTCTTCTGACCCTCGATGCGGAAGGGGTTGAGCGAGTTCACCAGGTAGAGGTCAATTTCAGGGGCGATCTCACGCAGCAGTTTGAACGCTTCATCAAACGTATCGCCGACTTCGACAACCAGCGCTCCGAAGTCGATGGCCTGGGCGAGCTTGGCGGCGGAAATCTGCCGGTACGGGACAAAGAGCAATGCCTTCATGCCGGCGCGCGCCGCGTACGCAGCCATCGAGGCG
>Ga0187878_1004455_pt1 | contig 10897 bp, 10 predicted proteins | sample June2016WEW_17_1_FD_132979 | JGI IMG/M metagenome (GOLD analysis project Ga0187878, IMG submission 132979) | Peatland microbial communities from SPRUCE experiment site at the Marcell Experimental Forest, Minnesota, USA - June2016WEW_17_150 | ecosystem: Environmental > Terrestrial > Soil >...
CGCCGATCGGCGCGCTGCACAATGCAAAGTTACGTTTCGTGGCCGTCCCCGCGATCAGATAGCCAACGCAGAGGTTAGCCAGTGAAGGCGAAAGCGCGGGGTTGGGAGCTTGCGCAGCTATCTCCGTACATCGCGCATATCCTCGCGGTCGCGCCACATGCCGAAAGCTGGGTGGGCTCTCAGGGGAGCGGCATTGACTATGTGCGCCCGTGTCGCGCGACCACGCTTCTTCTTGCCAGTGTCACCCGAAACTTCGCCTCCCCCGTTTCCGTCGCCTCCTACCCAAACCCCCACGGCTTTCGGTACTGCTTTCGCACCTGCTCCACCGGCGTTCCGACGACTTCGATCTTCTCGGGACGGTACTCGCCAAGGCCGGCCTGTGACGCCAGGCGCAGATGGTCCACCTTCGCGGGATCGATGCCCATCACCATCGCCCCCACCGCGTCCGTCGCCACCGGGCTCGTGCCGGCGAGGATCACGTCGGTCTTCACCGGTGAGCCCGCGGTCTCATGCCGCTCCGAGCCGATGATGCCGTCGATGATGCAAAGCCTGTATTTCACCACCGTCGCCAGGTCGCGCAGCCGTTCGTCGATGTCGTGGTGCATGACCATCTTGTCGGGGATGATGGCGCCCATGAGGTTCTTGATGCCGAGGGTGACATAGGCCATGCTGTGGCACTTGAGCTTGGGCAGATTGATCAAGCAGTCCGCCTCCAGGATGGTCCGCGCGAGCCCCACCTCTCGCAGCGACATCGCGTTCGGGATCTTCACCACCACCCGCTCATCCGTGAAAGCGTTGAGCAGCCGGACACTGTGACGCTCCACCATCTCGCGAAGGCCCATCATATCGAAGGCGCGGTCGGTCTTCGCCTGCGTGTCGCCGCCTTCGGCGACGGTGATATCGCGGACGCCCAGGTCCCGCAGCCAGAGGATGATCGCTTCGATCACGAGGGGGTCGGTGGTGATGCCGGTCTCCGGCATTCTGGGCTCGACGTAGTTGGGCTTGAGCACCACCCGATCACCCGGCTTCACGGCCTGCGCCGCGCCAATCTTCTCCAACACGAACCGCACCATCTCGCCGGGGTCTTCTCCCTGCGCGATGGCGACGCGAGCTCGCCCCGTTCCAGCCTCTGACCGGCTCATCGCGTGACTTTGCCGCCGACCACGTACAGGTTCCCTTTGCCCAGGTCACGCACGCCCATCATCAGGGACCAGTCGCTGTTGGCCAGGGGGACGTCGCCCATCACATCCGCGCGCAGCGAGTTCGGATTGAAGAGGTCCACCGAGACGCCGGCCCGCCCGCGCGGCCGGTAGTCAAATCCGATGCCGAGCCGCGATCGTACGAGGCCATATCGTATCGCCCCGAGCCGCATCCGCTCCCCGACCTGGGCGTTGACGCCGGTCTCCTCTCCGATATCATCGACGCCCAGCCTCAGGAAGCGCTGCGACATCGTGGGATAGTTGAAGTCCACGTTGGCGGTGGAGAAGCTGCGTCCGGCCTTAGGGCTGTAGAGCACGTGGAAATCGGCGTGCATCTCCGGGGGCTTCAGCCGCTCCTGCAACTGGGTCACGGTGGTGGTCATCTGCTCGGCCTGCTTTGCCACCCTCGGGATCGACGGAGCGGCCTCTTTCAGTTGCCCGGAGAATGCCTTCAGATCGGCCGAGACATCCTTGAGCGTCGCGGTCATGGTGCGAAGGTCCTTCACCGTGCCTTTCAGGTCCCCTTGTACCTCTGGATTCCCGGCAAGTTCGGCGATGCTGGCGCTCAGACGCTCCCCGTTCTTACTGGTGGCGCGGACGTTGGCTGCTGTCTCCTGCAGGTCCTGAAGCGTGGTGCCCTTCTGGAGGGTATCGCGGACGGCGCTCGTGGTGGACTGCATGTCGGCCGCCGCCATCCGCAGTCGCGTCAGTATCTCCTGCGTCTGGGGCTGGGACTGCTGAGCGATGGCCGCGGCGGTATCGGCCAGATCTCTCGCCGAGTCGGACGCGAGGGCGAAGCTCTCCAGCGCTTTGCGCACATTCCCCATCAGTTCCTTGTCGCCCATTACGGAACGCAGCTGCTCGGAGGTCTGCTGGAGGCTGGTGAGAACGGTTCCCCCGGCCTGGAGCAGGTCCGACAGATCGGGCGCGGCGGTGCCCGCAACCTTGCTCTGGTCGGCGAGCTGCAGACCCTCTTCGCCGGGCGGCGCGGGAATCACCTCAATGGAGCGCTCCTGGATCAGCCCGCTCGCGGCGATCTGAAACGTGTAGTTGTAGTAGAGGGGATACTGCCTGTCTATCACCAGCATGACCTGGGCCTTGCGGGGAGCCGGCGTGATCTTGACGCTGTTCACCTCGCCGATCTTCACCCCCACCATACGCACAGGATCGCCCTGCTGCAGCCCGCGAGCATTGTCGAAGAGCACGAAGACGGCGTAGGTGTGCTTGGCGCCGAGGCTGCCGCGGATGTAGTAGGTGAAGAGCGCGAGCAGCGCCACCGCCAGGAGGGTGATCAACCCGACTTTGAGTTCTGCACCATGCCGCACCGTGTACCTCCCTATCCCGCCTCGCCGGTCATCGGACCCTCGGGGCTGCCCGACAGAAACTGTCTCACCACAGGATCGGCACTCGCCTCGAGCCCGGCCATGCTTCCGACGGCGGCGAACGCGCCGTTGTGCAGCAGCGCCGCGCGATCCGATACCCGGCGCAGGCTGGGAACGTCGTGCGAGGCGATGACCGAGGTTACCCCCACCTGTTCGCACAGCCGAACGATGAGGGTATCGATGGCTACGGCGGAGATGGGGTCCAGGCCGGCAGTCGGCTCGTCGTACAGCATGAGCGACGGTTCCATGGCGAGCGCCCGCGCGATGCCGACGCGCTTGCGCATTCCCCCGGACAACTGCGCCGGCATCAGATTCTCGCTGCCGCCCATGTCCACCATTTCAAGCAATTCACGAACCCGCCCTGCCATGCCTTTCCGCGGGACGCGCCGATGTTCCATCAAGCCGAAGGAAACGTTCTCGGCGACGGTCATGGAATCGAAGAGCGCAGCCCCCTGAAACACCATTCCCATATCCAGACGAACGCGGTCGAGCTGCTCCTCGCTCAGGCCGACGATGTCCCGACCGAAGACCAGAATGCCGCCTGCGGCCGGCTTCACCAGCCCCATGATCAGCCTCAGCAGCGTCGTCTTGCCGGTCCCGCTGCGGCCCATGATGCCCATGATCTCGGAGCGGGCCACGGTGAGATCTACACCATCGAGAACGGTCTTACCGCCAACGGCGTAGGAGAGCTTCCGGACCGCCAGCGCGGGGCTATCCGAGGCCGTCATGTCGCAGGTCCGCCGAAGAGGAACACGGTTAGGAGCAGATTCGCGATGTAGATGAGCACGATGCTGAGCACCACCGAACTGGTAGCAGCGCGGCCTACCCCTTCGGCGCCGCCGGTCGTGCGGAGCCCTTGCCGGCAGCCGACCAGCGCAATGATGGCCCCGAAGACGAACCCCTTCGCGATCCCTCCGTATAGGTCATTGGCGCTCATCCACTGCTGGATCGAGCTGATGTAGACGCCGGAGCTGATTCCCTGGTTCACCGAGATGATGAAGGCGCCGAAAATGCCTGTGACGTCGGCCACCACCGTCAGCACAGGCAGCATGAGGACGCAGGCCACCAGTCGCGGGACGACGAGGTAGTAAATGGGGTTCACGGCGAGCGCGTGCAGCGCGTCGACCTGCTCGGTGACCACCATGGTGCCGAGCTGGGCCGCATACGCGGAGCCGATGCGCGCGGCCACCACGACGCCGCAGAGAGCAGGGCCGAGCTCGCGAGCGATCGCAATCGACGTGCTTCCGCCGTAATAGCTGATGGCCCCGAACTGCACGAGATAGTGCACCGTGTTGAAGCCCCAGGCCATACCCACGAAGAGCAGCGTCACGACCACGATGGGCAGGGAGTCCGTGCCTGCGATCGCCATCTGGTCCATGGTCCGGCGCAGCCCGAGCCGCCCGCGCGCGATGTATCCGGTCGCGCTCGTCAGCAGCAGCACTTGGTCTCCCACGAAAGCGACAGCAGCAATCGCTTGCCGGCCAAGCGCGCCGACCATTCCGGCCTCCTCGCTCCAGTTGAGAACTGCTGAACTCCTGCTCGTCGCTGCGGTGCTTCAGCGCCGAAGCCCCTCCGCCTTCGGCGCTTCAGTCCCTCTTGTGGCACACGCTGACAATCCGTGCAACCCCCACCGCAGGGCACGTTCGCGCCCCGGCAGCTCAGGCCGCCGCTCCCACCATCGACAGGAAGTACCTGTGAATCCGCAGATCATCCGTGAGTTCGGGGTGAAATGCGAGCACCAGAAGATTCCCCTGGCGCGCGGCGATGATCCGGCCCTCGTGCACGGCGAGCACATCGACCCCCTCGCCCACGCACTGGATGACCGGCGCGCGGATGAACACCGCCCGTACCCGGCCGCTGTTCACGCCCCTGAAGTCTATATCGGTCTCGAAGCTGTCGACCTGACGGCCGAAGGCATTGCGCTCGACAGTGATATCCATGAGATCCAGCCGGGGCTGGTCCTTCGCCGCCGCCTCGATGTGCTTCGCCATCAGGATCATGCCCGCACAGGTGCCCAGTAGCGGCTTACCCGACACGGCGTGCTCTTTCACCGCCTCCAACAGACCGTACCGCGCCATCAGCTTCCCGATGGTCGTGCTCTCACCCCCTGGGATGATCACCGCGTCAGATGCCGCCACCTCTTCCGGGGTCCGAACGCCCATCGCTTCCACCTCCAGACGCCGAAGTGCCTGGAGATGCTCGCGCGATGCTCCCTGAACCGCCACCACTCCTACCTTCACAACGCGCTCCCCATTCACGCGGGCACGAGCGATCGGACACATGGCATCCCCACGGCAGGAACTGGCTCCTGCCGTGGGTCGCACTGCGTCAGCCACTGCGGGTCGGTGCGTCGTCTACTGCTTCTCCGCGGAAGGCACAATCAGCGGCAACACGATCGGCAGCGTCACGATCACTGCACTCACGATAATCCACTTGTAAACCCATCCAGGCAGGTTCGGATGTGCCGTTGCCGTCAGGCCGATAGCCATCCCCATCCCCAGCCAGATGCCCGCGACCGCGATGCCTCGTCCAATCACGCCACACACCTCCGATCTGCTCACACTGTCGAGCAGCGCCTCGCCCAGACGCTTCAGGATATCACCGTCCTGTATTCGATGCGAAGGAACCCGCCCCTGCAATCCGGGGCGGCGGCCAATACTCGAACGGCGGCCCTGGTTACGTCCCCGCCGCCTTCTCTTTCGGTTCGCGGACGAACTCCCAGTCCTTGTAGATCTTCTGAACCTCCGGCGTCTTCAGGAACTCGATCAGGGACTTACCGCCATCGGGGTTCTGGGCGCCGCTGATCACGCCGGCCTCGCAAGCGAACTCAGGATAGAGATTAGACGGGATAGCGCCGACGAGTTTCAGATTCTTTGGCAGCGCCGGCGGCGCACCTTTCACATGCACTTCCACAGAGCACGGGTAATACGCGATAGCCGCCTCTACCTTGCCCTCGGCGGCCAGGTCCTTGCTGTCGGCGGCATACTGCGGCAGGAGAATCTTCTTCTGCACCTTATCCCAGATGCCGAGCTTCTCCAGCGCCTCTTTGGTGTGCTTCCCGACTCCGTTTCGATCCGGATCCGGCACAGCGATCAGCTTTACGCTCGGCTTGGCGAAATCCTCGATCCCGTTCACGCCGCCCGGGTTCGCTGCCGGAATGACAATGGCCAGCGAATTCTCGGCGATCTTGGCGCGGGTGCCGTCCATCAGCAGTCCCGCCTTCTGGATCTGATCCATCTCCAGGTCACTCATGGATAGGAACGCGTCCGGCTTCGCCTTCCCGTCCAGCACCTTCTTCGTCATGACGACGATGTTGTCTTGCTCCCACTCGATCTTGACTCCGGGGTGCTGCTGCTCGTAGAGCTTCGAGATCCTCGAGAACGGCCCTACCTGGCCGCACGGAACCAGCACCGTGATGGTGCTCTTCTCGGCGACGGCCAGCTTGGCCGCCACGGGCCTGCTGCTCGATTCGTATGACGGCTTCGAGCCGCAGCCCGCCGCGACAGCGGCAGCCCCAGCGGCGAGCGCCGCCAGCATCCACCAACGCCAGATCCGCATTCCCAATCTCCTTCAGCCGTCGAGACGGCGTCCAATCAGGGCAGAAGCGCGGCCTCTGCTATCCCATCCTAACAATACGCTTCTATGCTAACAGAAGTGTGAACGAAAAGCGACCATTCTGGGATGCGCGCCGCGGAGCAGCCGGAACTCGCGGCCTCTTTCCGCGGTCTAATCTCCGGCGTAGGCAGGGCGGCACATTGCGTCCCAGGAGACTGAACGATGCACGCACAGGCCGCCGTACAGCATATCCCTCGCAGGTGGCTTCTCTGGCTGCTGCTCGCGTTCGCCGGCTTTCTTGTGCTGCTTATCTCCTACGGCCTCGGCACGACCACCCACACCGCCAAGCAGACGAATATGATCCCTGGCGCCGGCCCGGTTGACGCCAGCGGCCACGTGATGCGGGCCGCCGCAGGTGGCGGTATGGGCGGCGCCAGAGGCGGAGGCATGGCCGGCGGCGGAGGCGCCAGCACTTCCGGCGTCATCGCCGCCAGTCCGCAACCGGCCTTCGAGGCAGCCAAAGAGGCTGAATCCCCCGCTCCGGGCGCCTCCACTGCCAACCTCCCCTGGCCGACCGGGCCCATGCTCATCCGTACCGCTGACTTGCGCGTGCGGGTCGAGGACGTCGCCAAGGCGCATGAGGAGGTGGCGCGGATCGCCCGCGCGGCGCACGGGTACATCGCCGAGACCACCTTCAACTCCGAGAACGGACCGGCATCCGCCAGCGTCACGCTGCGGGTCCCCGGCCTGGGTCTGGACAGCGCCGTGGACCGCATCGCCGCGCTGGGGAAGCTGCTCAGCAAGCAGATCGGGGCGCAGGAAGTCACCGAGGAGTACGTTGATCTGACCTCCCGAAAAAGGAACCTGGAGCGAGAGGAGCAGCGTCTGCTGGAGCTGCTTCAGCGCGCCGGGAAGATGCGCGATCTGTTGGAGGTCGAGTCAACCCTCGCCCGCGTCCGCGGGGATATAGAGCGGATCTCCGGCCGCATGCGCTACCTTGAGAACCGCGTCAGCCTGTCCACGATCCGCGTACAGCTCGACGGCCCACAGCCGCGGGTCAACGTTGGCGGTCCGGTCTGGTCCGCCTCCGACGTCTCCCGGTCGGCTGTTCGGTCGCTGATCGACACTGGTCGCGGCCTCGCCACCATCGGGATCTGGCTCGGCGTCTACTCGCCCGTGTGGGTTCCGATCGCCCTTTTCTTGGTCTGGCTGGTGCGCAGGACGTCGCCGCGCCCGGCGGCAGCCTCCGCGGCCACGCCGTCGCCAGGCTCATGACATGGCAACAGACGCGACGGCACCGCACGTCCATCCGCTACAGCCAGGAAAGTGGTTGCTCATTCACAGGCAGCATTCGGGGCGGCTTTTCGGTTGACTTCAACGCCATTGACATGCTAGTATTCAGCGCCTTTTCAGGGGGTGTCACAGCGCTCACCATCACTCGGCCTGTGGGTGACCGGACCGCGCCGATGTCCCTCCTGATCACGAAAGGAGCGCCCGCCGTGAAACTCGCGCGCCTGTTGCTGATCGTTATTGCCCTTCTGCTCCCGGCGCTTGCCGCCGCGGACACTTCAGTCCCGACTCCGACCGTGGCCATCACCTCCCCTGAGCCCGGCATCACCATTGCGGCTGATTCGGTCGCCATCGAGGCGACCTACACCGCGCCGGACGAGAGTATGATGCAGCAGGTCGAGCTGCTGATTGACGGCAACATCATCGAAGCGCTGACCATCGACCCGCCAAAGGCTTCAGGGGCGGCTTCGTTCATCTGGGGAGCGCTTCATTTCACCGACGGCACGCACACGATCACACTCCGGGCGACCGATTCCGAGGGCCGGGTCGGCACCGCGGAGATCCGCGTTCTCCTGGGACGCAGCCAACCGGCTCCTCCCATCCGCATCAGCGGACCTCTGACGGGCCACACGGTCTCGGGAATGACGCCGGTCGATGTCGCAACTGACCAGCGCACCATGATCAAGTACGTGATCTTCCTGGTGGACGACGTGTTCAAGGCGATGAGCAATGTCTCGCCGTTCACCTATCTGTGGGACACGACCCGGTACCTGAACGGGTTGCACCGCCTACAAGCGAAGGTGTACTTCAAGACCGGCGCCGAGTCGCTCTCGCCGTTCGTTGAAGTGCGCGTCGATAACCCCGGTGGCGCAACGACGATGCGCGGTCCGGTCGCCGCGTCGAGACCGACACCACCGCCGGTTCAGTCGCCGGCACGCGCCGCGCAGCCCGCGCTGCCGGCTCCCATGCGCACTGAAAGCCTGTCGGACCCGCCCGCGGCGATCCAGATCGCGGACGCGGCAGTGGCGACTCCGGGCACGGCCCCCTATGTCAGCCCGGCCGGTGATCTCGTTATTCCGCCTGCGCCGGCCACGGTGACCGCGGCAGCGCCCGCGTCTGCTGCGCCCGAAACGCCCGCAGCTACCGTCCCGCCTGCCCCGGCCGCCGGAGCGCCTGTTGCGCCGGCGGTGGCAGCGCCGTCAGTTGTCGCTCTTCCTTTGGCGGTGGCACCTGCCGCCGAAGCCGCTTCGCCTCAGCCCGCGCTTCCGGCTTCTGCACCAGTTCAAGTGGCGCTGTTGCCAGCGACAGTGGCGTCGATGCCGGCCGCTCCGGCGAAGCCGATCTCAGCCCTCTCCGCGCCGCCGCGCCCGGCGGTTGACGCGGTAGCTGTTCGGCCCTCTCCCGCAGGAACGCAGATCGCTCTGCTGCCGCCAAAGTCGGAGGAGAAGGCCGTTGTGGCGAAGCCGGGCCCCGCGCCTGTGCCAGCCGAGAACGTGTACGTGGTGCAGCCGAACGACTGCCTCTGGACGATTGCCGCGGCCCGCAAGACGACCATCGCCGCTCTCACGGTGCTCAATGATCTCCCGGAGTCGGGCGTCATCCACCCGGGGCAGCGCCTCAGGCTTCCCTCGACGCAGATCTACTGCGACGGTAAGCCGCTGGTTTCCGATGTGGCGCCGATCGTGGCGAACGGCCGCGCCATCGTGCCGCTGCGCGCGGTAGTCGAGAGCGCCGGCGGAACCGTCACCTGGCGCGTGTCGGATCGACAGGCCGGCGCGAGCCTGAACAGCCACCAGGTCACGATCAGAATCGGGAGCGCGGAAGCGACGGTGGATGGGAGCGCCATCATGCTGGTCACCCCGCCGACGCTGAGCGGCAACCGAACGCTCGTTCCGCTGCGCTTCCTGGGCGAGGCACTCAACCTGATGCTGGAATATCAGGACGGCGCCGTCCGCATCGCCACCGATCGGTAAGGACGGCGGGCGCCGCCACCGACGGGTAGCAGGTCTGCGAGTGCGCGACCCGCGCCTCCGGCGGATCGCGGCGTTCGCATCCTGCCGCGCCAGCAATTTCCACATATGTAGAGGAATCGCTGACGCGGGAGCGAACACTAAGCCGCCTTCACTTCTCCGATAGGGGGAATGGCCGGTGAGGATCACCTGTAACAGAAGAGTACTGCACGAAGCGCTTCAGCACGTCAGCCGCGTGGTATCGGGCCGGACGACCCTGCCCATCCTCAGCAATGTGCTGCTGGAGGCGAAGGGCGAGGAGCTGCGCATCGTCGCCTACGACATGGAGATCGGCGCGCAGAGCACCGTCGCCATTCAGTCGCAGGAGGCGGGCGCGCTGACGGTCCCCGCGCGCGTGCTGGTGGACGTTGTGGCCAGCCTACCGGATGCGACGGTGGAGATGCAGAGCCAGGACCGCAGTCTGCTCGGCCTCACCTGCGGCCGCTCCCAGTACACGATCAACGGCCTCCCCGCAGAAGAATACCCCAGCCTGCCCGAAGTGGCCGGCGACCTGGCGATCGAGATCACCCAGGCGGCCATGCGCGAGCTTGTCCGCAGCACCATCTTCGCCGCCTCACGGGACGAAACCAGGGCTATTCTCACCGGAGTCCTGATCGAGAGAGATGGCGACACGGTCAAGATGGTGGCGACGGACAGCTACCGTCTGGCGGTGAAGAGCGCCCCTGCCAGTCAGGTCAAGATAGAGGGGGGCGAGGAGAAGTGGCAGGCGATTATCCCGGCCCGCGGGCTGCAAGAGCTCAACCGCATGCTCGACCCGGGCGCCGAGGAAACGCCGGTCAGGATTCGCGCCAGCGAGCAGCAGATCATGTTCGCGGTCGGCCCGTACCTGCTCGTCTCCCGGCTGATCGAGGGCCAGTTCCCGAACTACGCCCGGCTGCTCGCAGCGGAGCCCGATCGCATGGTCACCGTGGACCGCGAGGACCTTCTCGGCGCCATCAGGCGCGCTGCCATCGTCGCCCGCACCGAGGCCAGCAAGCTGCTCTTCCGCGCCGCGGACGGCACCCTCACCATCAGTGCCGAGAGCGGTGATGTGGGCCGGGCTCATGAAGAGCTCCCCGTTACCCTCGACGGCGCCGAGATCGAGATTGCTTTCAACTCCGAGTACCTGGTCGACGCGCTCGGGGTGATGGAATCGGAGAGCGTCGTGTGGCATCTCACCGGCCCGGAGAGCCCAGGCCTCATGCGGCGGTCGGACGATCCCGATTATATCTATGTCGTGATGCCGATGCGGATGTAGCAGGTGGGCCCGCGGCCTTCACCGCCACACCGGTATCGGGTACACTGAGAGACGGACAGGGCAGGAGAATGCCTCCTGCCCTTCTTCGTGAGAGTTCGGAATCCATGTATCTGAGCCGCCTGGAGCTTCGTGACTTCCGCAACTGGGCGCGACTGGACCTCACACTGCCGGAGGGCATGGTGATCTTCCACGGCGCCAACGGCG
>Ga0187878_1004456_pt1 | contig 10896 bp, 10 predicted proteins | sample June2016WEW_17_1_FD_132979 | JGI IMG/M metagenome (GOLD analysis project Ga0187878, IMG submission 132979) | Peatland microbial communities from SPRUCE experiment site at the Marcell Experimental Forest, Minnesota, USA - June2016WEW_17_150 | ecosystem: Environmental > Terrestrial > Soil >...
ACTGATTTGAAATCTGCCAAACTAATGATTAACATTTCGCAGGCAGAGGGCAGCACGGGAGAAGTAACACAGAAAGTTGAAGAGTACCTTGCAAACGTTGAAGGATACCTTATCACTGAAGCAGAAAAAACGTTTGGCTCCGAACGCGTTGATGAATGGCTTAGAAGGTTGGAAGCAGCTATTTGCGAAGTCTGTGAAGTAAAAGAAGAAGAAGACAAGTTTATTTTAGGCGTTCCTAGAGACCAAAAATGGATTCGCGTCGAACCCATCCAAAGTCTTCGACCCGAAAGGCTCAAGCAGCTTGCTCAAGAACTAAACCTTACAGTCAAGCCGCAAAAGGACGGACGACTAGTAGTCTACGGTCAACCAGAAGACATCAAAGAATTCCTCAAAAAAATGACTGCAGAAGCAATTAAAAAATAAATGCCAATCAACTCTCAACCAATCCACATGATAGGCTGAAACCTATTTGGAGCATATCTCTCTCTCGTTTCTAGCTACGCAAGTTATTTGAGAAACGAAAAGAAAGAATGGATACCAAGAATTGGAATCACTGAATAGTGGCAATATCAGGCATACTGTGGCGAGTCGAGTTTGTCAAGAAATCTGGACTAAAAAAATGGAGCTTAGTTCAGAAACCTTGACAAGAACCCTTTTATTATCAAGCAATTCCAAGATAAAGTTGGATGGGTATGGGTAAAGGTTTGGTCTTAGTGCTTGTTCTCGTCTTCCTAATGTCTCCATGCATAATTGTGGTTAAGCCTGTTTCTGCAGATAATGTGACTGAGAATTCTTGGGTCTCTAAAGCGCCGATGCATGTGGCAAGAAGCGCCTTAGGTGTTGTAGCCCTAAACGGGGAAATTTACGCTATCGGAGGCTCCACCTCAACTCGTTATCCCCTTGACGTTTTCTTGGGAACAAACGAGGAATATGACGTGGCAACAAATACGTGGACCATCAAAGCATCTATGCCTACTCCACGAGTTTACTTTGCCATAGCAGCATATCAAAACAAGATTTACTGCATAGGTGGAGCCGTCGGTATGGCCCCTGTTGATGAAAGAAGCGGGTTCACGCATTATATTACATCCAATGTAAACGAGGTTTATGATACAGTCACGGGCACTTGGGTAACCAGAGCACCTATGCCAGACGCCGGCATGCAGATATCAGCGCAAGAGGTAAACGGGAAACTATACGTTATTGGTCTAGCGCATATCCATGTTTATGATCCAGTCAGTGATTCTTGGACTAACAAAACCAGTATGCCTTTGCCAACTTCAGGGTCTCCGCCTGTTTCGGTTGTTATCGGCAATAAAATAATTGTTACAGGTAAGTATTCTGTCGGATATGATTTACACTATGAGCAGCAAACTTGGATTTATGACACTAAAAATGATAATTGGACTCAAGGTAAATCAGGTCCAACCGTTGTGGGCCTGGGTGGAGTGGGGGTAACAGACGGTGTTAAAGCTCCTCAAAGGGTCTATGTCTTAGGGTTGGCAACGGAACAGTATCCTCCGCCTTCTGTTAATGAAGCTTATGACCCTAAAACTGATACTTGGGCGATAGCTACCGCCATGCCGACGAACCGTTCAGATTTCAGCGTTGTAGTTGTAAATGACCTCTTGTATGCAATTGGAGGTTATCTCTATTCATCTCGTTCTCTAACGTTAACAAATGTGAATGAGCAATACACACCGATTGGCTATAGTACTCCGCCAGAAATCGAGGTGGTTTCGCCGTTGAACCAGATATATAATGAATCTAGTGTTTTCTTAGCTTTCACCGTGGATAAAGTTGTTAGTTGGACAGGCTATAGCCTTGATGGGAAAGACAACATTACCATTGACGGCAACACTACTCTGACAGGATTACCTAATGGCTCACATAACATTACAATCTATGCTAAAGACGCTTTTGGAAAAGTTGGCGCTTCCGAAACCATCACCTTCACTATAACAAAGCTCGAGTCAGAGACTTTTCCAATCACACCAGTTGTCGCTGTTTCTGTTGGAGTAGCAGTGGCTGTGGTTGCTGGTTTGTTGGTTTACTTCAAGAAACGCAAGCGCTGAAAATTATTTGGGTTTGGATTTGGGGCTTCAGCCTTTAAATAAGGGGGCTAAAGAATTTTTCAAGCACCAGAGTTCAGCGGTTTTTTCTTTGGCGAGTTAGTGTTTGGCGGTTTTGTTTTCGATATGTTTTTTACGATAAGTCGCTAGTGCTCTATGTGGGACCGTTTTGGTGAAATTGAAGGGATTTCAAAAATTAACGTTAACTGACAAAGCACTACAAAGTTGGCTTAATGCACTGCAAATTGGAAAGCCCAAGGTGGCTGTGGTGTCTTTGCAGGATGCGTCAGGTCGTGTTTTAGCCGAAGACGTAATCGCCCAAGAAGATTTGCCAAGGTTTGACAAGTCAGCCGTTGATGGGTACGCATTAAAATCCGCTGATTCCGTTGGTGCTTCACAGTTTAAACCAGCAACTTTCCAATTAACTGAAAACCAAGAAGTAAACGATAAGCAAGCCAAGCAGGTTTGGACTGGAAACCCCATCCCGAAAGGCGCAAACGCAGTAGTTATGCTTGAAAACACCAAAAAACATGACGCGAAACTGGAAGTTTGGAATCAACTTGCGCCAGGCGACAACGTTTCCAAAAAAGGGGAGGACATCAAAAAAGGCGAAATCGTAGCTAAAGCTGGCACACGCTTGAACCCTTACCACATAGGATTAGCCGCCGCGTTAGGCTACAGCAAACTAAAAGTCGCAGAGAAACCAAAAATTGCCATTTTAGCTACAGGAAACGAGCTTGCAGAAGTAGGCACTCAGCTTTCTGGAAACCTAATTTATGATTCGAATAAAATCATGCTTTTAGCCATGTGCACAGAACTTGGCGCAGAAACAACGGACTATGGCATAGCCAAAGACAATGTGGATGAAATCGCTGATAAAATCCGAAAAGCCCTACAAACTCAAGATGCAGTAATCACCACTGGCGGAACAAGCGTTGGAGGATTAGACTTGGTGCCAGACGCAGTTAACAAGCTTGGAAAACCAGGCATCGTTGTTCATGGCGTTGCGTTGAGACCTGCAATGCCCACAGCTCTTGCCATGTTGCAAGGCAAACCAGTTTTGATTTTGTCAGGTAATCCTGTGGCTGCAATCGTTGGTTTTGAAGTGTTCGGTAGACCAATGGTTTGCAGGCTGCTTGGAATGAGCAAAACAGAGCCAAGACAGATGTTGAAGGCTACTTTGGCAAGAAGGGTTGCTAGTGCACTTGGAAGAAAAACTTACGTCAGAGTCCGCGTGACTTTGAAGAACGGTGAATTTTATGCTGAGCCAGTTAGCGCAAAAGGTTCAGGAGCAATATCCACAATGACGCAGAGCAACGGTTTCGTTATCGTTCCTGAAAATCGCGAGGGCATAAGCGAAGGCGAACCCGTTATCGTCCACATGTTTGGCAGCTTGGAGGTTGCGGACTAAATGTTTAGGAAGCTTATGACGTTTGATGAGGCGCAAAAAGCGATTGAAGACCAATTTAAACCTGCCTTTTTAGGTGAAGAAGACGCTGTACTGCTTGAAGCTTACAATCGTGTTCTTAACGAAGACGTAGTTTCAACGCTTGATATTCCCCCCTTCAACCGCTCGACAGTTGATGGGTACGCTGTGAAAGCCGAGGACACTTTTGGTGCAGAGGAAAATCAGCCTGTGACTTTGAAAGTTTCTGGTGTCGTGAATGTTGGGGAGCAGCCGAAAGTGGTTTTGGCGAAGGGTGAAGCTGTTGAGATTGTTACTGGTGCACCGATTCCTGATGGTGCAGACGCAGTCGTGATGGTTGAAGATACAGAAAGAGAAAATGGCGAGTTGCGTGTTTTCAGCGCTGTTACCGTGAATGAGAATGTTATGAAGAAAGGCTCAGACATAAAAAAGGGCGAAACGGTTCTCATAAAAGGGCAGGTTTTGGGTTCTTCGGAGATTGGTGTTTTAGCGGCTTTGGGTTTGACTAAAGTTAAAGTTTCAAAAATACCCATAGTTGCGGTTTTGTCCACAGGGGCAGAGGTAACTGAGCTTGGTAAGGCTTTGCCTGCTGGAAAAATCTATGACATTAACGCTTACAGCCTAAGCACCGCAGTAATTGAAAGTGGTGGAAAACCAGTTTACTTCGGCGTTGTTCCTGACGATAAGGCTGCTTTATCTAGGGCACTGCAGACTGCTGTGGCTTCAGCGGACATGGTGATTACTTCTGGCGGTGTTTCTGTTGGTCCACGGGATTATACTCCGCAAATCGTGGATTCGCTGGGTAAGCCTGGAATAGTTGTTTACGGTATTGCAGTGAAGCCTGGCAAACCTACGACTGTTGGGTTTGTTGGGGATAAACCTGTTTTTTCTTTGCCTGGTCATCCCGCGTCTGCTTTGTTGATTTTTTATTTGCTTGCTAGGCCTTTGATTCAGCGTTTAGCTGGCAGACCTGTGACTGGAATGACAGTGGTTAGGGCTTTTGCTGGTTCACGGATGTTTAGTGCTAAAGGTAGGCGAACGTTTGTCATGGTTAAGTTAGAGTTTGATAAAAGTTGCCGTTTGATTGCTGAACCTGTGGAAACTGGCGCGTCTGGAGCGATTACCACTTTGGCTAAGGCTGACGGGTTTGTTGAAATTCCTGAAAACGAGCAGTTTGTTGATGTAGATGAAGAGGTTGCTGTTGTGCTTTTCCGTAATGTTTCTGGCAAGGTTTAGGGTTTAAGCGGGTTTTCTCTTAAATAAGATGTACAGTGCGAACACCCATGTGAGCACAGCGTAAGCAATCATGCTTATGCCTATTAGTGCATTGCTGAATCCTATTGAGTATAATGTGTAAAGGGAAAAGGTTGATGCTCCAGCAAGTAAGATGGCTACTAACCATGGTGCCCAAGCCCTTTTTGTAAAGAGACTATAGGCTGTTATTAAACTGAGGATTCCGAGTAAACCAAGCTGCGGCGCAAAACTAGTTAAGGGCAGAAATGCAAAAAGGATTATTCCAGCGATTGCATAGAAAGCTATTGACGCCAATTCTATACGGTTGATTGTTTTTAGTTTGGTTGCTAAGGACACTTGTGTTCGCCTTTACCCTATGCAGTAGGGGTTGAATTAATGACCAGTTATTAATGTTCGATGTTTGATTTTCTCATCCATCTACCACAAGAACATCAATCCCTGTGGAATATTAGGTACATTATTCACCCTTTTCTGCTATTGGATTCTTCCAATGGTTTATGAACCTATTTAATGTTTGCTGAATCCAGAAAAGACTGGTGATAGAAATCTGCAAACATTTCCCAACAAATCGACTCTCTACAAAAGAGAATTGACAATGCTAATAAACTCAAGACTTAGATTGAAAAATTGAAAGTTGAGTTAGCTAAAGTCAAGAAAGCAAAAGAGTTAGAGCTAGACGAGATTTCTTTAATGTGGAGTGTCTATGCAAAGACTTGTCAATCCAACAATCAGAGCCAAGAGCATATAGTTGAAGCATCAGTCAAAGCGTAAAAATTTTTTGGGTCTCGAAAGAAAGAATGTGCATTTGACACTGAGATTTTTTCTGATAGCTAGCCTATCCAAGTTAGTCACAAAGCAGCGCTGTCCGATTTATGGCTATTTTATGTTAACAGGTCGTATAATTTTTGGAGTTTTCTTCTATCAACCTTATCTTCAAATTCTGATAACCATTTAAAGAGGTATTGTTGTGCGCGTGTAGATCCATATATTTGGTCGTTAGCAGAAGCAAAGTCTATGACCCTTGTGCAATGGTTTGCTGAGAAAGATGACTTTATGTTTTGGAGTATTTCAGCATTTACTCCAGCTATATCATACTTGTCACTTCTTCCAAACTCAGCAATAAATTGACTGGGCCTATTATTCTTAACTGAGATTTCTTTTAGCTCACGTTTCCTTGTTAAACGAGCGATAATTTCTAGAATACACTGTCTGCATCTTGGTGCAGCTGTGTCGAAGTACCAATTGAGAAGCATTTCGTACAACTCAGCACTTTCAACTGCATTCCGTCCAAGAATCGCTTCATTAATGAAAGTAAAAACATTCTTGTTTTCAACAGAGCCTGTAACGTCTAAGACTGCCACTGCTTCGAGGACATCAGAGTAAGTTTGTTTTAAAACTTGGAATTCCATGTCTTTGATTGTTTGATTTATAGCTTGGTCATCAATAGCCAGCAAAGAACTAATTGTTCTCTCTAGAATCCCTTTGACTGATTCTTTGCTTTTTATATCAAATTTAGCTTCCTCTCTGGGGACAGTAATTTGAGCAGCGCCACTCGGCTTCACGACCTCCAATATTTTCTTTGCCACATTTTCTATGCCTTTGTCTGTTGACACCCCAAGTAAACCTGCGAGTAAGAGAGATTTACTTCTGATGAATGCTGCATTAACGTTATGCCAAACTGGTAGTATGATTTTTACGCCATCGGTTTCTTTTGCCACAAGCGCTTCCAATTCTCGCTGCGGCCAATCTTTTTCGAAGAAATTCTTACTTAGAATGACAATACCAAATCCTGAGTTTAAGATACCTTTGTCAATAGATTTGTGAAGACGATCGCCTAACTTTAGAGCTGATTCATCAAACCATACCCTCAGACCGGCGTTGGTAAGTGCATTATACAACGGTCTAGCAATCGCATCTTTATCCTCAGAAGCATGACAAATGAATGCATCCCATTTCTCCGCAACCCCTTCCACTGTTGTATTCCCACCATAAACAACATTGACCCTCTCTTGATGTTTAATAGTCTTTCTTTGTGGTAACATTAATGGTGCTTTACTAACTGGCCCAACTTCCTCTCTGATTATGGTTCCATAAGAGGCTCTATCATCTGGGTGCCAATATCGCTGAATACTAGTATTATATCTCCTTGCAAAAATTTCAGCAGCTGCATTTAAAGTCAAAGTCGGATTCTTAGCTCTAATTCGTGTGATTGCTGGTCTTATTGTACTCTCAGCAACAATCCCGGCGAGTTTCTTCTTAAGAAATTCAAAGATTTTTGGGTTAAGTTCTGGTTTGACCATGTGCATCAAATTCTCTCATAGACAATAATGCCTTTAATTTCAACTGACCTAATCAGTCCCTTATCTTTTAAGTGACTTAGGATTACTTTGACATTGTTCTCTTTTTTTCCAGTTTCTCGGACAATATCGTCAATAGTGTGCTTTTTATCACACAGTTTTAGGACTTTACTCTCCTCTTTCCCTATTGTTACTTTAGGAGCAGACCTCTTTTGCAGCGAGATAAGAATGTCTATTTTTTCTTCAATATTTTTTAGTGACTGTAATAATTCTCCAAACTGATCTTTACTTGTCAATTTATTTGACCTCACTATTTTGTAGGTCTTTCCTTTGTTCTTCTGTTACATTTTTACTCTTAGTTTTTTGAGAAATACTTGGGACGTCAATTCCAAAATCTTCAAGAGAAAAAAGACTATTCCCTCTACTCCCCCCTTGCGACGGAATTTGTTCAGCTATACCTTCTCTAGTCCATTTCTTCCAAAGATTAGAAATATCTCCAGAATATATTCCCGAGATGTCAGAAAGTTCTTTGGTCGTCTTTTTTCCATCTGAGAATTTGTAGAGGACTCTTTCTTTAGGCGTCTTCAAATTCTTTTCAAGAATGTCTCTGACTTGAGGAATGCTAGTCACTTTTGTCCACTTGACCAATTCTTCAAGTAACTCAATCGTTTTTTCTTTTGCTGCTCCATTCTCACTCATTATTTACCACACCTTGTTTAGAATCACTCTCAATAGTTGGCAATTCAATTCCTACTAATTTCAATGAAACAACTTTTCTGTAGCGACCTGATGTTCTAGCAGGGATTACTAAAGGGATCAGCGCCCATCTTTGCCACATATTTGCAACAGTTACATTGCTGATCTTTTTTCCCATCTTGGTTGCAATTTGAGCAATGTCTCTCGTGCTATTCTTGCCATTTGAAAGTTCATAGACAAGTTTGTCAACATCATCTCTGAGGGTTGTTTTTAGGTCAACAAGAAAGGTCTTCCAAACTGGATATCTAACCCAGAATATTAGCTCGTCAATTTTCTCTGAATTGAATAAGTCTTCGCTCATTTTTCATTCACTCCAAACTTTTGAAGTAATACTTCTTACCGCCTATCTCATCGTAAAGAACTAGTCCAGACTCCATAAGAGATGCCAAATGCTGCGACACATTAGGTTGACTAAGTCTGCTTTTAGTTGCTATTTCATTAACAGTGTTTTTTCCATCGCACAATTCATACACTTTTCTCTTAGCAGGACCCTTCAAAATCGCTTCTTTTTCGTCTTGAATTGCTTGAGTGTTAGCGAGCTTTAGAACAGAAAGAATCCTCTCCAATAGTTGCTTAGTCTCCACATCTTTACGTTCCATAATACCAACTCATTATCTATTATTAACAATATCAGGGTCACTTATAAGTGTAGCGTGAAATAGTTAAGTTAACATAATATGTAGTAAATTCTAAAACGCATATTAACTAACACCAACAATCAAGAATTTGAGCTAACGCAACCCATTTATGGATAGTTGAATTATATAAGATTATTTACTAAATCTTCCAATAAAATATTTGACATTTTCTTATATCGCAGCATTTGGACAGCAGAAGTTGACGTCATGTTGTTTATGCTAATCACTGGTAATAGTTTACATAAATTTATAGGCTTATAGATTTAAAAGAAAACCTCAATCTTTGAGGACTTCAGAACACATTCGCACCATTCACCCATTCGACTTTTGTGCAGAAGAGTAAGATTTAGGGAGTCAGAGCACAGTACATAGATAAATTAAGAATTGAAGCCCAAAGAGACGTATAAATCTCTAAGAAGAATAGCTTCTATTTCATAATTACTAGAATACACGCTAGAAAACCAATCTTCGTCTTCTCTGTCTTCATCAGTTAGGTCTCCTGTTAATAGAGAATTGAGTTTTATTATTAATTCTAAGACTATCACTAGTTGTTGTAGTGGGTTGTCGCTGACTTGTTCTCCTATCTCTACTTGAGCGAAAGAGTTTAGAGTAAGCTTAAGCGAATACCAGAACAGAAGAGGATTGAAATTACAGTATGAGTTATCTTGAACTGTTCACTTCGCAAACGAACGTTTTCAGCGGTTTGCAGAAGCCGTTTGAGAAAGCAAAATACGTGATTTTCGGCGTGCCATTTGATGTGACAAGCACGTATCGGACTGGTGCGAGGTTTGGTCCGAACGCGATTAGGCAGGCATCTTTGAATATTGAAACTTACAGTTTCCGCAGTGGGTTGGATGTTGAGGATTTAGCGTTGTATGATGCTGGTGACTTGCACGTGTCTATGGATGCGCAGAAAACGGTTGATATGACTAGGCTTGTGGTTGAGGATATTTTGGCTGCTGGAAAAATGCCTGTGGCTTTGGGAGGAGAGCATACGGTTACGCTTGGGATTGCGAAGGGTTTAGGCGCTAGGGCAGCCAATACAGCGATTGTAAGCTTTGACGCACATCTCGATTTACGTTGTGAATTTTTAGGTTCAACGCTGTCTCATACGACTTTTATGCAGTTAATAAGCGAGGAAGTGAAGCCGGCGAAAATCGTTGAGGTTGGCACACGCTCAGCTTGCAAGGAAGAACTGACTTATGCAAAGACGGCTGGAGTGGAATTTTTCACTTCTCAGCAAATCATCAAGCAAGGCTCACTATTGATTGCTGAACAGTTGAGAGAGAAGCTTCTGCCTTACGAGAACTTATATTTGACGGTGGACATGGACGTACTTGACCCAGCGTTTGCTCCTGCAGTGCAAAACCCTGAGCCTGAAGGAATCACCACAACCGACCTGCTAGACCTTGTCTGCGCGTTATGTGATAAACGTGTGGTTAGCTTTGATGTGTCGGAGATTGTGCCAGTTTACGACCAAGGAGTATCAGCAGTCGTGGCAGCAAAAGTAATGTTCGAAATGCTGTGCCAACTGGAAAAATCAAGAAAAAAATAGCCCTCGACTCTAACAATCGAGATAGTTTATACCTCATTTAAAGCATAGGGTTCAATTCTCACCCCCAGCTTTAGCATTTTTTTGGATCCTACATTCTTTCATTTTTTGTGATTGATTTTTCAGCTGATTAAAAGCAAATTTCTAAGCGACTATTTTGATTGCATTATTTCGTTTTGACTCAATTCTTATATGTAAGTAAAACATTACATATTATAAGAGCGCGAAGTATCATGTCTGATGATCTATGATGATCTAAAGTTTCATCTCAGGGCTGCCCAAGAAAAAAGACTAGCGGCTTTGGACGAGTACGAGAAGAAGAGAAACAGCGTAGTCGGCGATTTAGCCATCAAGGCTGTTGAACAGGCGATTGAAGTTCTGGCTGCATCTGAGGGAAAACACTTCCATACGACACCAAGGAGCGCACACAGCAACAGAATCCGTTGGATAAAAGAAAAGTATCCTTCTTTATCTAAGGATTTAGACGAGCTATGGGGAGCTTATGGTGCTTTGGGTTATGAGGGTCTCAATGGAGAAAGAGCCGAGAAAGCTATCTCCGCAATGGAGCGCGTTTTTGATGAAATTGAAAGAGCAGCAAAAATTAGACTTAAATAAAATCGTTAGTTCAGTGTCGAAAATTCAGAGTGTTGTAGGCATTATTCTCTTTGGTAGTCAAGCAAGAGGAGATTATGATGAGTTTTCCGATTATGACCTCTTAATACTGTTTGAAAATAAAACTCTGATGTGGGAAACTTGGGATGAACTTTTCCAAGTCGTTGGAAGTCTAAACATGAATTTGCATGCGATTCCAGAAACACTTGAAGAGCTTAAGAACGCTAACCCAGTGTTTTTAGATGAACTATTTAGATATGGAAAAGTGCTTTTTGCCAAAATGCCCTTA
>Ga0187878_1004458_pt1 | contig 10892 bp, 9 predicted proteins | sample June2016WEW_17_1_FD_132979 | JGI IMG/M metagenome (GOLD analysis project Ga0187878, IMG submission 132979) | Peatland microbial communities from SPRUCE experiment site at the Marcell Experimental Forest, Minnesota, USA - June2016WEW_17_150 | ecosystem: Environmental > Terrestrial > Soil >...
GATACTGTTCGTTACATCCAACTTGTCAAGGAAGTAACCAGGGAACCGGACTATGCAGCGGTTCTTGCTGCGGTGAGGTGTCTTTTGTAAACATGACAGCTTTGTTGAAAGCCGAACCTGGCAGAGGTTCGGCTTTTTGTTGCCGTTTTCATGAGTTAATCATTATCAGGTAGTTTGAATATTTTTCAGCCAGTTGATGGTATTTCAGCTTGACTCCTTCTTCGAGGACTTCCCTGTCAACCTCTGCAAAATTCTCCGCCAGTACCAGCTGATCAAGAGGGGTGAGCAGGCAATCAGCGAGAGGAAAAATAACTTTGTTCTCCTTGTTAATATGGTTGAGCATGAAATGAACATAGTCGGCCAGACTGTCTGCAATTGCCGCGGCGGCAGTCTCACTTTTGCCGGCAACTGTCATTGCCTCCTGTATTGTGCGTATTCTTGACCTTCCCTCTGCATGTTCGTGAACCATAACTGCAACCGGGATACTCATATCCTCCCTGCAACGTTCCTCGATCTTCACAAATAGGTACTTTTCCTCCTTGGTATGGTGTGCCCAGCCAACATAATTGGTCAGGAAGTCCAGTATGCAGTGGAGTTCATCCCAGTTGAGTCTGCCGGTCTTTCTGATTGAGGCAATTTCCAGTTCGGCCGCCGACAGAAATAGCTGAATGGTCTTATGCTCATCCCTTAGTATTGCTGTTGATTTCATGCATCGTTTCCCTCTGTATCATTCTGAAAAAATTCTTGTTAACCGTCCGAATATCCAATGATGCCCGGTTTGTGACACCAGCTTCAGCCGGCTCACTTCTGTATTTGAAAAGAGCTGGGATATCGTTAAATTTCCGCACGAGATTTTGCCCGTGCGGATACCGCTGCGGTTTTGGAATGTGGAAAGGGAAGGTGCCGCTTGCATGTAAGGGGGAAGTTTATTTATTTTAATGCTAGCGTATCACAAACGCAAGGCATTGCAAGAGACTGCCGATTTCATAACTCTCTTTTTCCTCCAACGAAAGAATATTGTTAGACCAGTTGGTGACCGGATAAAATTCCAATGCACCATGAGCAGGGTAGTGCTCTCTGCCTTTTGTCTCAAATTATTTGTTTCCATCAGGAGTTTCCGGATAGAAACTGTTTAATGTCGAATCTATAAGTATTTTATCGTTGTTTTTCTGGTAGTTAACACATTTAAATTGCTATCGATATATAAAATATTATATAATGCATGTGTCTTATCTGTTTAAAATAAACTAAGTGGAGGGTTTTTATGAAAAGACTACATGTTTTAGTCGCTGCGGTTACCTTTATTGCTCTTTCAGCGCTGGCATCTGTCGCTTCGGCGGCATACCAGCATGCGGGTGATGCGGATACCGATGCAAAATTTTTTCGGGATGTTTATCCGGGCAAGGTAGGGACGAAACTTGATAACTGTGCACTGTGTCATAGTGGAGGTTCAGTCACCAGCGGTACCAAGACAACAACTTACGGAAGCTGCCAGTGGTGTCACTATAAATACGGTTACAATGCTCCACATGGTGATATCGCGGCCACACTGAATCCCTACGGCAAGGCCTATCTTGACAATGGCCGGAATGCGGCAGCCCTGGCTAACATTGAGCAAATGGATTCCGATGGAGATGGTTTTAGCAATATTGCGGAGATCAACGCGATCCGCTATCCTGGTGACAAAGGCGACGATCCGACGAAAGTTGTTGCACCTTTTCGCATTTACACCAAGGCACAGCTTAAGGCCATGCCGCAGCATAAACAGTTTATGCTGATGAACACTACAAAATCTGGTGACTACTATACAAAATACTCTGGCGTCATTATGCAGGACCTGCTGAAAAAGGCAGGAATGTCAGTTAATGCAACGAAGATCACGGTGTATGCCCCTGATGGTTTTGCTCAAGGGCACCCCCTTGAGGACAGCAGCTCGAATTCAGGTTCCTCCTATGCTCCCTTCGTGAACGGAGCGTATCCCGTGGCTGCCTATTTCTACAATATAGAGGCCGATAAGGCCAAGACTTCCTATGGATGGTGTAATTACAGTTCCGCTGGGAACAAAGGACGCAACCATGGCGATTCGATCAGCGTTGATGGCGGTCTTCGGCTTATTCTTGCCCTGCAAGCGGACGGTACGGATTTGGTTCCCGGAAAGCTCGGACCGGACAACAAGCTGTTGGCTAATAGTGAAGGACCGTTTCGCGTGGTTACGCCGCAGAAATTCGTAAACGCTCCCGACCAGGCGTCTAACGCAACCAATCAAAATGTAATATGGCCCTACGATTCCACCTGGGACCATAATGCAGGCTTTTCCTCGAAGTCGGCGACCATCATCAAGGTGGAGCCGCTCCCGGCTGGAACCACGGATATAAATGTCCTCGAAGCCGGCTGGGACTATATCGATCAGGAGAAGATCGTGATTTATGGCGCATTGGAACAGATGACACCTTCTTACCCCGCGGACGGCGCCAATAATGTCAAAAGGGAGCAAGGAAAAGTAACACTGACATGGAAAAAGACTCTTGGTCCGGATCCTGAGGCAGCTTTAACTTATACTGTTGAGATTAAAGCTGCTGGAACTGACACCTGGAACGTTGCTTCCGTTGCCAAACCGGAAAATACATTTCTTGCCGGTACCGGAAAGTTCCTCTGTTTCGGTATTTTCGGTATGATTGCTGTGGGCGTGCCGAGAAGGACCAGGAAATTGATGGGTGTATTTCTGTTGATTGCATTTGCTGGAGCGATTATCTCCTCCTGTGGCGGCAGCAACGCCCCATCAACAACTGTGAGCAAGAGTGTGGACGTTGCTGCCAATACAACGTATTCATGGAGGGTAACCGCAGATGGACCTACTTCCCACGATGTGACTCCAACATATACGTTCACAACTGGGTACTAGTTCAACAATTAGCGAATATAATCAGAGAAGAGTCATAAACAGCAAAGGCCCCTGAGATTTTCAGGGGGCTTTGCTTATGGTGAGTTTTTATTCGTTCCGGAATTTTGCAATGTTCACTTTCCCAGCAGTTTCTTTGCCCTTTCCACTACATTCTCAATGGTGAAACCCAGGTGATTGAAGATTTCCCTGGCCGGGGCACTGGCGCCGAATCGGCTGATGCCTATTATGTCACCCTTGTCCCCGACCCAGTCCCGCCAGCCGAGAGGGGAGCCTGCCTCCACGGCCAGACGCGCCGTGATCTCCGGCGGCAGCACTGCATCGCGGTAATCCTGCGGCTGCTCGCGGAACAGCTCCCAGCTGGGCATGCTCACCACTCGCGCGGCTATGCCTTCTGTTGCCAGAACCTGTTGAGCCTCGAGAACCAGCTGCACTTCGGAACCGGTGGCGATAAATATAATATCGGCTGTTACGGCATTCTCCCTGGAGAGGATATAGGCGCCTTTCAGTGTGCCTTCAGCGCCCTCAACGTTGTTTCGGTCAAAGACCGGCAACCCCTGTCGTGTCAGAACAATTATTGTCGGGCCTTCATTGCGGAGCATTGCGGCTCGCCAGGCAAAAGAGGTTTCGTTGGCGTCGGCAGGACGGATAATGCACATGTTCGGCATGGCACGCAACGATGCAAGATGTTCGATAGGCTGATGGGTCGGGCCGTCTTCTCCCAGTCCGATTGAGTCGTGGGTCATAACGTAGATGACGGGAAGCTCCATCAATGCTGCGAGGCGGATTGCCGGGCGGGCATAGTCGGTGAATACGAAAAATGTTGCCGCATAGGGCCGGATTCCGCCATGGAGAGCCAGGCCGGAACAGCAGCCGCACATGGCCAGCTCACGAATTCCCCAGGCTATATTGCGGTTACTGTAGCGGCCCCAGGCAAAGTAGCGGGAAGAGGATATCAGCGTTTTCGTCGAAGGTGACAGGTCGGCGCTGCCCCCAATCAGCCAGGTGACTTTGTCGGCAATGGCGTTGAGCACCTTGCCGGATGCCGCCCGGGTAGCGATCGGACCATCTTCCGGTTTGAAAACCGGGATTCCGGTATCCCATCCGGCGGGAAGAGTTCCAGACAATGCCGCAGCAAAGCATTCCGCCAGTTCGGGGCAGTCATCCCGGTAGTCGGAATACCTTGCGTTCCATGCTTCCTCCAGTTCTATCCCCCGTTCGATAGAACGGCGCATGTGCGCCAATACCTGGTCAGGGACCAGAAATTGCTCTTCTTCCGGCCAGCCGTAGAATTTCTTGGCCAGTCGTACCTCTTCCTTACCCAGAGGTTCGCCGTGCGCTTCGGGGGTATCCTGTCGATTTGGAGCGCCGTAGCCGATATGGGAACGGAGAATGATCAGTGATGGCCGCCCTTTTTCTTCCTTTGCAGCGGTAAATGCCGCAGCAATTGCCTCGATGTCATTTGCCTGGTCGCCAAGATTCTGGACGTGCCAGTGATATCCTTCGAAACGCCTCGTCACGTCATCCGAATAGGCGAGGCTGGTGTTCCCCTCTATGGTTATATGGTTGTCGTCGTATACACAAATCAGTTTGCCGAGTCCAAGGTGTCCGGCGAGCGACGCCGCTTCGTGGGAAGCTCCCTCCATCAGATCTCCGTCACCGCAGAATGCATAGGTGAAATGGTCTACTATCTCATGCCCGTCCCGGTTGTAAACAGCCGCAAGATGTGATTCAGCCATTGCCATACCGACCGCATTCATGATGCCCTGACCCAAAGGTCCTGTCGTGGTCTCGATTCCCGGGGTCTGCCCATATTCCGGATGCCCCGGCGTTTTGCTTCCCCACTGACGGAAATCTTTCAAGTCGTCCAGGGACAGGTCATAGCCGGTCAGATACAAAATGGCGTACTGCAGCATCGAGGCGTGGCCGTTGGACAGAACGAAACGGTCGCGGTTGAACCATTTGGGGTTTCGTGGATTGTAGCGTAGAAACCGGGTCCACAAGACATAAGCCAGAGGGGCCAGAGCCATCGGCGTCCCGGGGTGCCCCGAATTTGCCTTCTGTACTGCATCCATCGCCAGGGTACGGATAGTATTTATACAAAGCTGGTCCAGGATTTTCTGACTGCTATTCATGTAGGGTTTCTCCTTAAGATTAAATTTAATGATTGAAGTCTTTCTAAATTATGGTAAAGCATTTTTGCCTGTTGGCAAGTATATAACGGCTGCTGCAAGGATTACTTTTGCAGCAGGTTTTATCTAGTTTAATCGCTGAGGCAATACAACGCTAACTATTGGAGGAGAGGATTGCATTCGCTGCTTTTACGGTTAAAATACAGATAAGGTCTGGTTGTATGCATAGCTCACTGGAGAAGAAATAGAAAATGCTTACCATCCGAGGGTAACAGATGATTAATAACATGACAAGTGGATACGGGGTTCCGGGCAGGAGTTTGACAACATATGTTCTTCTGTCGCTCATGGTCCTTCTGGTGGTTTTCCCCCTCCGGTTACAGGCCCATACCACCGAGGACGAGGTGCTACATAATATCGGCGTTGATGAAAAACTCAATGGCCGGCTGCCTTTGGACCTTTCCTTTACCGATCTGGACGGCAAGCCGGTCAGGCTGGGCAAATACTTTACGGGAGAGCCTGTTGTTCTTAGCCTGAACTATTATACATGCCCAATGCTGTGCCCGCTGACTTTCCACAATCTCATCGATACCATGCAGAAAATGCAGGGGCTTTCTCTCAATAAAGATTTCCGCATCGTTACAGTAAGTATCGACCCGGACGAAAAGCTTGCCGTAATGCAAGAAAGGGCCCGTGAAACATATGGTAGTTTGAAAGGAATTCCGGATCCGGAACAGAGATGGACGTTCCTCATGGGAACACACGAGAATATAAAACTTTTGACCTCGTCGGTCGGCTTCCGTTACCTGCGGGTTGAAAAGGGCAATTTCGCGCATCCGTCCGTTTTCATTATCCTGACGCTGGACGGGAGGGTTGCCCGCTATCTGTACGGGATCGAACAGAGCCCGCAAGATCTGAAACTGGCCCTGATCGAAGCTGCCGACGGAAAAATCGGAGGTTCCGCAATCATTAACAGGGTTTTGCTGTACTGTTTTCATTATGATCCGGTAGGGAAAAAGTATGCCGTTGCGGCAGTCAATCTCATGAAAATAACCGGAGGCGCAATCCTGGCGATGCTCGTGACACTGATTGTTGTCCTGAAACGGTCTGAAAAACGGAAACCCGAAGGCCGGGAAGGGAGTTAGCACAGATGTCCAGTTTTCTTCATCTGAATGAGGTTTCCCATATAGCTGGGCAGGTGGATGCGGTTTTTATTTTCATAACTGTGGTCGGGCTGTTTTTCTTCCTTCTTACCCACGGGTGCCTTATATACTTTGCCTTGCGATATCGCAGAAAGAAGAAGGAGGAAGAGGAGGAGACGCCGTACATTACCGGTAACATCATGCTGGAGACCGTTTGGATAGTTATCCCATCGCTCCTGATCCTGGCCATTTTTTATTATGGTTACGTTGTTTTCATGGAGATCAGGACCCCTCCCTCCGGGGTGCCGGAGATCGCCGTAACGGCGAAACAATGGCTTTATCAGTTCAAGTACCCGGATGGAAGGCAGGAGATTAACCAGGTCCGGGTCCCGGTCGGCAAGCCGGTCAAGTTCGTCATGACTTCGCAGGATGTACTGCACGGTTTTTTCCTCCCCTCGTTCCGGGTCATGCAGGACATCCTCCCCGGCCGTTACACCTATCTTTGGGTGCAGCCGCTGAAAGAGGGAACGTATGACATATACTGCACTCAATACTGCGGGACGGGGCATTCCGTAATGCGCGCCAAGCTGGTGGTAATGGGGGCTAAAGAGTACCAGGAGTGGCTGGCGGGGGAAAAGAAGGAGAAGGCTGAACCCCTTTCGGAAAAGGGTGAGGAACTTATGGAGAAATCCGGCTGCCTGGCGTGCCACTCCCTGGATGGGACGGTAAAGGTGGGTCCGACCCTGAAGGGGTTGTACGGCAATAAAGTCCCGTTGTCGGACGGGACATCGGTTATCGCGGACGAAAATTATATCCGTGAATCGATACTGGACCCGAACGCCAAGATCGTCAAGGGGTTTCCGCCGGTTATGCCCACCTTCAAGGGGATTCTGAAGGATGATGATATTACGGCGATAATCGCCAACCTGAAGACATTGAAATAAAACACCTCATATACCTGCTGGCCCCTTCCTGATTCGGGAGAGGGAGCCCGCAAGGGCGGGGGTGGTCAAAAGAGGAGAAAGTTAATATTCGAAGAGGGTTATGATGTCAGAGGGAATTGCAAATATCACGACCACGGATCGCGGTTACCTGACGGAAAAGGGTTTCTGGTCCTGGGCTTATACTCTCGACCACAAACGGATCGGGGTTATGTATCTCTGCACCACGCTCCTGTTTTTCCTGGTGGGAGGGGTGCTCGGATTGCTCATTCGTCTGAAGCTCATGTACCCTGGGGAACAATTGTTAAGCAACCATGCTTACAATGTCATTTTCACCCTGCATGGGGCGATGATGATCTTCCTCTTCATCATTCCCGGCATTCCCGCGGGACTGGGTAATTTCTTCATTCCCCTTCTGATCGGGGCGCGGGACGTGGCCTTTCCCCGGCTGAACATCTTGAGCTACTGGATATTCGTCGGCGGTATACTGGTGGTGCTCGGTACGCTGGTAAGCCCCATGGATACGGGTTGGACCTTTTATACTCCATACTCCGCAAAAACCGGAGCCGCGGTCACGGCACTTTCCCTGGGCCTTTTTCTCATCGGTATGGCATCGATTCTCACCGGGCTGAACTTCATCGTCACCATTCACAAGCTGCGCGCACCCGGCATGAGCTGGAACCGTCTGCCCCTGTTCATATGGGGGATGTATGCGACCAGCATCATCAATGTTCTTGCCACGCCGGTCATCGGCATCACTTTTCTCCTGCTTGCAGCGGAGCGGCTTTTCGGAGTAGCCTTTTTCGACCCCGCCAAGGGAGGGGACCCGCTCCTCTTCCAGCATTTCTTCTGGTTCTATTCCCACCCGGTGGTTTACGTTATGATCCTTCCCGCCATGGGGATTATTTCCGAAATCATCCCGGTTTTCTCCCGTAAGCCGATCTTCGGCTACTGGGCCATAGCCTACTCCTCCCTGGCAATCGCTTTTATCGGTTTCCTGGTCTGGGGGCACCACATGTTCGTCAGCGGCATGTCCACGGTTGCCGGCGTAATCTTTTCCTTCCTGACCTTTTTTGTGGCGATCCCCACCGGAGTAAAAGTGTTCAACTGGATTGCCACCATGTACAGGGGTTCCATTTCCCTGGATTCCCCCATGCTCTATGCCCTTACGTTTATCTTCCTGTTTATCATCGGCGGACTTACCGGTCCGTTTCTGGGGGCATTGGCCACCGATGTGCGTCTTCACGACACGTATTTCCTGGTTGCGCATTTCCACTACACGATGATGGGGGGGACGGTGATGGGCCTTTTTGCCGGGCTCCACTACTGGTTTCCCAAAATGACCGGCAAGATGCTCAGCGAGAAATTGGCAAAAATCGCCTGGGCCTTTATCTTCATTGGCTTCAACGTGACTTTTTTCACCATGTTCATCCTTGGCATGAAAGGAATGCCGCGCCGCTGGGCCGAGTATCCCCCCCAATTGCAGTCGCTGCACATCGTTTCCACGGTGGGTTCCTGGATCCTGGCGGCGGGCGTGGCGATCATGTTCATCAACTTCATCCGCGCTCTCCGTGTGGGAGAACCGGCTCCCGCCAATCCCTGGCGTGCCTTGACCCTGGAGTGGCAGATTCCTTCCCCTCCCCACACGGAGAATTTCGAGGAGATTCCGGTAATCAATGATTGGCCTTACAGCTATGGCAAAAAAACTGGAGCGAAAGATGCCTGATGAACATTTACAACATGGCGAAAGTCCGGAGACCGTCTTCGCTGCGGCCAAGCTCGGCCTGTGGACATTTCTGGCCACCGAAATACTCCTGTTTGGCGGTCTTTTTACCGCATACATCGTGTTCCGGCTGAGATATCCCGATCTGTTTCACGCGCAGTATCAGAATTTAAACCGCACCCTGGGCCTGGTCAATACCTTGATCCTGATCACCAGCAGTCTGACGATGGCGCTGGGAATCGCTGCCATCAGGCGAGGCAGGCAGTGGATGTCCAGGGTATGCATCACCCTTACCATCCTGTTTGCACTCGGCTTTCTAGGGGTAAAATATGTGGAATGGACAGAGGATTTTTCCCGCGGCCTGTTTCCCGGGACAAACATGTTCTTTTCGCTCTATTTCATGATGACAGGGCTTCACGGACTGCACGTATTTGCGGGGATTAGTGTTCTCATTGTGATCCTTGTCATGTCCTGTCAGGGCAGGTTCTCGGAGCAGTATGCGACTCCGGTGGAGATTACCGGTCTTTACTGGCACTTCGTCGATCTTGTGTGGATATACCTTTTCCCGCTGCTCTATCTGGTAGGATAGTGTTGTTTGTCAAGGGCTAAGAGGAAGAGAAGGAGGAAACGGGCCATGCAGAAGCTATTCCCTGTAAAGGCGTACCGGAACTACATTTTTGTCTGGGTGGTGCTGCTTTTCCTGACGTTTGTGACCTGGAGGGTTTCCTTTGTCCCGCTGGGGCTTATGAATGTGACCGTGGCCATGCTCATCGCCTCGCTGAAGGCTTCCCTGGTTGCACTGTTTTTTATGCATCTGCGTTATGAAAACAAACTGGTATGGGCGTTTGCCCTTTTGCCGCTGGGATTTCTCTCGCTCATTATTATGGGAACACTGGTGGACGTGTTGACCCGATGAAAGAAACAGTTCAATGTTGATGTTCTACGTTCTAAGTTAAAAACAAAACCTGCAATCTCAAATCTTGAACTTTGATCATAGGAGGTTTTTTTATGCTTGGCAGAATTACCGTAGGGCTCTTTTTCTTACTGCTGGTCTGGGGAAACCTGGTCGCCGGACTGAAGGCAGGGCTCGGCTGTCCGGACTGGCCGCTTTGTCACGGGAAGGTTCTCCCGCCATTCCGGCTTGATATCTGGATGGAGTTTATGCATCGTGTGATAGCTGCGGTTGCCACCCTGTTCCTTCTGTTACTCTGCCGGAAAAGGATCAGGGATTACCGGGGACTGGCCAAAGCCGTACCTCTGGCCGCCATAGGAGTTGTTGCCGCGGAAATTGCCATGGGCGGACTCGTGGTTCTTCTGGAGCTGCCGGTCCAGCTGACAACAGTTCATTTCATGACCGGGTTGATAGTCTTCCTGCTGGTCTTTTACATGATGTCCTTTGACGGGGTGGGGGAGACCGCCGGCTTTTCCCTGCGCCATTTTGCGGGTCTTTTCTTTGCCATGGGGATTTTCGTGTTTTTCCAAGCCGCTCTGGGGGCTTATGTGCGCCATTCACAGGCAGGGTTGGCATGTCCTGATTTTCCCACCTGTATGGGAGAGTGGATACCCCCCATTTACAATTGGCTGGTGCTGGTTGATCTTTCCCATCGGGTCGTGGCCTGTTTCATCGTGCTGACGGGCGCCGTCCTGTATGCGGCGACATTCCTTGAAGCGGGCCTGGCGAAATATCGTGATACCGGACTGATTTTTCTGGCGCTCTGTCTTGCCCAGTTTGCCGTGGGAGTCCTCGTGGTCCGTTCCGGGCTCAGTTTCATGGCAACGGCTATTCATCTGGCACTGGCGCTCGGTATTCTGTCTCTGCTATTCCAAATGTGGGTTCGGGCGGTCAGGGACGGGAGAAGGACAATTCATGCGGAGTTGCATTCGAAATAAATCATCCTTAAGCCTACTTTGTCATATTTAGATAATTGTCAGCACTACTGTCCGGTTAAAAATGTTAGCAACGGTGTAAATGTTTGAATGCACAACTATAATTCGCTAATTTTTGTTTTTTCGATTTGAATTTACATTTTTGGCCCCCTGAACCATATACTTTCC
>Ga0187878_1004462_pt1 | contig 10890 bp, 8 predicted proteins | sample June2016WEW_17_1_FD_132979 | JGI IMG/M metagenome (GOLD analysis project Ga0187878, IMG submission 132979) | Peatland microbial communities from SPRUCE experiment site at the Marcell Experimental Forest, Minnesota, USA - June2016WEW_17_150 | ecosystem: Environmental > Terrestrial > Soil >...
CTCGGTGTGGCACTGCCGCAGAAGTAGGCAGGAGGCATTCGTCGGGCATGACTCCACAAGCACTATGCTTCAAATTAGTTACAGGGTTTCTTCCGCTCCAAAGCAGGGGGAAGATCCGTCAGGGTTGATGCCTGCAAGCAAATCCATTTTCGCAGCGAGTTCGTCCGAGGATGAAGGTGCTTGGCCGATGCTCTCTTCCCAGACAGCCCGATTTTCCATGCAAAGGTAGACAAAAACCTGCGGGGCGTGCTCGCCAATCCAGGCGCGCATTCTCGAGTACATCTCCTGGCGGATCGGTCGAAAGTAGCGTTGTTTGCCGTGGCTGCCCGGAACGAACTCGCCATAAGGGACGCTGGATCCCGGGAATCGCCGCCGTACGATGTCTTTCAGGTCAGGGGTAAAGCGCAAGCATCCGAGACTGATCCAGCAAATACCCTCCGGGTCCACATGCCGGAATATTTCATGCACCACCTCCTCATAATCACGCTCCCAGCCCTCGTAATAGATGAGAGGATCAAAGTGAAAACCGACCCGAAAGCCCCACTCCCTGCATTGGCGGGCGGCGTCGAGGCGCTCCTCCAGCGTCGCGGTTTTCAGTTCTTCCTTGCGGATGATACGCTCGGGGTTGAGCGACCAGGAAATGACCGTGTGCCCGCCGTGATCCAGGGTTCGCAGATTCGCCACCTGGGCCGATTTCGTCTTCAGCTCGAGAACTGCATTGGGAAGCGAGCGAAACAGTGGGACGAGACAGTGAGAATAGGAGGTGATGTCATCGAGGGCAAGCGAATCGGCAGTCTCACCTGTCCCGATCCTGAAAACACGCCCAGGCGCGCTCTGCACCTTCTCCTCTACCTCGCGCATCAAGTCATCGATGTTGGTATAGATGATCACGGCTGGGTTGTTGAGGAAGGACTGCAGGATGCAGTAGGTGCACTCCAGGTGGCAATTCAAGGCGTAGTTGATCACAAAGTAGTTACAGCAAATCTCGGCGCCCGCACCCGGGCACTTCTTCATGAAGCTGCCCCGATTACGCATCAGGATCAGAGTACGCTTTGCTGTCGTGCGAAAGTCGGAGGCAGCACGAAGTTCCGGGAGAAGGGAGTCGACGTCCCTGACCGTGCTGGTGGGAACGCCATGGAGCCTGCGCAGCATCTCATGGGTCGTCGCATCGTTGCACGCCTCCTCCTGGACCACAATACGCTCTGGACGATAGGGAATCATCGGCATCCTTCAGGAGATCTCGAAAAGGCGCTCCAGTGAAGTCGTCCGGCACGCGCGCTCCAGCGCTTCGACCGTCTCTCGAAATGCCTTGGCGGATGCCGCGTCGAACTCCACGCGCAGCCGAGGGCTCTCGAAAAATGGATCCGGTGACAGTCGGATTGTCCCCGGCAGATTCAGCCCCTCCTTTTCGGCCTGGAAAGTCTCACGGGCGCGGGAGATCCGCGGGTTGCGCTGCCGATAGAGGAATCCGTGAATCTGTTCTCCCTTCTGGAATGCAGAGAGGCACGGATCATCAGCAATGGATCGAATCTCAAGCTGATTCAGGACATCGGCCAAAGTGGTGCGAGTCACGGCCGCGAGGTCCCCAGACAGATCCAGCACTTCACGTTGCAGGCTGGCACTCAAGCGAATCTTCTGCAGCAGGGCTACAGATCCGGCCTGGGTTGCAGGTGTGGTCCGGGCCAGGCGTTCCGCACTCGACATCGTGAGATGCCCTGCATTCAGCAGGCGCCTCAATTCGGGATGCAGCTGGTGGAGGGCGAGGTAGCCTTGCAGCACATTGCGGTGCGAGGACAAGCCAAGGAGAGGGAGAAAGTGCGCCACCAGAAGATCGCCCTCCACCGCGCATTTATGCCGGAGCGTAAAAAGAACCCGTGCCTTCTCAAGCGGGCACAACTGGCGGTGCGCAAGGTTGTCCCAAACGGCTCGTAGAAAAACCTCGAGTGTGCTGAGCTCGGCCGGCTGCAGGATCCTTGCCGCTACCTTGGATCCCGCGAGGCGGCGTAGCGCGCGCAGCCTGCGAAATCCGCAGACAATCCTGTACCCGGATGGGGCGGTACATTCGAGCAGCATCACGGGGTTGATCAGCCCTATCGCTTGAAGCGAGAGATCCATGGCCGCAGGGTCCAGATCTTCGCTGATCCGGAAGCTCTCGTCTTCAATGTCAATTGCGGCAAGCGCCACTTCCCCGAGGATCATAGCCCGAAGAATACAAGACCTATGATTCGGACACTATAAGAAAAAAAGCAGCCACGAATAACCAGGAGCCGCAATGCCGTGACCAAATCAACCGCCAAGTCTCCAAGACACCAAGACGCCAGGAAAATACTCAGGAATCTTGGTGTCTTGGCGTCTTGGCGGTTAAAAGTCTTTTCCAAGAAGGAAAGGACTGGCAGTTGAGTAGTACGAACGGAGTAGAGGCAGACGCGGAGCCTGCGCTTTCGCCCCATTTGCACTGACCACAGCGGCTTCATCGGAATCGCTACTTCTTGGGGTAGCCGACCATCTGGGCGAGAGCGATTTTCTGATCTGGGCGGAGCTTCATTGCTTTTGCCAGGGCGGGCCTGTCAATGCTGGCCCGAACAACGGTGGCCAGCCCCTCCGAGGCGCAAAACAGATACACATTCTGGGCGATGAATCCAGTGTTGGCGCCGGAGTAGAACTCGATGTCCTCAGTCTTGGTACGGCCGGCCTTGGCGAGATCGGCGACGTAGATGAGGTTTACGGGCGCATCCTTTACGTAGGGCTGGGTTCCGCACAGCGCCCGGATATCCTCGGACAAAATCTGCTGCAGCTGGTTCGCCTTGCCATCATACAGATAAAGACCGTCGGCAGTGGCCACATAGATGTCGATTTCCTGTTTGTTGCTCGCAGAGGGCGCGGTTCGCTGCCCGGTGGAGCGATTGATGCCGAAGGCTGCCCACAGCATGTTTGACAGCACCGGCAAAGGGAGCTTTTCTGAACTGAACTCGCGTGCTGATTTGCGCTCGTTCAGCGCCTGCAGCAGCGGCTTGCCCCCTTCCGTCCGGGGTGGCGGAAGCTTGATTTGTCCCTGTGCGTAGGCGGCCGCACAGGCAGCCAGAAGGATAAACAGCAAAAACGCAGGTCGAAGCACTCTCGCTTTCATGGAGACCTCCACAGTGTACCAATCAGTTCATAAGTAGGTTGACATTTAGCGGCATCAAAAAGAGAGGAGAACACTATATCCGTCGGGGTCGGTATCGGGATCGCAGTCGCAATCGCAGTCGCAATCGGTTGTGTGAGTCTGCAAAAGCCGATAGCGACTGCGATTGCGACCCCGATTCCGATACCGATGGTCGCCACCCAAAGAGAACATGACCTCCGTCCAGCTCCTCATTTTTGGATCAAATGTCCACCTATTTATGAACTGCTTAGCACTTGTGAGCAAATAAAATATAGACCTTGTTTAAAGGGGCCAAGGGACAAAGGGGTAAAGGGCCAAAAAGCGGTTTTTCCCCTTTGCCCCTTTGTTCCTTTGCCCCTTGACCCCTAAAGTTAGCGAGCGAAGTTCCTACCTTGCGGCCTCCCGGCCGGCGCGGAGAGCGCGCAGGTTGATATCTACGACCTCGGCGCCCTTGCGGGCGAAGATCGAGCGCACGGCCGCTTCTATGGTCTCGGCCTTGATGGGAAGGAGGTGCGTCGCCGCGCCCACCATCACCATGTTCGTGGCCCGCGCTGATCCAGCCGAGCGTGCCAGTTTCTCCGCGTCCAACACGATGGCATGCGGTAATTTCCGGATCCGGCCGAGCAATTCGTCCAGATCGGGATAATCGGGAATGTTGCGCACGGGATTCGCCGATGTGATGACCGTGCCCTGCGCGGCAAGGTACGAAAGGTAGCGAAGGCTCTCCAGCGGCTCCATGCTGAGGATCATCGAAGCTGTCCCGCGCGGGATGAGGTCGCTGGCGATCTCACGGTCGGCCAGGCGCAGCGTAGCCATGACGGCGCCGCCTCGCTGGGCCATGCCATGAACCTCGGCTTGCTTCACATGGAGTTTTTCCTCCATGGCGCCGGACGCAATTGCCGCCGCCAACGCCAGCACTCCCTGTCCTCCGACGCCCGCAAGCACGATGTCGTACTTCATGCCGCGCCTCCTTTCCTTGACTCTTTGACCGCCTCCAGGCACTCACGCCGGGCAATGATCACCGAAAGACCGCGATACTCGATCTCTCTCTTGAGAATCTCCGTATTCTTCCCGGCATGTTTCGGATGCGCAGTGAGCACGTGGAAGTGTGCCGGATCCACCCCGACGCCGAGAATCACCTGTTCGAGTTGGGGCTGCGACAGGATCGTAGGTTGAGTCCCGGTCATCGCCACGGTGGCATTGTCCGCGATGATGAGGGTCATATTGGCTCTTGCCATGACCGCATCCATGAGCGGCGTCACGCCGGAATGGAGGAAGGTACTGTCGCCGATCACGGCGACCACAGGATGAAGGCCGGCTTCCGCGGCCCCTCTGGCCATTCCCACCGAGGCGCCCATACAGACACAGGTCTCGACGGCCGAATAAGGCGGCAGCGCGCCCAGCGTGTAGCAACCGATGTCCGAGGTGACCATCGATTGCCGGTACCCTGCCAGGGCGAGCTTGAGAACGTTCAGGGTGTCGCCGTGCGGGCAACCGGCGCAGAATTGCGGCGGCCTGCTGGCGGGCGTGGGCCCCGGCATCTCCACTCCACTCCTCGCCGTGAGGCCCAAGGCCTGGCGCACGATGTCCGGATTGAGTTCGCCCTCTGCCGGGACATGTCCCGACTCCTTGCCCTGAATCTCGATCCCGGCGGGCAGAATCCCGCGCAGTTGTCGCTCAAGAAAGGGAAAGCCCTCCTCGAAGATTACCAGCCGATTGACGTGCGCCGCGAGCCGGCGGACTTTCTCGACGGGAATCGGATACACGCCCACGTGCAGATGCGACGGCTCGAAGCCAAGATCTTCGAGGTTTTCAACGTAGTAGTTGCGCGCGATGCCGGTGGTGATGACTCCGATTTCGCGCCGCTCTTCGTTGAGCTTGAGCACATTGTAGGGTGAGGACTCGGTGCAGGCGAGCATGTCTTTTTGACGCAACAGGAGTTCATGCCAACGCCTCCGCGCGATGTGGGGCATCAGGATCCACGAGGACGCGGTATCCGGAGACTTGCTCGGCGGCTTCTCCGGGAGCGGCTCCGCCGTCCGGACGACCGTCCTGCTGTGAGCCAGCCGGGTCACGAGCCGGATCATCACCGGAGTCTCGTATCGCTCGGAAAAGTCGAATGCCTGCCGCGTCATCTCGTAGGCTTCCTGCTGATTGGCAGGTTCAAAGCAGATCACCTTCGCGAAGTCCGCGTAGAAACGGCTGTCCTGCTCGTTCTGGGAGCTGTGCATGCCGGGATCATCGGCCACGGCCAGGACCAGCCCGCCGCGAATCGCGACCAGCGCCGAATTGATGAACGGATCCGCCGCGACATTCAAACCCACGTGCTTCATCGATACCAGCGTGCGGCGGCCCGCGAGGGAGACGCCCAGCGCGCTTTCGTAAGCCGTCTTCTCATTCGCGCACCAGGCCGCGTGAGGCCGGCCGTGCCGGGCCTCGTAGCGGATCAGAAACTCGAGAATCTCGGTCGACGGCGTTCCCGGATACGCGTAGGCAGCCGTCAGCCCCGCATGAACCGCACCCAGCGCCACCGCTTCGTCACCCAACAGCACAATTTCCGACATGATCACCTCTTTTGCATGCGCCCATTTATAAGGCATCCGCCGGGCCGGCGCAAGAGTAACGGACCCGCCCTTTCACCTCCAAGACTCGAAGACTCAAAGGCTCAACAAAAGTTGAACGCATATTTAAGGGCAGATTTGATGAAATGATTGTGCTGCGCTGGAAACATTAGGTGCATGACGGTTCCATCGGAGAGGGAAGAACTGCTCGCCAATGCAATTGTGAAGTCCGCTTATGCCGTGCATCGCGCGCTGGGGCCGGGGTTGCTCGAATCCATCTACGAGACGTGCTTTTGTCACGAGCTGAAAAAACGCGGGATTCCCCACCGCAGGCAAGTGGTGGTGCCTCTTACCTATGATGGCGTCACGCTCTCTCAAGGCTTACGTCTTGATATCCTTGTGGACGATTCTATCGTTTGTGAGCTGAAAAGCGTTGAGGCGTTGACCCCCGTCTTCCTGGCCCAGATCCTCTCACAGCTCAAGCTGAGCGACAAACATCTTGGCTTCTTGATCAACTTCAACGTAGCTGTAATCAAAGAAGGCATTCGCCGCGTGATTCTCTAGTCGGGCTCTAAGACTCGAAGGCCCTAAGACTCAAAGAAGAAAAGATCCTTGGAGTCTTAGAGCCTTTGAGTCCTGGAGGTTAATGGAGCCTTACGCACCTTTCAGCAGATCCTTGACCCGGTGCGTCTTTTCCCAGGTGAACTCCGGCAGCTCTCGCCCGAAGTGGCCATAGGCGGCAGTCTTCCGATAGATTGGGCGCAGCAGGTCGAGGTACGCAATGATCCCCTTGGGTGTGAGGTCGAACTCCTTGTGCACGATCTGGGTCAGCCGCCAATCGGGAACCTCACCATTACCCTTGGTGCTGATGAGCACGCTCACCGGCTTCGCCACGCCGATTGCATAGGCCAGCTGGACGTTGCACGCATCCGCCAGCCCGGCAGCCACGATGTTCTTTGCAATGTGACGCGCCATATAGCACGCCGAGCGATCGACCTTCGTCGGATCTTTGCCCGAAAATGCACCGCCGCCATGGGGAGCAGAGCCGCCATACGTGTCGACGATGATCTTGCGCCCGGTCATCCCCGTATCCGACTGCGGGCCGCCGATCACGAATTTGCCGGTAGGATTCACCAGGTACTTGGTCTTGGCATCAATGTATTTTGAGGGGATCGACTTCAGCACAACATTCTGGACGATCTCATCCTTGGCCTTTTTGGTAATCCGCTCGCCTGTTCTGTCGAGAATGTCTTCCGAGTGCTGGCTGGATACGACGACTGTGTCGACGCGCTTCGGCTTGCCGTTTTCATATTCCACGGTAACCTGGCTCTTGCCGTCGGGACCCAGATAGGGCAGGATCTTCTTCCTTCTCACTTCGGCCAGACGCTGGGTAATCTTGTGCGCAAGCATGATTGGCAAGGGCATCAACTCTTTCGTCTCATTGATCGCATACCCCATCATGAGCCCCTGGTCACCCGCCCCACCTACATCCACGCCCTGTGCAATGTCCGGCGATTGTGTGCCGATGGCATTGAGGATGGCACACGTTGAATGGTTAAACCCGTACTTGGGGTCCGTGTATCCGATCTCACGGATCAGATTCCGCACCAGTCCGGGAACATCGACATACGAAGTGGTCGTGATCTCTCCTCCGACGACCACCAACCCTATCGTGATGAATGTTTCGCAGGCCACCCGTCCCCGTTTGTCCTTCTTCATGATTTCATCCAGGACCGCATCTGAGATCTGATCGCAGACCTTGTCAGGGTGCCCTTCGGTTACCGATTCCGACGTGAAAAAGAAATTGTCTCTCGCCATTGCTGTCTCCTCTGTTAGAGCTAAAACAAATATCGCCCTGGGGCCGGTTTCCTCACTCGGTACCCGGCGATTCGCCGAACTGCACAGGACTGCGACTCTTTCAGCCGATGAATGCTAGCTGATCTCGCGCCGGAAGAAAACTATAACCTTTCGTGAAGCGCGACGCCGCATGCGCGCCGGCTCAGCCTGAAGACGGTTTTCGAAACCAGTTCCCCACCGAAGAAGCCGTGATTCTTTAAACGCCGCAACCAACGCGCACCGCAATTCTCGGAGTGTGGAAGCATACTCGCTCCCGGTTCTGCCGCGAAATGGGGGCAGCCTGGGGTTTATACATTCGGGACTCAGGGAATTCGTGGCCGGTTCAGCGAGGTGCCAACGGCGGGCAGGACCATAGCTGTGAAGGCGATGCTGTCCATTCTCGCTGTTACAGGGATCTGCAAAGGCTGTTTAAGCCGACCCTTGAGCGAGAAACATCCGCGGCGAGCGCAAGGAGCGTCTTGCCCGTCCCAGCTTTGCCCGTCAAGGTCACCAGGGGAATGTTTGTGCGCGTGAGGGCGTCGATAGCGAAAGTCTGTTCAGCATTCCGAGGCTTGATCCCGTAGGCTGCCAGCTTTTCGACCTTGCGCAGGATGGAACAATCCTGGTCGATGACGGCGAGCGCAGATTGGCTGCTGTTTTTGAGTATGAAGTACTTGTTTGGAATCAGTTCGCAGCCGCAGGCGGAACGGAACCTGTCGGCGGCGACTTCGTAGGGAGATTGGTAGAGATTGCCGATCAGCGAACCCTCGACGTTTTCGATGATTTCCTTGCCGCCGTACAGAGCTTCAATGCTGTGGACGCGGTCGGTGCTGTAGTCCTCGGCCGGGATTGAGATGGCCTTGGCTTTCATCCGCAGATTTACATCCTTGGTCACCAGGATCACGGAGTTCTTGTATCTTGTCTTTTTCTGCAGCTCCAGTGCGACGCTCAGGATCCGGTGATCCGGCGTGTCTTCCCGGAAGGCGTCCTGGATTTCCGGGCTCAATCCCTTGGTGATGGCGATCCGTACCTTGCCCTTCCCCTTGCCGAGCGAAATGCCTCCATTGAACAAGGCGTTGCCGGTGATTGAATCAAGAGTCCGGGCAAATTCGCGGGCATTGAAATTGATCACCTGACTGCCGCGCTTGAAATGATCGATCTCTTCGATCACGACCAGCGGGATGACGATATCGTTTTCCTGGAACTGATGGATGCAGGTCGCATCATGGAGAATGACATTGGTGTCGAGAATGAAAGTTTTTGCTTTACCTTGGCGTTTCATGGACCTCCCAGTCAGTCAGGATTGGAAACGTCAGCCGAAGTGGTGCCCGGATGCAGCACAAGTAGGCGCAAAGTGCAGATAACAAATGCATCAACAATTCTGCTTCCTTTAGGATATTCCTAGATCCAAAGAGATCTTGCCATCGTCGGCGTTCGGCTGCAATGATTTTGGAATCAGACCTGATAAGTGTCGGCCATGCCGACCTCGGTCTGGATCTGTACATGCCCAAGCGCCATGCACGCACATCATGGCATGCAGCCTCAGATGCCGAAGAACTGGATGATCCGCACGGGTTTGCCGGTCTGTGTCATTTCTTAGTGCGTGCAGGGGTCAGCGCGCCCTCACGATCGAGAGAGCCGGAGCGCCGAATCACGATGACCGCATCCCGATGCCGGGCGGGCCTGGAAAGCATCGGGTGTAAAATCCTGCCGGAACGGCTCACAGCTGAGATTTAGAGAGGCCGGGAAGTTACCATAATCTCTCAAGTACGAACCTGAGGACCCGGAAGGAGGCCAGACGAGCGGAGGTCTTGGCGCGGACCCTCGATCGGAAACGCGGCTCGTCCTTCCTTCCGACCCGAAATGCCATTTAAGGAGGTGATTTTGGGGCTGGAAATTGATTAAATGGAGATTCATCCGGAAGGAGGATCCATGAATCAAGCCCCGATTATCGTGCGAAGTGTCAGGTCTCTGGCGTTTCTTGCCGTCGTTGCGTTGACTTTGGCCCCGACTCGGGTGCAGAGTGAGCTGCCTCACGAAGCACAGGGCAATGCGTCCGCCTCGGTTCTGAGTCCGGAACAGACCCTCAAGCGATACGGGATTTCCGACCTACAGCTTTCACCGGACGAGAAGTATGTTGCGTTTGTAGTCTCCGATCCCATTAAAGGAAGCGACCAGCGGAGGAACATCTGGCTCCTCAAAACGGAGACCAAGACGCTGGTTCACTTCACGACTTCCGAGAAGTCCGACAGCCAGCCTCGTTGGTCCCCGGACGGACAGAATCTCGCATTCGTTTCCACCCGCGGCGAAAGGCCTCAGATCTACACGGTTCGGATCGATGGAGGTGAGGCCCAAGCGCTTACCGAAAGCAAGACCGGCGTGCAAAGTTTTGAATGGTCCCCCGACGGGAAACAGATTGCGTTCCTGGCGAGGATAGCGAATACCGAATCAGAAGATAAGAAGCTCAAGGAGAAAGATGATGCCAGGGCTATCGACCGGGACGACAAGAACTCCTTGCTCCACCTGATCGATCTTCAGTCGCGCAAGGTCCGGCAATTGAGCGAAACGAAGTGGCGGATTTCGGACTTCACCTGGACGCCACAAGGAGATCAGCTGATTCTATCCGCCAATGACGCTCCTCAGCCGGATTGGATGACCGACCGAATCTACTCTCTCCGCATCAGCGATGAAAAAATGACTGAAGTCGCGGCCCCCCGCGGGCCCTTTGGCGAGATCAAGATTTCGCCTGACGGCAAGAGTATCGCCTACACGGGGTCGCGGGGCGACGGACCCGACCCGCATGATCTCCTGCTGATGCCGATCGCCGGCGGGCAACCTGCCAATCTGACCTCCTCATCGATCGATCGTCCCATCGACGCCTTCAACTGGCGTCGCGACGGCAGCATACTCGCCGGCATCACCACTGGATTCACTCGAGTCTTCTATTCCATCACAACAGATGGAAAAGCCCAGAAATTGCGTGAGGCTCCGGTCCCGCCTTCCGGTGCGTTCGTAGCCGGGGCGGAGGTGCTGGCGTACGTGGCTGAGAGCACGACCGTTGCCCCCGAGCTTTGGCTATCGCGCAAAGGCGGCATTGCGGAAAAGGTCACCCAGTTCAACAAGGAATGGGACGCAATACCACTCAGCAAACTCGAGATCGTGCGTTACCGCAGCTTTGACGGTAAGGAAATCGAGGCTGGGATTCTGAAGCCGGCGGGCTATCGGGCAGGGACGAAGGCGCCGTTCATCGTGATGGTCCATGGCGGACCCACTGGATCTTGGGCCGATCGGTTCGATCGGTGGGGCCAGCTGTTGGCATCCCGGGGCTATGCCATTTTGTATCCGAAC
>Ga0187878_1004463_pt1 | contig 10890 bp, 12 predicted proteins | sample June2016WEW_17_1_FD_132979 | JGI IMG/M metagenome (GOLD analysis project Ga0187878, IMG submission 132979) | Peatland microbial communities from SPRUCE experiment site at the Marcell Experimental Forest, Minnesota, USA - June2016WEW_17_150 | ecosystem: Environmental > Terrestrial > Soil >...
ACTTCTCCGACTGCGTCGGCATCCTTTATCTCACCAACATTTCTCGGGTTCAAGAAATGTTCTTTAACTTTATCAGTATAATCCCACATTAAATCCTCCAAAAGATTAGTATTATTGATAAACCCACAAAGGTCCATATTGAAACAACAAAGCAAAAAACACAAGACAAGAAACAGGCAAAATCAAAGAAATAAGCACTACGATTAACCACTCTACGCAAACACAGGTACTTCGCAACGCCATATTTGCACTTCAATAAATCCGTATTCCAATGATTGATTATACCCTATAGCATAATTATTTTGCAATGACAGTGACTTAAGTCAATTACTACCGGAAATATTTACGAACAATCGAATTATCATGCGAGAGACGACCCTACATCAGGATGAATTCCCGCGCTGCAGTCATGAGAGCCTTTAATTCGTCCTCTGAAGAGGCTTCCCCATAAAGACGGACCACCGGTTCAGTACCGGACTTGCGGAAGAGCAACCACCTGCCATCATCGAGTATATATTTTGTTCCATCCAGGGTAATAATATCCTTTACCTTAGCACCGGCAAAAACTGCTGGGAATCCTTGCAACTTACTGGAGAAACTCGATTCCAGATCCGGTGACAGAGTAATATTTTCTCGCTTGGTTACAAACCTTCCAACTTCGGCATAAAGCCGTTCGAGCAATTTTCTTACCGACATCCTTTCCCTTGCGACCATTTCAGCTACCAGAAAACAGGCAAGGATGCCATCCTTCTCAGGCACATGACCTTTTATCGTAAGGCCTGCACTTTCTTCGCCGCCGATGACAATGCGGTCCTGGCTGATTAGTTCTCCGATATATTTAAAGCCGACCGGAGTTTCGTAGACTTTAATTCCATGTTTTGCCGCAACTGCATCGACCAGATGGGATGTGGCCACACTCCTGGCAACCCCGCCTTTAAGGCCCCGAACCCTGACAAGGTAATCAAGCAAAAGGGCTAGAATGTAATTCGGTTCTATGAAAGAACCATCTTCATCAACAATCCCGAACCGGTCGGCATCACCATCCGTGGAAATGCCCAACTTGACAGCGGAATCATTTTTGACCAGGTTGATAAAATCACCTATGTACTTCTCGGAAGGTTCAGGGGGGAAACCACCGAAATAGGGATCTTTGTTCACATGCAAAAGCCTTGTTTTGACTCCATGCTTTTCCAAAGGATCTTCCAAATACCCACGACCTGCTCCATAAAGAGGATTTACCGCTATGGCGCCGTAACCGGCTATTGCATTGAAGTCAATTTTCCCTTCCAGGTCTTTCAGATATGCTTCCCTTGGATCAATTTCTTCGAGAAGACCGCTACGAAATGCATCATCGAGAAACATTTCTTTATAGCAGATTTCACCTGCCATCTCATTAGCCCGACGTTCAATATCTATAGTCGTTTCAGGCAGTGCAGGGCCTCCCCATGCCGGAGAAAACTTGATGCCATTGTATTCGTAGGGGTTGTGACTCGCCGTAAAATTTATGGCTCCTGCAGTTTTCCTGCGCAATATTTCAAAGGAAATGACAGGTGTCGGAGTGTCTCTTTTGCATAAAAAGGTTAGTATCCCGGCCCCTGTTAAAACCCGTGCTGCTTCCTTTGCAAACCTCTCTCCCATGAACCTCGTGTCATACCCGACTATAAGGCCTCTGCCGGAATTCCCGTTTGCCCGTACATGATCCGCAATTGCCTGGGTGACCAACCTGACGTTTTCAAATGTGAAATCTTCACATAAAATGCCACGCCATCCAGATGTGCCAAAACTAATGCGCCGCATGTGATCCTCCTGTTTTGTTTAAATAATACTCTTTAGCCCGGAATACCCGAAATAACACGCAAACAGTATAAGAAAAACCGCACATGCCACAACAATCCCCTGGTATATGCCGTCACTTATAAATCGGCGCCCCATGGTCACGCCAAGTGCGACCAATGAATACCAGAAAAAATCCGAGAGAATATGACCGACATAGAAAAAGGCTACGCCCCACCACCCGGATTGCTGCGCCACAGCAATATATCCTATGCCGACAGTTGCCCACCATAGCAAAAAATAAGGATTGGAAATGCTGACCAGAGAACCATACAATACCGGGTATTTGCAAACTGAACTATTTCCCGCAAAATCAATAGTAAGTCCCCTCCAGCCCCGCAACATGCCGAGTGCCATCCAAAGAAGCAAACAGCTACCAATAATTGCCAGCGTAGCGAAAATTCCTGGTTTTGCCAGATAGGCTCCAAGGCCGAAAAAAAAACAGATAACTAACACAAGTTCAAGCATGGCATGCCCTAACACTAGAAGAGGACCGGCCATGAATCCTTTTCGTGCAGCTTCTCCTACTGTCATGGTTAGCAGAGGCCCAGGCATAAGCGCACCGGAGAGGCCCAGAATAAACGAAGCTGTAAAAATCTTACACAAAGTGAACATTGACGGACTCTTTAACTGCCGGATAATTACTGCAAAGCGATGAGCCTTTGCCCATTTCACACAGTACCCGGAAAAAGCGAATTCGCTTACGTTTGAAATTATATAAAGGATGCTGAGCAAAACCGCAGAGGAACATCTTAACATGGTATTCCAACAGAGAGTGCCACAATAGCCATTTTTTTCAGGTTAATATATTGGCTAGCCCGAGTCAAGGGAAAGGGCCTTTTCCAGTGTTTTTTTCTTATTGACATTTTTCTTTTAAAATTGGTACAGTGAAACAACAAATGATCACAAAGGCAAAAAATAGGAGGATGAGAAATGCAATGTCAAACGGTACTCCCGGGCACTGAGTGTACCTTCTGGGGAAAACAAGGATGCGTTTTCAGCGGGGGCTCCTGCCAGCTTATCGCGGAGAACTGTGAAGGATGTGATAGGATTGTCGAAGGAACTATCGGTAAGGTATGCAGCGCCTACCCCGCCCCGATCAAGAAATGGACATCCGGTATTTGCAACTTTGCGACCCATGTAAAAGTTGAGATAAAGAGCGAAGAACTGAAAGTCAATCCTCTCAAGGCTTCGAAAAAGGCTTCCGGCGGCAAGAAGAAATAACAATAATGTCATAATTGATAAAAAGGCGGGGCATATATGTCCCGCCTTTTTTTGTCCTGCACTAAACCGTTACATGAAAAATCTGATTTCAGGTTCGTGGTCAATAAATCCTGATTCTGCCGCATAACGGAAAAATGTCTGCACCCCTTCAAGGTGTTGCGATGTCAAATCATAAGAAATAGTTTTCCAGTATTCTACCATCCCGTCCGGGCTCATCCAATCTTCGTTACAGTTTGATGCTATAAATTCGAAGCGTGTTCCTGCAATTTTTTTGGAATAACAGAGTCTCGAATAGAGGTTTTGAACCTCATTCTTTTGATTAACAGCTGTTGCCTCCCGTACCATCCAGAGGGCAAAAACAAAAGGCAGTCCGGTAAATTTGTACCATAGCTCACCTAAATCATAAACATAAACCCCCTGACACAAGCGGATTCCTGCCTTAAGTGCAGCATCACCTATGAGAAGTATTGCTGAAAAATCAGTAAGTGAATCTAACGTGGAATTTTGCAATGTGCTGAAGCAATTTTCATATTTATAGAATTTGTGCAAGATTATTTGCAAAAGCATTACGGATGTAGCTGAATCTCTAGTTATTCCCACCGGGTTCAGATTTAATTTTTCAATTGGTAAGCGTGAGAAAAGAAGGACACTTTTTACCGGGCCAACCGAGCTGATTGAGAGGTCTTGCAGTAAGAGATATTCTTGCGGATGTTTGGCAAATTCTATGGATGAAGAGGGGCAGACGTCAATTCCACCGGTTAAAAGCATACTGTTAAGGTGAGAAGGGACCCCATGTATAAATTGATAATTGCTGCAGTCAAAAGATTTTTTAAGACATTCAAAGATTGGGGTACAGTTAGCATAATCAATTTGTCCGACACGCAGTGTCAAAGTTTATCCTCATGAGAATCGGCAGAATTGGATCAATCACCCCAATACCGGCAAATGATTCCAGCAAAAAAACATTATTTATTTTTACTTAGGACCTGTCAGGAAATAACTGTTACATTCTTGCATCTCATCTTCGAGCCATCTTTGCCCGGTCTTCAATCGCCAAATCCTCAGCGTAGCCCGGCTACGCCTGCGGTTTGGCTCAATTCAGACCGGCCTAATCTGACCCAAATCTGAGCGCCATACTGTTACAGTTATTTCCCGACAGGCCCTTAATCCAATTCATCAAAAGCATTGACGGAATCCATATAATCATCAGCAGACATGAGAAGAGTCAGCTCTTCATGGTCAGATATGGAAATCAGTGCTACCCACCCGCTATCATATGGATCCTCGTTGAGCAATTCAGGGGAATCGAACAATTCTTCATTTACCTCCAGCACCTGACCACTCAGAGGAGCATAAAGCTCAGCCACGGTCTTTCTTGCTTCAACTGAGCCAAATGAATCTTCCTGGTCCAATTCATCTCCGATACCCGGAAGCTCCACAGCTGTTATCTTACCCAATTCCATCTGGGCATAATCAGTGATTCCAATAACCGCCTTATTTCCTTCAACCCGCACCCATATATGCTCTTTACTATATTTAAGTTCTTCAGGAAAATCCATATCTCACTCCAAAACAATTCTTTCAAGAAATCCGGTATCAATATTCCCCTCAATGAAATCCTTATTGGACATAATTCGTTTATGAAAGGGAATGGTGGTCTTAATGCCTTCAATTATATACTCATCAAGTGCTCTTGCCATCCTTCTTATGGCGTCCTGCCTTGTCTCGGCATGGACAATCAGCTTGGCAATCAAAGAATCATAATGCGGCAGAACGGTATACTGATCATAGACAAAAGAGTCGACTCTTACACCCAATCCACCTGGAGTGTGATAGGATGTAATCTTTCCCGGACACGGGGTAAAATTGTGTGGATCTTCGGCATTTATACGACATTCTATCGAATGCCCCTTTATTTTTATATCACTCTGCTTGTAGCGAAGCTTCATACCAGCGGCAGAGCGAATCTGCTCCTGTACTATATCTATTCCTGTTACCATCTCGGTAACAGGGTGCTCAACCTGAACGCGAGTGTTCATTTCCATAAAATAATAGTTGTTCTCCCTATCCACCAGAAATTCCATAGTTCCAACATTGTTGTATCCGACAGCCTTTGCCGCGCGAACTGCATCCTCACCCATTCTTTTGCGTAGCTCTGGAGTAATTACCGTAGATGGAGCCTCTTCAATCAGTTTTTGATGGCGACGCTGGATCGAGCAGTCGCGCTCTCCGAGATGAATAACGTTGCCGTGTTTATCGGCCAGAATCTGTATCTCGACGTGACGTGGCTGTTCACAGTACTTTTCAATATACACTTCAGGATTTCCGAAACAGGCCTGTGCTTCTGCCTTGGCAGTGGCGAATGCATTGGGTAGTGCTGCCGGTGAATGCACAATTTTCATACCCCTGCCGCCACCACCTGCAGTGGCCTTGATAATGACCGGAAAACCGATTTTCTTCACAATACTGATTGCCTCATTTACATCGTTAACACCTTCTTTTGTACCGGGCAGGATCGGTATTCCTTCTTTTACCATAGCCTGTCTTGCACTGATTTTATCGCCCATTAACCGCATTGTATCTGAAGCTGGACCAATAAAATTTATACCACAGTTTTCACAGATTTCAGCAAAAGCAGTGTTCTCTGCTAGAAAACCGTATCCGGGATGAATCGCCTCGGCATCAGTCAATTCCGCTGCACTGATTATGGCATTGATATTAAGATAGCTCTGCAAGCTTTGCGGTGGGCCGATACAGATACTTTCATCAGCCAATTTCACATGCAGGGAATCTTTGTCCGCAGTCGAGTAAACGGCGACCGTTTTAATCCCTAGCTCCTTGCAGGCCCTTATTATACGAAGGGCAATTTCACCCCTGTTCGCTATAAGAATTTTATGAAACATCTTTTATTACTCCAAAAAGAAGGGGGAAACAGTTCCCAGGCATCATGAATTTAACCTAAAAACGTACAACTGAAGAAATAATTTGCATTATTGATCACATGGGCTCAACAATGAAAAGGATTTCGCCGAATTCTACCGGCTGAGCATTTTCTTTGCATATCTTTATTATTTTACAACGATATTCCGCCTCGATTTCGTTCATAAGTTTCATAGCCTCAACGATACAAAGGACATGACCCTTTTCAACGATTTGGCCAACCTCCACATACGGCGGCGCATCCGGAGCAGGAGCACGATATATGGTTCCGACTATGGGAGAAGTAATACTCTGCCCGGACTCGGTCTCCACCTGTATCGGAACCTGGGCAACCGGAGCAGTTTCCGCAGGAGGAGCGGAAGGTTGAGGCTGAGCTGATGGTGGATATTGCATCATTGCCGGCGGGGTCTGATAATACGTTATTTCCGGCGAACTTCCCCTTTTTATCCTTATCTTCTCATCAGCGTTTTCAAGCTCAAACTCGGTTATATCCGTTTCTGTGACCAATTTTATGAGAGATTTAATATCTTTAACATCCATTTCCTTCTCCTTTTGCGTAAGACACCGTCATCGTTAACCATCATTCGGGGCTGAAAATACATACTGGCAGCTTTGCTCTTCCTAAATGATAAGCAAATCCTTGGGAACTTTTGTCAAAAGGCAACAACCATCTCCTGTCACATACACAGTATCCTCGATTCTGACGCCACCCCATCCCGGCAAATAGATGCCAGGTTCTATGGTAAAGACCATTCCCTCCGCAGCCTCGCCGTCACTGCGGAATGATACAACCGGTTTTTCATGAATATCAAGACCAACTCCATGTCCTAAACCATGACCGAAGTATTGCCCATAACCTTTTTTTTCTATGTAGCCCCTTGCCCTACAGTCAAGCTCCTTGAAGCTTATACCCGGCCTGACGGATTCAAGAGCCAGGTCGTGAGCATCCTTAACAATCTGGTAAACTTCTCGCTGCCGGTTATCAGGCGTGCCAACGGCAATCGTTACCGTTTCATCGGAATTGTAACCATTGTACATTGCCCCAAAGTCTATTGTTACCAACTCTCCGGCAAGTATTTTTTTGTCGCTGGCTCTACCATGCGGCAAAGCACCCCTGTCCCCCGAAGCAAAGATAAAATCAAATGCCTTACCTTCAGCACCGGATTTGCGCATTGCAAATTCCAGCAAGAGAGCCAGGTCACTCTCAACTGCATCCGGTTTTATATTATCCAGAATTTCCAAGAGGGCGCCAGAAGCAATTTCGGCAGCTTTGCCAAGAAGTTCTTTTTCGCTTGCATCCTTGATAATGCGTAAATCATCCAGCTCAGCCCCTAGTGAAACCAGCTCACATTCAGGGAGCAACTCTTTAAGGGATCTATATAAGGCAACCGTCATATATTCGGCTTCAAAACCGATTCTGATGGAACCTCTTTCAAGCAGCTGCGATACTATAAAAGGCAGTTTTTCTCGATACTCAACAGTTCTGATGTCCTTGATTTCAAACGACGCCTGATATGAATAACGAGAGTCTGTCAAAAAGACAGCATCGGCGTTCCAAAGAATCAAGGCGCCTTCAGTGCCAGTAAACCCTGTTAAATACCTGATATTACTATTATTTATAAAGAGCACTGCATCAAGGTGAAGCCTATCAAGATACACCCTGGCTGCGGCGACCCTGTTTTTTAGCATAATCAAACCTCTATGACAATCATTTTTTGATATGCTTGAAGAGAGCCCGAAGTCCCAGCAGATAACTGTTAGCCCCGAAACCACTGATCTGACCAAGGACTACAGGAGCTATAAAGCTATTGGTGCGAAATGCCTCACGGCTGTGAATGTTTGAAAGGTGCACCTCAACTGTCGGCAATGCAACAGCGGAAAGAGCGTCACGTATTGCTATGCTGGTGTGGGTATAAGCGGCAGGATTGATTAGTATGCCATCATAGGTTCCCGGAGCGGATTGAATTATATCAATCAGAGCCCCTTCGGAATTGGATTGAACGATATTGAGATCACATTCCAATTCCGCACCAAGGCTCATTATTTCATTGTTAATTTCTGCGAGAGTAACTCGTCCATAAATATCAGGTTCACGAATTCCCAGTAGATTCAGGTTTGGTCCATGCAGTACTAATACTTTCATAACACTCCACTTGAATATTGGTGAATGAAATTTATATGCTGGATAATACAATCGTTCATTAATAATAAGCCCTGCTATTCCAGACATTCTCGAAGCTCAGGCGTATGTAGCTTCAATAAATATCGACCCTTACCGTAATTGCCTTCATTAATAATGGCAAGTACAACAAATAAATCATCATTAATAGCTCTTACTAATATACGTAAAAAATCTGTACTGATAGAAACTTCCTCCATTTTGCCAATTTTCAGGACCGCAAGCGTTTTATTAATTTCTTTCAAAACCGCGGAATATTCAACCGCCACGAGAGGGACATCGATTTCAGCTTCTTCTTTGAGATATTCATCAATGGATATGCCATCGTACCCCATAACAATGGCGCCCAAACCACCTTGCACATTATCAACCATTTTTTTGAGAATTTGATTAATGGACATTTCGCCCCCTTCTGATATTCTCTAACCAGCATTCCATAATAACGACAGCTGGATTTTCCGTCTTCTCTTTCGAATTAAGCCGCGTCCCGGCGCACGAAGAAAATGTGGTTTCAACGTCAGCTGGCATTTCTGCAAAAACCATCGAATCTACCGGTCCAACATATTCTTGAGTTGTCTCATTTTCTTCTAGACGCCACTGCAAATCAATATAACGCTTTTTCAATTCATCATTATCGGGATCAGCCTCAAGCAATTCCTTATAAATGTCAATTGCGCGATCTAAAACACCTTGTTTTACATAGAGCTCCGCAACGGTAACCGTAGCCAGAGGATCTTTGCCGGAAGGCGCTGTAACCATTTGCAGTTCATCTAAATTATCAGGAGATTGAACTTCATCAAAATCGCTATTTTCTGAACAATCCTCTACGAAATGGCAAGTACTGAACGAATCGGCATTTTCAAAGCAAAAGTCTTCTTCTACAATGATTTTCTGTTCTGCCTCTTCCCTTTTTGCAGCAGCGCGGCCCAATGCTTCAAGCATCAACTTGCCTTCTACGTCGTCCGGATTCAATAGTACTAAAACCTGCAGCGCTTTTTCCGCGGAGACATCATCACCCTGTTCAATATAAATCTGGCTCAATAGTTTTTGGGCTAGAAAATTATCAGGCGTCACTTTTACAACCCGCTCGAGTGCAGCCTTACTTTCGTCCTTCAATCCCATTTCAAACAATGTCCTGCCAAGAGCCATATATCCACCCACATATTCGGGATGAGTTTCTATGCCACGCTTAGCCACATGCACCGCATCATCCAATAGGCCGAGCTTGCGATACAACTCAGCAAGCGGCGCAAAGCAATATGAACGTGGATCTTTTGCCAGCATATCTTCATACTTCTTGATTTCAGCCCAGAAGGAGGCAGATTCTATCTCCATTTCATTCACCGATCCCGCATTTTTTTAACACGGCATTCAAATCAGAAATTTTGACAAGAGAATGATTGCCAATGCCGTTATTGAGAACAAAAGTGATATAACCGTCTTTTACTTTTTTGTCACGAAGTATTGCACCGGAATAGGCCTCGGTACTGTAGGCTGGAAGCTTCACCGGGAGTTGCAACGACTCCAACAGATTGACAATCCTGTTTGTATCTGCTTTTGTCGAATATCCCATAGCTTCGGAAATCATGGCGGCATGAGCCATTCCTATAGCAACGGCTTCTCCATGCAGATAACATTTATACTCTGAAAGACTTTCTATGGCATGACCGATTGTATGACCAAAATTGAGTACAGCCCGCAATCCGGACTCTCTTTCATCCTGCATTACAACTGAAGCCTTTATGGCACAGGAGCGTTTTTCAACTGTCAGCAGACAGTCCTTGTCCCTTGCCAGCAGCTTTGCACTGTTCGAATAAATAAAATCAAAAAAATCAGCATCAGCAATCACACCATACTTTACTACCTCGGCCAACCCGCTGATATATTCACGCTCAGGAAGTGTGTCTAATGTTTCTAAATCAATACACACGAGTTTAGGTTGATAGAAGGCGCCAATCAGATTTTTCCCTTTGGCATGATTAATTCCGGTCTTCCCTCCAACGCTGCTGTCAACTTGCGCCAACAATGTTGTCGGCACCTGCACAAAAGAAATTCCACGCAAGTAGCTGGCTGCGGCATAACCAGCAATATCTCCCACAACACCGCCACCAAGGGCGAGCACAAACGCGCCCCTATCGAGGCCGGCACCTATCAGTGCGTCATAAATCAGCTGCAGGGTCTCGGCATTTTTATAGACCTCTCCATCAGGCATAACAAACTTGTGCACGGTGTATCCCGACTCCACCAGTGATTTTCTGACAGCATCAAAATAATACTTGCCGATGACGGAATTAGTTATAACCATCACATCTTTTCCCAGTGCCAAGCCACGGCATAAGGAGCCCAACCTTGAAATAACACCAGTCCCGAATACTATATCGTAACTTCTCTCGCCAAGATCGACCTTAAGAATTTCCAAAACAAAACTTCCCCTTCAGACGACTCAATATTTCTTCGACCACATCTTCCACTTTTTTACCGGTAGTGTCAATTCTTATGTCCGCATCAGCATAATATTGTTCACGTTGTGCTAAAAGCTCAGCCAATTTTTCCGCCGATTTCCGGTTATTTAACAGAGGTCTTTCAGAATCATTACTCAACCTGGTGTAAATTTCTTCCACTGAAGCTTCCAGATTCACAATAATGCCGGACTTACGCAACAGCATCCTATTATCTTCCCGAATTACTGCTCCTCCACCGGTAGCTACAACCTG
>Ga0187878_1004465_pt1 | contig 10884 bp, 18 predicted proteins | sample June2016WEW_17_1_FD_132979 | JGI IMG/M metagenome (GOLD analysis project Ga0187878, IMG submission 132979) | Peatland microbial communities from SPRUCE experiment site at the Marcell Experimental Forest, Minnesota, USA - June2016WEW_17_150 | ecosystem: Environmental > Terrestrial > Soil >...
AGCGGAAGAAGCAAAGCATGAAGTCCACGCAGGAATGATATGAATGCGAAAGAGTTTATGGATCGCGTTGAGAAGACGGAGTCGTGCTGGAACTGGATGGGCTCACTTAAGAATAAGGGATACGGAAGGGTCCATCTATCTTCGGGTAAAACTCTTGCCCATAGGTTGTCTTGGGAGTTGTTTGTTGGAGACATACCAGCAGAAATGCACGTCCTTCATACATGCGACAATCGCGCCTGCGTTCGACCAGATCATCTATTTCTTGGAACTGAATTTGACAACGGAAAGGACGCTGCAATAAAGGACAGGCGAAGACAGAAACTAACCGCTAACCAGGTTCGTGAAATAAGAGTTTCTAGTGGGACCCATGTTGATATTGCTAATCGTTTTAGAATTCATCAGTGTAATGTATCTAGAATAAAGAGGGGAGAGCGAAGGCAATATGTGTCCTGAGGGCTGGGCATTTGATGACGACGAAGATCCTCCCGAGGATTGCGATGATGAAGATTGAAGACCTGCACTTCCGTATCTGCGACAAAGGATTATTTCTTCCCCTGGCGCGCAGGCTGGCGCGCGACGTGAAGAAGGTGACGTACTGGTCGCCGTGCGAGCGCGACTTTCCCAGCCTGCTCGACTCCATTGGGGATGGGTTCCCCGACATCGAGCGGGTGGACTGCCACCTGGAGGGGTCGGATGAGGTGGACGTGTGGTGCTTCCCGGACACGGGGTTTACCAACCTCCAGGCCGACCTGGCCGGTCAGGGACGAAACGTCTGGGGTTCCCGGGGCGGCGACGAGCTGGAGTTGAACCGTGGGTTGTTCCTGGAGACGATCAAGAACCTTGGACTTCCAGTCCCGGAATACGCCAAGATCAAAGGCATCACCAACCTGAAGCTCCACTTGCGGGACCTGGAGGACAAGTGGATCAAGATTTCCGGCCACCGGGGGGACTGGGAGACGTTCCACTGGCGGAGCTGGGAGGAGGACGAAAATGAACTCGATGCTAAGGCCGCCCGACTTGGTCCCTTCCGTGAACTTCTCACCTTCTACGTGCTGGACCCCATCGACGCCGACGTGGAAGATGGATGTGATGCGTACAACATTGACGGTGAGTTTCCCTCCCTCGCCATTCACGGCATGGAGGCGAAGGATAAAGCGTATGTGGGGACGTTCCAGCAATACGACGACCTCCCTGAGGAACTGCGCCGTATTAACGAGGCGTTCGGCCCGCTGCTGGGAGAGTACGGTTATCGCAATTTCTTCTCCATCGAAGTCCGCATCACCAAAGACGGAGAAGCCTTCTTCATTGATCCGACGTGTAGAGCCGGTAGCCCGCCATCCCAGGTCCAGGCCGAGATGATCGGCAACCTTGCGGAAGTCATTTGGCGCGGGTCTCAGGGCGAACTGGTGGACCCTGAGCCCGCCGCCAAGTTCGGCGTGCAGGCCCTCTGCAAGCTCCATCGGGACAAGGACACTTGGGCCTACGTCAAGGTGGACGACGAGCTGGACCGATGGCTCAAGTCCACCCACTGCATGTTCCAGGACGGGATGCTCTGCCTGCCGCCGGGCGAGTACGTCACCGGCTGCGAGGACTGGCTCGTGGGGATTGGGGATACCTTCGAGGAAGCGATCAAGCATCTGCAGCACAACATCGAGCTGCTGCAGTGCGGATGTGAGTGCGACGCCACCCAGTTGTGCGAGCTGCTCAAGGAAGTGAACGAGGCGGAGGCCCAGGGCATGGAGTTCAGCGATCAGCCGATTCCCAATCCCGAGACGGCTCTGCCTTGACAGAACTGATAACACCAACTACTCTACGATTATGTCATGCGGAATGAGTCATGCGAGTTTGCCCCAGGCGATGGTCGATCAGCGTCCCAGCTTCGGCCGTAAGAAAAAGAAGAAGGGCCACAACCCCAACCAGGTCATGGGCAAGACTGGAATAATCAGGCGGGATAAGCGCCTGTCCACCAAATACTATTGATGCCCGAGGAACAACCACCACCCGTTCCGGCCCTGCCGCAGTACCTGACGGCCCACCACTTCGCCCAGAAGAAGCAGGCGGGTCCGCTCACAAAGATGCTTAACCGGATGCTCAAGCCGAAGACCCATAGGCTGATGAAGACTTCCCTCAAGAAACAAAAGAAAAAACACCAAGTACAGTTCTATTAGATTATGCAATACAACCCATCACCACGAGACGAACTACGTAAAGACACCAACGCCGCCAAGGCCCACCATGCCCTGGTGGAGAATCCGATCCTGCGCCGACACTTTGAGATCACCTTGATGGAGATGCAGCGGAGGGCGGGGGCTGGCACCGATGCCACCAACTTCAACTTCTGCGCCTCCTCGCATCTGCGGATGCTGGGGGCCCAGGAGTTCGCCGACCTGTTCCTGAACCTGGTGGAGACTCCGGTTCCACAGGTCAAGACCGACACCACCAACCTTTTGGGAAACATCTCGAAGCTAACCGGAAAGAATTGATATGGCCGAAACCTTAGCACCACCAGCCCCGCCGTCAGCTCCCGCCGCGCCATCAACGCCGACGCCGGAGATACACGTCACCCCCGCCGCTGTGGATCGTGGGCCGTCCACCCCTCCGCCCAAGAAGGAATCGGCGATGGGGAAGATGTTTGAGGACCTGAACAAGGTGGCCAATAAAGACACCGACACCCCGCCCGTCACCACGCCCAAGAAGACGCCCGCCAAAGCCAATGCCGAGACTGAGGAAACTGCTGAAACTACGGAGGCAACCGAGACTGCCGAAACCACCGAGACTACCCCGGCCGAGCCCGCCAAGGGCGGGAAGAAGCCATCACCCTGGAAGCTGGTGGACGAGCATAAAGCCGCGCGCCTGAAAGCCGAGACCGAGCTGGTTGAGCTGAGGAAGACGATGGCCGACCCGGCCAAGTTTAAGGAGTTGGAGGAGAAGTACGCCGCCGTCGAGAAGCGGGCCAAGGAACTGGACGACCACATCAAGTATGTGGACTACTCCAAGAGCGCTGAGTTCCAGGAGAAGTACCAGAAGCCCTATGACGCCGCCTGGCAGCGGTGGATGGCGGACTTGGGCGAGCTGACCGTGGCGGATGCCAACGGCCAGGAGCGTCCGATCGCCCCGACCGACCTGCTGGAGCTGGTGAACATGCCGCTGCAGAAGGCCCGGGAGGCGGCCGAGTCCACGTTCGGCAACTTCGCCGACGATGTGATGAGCGCGCGCAAGGAGATCCGTGGGTTGTTCGACGCCCAGCAGCGGGCGTTGACGGAGGCCAAGAAGATGGGGGGAGAGCGGATCGCCCAGATGCAGAAGCAGATGCAGGAGAAACAGGAGACCCTCCGCAAGGAGATCACCGGACTGTGGACGGAATCCAACAAGCAGGCGGTGGAGGACCCCAACTATGGCAAATTCTTCAAACCAGTTCAGGGGGATGATGAGGGAAATACTCGTCTTCAAAAGGGGTACGAGATGGCCGATAGGGCTTTTACGGTTAACCCCAACGACCCCCGGCTCACCACCGAACAACGGGCCGAGGTTGTACGACTACACGCCGCTATCCGAAACCGAGCGGCGGGCTTTGGCAGGCTCGCCTACCAGAATTCCCAACTCGAAGCTAAAGTCGCAGAGCTGAAGGCCGAGCTGGACAAGTACAAAGCCACCGAGCCTGGGGCCGGTGAACCGCGCCAACCTGAGCCGCACGGACCTACCAGCGCCCGGGAATCGGTGTTCGCCGCTCTGCGGGCGAAGGCTCAATGACCGAAGTGCTGGACAAAGAGACTGTGGTGGGCACCTGCGAAGTGTGCGGCGAGCCCATCGTCTGGACCCCGGGCCACCGCCTGACCTACTGGAAAGAAATCTGGGATTATGAGGACGGCTACGAGCGCATTGTCCTCAAGCACTGGCGGTGTTTGAAAAAGAAAGATTTGACATCCTGATCTTCAAATGGGAATCGAATCAAAACATGCCTACCGATTTGGATTCCTGAGATCAGAGGAGTGGAGGGGAATTCGACTTGAGGTGCTGTCAAAGTACGGAGGCAGGTGCTTTGTATGCAAGAAGGAGGACTGGTCGAACGACGTTCATCACTTGCTATACAGCAAGGACTGGAAGAAAACCCCAAGAAAGCACATGGTTCCTCTATGCCGGGTTCACCATGATCGGTTCCATGATATTCTCAGGAAGAGACCAGGACTGAACGCAAGGATCATACTCGATCAGATGATAAAGGAGATAGACCCAAACAGGATCGACAAGTATCGGTTCATGACCGCCTGCAAGAAGGCAGCAAAGGAGATCAGAAAATATTTGTTGACGGGATCAGAGACATGCACTACTTGTCCAACTAGCGGATAAAACCGCTCGATCTTTCCGGTTCGGATTAAACCGGTGGCCCATCGGAGCCGTAATCCGTGCCCGCTTCTAAGGCGTAGCTTCTAAAACGCCCGTTGGTGGAACGACGCTTGGCATAGCCAAGGCCGGACCCCTAGTTCACAACGACCGTTTTAGAAATAATACTATGGCCTGTCCAACACCGGGCATCATCAAAGCGTGCGATTTCGGTCAGTTCTTCGTTGACCAGACGCCCAAGTTTGATGAGCTCATCATGGAGGATATCCGACCGACCGACGGTTGGCTCCTCAACGTGTCCACCGGCACGACCCCTATGGGTACGCCGGTTGAGATCACGCAAGACCGTTTCCGTTCCGTATTCCCCAACACCACGAAGCCGTGGGAAAAAGTCGTGGCCAATGGCCCCGGCTGCCAGGGTTCCCCCTGCGATCCCAAGGAACACTGCATCGGCTGGGGCGCGGATCGGCTCACTTACTACGCCGAACAGCAGACCTGGGCTACGCCGCTTCTGTGCTATGACCAGGACATGCACATCACCCATGCCGAGCAGCACATCTCGCAGTTGATTAACGAGATCCTGCGCCCGGCGACCACGGACATCTCCAGCAATTACCTGCGGAAGCGGGCGTTGCTGTGGGCCAAGCAGCACAACACGGCCAACGCCGCCCTGACCCAGTTCACTTTTACCTGGAGTCTGGACGCCAATGGCGACGAAGCCTTCTTCGATTGCTCGGTGGACCCGAACAACGTGTTCATGCTGGTGCCTCAGATGCTCCAGAACCGCTTCAGCCCGCTCATGCGGCGAGGCTATGCGGGCAAGAATCCGTTCAAGGACACCGCCCCGTTCATCGAGCTGGTGACCGACATGGATACCTGCTGGAACCTGGAACATCTGGGCGGGGACAAGGGCGTCGGTGGTGGTGACAGCCCGAATGTGCTGGGCAACTGGCGCTTCACCAACTTCAACGAGACCGAGAAGTACTGGCGGTATGGCTTTAGCGGCCAGATCGGCAACTTCATGGTGCGTGTGGATGAGATGGGCTTGCGCTTCAACTTTGTGGCCGACCTCGGCGCGAATGCAGCCCCTAACCGTTACCGCTACGAGGTGGTGCTGCCGTATGTCAACGGCATCACGACCGGCGCGGGTGGATCGGCAGGGCTCGGTTCCGACGAGAATCCCGACTTCGACAAGGCGCACTACGCCATCAGCTACATCTGGCACAAGAAAGCGATGGAGCTTCTGGTTCCAGATGCTCGGCCGCTTAATCCCGAGATGCCGTTCGGGCATCGGGACTTCGGTGGGAAATGGCGGTTTGCCATGCACGACCTGGGCGCGGACGCCTCGGGCGTGGCCATCAGCAACAAATGGGAGAACAAGGGGCAGTTCATCGCGTGGTTCAAGTACTACGTCCGACCGCTCCACACGGAGTTCGCGGAAGTGTTCTTCCACAAACGCGAGCAGTTCTGCATCCCGCAGCTCGAACCTTGCTCGCCTGATCCAGGCTATCCTGTGCAGAATCGCAATAGCTGCCTGCCGGTTTGCCCGCTGCCCGCTGGTTGGCCGGAAGAGCTGGGCGTTCCCGCTGGAACGACCAGTCCTCCGCCGCCTCAGGGCACTGGAGCTGGCCCGTTAGGCCCGCAGGAACCCCAGGCTTCACCGCCTGAGACTCCTACCAATCCACCCGACCAATAAGGATTTCTTATAGGTGAGGTTTGGTTGTGGTTATGAGGGTGTTGGGTTCTGGTGGTTCCCAACACCCTCAGTTAAATGCCTCCACGTTTTGTGGAGGATGATGGAACTGATGGTGGCTTGGTTAATGCCAACCCGATCACCAAGTTCCTGTTGGCTGTAGAGACCAGTATGATACAGAGACCGAATTTCAATAACCTGCTGGGCCGTAACCTTGGCCTTGTGGTTTCTTTCACCGATCAGGCTTCGTCCTTTGGAAATCATATCGTTAATATTGTCTCGCCCAGTCCCCAGCCACAGGTGATCGGGACGAACGCAGAGCTTGCAATCGCATCGGTGCAGAACGAACAATCCTTCAGGAATGGGTCCGAAGTGAATAACCCAGGACAGTCGGTGTGCCCTGACGGGGTGGCTGTGAGAGGTGCTGAATTGGCCATATCCGGTATCCTTAAAAATGGCCCCGCTCCAAAGCCAACACCCGTCTGGTTCCTGGCTCTTAATTACTCTTTGCCAAAAGCGTTGAAGAACGCTATCATTGATTATCATAGTTCAATTTGCGCGTTTGGGTTACAGGCCCGACGCGCATTCTTAATTTAACCCAGGACCCTATTATGGCAAGCCAAGATTACTATTCCGATGCGGCCGCCCCGGCGGCCACGGCTCCTAAATCCAAAGAATCTGCCGAGCCCAAGGAAGGTGAGAGCGACAACCAAACCGCCGAACTGCCTAAGGCCGTCCTGGGCGGCAAAGAGTTCAAGCCCGGCGAGGAAGTAGTCCTGCAAGTCGTGCAGGTCATGGAGGACTCGGTCCTGGTGAAGTACGCCAGCGCAGAGCCCGAAGAGAAAGAGGAAGAGCCTCCCTCGGCACCCCCTCCCCAGGCCGCTCCCGGAGGCGGCGGCGGACCGATGAGTTCGATGCTCGGTTAACTAAAGGAAAACTATGGCAATAGAATGTAATATAGCTGCTCTGGCCTCGGAAGGATCAGAGTTAAACACTTTGATGGACAAACAATCCTTCCAGGCGGTCAAGACCTACTACCTAGCCTTGATACTAAAGGCCGTCACTGGAGGATTTCAACCAGGATCTGATAATCTGTTTGATTACACAAACTGGTGCGAACTTGCCACTATGCTAAAGCAGTATGACTCTCTCCCTGACTATGCCCAAAGAGCGGCCTACATCGAAATGCTGGCCCAAACGGCGGAAGCCGCAGGGGTCCCGGATGATACCGTCAGCGAGACAGCCATTCGCAAAGCCTTGTCCTGCCTGTGCTGCTCGGTCGATCCCAAGACTATGCTGAACATGGAGATATTCCTACTCTGCAACCTGATGAATCAGTCTCAACAGTTGTAACCTATGGCCATCGACTGCGATCCCAACGCGCTGCTGGAAGCGTCCAAGTGCATGAAGTGCATCCCTAACGGGATGCAGCCAGAGGTCATTATCTACCTGCTCAACCAGATCCTGGGCACCGGCTTGACGCCCCAGCAGTTGATGGATGCTGCCAAGTGCTATAGGTGTATCCCGAACGGTATGCAGCCGGAGGTTCAGACTTACCTGCTCTGCCAGATCGTGAACAAGTGATCTCCTGCGATCCCAATGACCTGATGGCTGCGGCCAAGTGCTACAGGTGTATCCCCAAGGGATCATTGCAAGAGGTGATGATCTACTTGATTTGCCAGTGGGCCAATGGTGGCCCTCCCGTCCCTCAATTCTCCTACGAGCCTCCCACCGCTCAGATTAATTGGACCGACGCGAACGGCAACTTCGGTCCCGTTGACCGGGCGACGTTCTTTGCAACGGCGGATATTGCGAGCGTGTCAGACGTGAATCTGGATAATCAAGGAGTCACTTCCATCACTGCGCCACAGGCACTCCCGGCACTTATTAACTTTTCAACCCGCTATAATGCGACCAACTCACTCACGTTCGTTGGTTGTGCAAATCTACAGCTTCTTCGCGCCGACCTTTCAGGGATCACGTTCCTGACAGTAAGCAACTGTCCGGGGCTTATATCTATTCAGGCTTCCAGTAACCTATTTACTACAATGAGCGTGGGCAGTCTGACTGCTTTGAATTTTGCGAACTTCAGCAGCGGGCTATTGACGATTCAGGCAGTTAATACCATTTTGACTCAGCTAGTAGCTCTGGGAAATACGGGCGGATTAGTGAATCTGAGTTTACAAACCCCTGCCGCTCCTCCCAGCGTTGGCCCACCCGATGGGATCGCTGCAAAAGCGGCACTGCTGGCCGAAGTCCCTCCGTGGGCTGTGGCAACTGATTGATGAAACGCGCATTGCCGTCCTTAGTGTTCTGCGCCCTCTGCGTCAGCGCATGGAGCATAGCCACCGGACCCCCGCCAGTGCCGACCATCAAACGACCACATAAGAGCGCGGCGGTGCATCAGGGGGCGGGCTCGGCGAAGCTGATTGCCAAGATCGTGCCCGTGGTTGTTGCGACCAATACCACTGTTTGGGCGTATCCGCCCTCGATCAAACCCTCGAACTACTGGTGGAACATCGAGTGGAGCGCGGATTTCCAATCCTGGTCGGTCGTGGTCAGCAACGCCAGTGGGCCTTGCGACATCCATGTAAACAAGCTGGAGCCGATCATCTTTTACCGCTTGGCAGGAAGGCTGAGCCCGTGATACGTTGCGCCATGAAACGCTTATGTCCTGTCGTTCTTGTAATGGTCGTCGCCCTGCTCGCCTCAGCACAAAACCTTGTTTTGACCAACCCGCCCCCGGCTTATGTGGGACTGGCGTGGGACGCCGAACCAGCCAGCAACAACATTGCTCTCTACAAGCTTTATTGGGGTGTGGCATCCAGGACGTACACGAACTCTCTTCCGTTCACAAACAATACAGGAACGGTGTCCAACTTGATTCGTGGGGTGACGTACTATTTCGGGGCAACGGCAGTCAATACGAATGGTCTGGAGAGCACCAACTTCAGCAACGAGGTCTCCACCAACTCCCCTGTTCCCCCACCTCCGCCAACCGTGCTCAGGCTTATCAACGGGAACTGACCATCACCGAAGAATTGATCGTAGGATGGACCGCAATGGGCTGCACCCGCAAGCAGATCGCCGAATTGTTGCACCGCGCCCCCAAGACGATTGCTTGGTATTGTATGTCCATCAATCGCAAACTGGGATTCATTGACCCAGTTCGGTTGACGCACTACGCTATAGACTGTAAACTGATAGAGCTAAATCAAATCATATGACCGACACCGTTCAAGTTGCGCTGATCGTTACAATTGGCCCCACCATTATCGGGGCTTTGAATCTTCTCCATCAGATCATTGTGGCAAGAAAGGTCTCTGAAGTGGGAGACCACCTAAAAGCCGAGACAAAAGAAATCAAGGCTGCGACCAACGGCATGAAGGATGCCCTCGTGGCGGCCACAGCTAAAGCCTCGCACGCCGAGGGAGTGCAGGATGAAAAGAATCGGGCAGCAGAGGTTGCCATTAGCAAACTGGAAAACGGAAAACAAATATGAACAAATCACTTATCGCAGCATCACTGGCCTGCATCCTGTTCACAGGCTGCTCCACCACTCCCTCCATAAAGACCACCGCCGCCGTCACCAGAGATGTTGCCGGACTGACCCGGATTGGACTGGACGTTTACCCTCAGGCCACGCCGGAGGTGGCTCTGGCGCGTGATGTCATTTGTGGCGCTGCATCGGTGACCAATGTGAACCCGGCCGCTATTGTGGCCGACCTGTCAAAACTCACCACCACCAACGCCGAGACCAAGATCATTGTGGACGGTGCGATGTGGGTGTACGAGCAGGTGTATGACCAGATCGGAACCAACACCACCTACCAGATCCAGCCCTACCTCCAGGCTGTCTGCGACGGACTGACCCAGGCCCTTCCGTCTGCTTCGCTCATGACGGTTAACGGCGTGCCGCGCAAGGTTCTGCTGCCGCCCCATTGGAAGTGACCATCTCCAACGGCATACCGAACTTGTTCGCCGTCGAGCAGGACATCCTGCGCGGAGGACAACCCAGCTCGGTTGGATGGGATTACCTCAAGAGCCAGGGCATTACCGACGTCATCAAGCTGAACACCGAAGAGGAGGGAGTTGATCCTGACGGTGCCGGATTCTCCATCCACCGCCTGCCCATTCCTTGGTGGCGGCAGATGATCTTTCGGCCGAGCCAGTCGCTGATCGTGGCTGCCGTGTCCTTGATGCGTCCACACACCTACGTTCACTGTGAGCACGGCGAGGACCGTACCGGTCTCATCGTGGGATGTTTCCGTCTAAGCCAAGGATGGACCAAGAACGACGCCTACTCGGAGATGCTGGCCCACTACTTTCACCCTGCGCTTCAAGGATTGCAAGGGCGGTGGAACTCCGAGATCGCTGCCAACTGGATCACCGGTAAGTAAGCTCGTGGTTCTTCCACAGAGAGCGAGCCCGATCCCGCAATTCCTGCTTCCACTTCTGGTCCCCATGCGAATGGGCGGCATTGACCACCCGGTCAATCTTGAATCCATGACGTCGGGCAATCTCCACCGCTGTCACCAGGGCATCGAACAGGTCGGGTGACCGCCCCATCTTAAGCTTGGTCTTGTCCTTAGGTTCCACCTCGATCTTGTTGGCCCCCACGATCGTCCACTCCCGGCTGCCGCCCTCAACCATCATCTCGTCGGTCATGCCCCGGAACTGATCGCCCTCGATGATGAGCCGGACCGAGTACCACAGCTCAGTCACGAACTTCGAGTAGTAGTCCTTGCAGACCACGTCGAGGCCGTTGGCCACCGGCCGATCGGTGGGCGGACCGCCGAACTCCACCGGAACCACGTTGGGCGACCACAGGCGTCCAAAGGCCGCCATCA
>Ga0187878_1004466_pt1 | contig 10880 bp, 6 predicted proteins | sample June2016WEW_17_1_FD_132979 | JGI IMG/M metagenome (GOLD analysis project Ga0187878, IMG submission 132979) | Peatland microbial communities from SPRUCE experiment site at the Marcell Experimental Forest, Minnesota, USA - June2016WEW_17_150 | ecosystem: Environmental > Terrestrial > Soil >...
AGCAGGTCGCCCACCGCCGCGTCCACCTCGTCTTCGTAGAAGTCCGCGACCTTCTGGAGCATGGCGTCGAGAGCGCCGGTCTGCTCGCCGACTCCAATCATCTGCACGACCATGTTCGGGAAGACTCCCGTCTCGCGCAAAGGATCGACGATCGTGCGGCCGCCTTCCACCGCCTTGCGGACCTCCAGAATGGCCTTCTCGATGACCGCATTGCCGGACGTGCGGGCAGTGATATCCAGCGCTTCCAGCATGGGAACACCGCTGGTGATCAGCGTGCCGAGCGTGCGGGTGAACCGCGCCACGCCAATCTTGCGCATCAGGCCGCCGAGGATCGGAAGCTTCAGAACGAGGGTGTCAATCAGCATTCTGCCGGAGGGGGTCCCGTAGTACTTCTTGAAGCCGTACCCCCCGAGGCCGATCGCGATGAACAGTGGCAGAGCGAGTCTGCCGATCATATTGCTGAGCCCGATGACAATGCGCGTCGGCAGAGGCAGGTCAACTTGCAATCCCGCGAACAGGGTGGCGAAGATCGGAACCACCTTCCACAGCAACAGGAAGATGACGCCGCCGGCGATGGTGATCACGGCGATCGGGTAAATCAACGCCGACTGGACAGCGCGCTTCAACTTCACCGCCTTTTCGATGTATCCGGAAAGGCGCTGCAAAATGGTGTCAAGAATACCGCCCGTTTCCCCGGCTTCCACCATGTTCGAGTAAAGGGAATCGAAGATCTTGGGGAATAGGCGCAGGGCGTTGGCCAGCGTTGAACCGCTTTCCACCGCGGCGCGCACCGTGGACAAGGCTTTGGCAAAGCCCTTGTTCTCCTGCTGCGTGGCGAGAATTTCCAGGCATTGGACGAGGGGAAGACCGGCGTCGATCATGACGGAGAACTGCCGGGTGAAGATCGCCAGTTCCTTGGCGTTGACCCTTCCCGCGACCTTGGGCTTGGGAATGGCGATTTCCCGGCCCTTCTCCACGATGCGGCTAGGCGTAATCTGTTCGCGCCGCAGCACCGCATCCAGAGCTTCGCGGCTGGGAGCCGCACGTGTCCCCGTAACTTCCTGGCCAGAACGAGACGTGCCACGATATTCGAATTGCGGCATCGCTGATCACCTCTCTGAGAGAATCGAATCTCCGGCGGAGGCTGGCGCTTGCCCCCCGGCGGAAAACCTTGCCTCCCCGCCACCGGCTTAACGCCGCGGGGGAGGGTATGACGCTGGACGCTGGGCACCGCCAGTGACCGGTCCCCGGTTGATCATATCCTGGAGCTCTTCCGGGTTACTCGAGCGGCCCATGGCCGTCTCCAGCGTAATCTGTCGTTGCGCGTAAAGCGAGTAAAGCGACTGATTGAACGTCTGCATTCCAAACTTGTCCTGGCCCGACTGCATGGACGAGTAGATCTGGTGGATCTTGTCTTCGCGAATCAGGTTGCGGATGGCGGCGTTGGGCACCAGGATTTCCATGGCCATGGCGCGGCCCTTTCCGTCCACGCGCGGCAGGAGCGACTGGCACATGATTCCTTCCAGGACCAGCGAAAGCTGGGCTCGAATCTGCGACTGCTGGTGCGACGGGAACACATCGATGATGCGGTTGATGGTCGAGGAAGCGGAATTCGTGTGCAGCGTTCCGAACGTGAGGTGTCCGGTTTCCGCAATGCGCAGCGCCGCTTCGATGGTCTCCAAATCGCGCATCTCGCCGATCAACACCACGTCCGGATCCTCGCGCAGCGCGGCACGCAAGGCGTTGGAGAAGGAGTGAGTGTCCGAGTGCACCTCCCGCTGGTTGACCAGACACTTCTTGTGGGGGTGGACGAACTCGATGGGGTCCTCGATCGTAATCATGTGCTCATGGCGGCTTTCATTGATGACATTGAGCATCGTGGCGAGGGTGGTGGACTTTCCGCTGCCCGTCGGCCCGGTCACCAGAATCAGGCCGCGCGGCTTCTCGCAGAGTTTGCGCACAATCTGCGCCAGCCCGAGCTGGTCAAACGTCTTGATCTCGAAGGGAATGACTCGGAACACGCCGCCGGTGGCGCCGCGCTGGTTGAAAAGGTTGCCGCGGAAGCGCGCGATATTCTTGATGCCAAACGAGAAATCGAGCTCGAGGCTCTCTTCAAAGCGGTGCTTCTGAGCGTCGGTCAGAATGCTGTAGGCCAGCTGTTTGGTGTCTGCGGGGCCGAGGGCCGGCAAATCCTCGCAAGGTTTCAGTTCTCCGTGAACACGGATGCGGGGCGGCGAATTCGTGGTGATGTGAAGGTCGGACCCCCCCATGTCCACCATGCGTTTCAGGAGTTCACTCAGACTCGGCAAAGCCATAGCGCTTTATTTCCTCCCCGGAAGAGAAACCTCACAACGTGATCTCAGAGCACTGTCTCGCGGATGACCTCTTCCAAGCTTGAGATTCCCGCCGCCACCTTAATCAACCCGCTGCGACGCAGACTGATCATACCTTGCTCGATGGCTTTCTTCTTGATCTCCAGCGCCGAAGCACCCACCAGAATCAATTCCCGGAGTTCGTCGGTAATCTCCAGGACCTCGTAAAATCCCAAGCGTCCTTTGTAGCCCCGGTTATTGCAGGTCGAGCAGCCCTGGGGCTTGAAGACTTTGACGGTGCGGGCCTCTTCCGGCGTGTAGCCGGCGTCAATAAGCACCTGCGGGGAAAGCCCCTCCTCGACCTTGCACTCGTTGCACAGCCGCCGCCCCAGACGCTGGGCGCAAATCAGGTGGACGGAGGTGGCCACCAGGAAGGGCTCGATGCCCATGTTCATCAGGCGCGAAATCGTCGAGGGCGCGTCGTTGGTGTGCAGGGTCGAAAGCACCAGGTGGCCGGTGAGCGCCGCCTTGATGGCAATTTCCGCCGTCTCAAAGTCGCGAATCTCGCCCACCAGGATGATGTTCGGGTCCTGCCGCAGAAACGAGCGGAGCGCCGCCGCAAAGTTCAGCCCGATCTGCTCCTTCATCTGAACCTGGTTGATGCCGTGGAGCTCGAATTCCACTGGGTCCTCGGCGGTGATGATGTTCGTATCAGGCTTGTTGAGCTGGGCGATGGACGAGTACAGCGTATTGGTCTTGCCGCTCCCGGTCGGACCCGTCACCAGCACCATCCCGTAGGGCTTGAAGATGGCCTTCTGATACTTCGCCAGGGACTCCGGCTCAAAGCCCAGTTTGGTCATATCCAGCCGGAGGTTTTCCTTGTCAAGCAGCCGCATGACCACTTTTTCGCCGTGCAGGGTGGGAAGCACCGAGACGCGGAAGTCGAGTTGTTTCATCTTCCCGTCTTTCTTGTACTTGATCATGATGCGGCCGTCTTGCGGCAGGCGCTTCTCGGAGATATCCAGCTTCGCCATGATCTTGACGCGGCTGATGATGGCGTCCCGGAGCTTCGTGGGCGGGTTCATGATCGTCGCGAGCATCCCGTCGACCCGGTACCGGACGCGATACTCCTTTTCGTACGGCTCCATATGGATGTCGCTGGCGCCCCGCTTCACGGCATCGGTGAGGATATAGTTCACCAGCTTGATGACCGGGGCCTCTTCCGCCGCTTTTTCAAGCTGCGCCAGGTTGAGCGAGCTCTCGTCCTGCTCGTCGAGCTCGACGCTCTCCGCCTGCCCGTCGTCGATGAAGCTGACGATCTGCTCCAGTTCTTTCTTGCGCTCGACATCTTCCGCGCTGCCATAGTGTTTCTTGATGGCATCCAAGATGGCGCCTTCGGATGCCAGGACGGGCTCGATATTGAAACCCGTCATGAACTTGATGTCGTCCATGGCGAAGACGTTGGTGGGATCGACCATCGCTACGGTCAGGGAGGAGCCCACGCGGCTGAGCGGCAGGATCTGGTACTTCGTGGCCGTTTCCATGGGGATGAGCTTGATGACGTTGGGATCGACCTCGAAATACGCCAAATTGATGGAGGGAACGCCGTACTGGCGCGAAAGCACCGCGGTAACTTCATCATCGGACATGAAGTTCAGCTTCACCAAGGCGTTGCCCAAACGGCCACCATTGCTCTTCTGAAACTCCAAAGCCTGCTTGAGCTGGTCGGCGCTGACAATCTTTTCTTTGATGAGAATCTCGCCGAGCTTACCGGACATTACTCAACCCCCACCGTGGGCAGACCTGACATAACTCCTGTGGAACTCGTTCGGTGCGGCACCTGACCGACAATTACCCCTTTATCACGCACTTGCACGCATCGTAGAAAACTCGCACCCTAATGTCAAGACGATTCCGCCCTGCTCAGCGTCCCGGCCAGGGCAACCCCAACGATCCACTCGATTCTTGACACGGCGCGACCCCTCCAGATAGCTTCGTTGCTGATGAAGAGAGTGGCGCCTAAGGCCCTTCCAGCCAGCCAGGCTCGGATTTTGCAGAAGTACTTCCGAATGCTGCTCCAGCACTTCGGTCCCCAGCGGTGGTGGCCCGCACGCACACGCCTGGGAATCATCCTGGGTGCCATCCTGACGCAAAACACGAGTTGGCTGAATGCGGAGCGCGCCCTCCGCCAGCTTCGCAAAAGCAAACGGCTCTCGATTGAGCGCCTGCGCGCGACGCCAGCGGATAATCTGGCCCGCCAGATCCGCTCCGCCGGCTTCTTCCGCCAAAAGGCCGGTACGATTCACAACTTCCTCAACTGGTTGGGCGTGCAGCATGGCGGCTCTCTCTCCCGGCTTTTCGCAACGCCACTCGACGACGCCCGGCGCGGGCTGCTTTTGGTGAAAGGGATCGGCCCTGAAACCGCCGATGCCATTCTGCTTTACGCCGGCCGGAAACCGGCCTTTGTCGCCGACGCCTACGCGCGGCGCATTCTCGCCCGCCACGGCCTCCTGGCGCCCGGCGCCAGTTACAGGGCAGCGCGGCTGTTTCTCCACAAGCACCTGCCTCCCGATCACTCTCTTTTCAACGAGTTTCACGCCCTCTTGGTAGCGACCGGAAAGCGCTTCTGCCTGCGGAATAACCCGCGCTGTGACGCCTGCCCGCTGCGTGCTTTCCTCCCTAGATCCTGGAAGGCGCATTGACAAGGTTAGGCCCCCCGGCGCTCCTGCAGCGGGCGTCAGGGTTCCTGACGGCGGCAAGTGCTGGTAGTATAGACCCACGCGCTCCCGGAAGAGGGGGCAGGAACCCGCGATGGACGACAAGGCCAAGCAACGGCGCAGAGCGGTCACCATTCTTCTCCTGGTCCTGGTGCCGTTGCTCTTCCTGCTTGGCTGGAGCCAGGCCTCGCTGAATCTCTCTTTCATTCGCCCCTCCAGCGCCTCCCAGACGCTGATCCTGCTCGCCGTTTCGGCAATCATCTTCCTCGCCTTCGTGATTTTCGCCCTTATCCTCATGCGCACCCTGCTTAAGCTCTACGTGGAACGCCGCCAGAAGCGCCTGGGTGCGCGGTTCAAGACCAAGATGGTGGTAGCTTTTCTGGGCCTCTCGCTGGTCCCCGTCTCCTTCCTCTTTATCTTTGCCTACGGGCTGCTCAACCGGAGCATCGACAGGTGGTTCGGTATTCCCTTCGACCTCGTGCGCCGGGACGCGAGCGAGATTTTCCGGCAGGTGGAGTCGCAGGCGGAACAGCACGCATTGCACGACACTCTTCATTTTGCCGAGCACGCGGAACTGCGCCGCGAACTCGCCACCGGAGATTCCAAGAAGATCGCCACGGCCCTTTCCCGCGCCACCGTGGATCTGGCCCTCGAGAGCGTCCTGTATTTTGACGCCCAGGGCCGGCTGGTGGCCCAGGCGGGTCAGCCCGCCCCGGATACGTCGGTCATCTATGGCCTATTGCCCGCCATCGGCAACGGCCAGTTGTCCCGGGCGGGGGCGTCCGCCCGATGGCACGCCGCGGGCGCCGACACCTTCCTGGCGGCGGCTCCGGTGTTCAACGCGCAGGGGCAGAGGTTCGGTGTGGTCGTGAGTGCCCGGCAACTCCCCACGGGCATCAAGCAGATGGCGGAGGAAATTCAGCAGGAAGCCCAGAAATACGATGAGCTGAGCCGTGAGCGGAGAGCCGTCAAGCGCACCTACCTCTCGATCCTTTGGCTGTTGACCCTTCTCATCTTGTTTGCCGCCACCTGGTTTGCCCTCTTCCTTTCCAAACAGGTGACGATCCCCATTGAGGCGCTGGCGGAGGCAACGCACGAGGTCTCCAAGGGGAATCTCGACTACCGGGTCGCGGCGCGCTCGGACGACGAAGTGGGGACCCTCATTCAGTCCTTCAACGAAATGACCAGGCAATTACAGGAGAACCGTGCCGCCATCGAGCAAGCTGCCCGGGATTTGCAGAAAGCCAATCGCGAACTCGAAGAGCACACCCACAAGATGGAGGCCATCCTCCAGAACATCCCCACGGGTGTGATTTCCCTCGACCGGCAAGGACAGATCACGCAGGTGAACGCCACGGCGGAGCGCATGTTCGGTCCGGAACGTCTGAAGGCGGCGCGGACGCTCGCCGACCTTCTTTCGGCCGAGGACCTCCGCGAGGTGTCGCGCCTCTTCCGACGCGCCGCCCGCCAGGGAAGCATTACCCGCCAGATGGAATTGGAAATAGGGCGCCGGCGCGTGGCGGTGGCGCTGACTCTGTCGTCGATCCGCGCCCCGCACGGAACCGTCGGCTTTGTGCTGGTGCTCGAAGACCTTACCGAACTGCTCCGCGCCCAGAAAGCCATGGCTTGGCAGGAGGTTGCGCAGCGCATCGCACACGAAATCAAGAATCCCCTGACGCCCATTCAGCTTTCTACTGATCGTATCCGACGGCTCGTCGAGCGGGCCGGCCTGGCCAGTGTCTCCGGCGACCTCGCCGAGGCCGTGGCGGAAAGCGCCGCGCTGGTCAGCCGGGAGGTCAATTCACTCAAGAAGCTGGTGGACGAATTCTCCGACCTGGCGCGCTTCCCCGCTTCGCGCCCCGTGCCCTCGCGTCTGGACACGATCATCGAAAGCGCCCTCGGCGTTTTTGAGGGCCGGCTGGGCGGCCTCGCCGTGCAGCGCGACCTGGCGGCAGACCTGCCGCTCGTTCTCGCCGATCCGGAACAATTCCGGCGCGTGGTGATCAACCTCATTGATAATGCTGCGGAGGCGGTTGAGCATTCGGAGCGCAAAATCATCGCTGTGAGGACCCGCCTGGATGCGGAGCGCGACGTGGTCGAGCTCTCGGTCTCGGATAGCGGTCCGGGGATCTCCCCGGACGCCAGAGAGAAGCTCTTCCTCCCCTACTTCTCCACCAAGGGTCGCGGAACGGGTCTGGGACTGGCCATCGTCAGCCGCATCGTGGCGGAGCATAACGGGACGATTCGGGTGGAGGAAAACGAACCGGCGGGCACGCGCTTCGTCATCGAACTGCCCGCCGAGCGCGCGGCCGGCGCCGGCGATTCGTAAATCTCACGCCGTGGGTTCCGCATACTAGCGCGGCACGGAACTCGCCAAGCTGATTGGAGTCGTATTCAGAACGTCGAACTCTTATGCGCTATTCGATTTTGATTGTTGACGACGAAGAAGGCATCCGCCAGTCGCTCGGCAGTGTACTGCGCGACGAAGGCTACCACGCCGAGGCGGTAGGAAGCGGCGAAGCCTGCCTCGACCTCCTGGGGAAAAAGCGCTGCGACGTCGTCCTCCTCGACATCTGGCTGCCCGGGATCGACGGTTTGCAGGCACTGGAGAAGATCCGCGCTCTCCCTACCCCTCCCATCGTCATCATGATTTCCGGACACGGCTCCATCGAGACGGCCGTTCGCGCCACGAAGCTCGGCGCCTTCGACTTCATCGAAAAGCCGCTTTCCGTCGAGAAGACCCTGCTGACGCTCAAACACGCCCTCGCCCAGCTCGACCTTGCCGTCCAGAACCGCGAGTTGCGGGAGGAATTGCACGGCCAATATCGCATCATCGGCGACAGCATCCCGATGAAAGCCCTGCGCCAGCAATTGGGGCTGGCGGCGCCCACCGCGGGGCGGGTGCTGGTTTATGGCGAGAGCGGCACGGGGAAGGAGCTCGTGGCTCACGCCCTCCACCTGATGAGCCCGCGCGCCGACAAGCCTTTCGTGGAGGTCAACTGCGCTGCCATCCCCGAGGAACTGATCGAGAGTGAGCTCTTCGGGCATCTCAAAGGCTCCTTCACAGGCGCGCTAGAAGACAAGGTCGGCAAGTTCGAGCAAGCGGACGGCGGGACCCTCTTTCTCGACGAAGTGGGCGACATGAGCCTGCGAACCCAGTCCAAAGTCCTCCGCGTGCTGGAAGAGCAGCGTTTCACCCCCGTGGGCGCGGGTCACAACCTCACCGTCGATGTGCGTGTGCTCGCCGCCACCAACAAGCACCTCGAAGAGGAAATCCAGAAAGGTAACTTCCGCGAGGACCTCTTTTTCCGGCTCAACGTGATTCCTTTTTACGTCCCGGCCCTGCGCGAGCATCCCGAGGATATCCCGGCGCTCGCCACGCACTTTCTCGCCGAGTACGCGCGCGCTTACGGACGCCGGCCCAAGCAGCTCTCCGACGCGGCGCTGGAAGTCCTGCTCAAATACCGCTGGCCGGGCAACGTGCGCGAACTGAAGAACCTCATCGAGCGCCTGGTCATCATGGTCCCCGGCGAGCGCATCGAGCGCCGCCACCTTCCCCCCGCCCTGCATCACGATCATGCGCGTCCCCAGGCCTCCCGCGCCGGCAACCACGCGCCGCGCAGTTCCGGATTCGCCACTCTGCAAGAGGCGCGCGCCGCCTATGAACGCGACTACATCCTCCGCAAGCTGGAAGAGAGCCAGGGCAATGTCAGCCGCGCCGCGGAGGTTCTGGGCCTGGAACGCAGCCACCTCTATCGCAAGATGAAGTCCCTCGGGATCTCCACCGGCGAGTAGGCGGGGATTCGATCCGCAAACTCTCCCGGCCAAGCGGGAATCACATGATGTGGATCTTTCCCGGCAAGCGGTGAACGGCGGCAGTGTGGTGTGCGGTTAGGGGAGCGGCGTGTAGCTAACCCAATCGATGTAGGCGTAGCGCGTTGTGCCCACCGTGGCCCCACCTCCCCAGTTGTCGCTGTTGGTACCCCAATGGTTAATCATGAAATACGCCGGCGCTTTGGGCACGTTGGAAGTATGGATGTCTTGCACAACGTTGTCGATGGAGTACGTAATCTGTCCGGGCTGCCAGACGAACGTATAGGTATGGAACCCGCTGGTTGAATCAGGCCGCGTGAGCTCGGTGTAAGTCTCGTTATAATCCGTGGGGCCCGACGATGGAGTCGTATTCAACCAGTTGACCAGGAAAAGCGAATTGGGGTCCAGAGCCGAGAACTCAAAGTCGATCTCAGTTTGCGAGTTGTTGACGTAATTGAATCCCGCCGACACGCTGCCGGAAACTGGAGTTCCCGGGGCCGTGGGCGAAGCTGCCGTCGAGGACATCCGCATCCGCCACTGGTAGGTTCCGTAGCCGTAGGTCTTCTTCGAGTAGAGAAGCGCGCCGCGCGAGATCACGCCGGAAGGGTTGGTATCGACCGTGCCGTATTCCTGCGTCAGCCGCATGGTGACGATGCCGTTGGCCACGCTTACGTCGTTGGGTTGGTAATAACCTTTGTGGACATTGGGGACATAGCCAGGGGCGCTTCCATTCGCAATGACCCAGAAGCTTTTGTTAATGCCATTGGTGAAGTCATCCGTCCACGCGGAAGTGGGTTTGCCTGCCCCGGCGGCAACCACCGCGCCGGCCAGGAGGCCTCCCAGCATGAGGAACAATGCCCCGAGTGAATGGACACGTGTCTTGTGCTGACCCATGCTTACCCCCTTCCCCCAACCTCAGGACGAATGTGCCGCGGCCGCTGCCGCAGGAATCCACTCGACGTCCCGCTGTCCAAGCCCGGCTCGATACGAGTGCGCCAAGCTTAACAAATGCGAACCGTCGGAGTCAAAGAGCGCCCGCCTGGAGCGGCCGCGGCCAGGTCGGGGCGGTTCTTCCGGTAACGGTTACTGCCCTTCCTGACGGTAATCGAGCGCCGCCACAACGCCGCGGTCGTCGCGCCAGTTCGGCTCCACGCGCACGAAAAGCTCGACAAAGACCTTGGGGGGAAAGAGTCTTTCCAGTTCGACCCGTGCCGCGGTGCCAATCTCCTTGATTCGCTGCCCGCCCGCGCCGATGACGATGGCCTTCTGCGTATCCCTCTCGACGACGATGGTGGCCTGAATGCGCGTCAGTGTCTCGCCCTCTTCGAAGCTGTCCAGCAGGACCGCGGTCACGTAAGGCAGCTCCTGGCGCGTCTGGGAGATGATTTTCTCGCGGATAATCTCCGTCGCGAGAAATCGCTCCGGTTGGTCGGTGTAGATATCCTCGGGAAAATACGCCGGGCCTTCGGGGAGGCGCTGAATGATAGCTCCCAGCATCTCCTCCAAACCCTCGCCCTTGAGCGCCGAGATGGGGAAGATCTCCTCGAAGTCGTAAAGCTGCGCGTACCGGCCAATCAACGGCAGCAAGCTGCTCTTGCGCACGCGGTCGATCTTGTTGAGCGCCAGGATGGTCCGGGGCGCGTATTCCTTGAGGAGGTCGATGGCAAACTGATCGCCGCGACCGAACCTCTCCGCCGCGTCGACGATCAGGACGGCGAGGTCGCGTTCCTCGAGCGCCTGGCGAACAAAGCGCATCATCTGCTCGTTCATGCGCGATAGAGGCCTGTGAATGCCGGGCGTGTCCATGAGCACCACCTGCGCCTCGGGACGATGCACGACGCCCAGGATGCGGTTGCGGGTGGTCTGCGGTACGGGGGTGACAATCGAAACCTTCGAGCCGACCAGGGCGTTGATAAGCGTGCTCTTCCCCGCATTGGGACGGCCCACCAGAGCCACAAAGCCGGATTTGTGCGCAGCACTAGGCATGGGGAGAAGATGCGGGCGGTTGCGAAGGCGGGAGATAAGCGCGGACCTTGAC
>Ga0187878_1004467_pt1 | contig 10880 bp, 8 predicted proteins | sample June2016WEW_17_1_FD_132979 | JGI IMG/M metagenome (GOLD analysis project Ga0187878, IMG submission 132979) | Peatland microbial communities from SPRUCE experiment site at the Marcell Experimental Forest, Minnesota, USA - June2016WEW_17_150 | ecosystem: Environmental > Terrestrial > Soil >...
ATCGGCGATTCGAGATTCGAAATTCGAGATTTTAGAATTTCGAATCTCGAATCTCGAATTCAAGTAAGGATCAAAACTTTTGGAGCCTTGGAGTCTTGGCGGTAAAGGTCCTTTCCGCCTGGCAAAGGATTTGCGGGCACTTGCGTGTTAAACTTCACCTGTCATGACAGAGGAGATCACTTCGGCAGGTTCGGGGCCATCGAGAGTTCTGGTTGTCAGGGTCGGTGCGCTGGGAGATACCTTGATGGTCACGCCGTTGCTCCGCGCGCTTCACGCGCGTCATTCGAAGATCGAGGTCGACTTGCTTTGTTCCGAGTTGGCGGCGCCGTTGCTCGAGCTGAACCCCTATCTGTCGCAACTTTTCCGGCTGCAGGGCCGGAATTTGCCTTTGGCACTTTCTCTCGAGAAGCGCCGGCTGGTCCAGGCACTGCGTGACCGCAATTACGATCTGGCAGTGCTGCTGGAGAGCGCGCCTCGGTACCGCATCCTGATCGAGCACGCCTGCCCGCGGCAGATAAGGAGTTTCGCCGAAGTACCTTTTGATCCCCGCCTGCACGCGATCGTCAACAATCTGAACGTGGGAGGGATTCAGGATCCCGCGCCCGAAGACGTTGACATGGACTTGCGCCTGGCACCGGGCGATGAGGCAGCGGCGGAGCATCTGCTGCACGAGCTTCCACGGCCGCGCATAGGCGTGCACATCGGTTGGGGACCACAAGGAAGGAAAAAACGCCAGGACCATCGTTTGAGAGGGTGGAGTCTCACCAACTTCGACCGATTGATCCGCATGCTTCTGGAGCGTGATAGTGCAAGCGTGGTTCTTACGGGATCCTCGGAAGATGCGCGGGACACCGAAGTGCTCGGTAGACAGTTGCCTGATGGACGAGTACGTTCGATCGCAGGCCAGACAAGGGTCAGAGAACTTGCGGCCGTGATCAAGAGGTTGGACTTGCTCATCTCGGTCGATTCGGGGCCGTGCCACATGGCGGCAGCCGTGGGCACGCCGCTGGTGGTGTTGTGGGGACCCGGCAGGCTGGAACAGACCAGGCCGATCTCGAGCTTCGCACCCGTCCGCATTGTGCGCCATTCCGTTCCCTGCGCTCCGTGCCAGAGCACTCCACTACAGAAGACCTGCCGGCGCAATGTCTGCATGGAATTCATAACGCCAGAGGAGGTTTTCGCGGAGGCACAGAACTCGTTGTCACTATAGAACTTTGATAATCGCGCATTTGAGCAATCTGCGGTAAAATAGCGGCCGTTCGGCATCGCCAAGGAGAGCTTTTCCATGACGGCGCGCCGCGGGCGCTTTTGAGGGGGAACGCAACAATGGCTACTGGTGAGATCCCTGATCCTGAATTCGATGAGAGTACATCTGCCTGCTCGCTGGACCGCAGAGAATTTCTCAAGCTGCTGGGACCCGGCGTTTATATTTTCTTCTCATTCGACGAACTCTCTTCATTCGCACAGGGGCGTGGCGGCGGCAGCAGCTATCCTGAGGACTTCAACGCGTATCTCAGAATCGCCCCGGACGGGCAAGTCACCGGCTTCTCGGGCAAGATCGAGATGGGACAGGGGATCAACGCGGCGCTGGCCCAAATGCTTGCCGAGGAGCTCGAGGTTCCGTATAACTCAGTCCACATGGTGATGGGAGACACGAAGCTCTGCCCGCCCGATGGCGGCACCAATGGTTCACGGAGCGTGAGGTACTTCGGGCCCGCGCTGCGGGCGGCCGGCGCCGAGGCCAGGGAAGTCTTGATCCAGCTGGCCGCCGAGAATCTCCACCTGCCGCCGGAACGCCTGGTGGCAAAGGATGGGATCGTGAGTGAGAAGGGCAACCCTGCGAAACGAGTCACCTATGGCGCGCTCGCCCAGGGGAAAACCATCGAAAAGCATCTTGCGCAGAAGCCGGGCCTGAAGCCGCCTTCGGCTTTTCAGGTCTGCGGCAAGCCGCTCCCGCGCCCGGATGCCATGGAGAAGGTAACGGGCAAGGCCCAGTATGCCGGCGACTTTCGCCTGCCCGGGATGCTGTACGGCAGAGTGCTCAGGCCTCCCGCGCATGGCGCCAAACTGAAGAGCATTGATGCTTCAGCAGTCAAGGAGATCAATAATGCGCGCGTGTTCCAGGAAGGAGATTTCGTGGCCGTGGTCCATGAGCTTCCCGATCGCGCAAACCAGGCCCTCGATCGAATCAAGGCTCAGTATGAGCCAGCCAACGAAAAACTCGACGAGAAAACCATCTTCCAACACTTGCTGGATTCCGCGGATCCTCAGGGTAGCGTCGTGCGCGAAAGTGGGGATTTGGCCAAAGGCAGGGAACTCGCCGCGCTTAAGTTTGACGAGACCTATTACACGCCCTACGTCGCCCACGCCCCCATCGAAACGCACACGGCTTTGGCCCAGGTGGAGGCGGACGGCGCTACGGTCTGGGTCTCTACCCAACAACCCTTTGGCGCTCGAACAGAGATCGCTCGGACCCTGGGGCTGTCCGCGGATAAAGTCCGGATCATCACCTCGTTCGTCGGCGGAGGATTTGGCGGCAAGAGCCAGATCGTTCAGGCAGTGCAGGCAGCACGACTCTCCAAAATGTGTGGGAAACCGGTTCAAGTTGCGTGGACACGTGAAGATGAGTTCTTTAATGACACTTTTATGCCTGCCGCGGTAGTCAAAATAAGCTCCGGTCTCAACGCCTCCAACCAGATTGTCTTTTGGGACTATCAGGTCTTGTTTGCAGGCAATAGGAGCTCCGAACCGCCCTATGAAATCCCGCATCAGCGAACGGTCTCACGGGGCGCGGCACGGGGCGCTCCCGCCGCCCATCCGTTCGGCACCGGCGCCTGGCGCGGTCCCGGCAGCAACACCAACATCTTTGCCAGGGAGTCGCACATCGATCTCATGGCCGCGAAGGCCGGAATGGACCCTTTGGAGTTCCGTTTGAAAAATCTGAACCAGGCGGACCAGACTCAAAAAAGAATAATTCGAGTCCTGAATGCGGCAGCTGAAAAGTTCGGCTGGAAACCTTCCAAGGCGCCCAGCGGGCGGGGCCACGGGGTTGTCAGCCTGGATTATCTGAATACCTGCGTGGCCGCGATGGCCGAACTCGAAGTGGATAAGAAGAGCGGCAAGATCCAGGTCCATCGCATCGTAATTGCGCAGGACATGGGACCGGTGATCAACCCCGAAGGGGCGAAGATGCAGATCGAGGGAGGGGTCACCATGGGGCTGGGATACTGCCTGGCCGAGGAAATTCACTTCATCGGTGGAGAGATCAAGGACCTGAACTTCGACTCTTACGAAATTGCCCGATTCTCATGGGCGCCGAAGATAGAAGTTGTCCTGGTCGACAACCCTGAAATCGAACCAATGGGGTGCGGAGAACCGCCCATCACATGCATGGGCGGGTTGATGGCCAACGCCCTCTTCGATGCCACCGGAGTTAGGCTGAATCGGCTTCCCTTAACCCCCGAGCAGATCAAAGCGAAACTCGAAAAATCGTGATCTGCAAAATTCCGGCGATTCGAAATTCGAGATTCGAGATCTTAGAATTTCGAATCTCGAATCTCGAATCTCGAATTTAAGGTAAGACGTTGACATGACGAATCATCGGAAATACGATGCGCCCGTGGACGCAACGACGCTGCTGCAGCGCATCTTGAAAAAACCATCGGCCAGTGACCTCCTTTCTTTACAGAGCATCTTGCTGGCGCGAGAGGAAATGGCCGATTCGCCCCTCGCGCGCGATCAGACCGCCGCGGCGCTCGCTCTGCTGGAGGACTTTTACTGTTATTTAGTAGGCTTGGAAAGCAAGCTTGAGGCGCACCGCTTTGCCGAGCTCGCCTCAAGGATGGACATGGGCGCGGTTGGCGGGGTGGTTGCTGAAAACATGCTTGGAGCCGGCGAGAAACTGCTCGAGCGTGTGCTGATCGGCGGTTTCAGCGAAGCCCTCACCGTGCTCGCCAGCCGCCAGTACATAAAGGCATTCAATCGGGAACTCGAGGCATTCTATCAACAGGTTGCATGGCGGCTGCGCACACACCTGTGGCGCTTCTCAGCCGCGAGACGTTCTGAACTCTCCCCTTCGGAACGGGCTGGCCTGATTGACGCACTCTTCGCTCCAATCCTCGACAACAAGGCGCCGAGCGAAGCCAAGTCGATCGTGCTCGGGTGCCTGTTCCAGGTGTTGCTCCTCGGTTCGTTGAGCCCAATGTTGCCCGCCCAGAACTGACCACTAAGAAGAGGGCAGGGGTGCGTCCAGGCTCTCAGGACCACTATCAGCCGCATATGCTGATCGCAGCTGCAATCGCCTTAATCCCTTCGCCCTGTAAGTATCATCTCAGTTTCCGAGGGGACGGCGCTCCATCCCGAGATCTCCATAATCCGGCAGGATTGAATCGGCAATTCGCGGATCTCAGTGTTTCCCCTCCTCCCCTGAAGGGATATCCAGGCAGATCGAGGAAGGGCAAGCGCTCATTGTTCAACCGAATCAATATTTGGCAGGTTCGTTATCCCTGCGGTGGAGAGTAACCCGGCGACGTGTTGACGGACGAATTTAAACCACCCCAGAAATCGCTCCACTTCCTTCGAGGAGAATCGTCGGCCTTCGTATCTTGCATCGCGCGACCACTCTTCGGCTTTGCGATATGGACGCGCGATCGGAATGAGCCGGCTTTCGCTATTGAGCCACTGTTTGATGGAATAGTGATCCTGCAATTCTCTTCCGCAGACTCTTCCAAAAGCCTTCATGTAGAGGCAGAGAATATAGTACAGAATTGTGATTTGCCAATCCGACGTGTCACAGCCTGGTCGGGCGTTATGAGACACCAGCTGCAAAACGTCTCGATCATGTTCGATCAGCTTGAAATAGATGCCTGGGTCCGAGGCACTCATCGCGCGGCATAGTGCACAAGGTATGTGCGACGAAGTTGATCCAGATCCCATGCCTGCAAAGGAACGGTCACGCGCAGATCGAATGGCATGTTCTTCAAATCACTGATGGCCTTTGCTTCAGCATCGTAAATGGCGTCGAGCACCTCGTCCGGATCCTGGCGCAATAACACCAGAACACTGTGCCTGTTTCCTTCATATTTTTCGGCAACTACAGCTACCTCTTTGAATTTTGCACACGCAGCCGTGATCAGGGATCCTGGTGAGTGCCACCTTCCGCAAAGCGGTGTCGATGCACCTTGGGCGGCGGCCACACGCGCGCCAATCGATCGGGGAGGAGCATCTGGGTGTTCGCAGATCAGTTTTTCCTGAATCATGATGTTTCCCCTCCGCTAAGGCAGGCTTCCAACCTGATATCTCCAACTGCAGGTTCGCCGTTGAAAAGGACCTTTAAAAAATAGATTCCGGGACCTGGGATCGGGAGCCCATAGGTTTGGATCCCAAAACCGAATTCGTTGGTACGATCCCTAACCTGAAGCTGCAACGGAGTCATTTTCGCCAAGCAACGATTAGAGCTGTCGTAAAATTCGACATCTACCTTATAGTCGCCTTCGACATCGGCCAGTCTGATGAAAACGCCAAGGGAATAGTGAAGGGCGGGAAATGAAGGCGCGAATATTCGGTCAAAAACCCCAATAATGCACCACTTGCCGTCACTGGCTTGAAAGACAGAATCGGCGATCAGGAAAGATTTTATTACAGGGGCGGTTTCCATTAGCAGCCTCTTGAAATTCGACGTGCTCCGAGATTTCGCGGTCGTTTCAAATGCAGGTTCTGCTCCTGCCGCCCTCTTTGTGGACTCATCTTCCCGTAAGAAAACGCAACCACCAAAGCCGCCTCGGGTGTGAGGTTGGCAGCTGACGGCAGGATGGATTCATCGCGCATAGTCAACCAACGTCTTCAGCGTTTATGGTAGCACATATCGTCAAGCTCAGGTGTTTGCTTATTCGTCCCTCCTCAGGAGTTTTCGTAATCGTTCCTCTGTGATTTTTGCCTCCAGGAAATGTCCGTGTCCTCGTTTAAACCAAGCTTACGCAGGCCATTGCGAGCGTCGTCTGCCTTGATTTTGTCCTGGTCGCCTTCAGCCATGGCCTGGAACTTACTTGGAGTCTGAGCCGGGGACTAGATGCGAATCGGTTGGGAACTTTACTTTAGAAGTTCATCCATTTTTGCGGGGCCACATTGCCGCTCTGCGGATGATCCACTGGTGTGGTGGCGGCGTTCGTGGTTTTTCCTTGGTGATCCGAATCTCTGCTGTTGCCCCAAGGGGCCGATTCGCGTTCCTTGGGATCGGAATCCTCTTCTGAGCCCTCGTCTATTTCCCGGATCCCCCCCAACAAGAACTCCGATAATTTGTCTTCCATTGCGATCCTCCTCGGAAAGCCCGGATGCGACAAGGTCAGATTCCAGTGGTTCCCAGAAATCAGGTCGACGGAGACATTCGCCTCGGGGCTAACGTAACTGAAACCGCGGAAAACAGGCAGCATTTTTCAAACAGCATTTCCTAAATCCGACGTCCTTTGTTTGGAGCTTTTCTATCGCGCTGTCCCCGGAAAGTCTCTATAATCGCCCTGCCCTGCTGTGACCCCCCTCGGCAGGACGGATCCAATTCGACTTGCGTGCCTGGATGCCCGGAACGGGATGCAAAGTATGGCATTTGGGCGAGCCCTTGCAGTTTGGGCATTCTTGCAGGAAAAGCCATGAAGTCAATTATCGAGACGTCTCAACAGCGCCTCCACGCCTTAATAAGCCGACTACGGAACGACGTATTGGCCGGTCGGTTCTGTATCCGGATGAAGAAGAGAGCCGAATGCCTTTACGGGAATGTCCCCGTTTTGCTTCAAACTCCGTACCAGACTGTTGTTTTACGTATAGTTCCGAACGAAACCCTCGATTACCTGACTCTCGATGGGCCGAATGCCTCACAAATTGCTCGTCCGGATTCCGCCTTCACTGGGGGGATTGACGACAATGTCGCAGAACACGATCCCTTCCGGAACGATCCCGTTTCCCACTTTAAGGCAAACTCCGTCCTTGCCGACGTTCCGTTCGTGTCTGGAGCAATCAAATGAACGTTTTTGAGCTTCGAGATCGTCTCGTTGGTGACTACGCAAGTTACACTCGCAGCTTCATTAAAATCGCCGACAATCGCGTCTCAAACAGGGTTGATTCCGAGCTGAATGCGGGGGCGTTCTGGCCGGAACCCCTGCTCCAGCTCAATCCGACCTTTCTATCGGCGGGCACGATCGATCAGATGGTGGCCGAAGGCATCCTACATCCCGCGTGCGCCAGGATTTTTCGGATCGATAAATCCGACACCGATCATACCGGCAAGCCGCTCGTGCTCCACACTCATCAGCGTGAGTCAATCCTCAAAGCAAAGGAAAACAAGTCGTTCGTGCTTACCAGCGGCACGGGATCGGGCAAGAGCCTCACCTATATCGTGCCGGCCGTAGACCATGTTCTTCGCAATGGATCGGGACGGGGCATCCAGGCCATCGTGGTGTATCCCATGAACGCCTTAGCCAACAGTCAGGAAGAAGAGCTCAAGAAGTTCCTTGAGAAGGGTTATCCTGAAGGGACGCCCCCCGTCCGCTTTGCCCGCTACACGGGACAGGAGAAGGTTTTCGAAAAGGAGGTGATTCGTAGTAATCCACCGGACATCCTCCTCACCAACTACATGATGCTGGAGCTGCTGCTCACCCGCAGCGAGGACCGCGAACTGGTTCGCGCCGCGCAGGGGGTGCGCTTTCTCGTCTTCGACGAATTGCACACCTACCGCGGGAGACAGGGTGCGGATGTGGCTTTGCTGATCCGGCGCTGTCGCCTGGCTTTCGGCGCGCAGGATGCGATCTGCATCGGCACCTCGGCCACGATGGCCAGCGGTGGCTCCTTCAAAGAGCAAAAACGCGAAGTAGCCAAGGTTGCAGAAACGCTGTTTGGCATTCCATTCGACGCATCCCAGATTATCGGAGAGACACTGGAGCGCGCCACGCCGGAAATCAACTTCGAAGATCCGCAGATAATCGAGGCACTCCGCGAGGTGATCGCAGCCGGCGCTCCTCCGCCCGACACTTACGAGGCATACCACCTGCACCCCCTTGCCTCCTGGATCGAATCCACATTCGGCATCCGCACGGAAGACGGAACCGGCCGACTCATAAGGCAAGCCCCGCGGTCCATCGAGGGCGGAGACAGTGCGGCGGAAGAACTTGCTCGGTTGACCCTGTCCGACCCCTCGCGGTGCGCTGCAGTGCTGCGCAGGTTCCTTCTCAAGGGTTCCGAGCTGCGGAGCAGCGAATCGAGCCGTTTCCCCATCTTTGCTTTCCGGCTGCACCAGTTCTTCACCCGCGGCGATACGGTATGGTCAACCATCGAGCCGGAGGCGGAACGTCACTTGGAAATGTCGAAGAAGGGCGCCAAGCCCGGTGAACCTGACAAGCCCCTTTTCCCTCTGGTTTTTTGCCGCCAGTGCGGCACGGCCTATTACCGCGTGAAATTAGTCTCGGACGAGCACGGCAAGTCGCTCCTTGCCAGGGAAGACCATCGCGAGGAAGACGACGACGGCAGCATGAACGCCTATCTCTATACGTCCGAGTCCGCACCCTGGCCGCGGACGGAGGGGACGGCGCTTATGGAGCGGCTTCCCGCTTTCATGAAGGAAGTGACGCCTCAGGGTGTGGAACGCATTCGGCCCGATTCACGAGCCGACATTCCCGAACCGGTTTTTGTCGATGCCGGCGGCCGTCTCGTGTCCGAAGGGCAGGGCATCCCGGCTACGTTGATCCGGCGCAATTTTCTCTTCTGCCTCGAGCCGTCCTGCGGAGTAGCCTACACCAAGAGCCAGAAATCCGAACGCTCCAAACTGGCGACGCTCGGCGTGGACAACCGGAGCACGGCAACCACGATCCTGGCAGTCCGGTCTCTCATCGAACTGCAGGCCGATCGCGAACTGAAGCCGGAGGCCCGCAAGCTCCTGAGCTTCACCGATAACCGCCAGGACGCCTCGCTGCAGGCTGGGCACTTCAATGATTTCTCCCAGGTGGCCCTGCTGCGTTCGGCCCTCCACAAAGCGACTCAGGACAAGGGGCCGACGGGACTGAGTCATGGCGAGCTTTCGCACAGCGTCTTCGATGCCATGCAGCTCCGGTTTGAGGAATACTCCGCCGACTCGGAGGTGCGGGGCCCGGCCAGAAGCGCCACCAACGATGCCCTGCGGCGCGTAATCAGCTATTACCTTTATCGCGATCTGCAGCGCGGCTGGCGGGTCACGGCCCCGAACCTCGAAGACTGCGGCCTCCTCAGATTCGGCTGCGAAGGGCTGGCGGGTGAAGACGGCCTGCTGCACGAAGCGGAACTCTGGGCATCCGGCTTCAAGGTCCGTTTGGACCGCGACACCGAAGAGTTCATCGAAACACCAGAGCCACTGCGTTCGTGTCCGCCCGAACTCCGGGATGAAATCCTCCGCACCCTCCTCGATGTCTTACGGCGATCCCTCGCAGTCAAGGTGGATGTGCTGGATCCGAATCAACAGCTGGACCTCGTCGAGCAGACCAACCCGCGCCTGCTTGAGGATACCGTCTGGTATCTCGAAAATGTCAAGGACCTTGCGAAGGCCGTGGTCGCCTATCCTCGCCCGCGGCAGCAGCAGGACCGATCGGGGTTCTTCGTCTCCTCCTATGGCGGTTATGGGCGCTACCTGAAACGAGCGCTGGCGCCGCATGCGCCCAAGGGGCAGAAGTTCGGCCGCGATGAAGTCGACCGGGCGATCCGTTTCCTGTTCCTCGCCCTGAAGCGTTACGGCATCGTCGAGCAGGTTCGCAGCGGCGATGTGCCTGGCTATCAGATCAACGCCGATGCCCTGCGCTGGCAGCCGGGGAATGGTGACATCCGGCCCGTGGACAGGACGCGGCTTCTTGATGCCGGCGAAATCCCGCCCGAGGTTAACCGCTACTTCGTCGAGTGCTACCGCAGGTTCGTCGATCTGAAGTGCGTGCTCGAAGCCCGCGAGCACACTGCGCAGGTAACGTCGGAAGACCGCGAGGAGCGAGAAGGCCGGTTCCGCACCGGCGATCTGCCCCTCCTTTTCTGCTCACCAACCATGGAGCTGGGTGTAGACATCGCGCAATTGAACCTCGTCAACCTGCGCAACGTTCCGCCGACGCCTGCAAACTATGCCCAGCGCAGCGGCCGAGCCGGGCGCGGAGGCCAGCCGGCGCTGGTATACACCTACTGCGCGGGCCGCAGCCCGCACGACCAGTATTATTTCCGCCAGCCGATCCAGATGGTTGCGGGCGCGGTGGCTCCGCCGCGCATCGACGTCCGCAATCGCGATCTGGTGCGCTCTCACGTCAACGCCATCTGGATGGAAGTGGCCAAGCCGGACCTCGGCAAGACCCTCACCACCGTTCTCGACCTTTCTCCCGCCGATCGAAAATTCCCGCTGCCCGTCATACCTTGGCTGGCGCGTGAATTGAAAAGTCCCGCGCATCGCGCGGCCGCTCTGGCGAAGGCCAACCAGTTCATCGGCAGTATCCGGCAGGAACTGGCCTCCGCGGTATGGTTCCACGATAACTGGACCAAGGAAATCCTCGACCAGATCGAGCGCGCATTCGATACGTCCTGCGATCGCTGGCGCAGCCTCTACCGTGCGGCGGTATACCAGCGGGAGCTGCATCATAAGATCATCCTCGACCACTCCCGACTGGAGGCCGAGCGCAATCACTCCCGGCGCTTGCGCGCCCAGGCGGAAAGCCAGATCCGCCTGCTCACCGAGGCCGAAGGCATCTACGAAGGAGATTTTTATTCCTATCGTTACTTTGCGGCAGAAGGGTTTCTTCCCGGCTACAACTTCCCGCGTTTGCCCCTTTCGGCCTATGTGCCAGGCCGCCGGCAGCGCAGAGGACAGGACGAATTCATTTCGCGCCCGCGCTTCCTGG
>Ga0187878_1004468_pt1 | contig 10877 bp, 8 predicted proteins | sample June2016WEW_17_1_FD_132979 | JGI IMG/M metagenome (GOLD analysis project Ga0187878, IMG submission 132979) | Peatland microbial communities from SPRUCE experiment site at the Marcell Experimental Forest, Minnesota, USA - June2016WEW_17_150 | ecosystem: Environmental > Terrestrial > Soil >...
GACGCTCGCTTCCAACGCAAGTGCCTCGGCAAGATGGAGAGCGTGGGTCGCGAGGGGCGGACCGTACTCTTCATCTCCCACAACATGCCCGCCGTGACCCGCCTCTGCTCGCGGAGCCTTCTGCTCGAGGAAGGCTCCATTGTGGCCGATGGCGAAACGCGTGAGGTCATCTCGAAATACCTGAACGCAGACCGAATCGAAAGCGGCGGGGTCGAATGGGCCTCGCCCGAAACCGCACCCGGAGACGACGTGGCTCGCCTGAGGCGCATGCGAGTGGTCGATGGTGAAGGCAACTCGAGGACCCTCTTCTCGATGCGAGAGCCGATCTACATCGAAGTGGAGTACTGGTTGCTCCGGGGCCAGGAGCGGGTCGTACCGATGATCCAGGTCGTGAACGAAAATGGGATCAGCATCTTGGTCTCGGCGGCCAATCACGACCCTGCCTATCGCGAGCCGGGACGCTTTCCGGGCCTGTATCGAAGTCGGTGCGAGATCCCTCCGGACCTCATGACCGAAGGGGCATTTTCCGTGGATGTCTGGATCCGGGTCCTCTTTCCCAGACGGATCTTTGTGCGCGAAACGAACTTGCTCACTTTTCGCATTCAAGACACGGGATTCGGAGACTCCACGAGGGGGGAATTCAGCGGGAATTGGGGAGGCGCAATCGCCCCACTTCTGAGATGGAGCACAGACATCTTCCCAGGGGAACCCGTCGTTGATGCAAATACTCCAAGTTCACCCGTTTCTTAGGGGAGAGGGCATCAACCCCGCCGCGGGTGGTAAATCGCGTGTTTCCAGGTCGCTGACGCAGTTTCTGGGGCAACAGGGAGTGAAGGTCGCCCTCTACCCGTTCGGGGAAGGAATCCTGGGGGAACAGATTCCGGCGCCCTGGGGGGATGATTTCGTCGCCCCGGTTTTTCCGACGCTGTCTTTTCCAGACCGGCGATCTTTCCTGCATCTCCTTCGGACGGCTTGGAGCCTGCGACGAAAGATGTGTCGCCACCCAGGGATGCAGGAAACCGTTTTCTCCCTGGCCTCGCTTCGCAATGTGCTGAATGAATTCCGACCTGATCTTGTTCACAACCATTTTGCCAGATCGGATTTCGTTCTCTTTCTGCGAGCGACGAGCCCCAGGCTCCCCGTGGTCTTAACCCACCATACCGGGGCCAAAGGATTCCACCTGGAACTCTACGACCACATCATTTTCCTTTCCCAATGGATGCAAGAGCAATTTGCGCCCGTGGGCAGCGCCCTCCGGAGCCAATCGAGCGTCGTCTACTACCCGGTCGAAGACATTTTCCGGGAGGGAGCGATTGTCCCGTCTCGAGATCGGCAGGCGGTTGTTTTTGTCGGAAGACCGACGCGGGCCAAGGGCTTGGACGTGCTGATCGAAGCCTGGAGGAATGAGCCCAAGTTGCAGCAACTTCCGATTCGCGTGTGCGGATCGAGTGAGGAAGAGGCAACCGACTCGAGATGGACGAGGGAGAAAGGAATTGACCTGCGATTCGAAGGGAGACTCTCGCCCCATCAGTTGATGGAGGTTCTCTCCCACTCGATTCTGATGGTGAATCCCAGCCGTCTGGAAGGGTTCAGCGTTGCGGTCCTGGAGGCGCTATGCTGCGGAACCCCCGTGATCGGATGGGCCCCCCAGATCGCTGAGATTCAAAGTCGCTGGGGGTTTGAGGTAGGGGTTCCCTTCGACGCGCGGGCGCAATCCTCTGGGGACTTGGCCAGGTCTGTTCTGGCGGTGCTCGAGGGCAACCTTCGGTCGACTGAAAGATCGGCGGCAATAGCGGAACACGCACGACAAGATTTTTCTGTCGAGCGGTACGGCCGGGAGAATCAGACCATCTACCAAAGCGTGCTTGGCCTTCACTCCTGAGGCCTCGACCGGTCTCGTCCCATTCCTGAGGGATCTCGGCACTCAAGGATCACGCTGGTCCGGTAGTTGTTTCAGGGAGAGGCTCGGGTTTAATGCAAGTGGAGGCCAATGGAGCGGGACCCTTGTCGCCTCGTAGGGACTCGGGGCTCCCGCTACTGTTATCTTCAGCCAGGCCGTCGTCCTGGGTGTCCTTCCCCTGGACTGTTTGAGGCGGGCCGCGGACATCCGGCCCTGGGCGATCGATGCGAATCTTGCGCGTTCATCCATTTCTGAAATCCGAAACCGTCCTGCCTGGGGCAGGGGGAATGGCGCGGGTTTCGCTTCAACTGACACTGGCCCTAGCTCGTGCGGGGCACGAGGTGCGGGTGCTGCCCGTTCCCGAGAGGCTGTTTCAATCGTATGCCTGGATGCTGGAGGTTGGGCAGTCGGTCCGGGTTGAGCCCACGCTGAATCTGCTGACGGCCAAAGGCTTCGCGAAGGTCGCGCTAAGAGCGATCCATTTGGAGCCGCGTTCCCGGAATCTAAGAGAGTATCTGCTCGATTCGATGTCGTTGGTCGCCCTGCAAGAGACAATGCGATCTTTCTCGCCGGACATCGTGCACAACCACTTGGCGCGACGCCCCTTCCCCAGGCTGGCTCGAGCGGCAGGGCTCCGCAGGCCGATGATCCTCACCCATCATCACGGCGAGGCTGGCGAGTGCCTGAAGGAATACTCTCGGGTCGTCTTTAATTCGAAAGCCACACAAGTCCGCATCGCCGAGGAGTCCGGGTTGCCACTGGAGAAAACGCGGGTCGTGTATCATCCTGTGGCCGAAAGCTTCCTGAGTGGCCCGGTCATGCCCAACCAGCTGCGGAGCGGAATAGCGTTCCTCGGAGCCGTGCGGGACCGCAAAGGCATTGATCTGCTCTTGCAGGCCTACGCTGCGCACTCGGGACTCAGGAGCCATACCCTGTACTGCATGGGAAGCGGTGAGGCACTTGACCGATACCGTTCGTTTGCCGAACAGCTCAACCTACCTGTGGTTTTCGAGGGGCAACAACCAGCGATGAGCGTACGCAACCGCCTGGGAAGCGTAATCGCCACCGTTATCCCAAGCAGGCTAGAATCCTTCAGCCGAGCGGTTAGCGAGTCCCTCTGTTGCGGAACCCCAGTCATCGGATGGGCCGATCAGGTGCACGAGACCGAGGAGTTGCTAGGCATTGCGCCCGGGCTGGCCTTCGATGCCAGGGTGGGATCCGCAGGGGACCTAGCGGAGGCCATCTCGGACCTTCTGGCGAGCGCGCTGACGTCCACAGATCATAGGGAAAGACTGGCGCGGTCCGCACGAAGGACTTTCACAGTTGCAAGATTGCTGCAGGGATATTTGTCCATTTACCAGGAGTTGCTCTAGGAGGGATCAGGGTCAATCGGAGGTTCGGGTGCCGCCGACGGGTTGTGTCGCCGGGGTTTTCGGGGGCGAGCGCTGGCGGCCTCGGACTGGAGCCGGGTGACTGGCGCGCGTCTCCAACAGAGCGGGTACTTCCGCCTTGCAGATCGCAGAATTTCGCCTTGCCCGAAGGGGACGAAGAAGGGCGGCAATCTCAAGGTCTTCATCCAAAGAGGATGGAGGTGTCCAACCTGAGTCCAGAATCTCCGCGCCGCCCGAACCAACAGGTACTCCAAGTCCGTGCGGTCTGGTTTGAGGGCGACAGCCGATTTGGGACACGGGCTTTGCGCTGCTGGATGAGTCGAGCGCGCTGGCCAGGACTTGGGGGCCTTATCTGTACTCAAGCGGTCTGAATTATCTTTAGCGCTCTTCGTCCTTGCGAAGGGCAAACCCGCTGGTCGGGGGAAGCGACGGGAGAAGGTTGCCAGACGGAACCGTCTGGGCCGCGATGGCCGGAAAAGAAAGCCGGCGGCGCGGAGGGCGCGAGGAATGATACGATTTGAGATTGCGGCAGTGCTCGCCAATTCTGACCGCGTCGAACGTTGGAGGGTTGCGGACAAGTTCCTCCCAAGGAAGAGCGAATGCTCCCGGATCCAGGGAGGCCCTCGAACTGTAATCAGGCTCCCCGAGGCGAGGCCGGAAGGCCTGCGGGCTGGATTCGCTTCAGACAGGATAGGCTTCGCAGGAGCACACCCTTGGTGAACGCTAAGGTCCTTATTGTGGGGGCCGGTCAGGCTGGGTCCCAAAAACATGTCCCCGCCTTTCAGGCCTGTGCGGAGGTGGAGGTCGCAGGCATCTGCGATCCCGATCTCGATCGGGCACGCCGGGTTGCCCGCGAACGCCGCATCGCTGCAGCCTACTCTTCTCTGGAAGAGGGGTTGCGGAACACGCAAGCCAGCATTGTTTCAATCTGCACCCCCCCTCAAACTCATCGGGACCTGGCGATTTACGCCATGACGCACGGAGCCGATGTGTTGCTTGAAAAGCCGTTCACCGTGACCTTGGCCGAAGCGCAAGAGGTCATGCAAGTCCAAAAACAGACGGGGCGAAAACTCTCGGTTGTCCATCAGAACAAGTTCAACTGGGGTGTCATGGAAATGCAAAAGATCGTCGAGCGCGGCGAGGCCGGACGAATCCTGCATTTGGGGCTCACCTGGCTCACCAATGGAGATCAGGATCGGATGGTGACGGACCCCAACTTCTGGTGCCACGCAATTCCAGGAGGTCGCTGGGCTGAGTCCCTCCCTCACCAGCTGTACATTGCCTATGCTCTGGTGGGACCGATGAAGCTACAACATGTCTCGGCGCGGAAAACAACCGCCAAGTGGCCCTGGATGAAGGCGGATGAGGTCGATGTGGTCTTGGAAAGCGCGGACGGTTATGTCAACATTCGCATGTCCGCGAATCCGTTGGAATCCAAGCGGCGGATCAACGTTCTCCATGGTACCAAGGCCTCCTTCATGTTCAGCTACAAGATCGCCATGCCCTTGAGCGAGCGGCCCCGTGCCAAGAGACTTCGCGAGTATGCCATGCGTTACCTGTCTCAATCCTTCAGCCGAAAGAGCAAGTCCGAAACGGTTCTCTCACCGCACGATCGGCTGATCCACCAGTTTGTGGCACATGTTCTTCACAACGCTCCCTCGCCCACCCCCCCCGAGGAGGCCTACCATGTCGAGGAACTTACCGAGGCCTTCGGCGTGGAATTCGAGCAGCTCTTCCGTGAGCCAGGCCACGCGCTGATCTCATGAGCGCGGCAGTCCGCACGGTCGAACGCTACACCTATCAGCCGGAGCCCCCGCCCGATGGAGCCCTCCTTCCGGCCGCCGGACAGGGAAAGATCCCGGTGAGCCCTCCGGATTGGGAACACGCTCTTCGGATTCTCAGGCAAATGAACAGCCTGCATGAACTTGGGGGGCGGAGAGTCTCCTCCCTGATCCGAGTCGATGGTTTTGAACCGTGGTGGTTCGTACAGGACCGCCTATACCGCTTCTATCTCCTGCCCTTCACCCGATTCCGGGAATTCCTGAGGGCGAGCTATGGGTGCCAAGAGGTGAGAGTCGAGCAAGCACCGCGCGATCTCGCTAGGCTTACCGGGATCCTCTCGGGGCGGGAAGGGTTTCCGCGCTTCTTGCGCCTCGACCAGGAAGAGGCTCGGCGATCGGTCTTGGGCGGAGCACGCTACCCGACCTGGGCGGCGAGAGCAGCCCCGTCCGCAATCACCTGGGCCAGCCTCATTCTTTTCCGCTTGTTACGACGGGATACCGTACTTTACATCATCGATCAGTTGAGCCCCGGGCTGGATCATGACTTCCGGCTGTCCCCTCTTTACCGCGAGCTGCACGCCCGAGGTTATCGGGTGGCCGAATACGCTCATACTCTGTCTGCCCGCACGGCTGTGGCAAACAGTCTGAGGCGCCGCCGCCCGGTGGCGTTTGTCGAAGCCTTCGGGGAGTTGTCTGATCCCGAAGGACCGCTGGAGCCGATCCCCATGTCGCCTCCTTCTCCAGGGGAGGCCTGGGATTTCGAAATGGTGTTTGAGCACGCCCTGGTTCCTGTGGTCATGAGTTGGTGTCGGCAATCGGCAGCCCGCTATCGACGAATATGTCGGGCGATCAAGTTTCAGGGTGCCAAGCGAGCGATCATTTTGGACGACAATCGACATAATCATGAGTTGGTCGCCGCCTGCAAGAGGATGGGGATCAAGGTACTGGGCTTCCAACATGGGGTGTTGAACCGCTTTCATACGGGCCTGATGGCGTATGGTTTTGGAGATGGCCGGCGGCATGACTTTGATCGCTACGGGCTCTGGGGCCCGGTTTTCGTGGAAAGGCTGAGTCGGGACAGCAACCTGTTTGAACCCGGACGGCTGTTTGTCGCTGGCCCCCTTCGCCCTCCACCTGCAGGCGGGGAGCGGCACCCGGTTGCCCGTCCCCAAGCCGGCGGGATTCGGCATGTGCTGCTTGTATCCGAACCACTGGCGCGCAGGCAGGAGGTGCTCGCCTACCTGCGCCCCCTCCGAGGGGATCCGCACTACCAGCTTCACGTCAAACTACGGCCCGGCGAACTGGACCAGGAGCTGAAAGCATATGGGCTTGACCCGCGGGAGGTGGACATCGTTCAGACCGCATCGGTATATGACGCCTTTGACAAAGCAGACGTCGTGATCGGAACCTACAGCTCAGTTCTCTATGAAGCCGCCCTTGCGCTTCGTCCGATCGTCTGGTTGAAGACCTCCATGGCTTATGGAGCGGAACTCGTCCAAGAGGGTCTGGCCGAGGTAGCCCCCGAACCCGAGGGAGTAAAGCAGGCGATCGAGCGGGCCGTGCGTCTCCCCGTGGATGAACTCAAACGTCGGCGCCAACTGATTTGGAATGATGCCCGGCGCTCCGGTGTGGAGACTCTGCTCAATCGGGCCGAAGAAGACCTTTGGGATCCTCCACGGGGCAAAAGGAGGGCCTGACCGGATGCGGGTGGCCTTCGTCGCTCCTTACCTTCGTGGTCGCGGCGGATGGGCAACCGCCGCGAAGGGTGCAATTTGGGCGCTTTCCGCGCGGGTCGATCCGGTGCTAGTTGTGGCACGGGCCGACGGCGGCGAGGCGAAGCGTCTTTTCCCGGAATGGCCTCTGGTCCTGGTTCCCGAGATCCAACCCCTGGATCGTGAGGCCATCCTCCTCCTCCCGAAGCTCTTTCCTACCCGGATCCGGATCGCGTCTTTGGCCCCTCTTGGGGTTGATCTGGTTCACGCGCTGGAGGCCTTTCCCGCCGGGTGGGTCGGCCGCTGGTTGGCCCAGCGGGAAAAGGTGCCTCTTGTCCTGACGGCACACGGGACCTACGCGGTGGTCTGGAAGAAATCTCTCTGCCTGTCCCAGGCCTATGGGAGCGTTCTCCAGAGCGCTGCGGCGATTTGCCCGGTATCGAATGGGACGGCGGCGCGGATGAAGACAAACTTCGCGGAGGCGGTCGAGGGGAAACTCTTGGAGGTGATCCTTCAGGGGACCGACGCAACCGATCGGGTCCCGGCGAATGAAGCGAACACCCATCGATTTCCCGAGCCGCCGGTGGTGCTCTCCGTAGGCAACCTCAAAGAGAGGAAGGGCTATCACATAAGCCTGCGGGCCTTTGCGCAGTTGCAAAAGGAGTATCCCGCAGCCAAGTATTGGATCGTCGGGTCCGGTCTCGGCGGCAATTACCATAAAATGCTTGAGAATCTGGTGGGGGGCCTGGGCATCCGGAATGTCGAATTCCTGGGTGCGGTCGAGAGGGACCTCCTGGATCAACTGTATCGGGAAAGCTCTGTGTTTGTCCTGACCTCCCAGGAAAAGCAGGATCACTTTGAAGGGTTTGGGCTAGTCTTCCTGGAGGCCGGAGCGCACGGGCTTCCGGTGATCGGCTCCCGGACAGGAGGAATCTCGGATGCGGTGAAGGACGGCGAGACGGGCTTCTTGTTCGATCCGCTGGATGTATCCGCCATAGCCGAGGGCATGGTTCGGCTGATCCGCGACCCGGGCTTGGCCCGTCAGCTTGGACAGAATGGACGCAAAGTCGCCGAATCCCTCACCTGGGACCGGTACGCGGACCAGCAACTCCAGGTATACGGACGGGTCCTGGCAAGGTCGAGGGGTTCGTGATCTGATGCGCATTGCTTATCTCTCCTCTGCAGAGATTCCATCTCCGACCGCTCATAGCCTTCAGGTCATGAAGATGTGCGAGGCGATGATTGAGGAGGGTCATTCGGTCCGGTTGTTCGCGCCTTGCCCTCGCAGGGATCCGGTGCCGGACGATTCGGAGTTGCTGTCCTTCTACGGGCTGGAAGCGGTCCCTCCGTCCGTGTTCGTGCAGACACCCAGGCTCCTGGGGCGGAGGGGGCTGGCGGTCAGGCTGGTCCGGAAAGCCCTGCGAGAGAAGATCGATCTGGTCTACACCCGAGGAGTCGACATTGCATTTTTTGCCTCGCGCGGAGGATGCCCCTCGGTGCTGGAATTGCATCAAATGCCCACTGGGCGGATAGGTCCTTGGTACTTTCGGGGATACCTTCGCCAGGGCTCGCCCAGGCGGCTGGTGGTCATCAGTCCCCGGCTCCGGCAGCTGCTGCTGGAGCGATATTCCCCCCGAGCGGATCGGGCAGTCCTGGTGGCACCCGATGCGGTTGACTTGCGAAGATACGACAGACTCCCGAGCCCGGCGGAGGCCCGCCGGCGTCTCGGGCGCGCGCCCGCGCAGTTCACCGTCGGATACCTGGGAAGCCTCTACGAAGGTCGAGGGATCGAACTCGTCCTCGCGCTTGCTGGCCGGATGCCGGAGCTGAGATTCCAAATTAGAGGGGGAGACGAGGGACAGCTTGAGAATTATCTGCGCCGCGAGGTCCCGCCCAATGTCGAATGGCTCCGACATGTTCCGCATGCGGATATTCCCCTCCAGGAGGCCGCCTGTGAGGTGCTGCTGATGCCCTACCAAAGAAAGGTAACCGTTCAGGGAAAAGGGGACACGGCGGAGATCATGAGCCCCCTCAAGCTTTTCGAATACATGGCCGCAGGGCGTCTCATTGTGGCGAGCGACCTGCCTGCGTTACGTGAGGTTCTCAACGAAAGCAACAGCGTGCTGCTCCCTCCGGATTCACCGCTGGACTGGCAGCGAGCAATTCGGCGAGCTCAGCAGGACGTCCCCTGGCGAGAAACACTGGGGCGCAAAGCCCGTGAGGACGTAACCCCGTACACCTGGCGCAATCGCGTTCGCACGATTCTTGAGTCCGATCGGACGTTGGACCATGGATAGGGGCGAGGCTCTCGTCCCTCCTGAGTGGCGCAACATTTGCCTGGGCTTCATTGCGCGGGCTCGAATTCCCTCAGACAAAGCGAACAGCCTCCAGGTCGTGAAGATGGCGTCAGCCTTTGCCTCGGTCGTGGGGAGTGTGGAACTCGTGGTGCCCTGCACGTCCATGGAGAGACGAAACCCCTCTGAAATTTGGAGCCGCTATGGCGTGACGCCCTCCTTTCGGGTGACTTGGTTGCCTTACCCTCACTGGGGCCAGCGCTTTGACATACGCGGATACGCTCTCGCATGCTGGCTATATGCGCAAGTCAGAGGGTTTGACATCGTCTACACGAGGGATCCCTGGGTGGCCTATCTCCTGGCCGGCTGGGGCCGCCACCTGAAGATCGGCTTCGAGGCCCATGACTTGTCCGAGGAACGCCGCTACCCGGTTTGGGATCCTCTGGTTGGAAGTTGGAAGCCCTCGTCGAGGCTGCGTGGGGTGTTTTGTATTTCGAGAAGCCTGGCTGAGGCGTACCGGAGGGCCGGTGCACGACAGGAGCTGCTTCACGTCGCACCGGACGGGGTGGACCTCGCTCTTTTTTCTCCGGAACTATCCCAGGGGGAAGCGCGAAGGGCTCTCCGCCTGCCCGTGGAGACTAGGATCATATGTCATGCGGGGCAGTTGTATCCGGGGCGCGGGATTGAGGAGACCATTGAAGCCGTATCCGGGATTCGAGGCGCCCTGCTGCTTTTGGTCGGCGGTCAGGCCGAGGACATTGCACGGTTGAGGCAATGGGCTCAATCGCGTGGCTTCGATAACTGCGTCCGGTTTATCGGGCAGGTTCCCAATGACCAAGTCCCGACCTATCTGTGGGCGGCCGACGTTCTCGTAATGCCCTACACTTCCCGTACCGGGACCGTTCCCTTCATGTCTCCTCTAAAGATGTTTGAGTACATGGCGGCGGGTCGCCCTATTGTGGCGACGGATTTCCCTTCGGTGCGCGAAGTGCTTCAGGACCAACATTCGGCGATCCTGGTTCCTCCGGATGAGATCGGGCCACTTCGAGAGGGGATCCAGCTTGCCCTTAGTCAGAAAGACCAGGCCGCCAAGATCGCAGAGAATGCCCGGAAGGAAGTTCGCAAGTACGAATGGGGGCAGCGAGCGCGTCGAATCCTTGACCAGTTGGCATGAGCCTGGAGGAAGGGGGTCGCCGCCGACCGTTGCTCCAGTCCCAAACCTGGCCTGCCGCTTGTTGGCTGAAGGAGATCGGATGGCACTAATCGTCGGAGTCTGGGTCATTGCGTTCTTGTGTTGGTCGGGTGTAGGTGCACTGGTCGGGCGCCTTCTCGGAGCCCGAACCTGGAAGTCGGCCGGTCTGTTCACCAACTTCTGGGTGGGCTGGGCGGCAACCATTGGCCTTCTTCAACTCTGGAATCTTTGGCTTCCAATCACCGCATGGGCGCTGGCGGTCGTGCTTGCGTTCGGCCTGGCTGGGATCGCCCTGATGGTCCGAGAGCGAATCCCTTCCCTCCGCCAGCGGGTCTCCGCACATCTCGGGCTGGCGCTCGTCTGGCTGCTCCTAGCTGGGATTTCCGCCCTCCAGGCCTCTGGACCGCTAACCGAGGGAGATAGCGGCGACTACCACCTGGGTTCTGTGGCCTGGGCGAAAGCGTATCCCCTGGTGAAGGGGCTTGGAAATCTGTTTCCGCGCCTGGCCTTCAATCAGTCAATCTTTCTGTATGCCGCCTTGCTCGACGTCGGCCCCTTTGTTCAGAATTCATACCAGCTGACCAATGGGCTCCTTGAGTTTGTGCTC
>Ga0187878_1004471_pt1 | contig 10873 bp, 9 predicted proteins | sample June2016WEW_17_1_FD_132979 | JGI IMG/M metagenome (GOLD analysis project Ga0187878, IMG submission 132979) | Peatland microbial communities from SPRUCE experiment site at the Marcell Experimental Forest, Minnesota, USA - June2016WEW_17_150 | ecosystem: Environmental > Terrestrial > Soil >...
CAGCGCACGAGGTATGGGCTTCATACTTTATTTATAACAGTTTTGTAGCCATTCAGGGAGAGTCAGTTGTTGCAGATTAGATAATAACAGGCTATGCGGTAGCCAGATTAAATGAGCCGGGCAACCGCGGCGGCAGTCTGCCGAGCCAAAGCCGGGAACAGCCGGGAGCGCACCGGGCAGGCGCAGGAACTGCTGGCTCCAGGCGCATTCCAGCGGGAGCGCTCCAGCCTGGATTTCTTCAGATATAAATCCGCCGGTTATCTGAGCAAAGGGGCGAAAATAGTCCAGATGCCACTGCAGGTGGTCTTCGATGCGGGCATGGTGAGCCAGCCGGGCGCGCAAGCCACCCGGCCCGTGCGCGCTGCCCAGGTAAACGTAACCGCCAGCCAGGAAGTCAAAGGCGCCCAGCCGGCCAATCGTCAGGTGGACTGCCTCCGTCAGACTCAGGAACAGGGCATAGCTCCCCCGCCCAGCCGGAAGGTGGCTGATGATGTCAGGATCAAGCGATCCATTCCAGCGCAACTGTTGCCCCTTCACCGTCAAAAATAAAGGAACATTTTCCTCTCATTAAAAACCAGCTCTTCCTGCTTGATTAAACAGTAATGAATCTGAAATGATGGTAGCATGAACCTGAAAAAAGAACGCCCGAATCTGCCAGAAATCGCCGGCAAACAGGCCCTTTTCGTTGTAAACTTAGCCCATGAAAAAATTCGATTTCCACCTGCATTTCAACCAAGACAGTGGCCCGGACATGGACGACTACGTCAGCACCATGGACGCCCACGGCGTGTCGGGCGGGCTGGTGCATGCCTACCCGGGAGATCTGTGGTCCGAACGCCCCTCTTCAGGGCAGACCGACGAGGCCGTCCTGGCCGCCTGCTGCAAGCACCCCGGTCGGTTATACGGCTCTGTGTACCTGGACCTGCGCGAGTCGCGTGAGCGCAACATCCAGAAAATCGAACACTATGCCGCGGCCGGCTTCAAGTGCGTCAAGATGTTCCCCAACCTGGGCTTCGATCCTAACGACGAGATTTACGAGCCGGTGTGGGATACGGTGGAAAAGCTCGGGCTGGCCTGCCTGTCGCACTGCGGCTGGCTGGCTCCCAGCGAGACCAACCCGAAGATGCGCATCAGCACCCTGACCGCCAGCCCCTTCCACTTCGAAGTCCCGGCGCGGCGGCACCCGGGCATCAACTTCATCTTCGCTCACTTCGGCGGCGGGGCTACCTACCTAGAGACGATCACCCTGTGCGAGCGCCTGCCCAACTGCTTCGCCGACTGCACCCCCGGCTGGGGTCGCTGGGTCTGGGCGCACCATATGCCGGGCGTGGAAGATTTCCCCATGGCGCAGTTCCTGTACGGCACCGATAACTGTCCCGAGGGCGATTACACCCAAGACGAGCGCTGGTGGACCGAGCTGCTCACCGGCCTGGGGCGCACCCCCGAGGAGATCGGCCTGTTTTTCTACGGCAACGCCGCAAAGATCCTGGGCCTCGCCCCAGCAGAATAGGCAAAGAAATGTTTACAAAACAATTTTCGCTACGATCGTTATCCATCTTATTTATGGTAGGCATATTGAGCATGGCCTGCGCTTTGTCTACGCCAACCCAGGCCCCTGCCACCGCCATCCCTTCTGCCTCGCCGGCTGCCAGCCAGACCTCCTTGCCGCCCACCACACTCCCCCCAGCCACCGCCACCGCCGCCCCCTCCCAGACCAGCCCGGCTCCCACGCAGACCAGTCCAGCCCCTACACAGCCAGCGGCTAACACCAACACACCCATTGTCCCGACCGCCACTACGGGGCCGGGCGTCCCACCCAATTACCTGGACGACCGCAGCACCGCTACCGGCCTGATCCAATCCTATTTCAACGCGATTAACTTGAAACAATATCTGCGCGCCTATTCCTACTGGGAGAGCAACAGTCAGGTGGGGCCGTTCGATAAATTCCAACAGGGCTACCAGGATACGGCCTCGGTCCAGATCACTCTGGGGGCCATCAGTGGGGATCGAGGAGCCGGGCAGTACTATTATACGGTGCCGGTAGCGCTGGTTGCGCAAACCACGGGCGGAAAGACGCAAACTTTTGCTGCCTGTTACACCCTGCACCTGGGCAGCCCCGAGATACAGGCTGCACCGCCTTTTCACCCCCTGGCGATCGCCACGGGCGTTGCCAAAGCAGCCACAAATGGGACCAAACCAAAGGATTTGCTGGCCCATGCCTGCGATGGAGTCCCGCAGGGCGCGCCGATTGTACCCGCGCCAAAAACTAACACCCAGGATATTACATCTGCCAATTACCTGGACGACCGCAGCGGCCCGGTGGAAGTCCTGTCTTCTTTATTCAACGCCATCAACCGCAAAGAGTACGTGCGGGCCTATTCCTACTGGGAAAACGCTGGCACGTCCAAGAATGTCCCGCCGTTCGTTCAATTCCAGCAGGGTTACGCCGCTACAGCCTCGGTGCAACTTACTACCGGGCCGGTGAGCAGCAACGCCGGCGCAGGGCAAATCTACTATACCATCCCGGCCGTGTTAATCGCCCAAACCACCGGCGGCGCCACGCAGATTTTCTCGGCCTGCTATATCTTGCACCTGTCGCGGCCCGAAATTCAGGGGGTTCCGCCGTTCCAGCCGCTGGCGATCCAATCCGCAACTGCCAGGCTGGTGAGCAACAGCTCGGATCCCAACAAGTTACTCGCCCAGGCCTGCGCCAACCAACCGTAATTGAACGGGTCCATCGTGCCCCTACGTCACCCTACGGTCGTAGGGGCAGGCCGGACCCTTACAATAAATTCAACCTGCAACCTATCAGTCGTGCCAGGTCCCAGGTATCGCCCCGTTACGGCCAGGGTATTGTTTGATTATTTCCATTCCACCATGAAAAATCTTCCCATTGGGTGATAAAATCCTAATGCAGCATAAAAAACCATTGCCAACGGAGGTTGGAAAACATGACTGATTTCAAAATTGGCGTAATGATCGATTCCTTCAAACTGGGCCTCAGAGAAGGCATCAAAAAAGCCAGGGAAATAGGCGCATCCGGAATACAGATATCGGCTGTCCAGGGCGAAACGGACCCGAAAAACCTGAACCCCGCCCAAAGAAAGGCCATCCTCGACGAAATCCGCTCCAATGGATTGGTCGTTTCGGCCGTCATGGGAGACCTTGGCGGACATGGGTTCGCCAGGCCGGCCGACAATGCCTGGAAAATCGAAAAATCCAAACGCATCATGGACCTGGCCCTGGATCTGGACACGCATGTCATTACCACCCATATTGGCGTGGTCCCCGATCAAGACAGCCACCCGCGCTGGAAAATATTACAGGAAGCCTGCGAAAACCTGGGAGCGTACGGCGACCAGGTTGGCGCATACTTTGCCATTGAAACCGGCCCCGAGAAAGCCAGCACTTTAAAACGCTTCTTAGACTCTCTCTCCTCGCGGGGGGTAAGGGTCAATTATGACCCGGCCAACCTGGTGATGGTCACCGGAGATGATCCGGTACAGGGAGTGCACACCCTCAAGGATTACATCGTTCACACGCACGCCAAGGATGGGGTCATGAAGAAAAAAGACGACCCCGAACGCATTTACAATTTCTTTGCCGAGGGAGGCATCGAAGACCTGAATCTTCAGGATTATTTCCTTGAAACACCCCTGGGCATGGGGCAGGTTAACTTCGACGAATATCTCAAGGCCCTGGCGGCCGTGGGATATAAGGGCTTTTTAGCCATCGAACGTGAAGTTGGCGACCATCCCGAAAAAGACGTTCGCCTGGCCGTTGAATTCCTGAACCAAAGACTGGCTCTATTAAAACTGTAACGAACCTATAAAAGGAGATCACCCATGAATAAAACGAAAGTAGCCGTAATCGGCTGTGGGACGATTGGGCGCAGCCAGCATGTACCTTGCTATGCTAAAAACCCGGCGGTAGAGATCAAGTATCTGTGCGATATCATCCCAGAACGCGCCGATGCGCTGGCCGAACAGTACCATGTGCCCCATACCGTGGTAGATTTCAGGGAAATCCTGAAAGACCCGGAGGTAGAGGCCATTTCCGTCTGCACTCCTAATGATACCCATGCCCCCATCGCCATCGCCTGCCTGGATGCCGGCAAAAACGTGCTGTGTGAGAAGCCAGCCTCGGTCAATCTGAAATTGGTCAAAGCCATGAAGGCCGCCGCCGACCGGAACGGCAAAATCCTCAACATCGGAGTGTGCAACCGCTTTAACACCTCGGTCAACAAAATTAAAGAGATGATCGAGGCGGGTGAGCTGGGTGACGTGTACCAAATTTACTGCTCTTTCAGGGCGCACCGATCCATCCCCGGCCTCGGCGGGCCCTTTACCACTAAAGCCCACGCCGGCGGCGGAGTGCTGATCGACTGGGGCGTGCATTTCCTCGACCTGATCTTTTACAGCATCGGTCTGCCGAAAGTCTTGACCGTCTCAGGCGAAATCCACAGCCAGTTGGGCAAAGACATGCCCAACTATGCCTACATCGACATGTGGGCCGGCCCGCCCGATTACAGCGGCACCTATGATGTAGAAGACTTCGTCACCGGGCTGATCCGCACTGCCGGCCCGACCATCACCCTGAACGGCGCCTGGGCCCAGAATATCGGCGAATCGGCCATGTTTGTCGAGTTCCTGGGCAACAAAGCCGGGGTAAAGCTCGATTACTTCGGCAGTTTCAAAGTGTATGGCACCAATAAGGGCGCCCTGACCGAGATCATCCCCTCCTATCACAAAGCCGACATGTTCTACGATGAGCTGGACAGCTTTGTCAAGTCCTCCAATGAAAACGTCAAGAACCGGGGCAATATCGACCAGGTTATCATCACCTCCGAGGTGATGGAGGCCCTGTATAAGTCGGCCGAGCTGGGCAAAGAGGTCAGTTTGTAACCGAATTTTGGGATAGGAGCGTGCTTCGCACGCTCCTATCCCAAAATTCGAATTCTTCTGAGGTGATAAAATGAAAAAAATTGGGTTTATCGATTTTTTCCTGGACGAGTGGCACGCCAATAACTATCCCCAGTGGATCAGGCAAGATTGCGCTGCCTCCGGCCGGGATTTAGACGTGGCTTATGCCTGGGCAGACACAAGCCGGCCGGGCGAGCTGGACACGGCCAGTTGGTGTAAAAAGTTTCAGGTTGAGCCGCTGACTTCCATGGAGGAGCTGGTAAGGAAATCCGATTATATTATCGTGCTTTCACCCGACCACCCGGAGCATCACGAAAAACTTGCCCGCATCCCCTTGATGTCGGGCAAACCGGTCTTCGTCGACAAAACCTTTTCGCCGGACCTCAAATCGGGCGTGCGCATGTTTGAACTGGCCGCCCAGTTTCGTACCCCCATGTTTTCAAGCTCCGCCCTGCGCTTTACCAAAGAGCTGGCCGGCTATCCGGATGCCAAGGTCAACGGGGAAACGCTGGAATTTGTGGCGACGTTGGGACCCGGGCAGTATACGTATGAAAACTATGCAGTGCACCAGTTGGAAATGATCGTTGTCTTGCTCGGCCTTGGGGCAACCAGGATCAAAAGCCTGTCGTCCGAGCACGGCCAACTGCTGGTCGCCGAATATCCGGGCGGGCGAAGAGCTTCGATGATCCAGATACCGGCCGCCCCGTTCCAGTTATCCCTGCGATTGAAGAGCGGGGAAGGTGTATTCATCCCTGAGTGTTCGGATATCTTTACCCGCATGATCCACGCCATGCTGGACTTTTTTGAAACCGGCCAACCGCCGGTGCCCAAAGAGGAGACCCTGGCAATCATGGCCCTCATCGAAGCCGGGCGCAAAGCTCTGGCCAGTTACGATACCTGGGTCAAGGTCGAGCAGGCGTAACGGAGATTTGTAGGGTGGGTTTCCGAACCCACAGCCTGATGGGATGATTTTATCCCTTCCCCCGATAGGGAAGGCCGGGTTGGATTTCTATCCTACAGATATCCGAAATGATTCGCAGGTGTGGGTTCGGAAACCCACCCTACCTCCAACCGAGCGACATGGCAATCTCACTGTGTAATTCAATCATGCAAAGGTTTCTCTTTGAACCTTCGCATGATTTCTAAATAAATCCAACTACACAAGTTGTTCGGAGCATCCAACCGATGAATGTACAAATCCGCTCCTACGATACCAACGATATCGACGAGGTGGTGCAACTGTCCTTACTGGCCTGGGAGCCGGTGTTTGCCGCGTGGGAACGCATCCTGGGCGCTGAACTGTATCCTATTGCGATTTACCCGGATTGGCGGATAGGTCAAAAAGAGGTCGTGGTAAAGATCTGTACCGATGAAAAAATTGCCACCTGGGTTGCCGAGGTGGACGGGAGAGTGGTTGGCTTTGTGGCCTATGAATTCAACCAACAGAGCAAAATTGGGGAGGTTCAACTGCTGGCAGTCCATCCTGACTATCAAAACCAAGGCATCGGCACACAATTGAACCTGTTTGCGCTGCAAATGCTGAAAGATGGTGGCATGAAGCTGGCCGTGGTAGGCACGGGGGGAGATGAGGGCCACGCTCCCGCCAGAAGATCGTATGAGAAGGCCGGATACACAGGGCTGCCTTTAGTCCGCTATTACAAAGCTTTGTAAAAGTGGTTTCCTAAGGTTATTCGTCCGCTTGCGGAAAAACCGTCAGCCGCAGCAGGGTGGACCCATAGGGGACCAGCTCGATCCACTCGATCTCCTGGCCGAGACGGGCTTCGAGGGTTTTGACGTCTGGCAGCGGCGGGGTGAAGGTAAACGTGCCTTTGACCCGGCGCATGCCGTGCCGCCATTTGCCGCCAACCACCCAATTGTTTTCCTGGCGGAGGTCCTGGCGCTTCTGCAGGTCCCAACCCTCCACCGTCCGGGCTGGCACGCGCAGCGTGACGAAGGGCTGAGCGGGATCAAAGGGTGTGGCAGAGGGGCCGTTCCACTGAATCTTCACCAGTCGGGTCAGGGACTGCTCATCCACACACAGGGCATAGTTCCAGCGGCTGGCGGGGGTCAGTTCCCAGGCCGGGAAGGCCTCGGTGGCGCCTTTGGGGCGGGGTGAGTATAATTTTTCATGGATAACCCGGCGCTGGTCGTTGGTCGAGTCCCCCGTTTCAATTTCCGCCTGGGCCGCGATGGGCAGGCTGAAGGTCAGCGGGCCGTAATCAATGCTGACCCCGCCTTTAGGGAAGCGCTGCATGGCTAACTCAAAAGGCAGCTCCAGCCGCAGGCAATCGCCCGGCTGCCATTGGCGTTCCACCGGCGCGAAGCTCCCGGCTGTGAGCAGCAGGTCAAGGGGCTGCGCGTTGAGGGTAAGACGGGCGCCGTGGCACCAGCCGGGAATCCGTATTGTAAAAGTGAATTGCGCCGGTCTGGCAGGCTGGATATCAAATTCTATGGCCTGTTCGCTGGGGTAGGCCGTGCGGGCCGTAACGCTGACAGGAACGCCGGCCAGGTGGGTCTGGATGCGACCGGGTCCATACAGGGCAGCGATGAGCTCTGTTTCGCTGCCTTTCATCCATTGTCGGGCCACATAATTCGGCATGGCGCGATGGACGTTGCCGGGGCAGCACTGCACTTCGTGGTCAGGTCGGTAAGTCATCCAGTTAAACCCGCGCATTAAACGGTTGTGGTTGCTGGTGTGGGTGGCAATCACCTGGTTGGGGCAGGAGAAGTACTGGAGAGCTTTGAAATCCTTGGTGATAGCCCCGGGCAGGGCGTTGAAGATGATCTTTTCAATGCGGTCGGCGTATTTGACGTCCCCGGTAATCTGCAGCAGGTATCCCAGGGCCCAGGTGTGATCGGTGATATCGCAGGTCTCATGACTGTCGAGCGGGTCGCGCCCGCGCAGGTCCTCCGAGCAGGAATGCAACCCATCCGCCAGCAGTTGATCCCGGTCAACCTTGGCGTAGCCATGCAGCGCCGCCTGGCGGTATTCCGCTTTACCGGTAACTGAATAAAGAATTGCCGCTAGTTTGGCGATCTCATTGAAGGTGACGCCGTGTTCCGAGATTTTTTTATCTGACTTCAGGGTTTGGAGTGAGCAGTCGTGCCCCGGGAATTTGGCATTGAAGCGGCGGTAAAGGTCTTCGGCCTGCTCAAGGAAGGCCGCGTCGCCGGTCTGCCGGTACAGGTATACCAGGCTTTCGACCCCGGTCACATCCCGGTCCCAGTCCATCGGATGCGGGGTGGATTGGTAATGCCGGACCAGGGCGTTCAGGTAGCGCGGGTCGCCGGTGATTTCGTATTGAGCCAGCACCGCCCGGAAGAAAACCGCGTAGGGCCAGCGATCCTTCTTCCGCATACTTTCCGGGCCGATAAAGCCATCCGGCGCGGCGTGGTCGATGGCGCTATCAATCTCTCCCAGCGCCATCTGGTAAAGCGCTTCATCACCACACAAATAGCCGCACTTAAGCGCCCCATCCAGCCAGTAAGCCGTCTGCTCATAAGGCCACCAGGCCGCATAAGGACCAGTATCCTCATTGGGGCTACCCCAGAATTTTTGTCCGAACGGGTAACCGTGGACGGAAGGGTGGCCGGTCAGGCCGGCTGCCTGGGTCTTGAGGAAGGCATCTATCCAACCGGAAGGGCGAACTTCACGAAGGGGGAGTAATTGGGGGTTGGGCATGGATTTATCCTGAATTTGGAGTTTAGAATGATTATATCTCTAGGTTGTACTCGACATACTTCCGGCTCTCTCAATATACTCGATCGACTGGTGCCGGAAATACGTATTATATAGCTCGGCGTAATGGCCGCCTTGAGCCAGCAGAGACTCGTGATTGCCTTCTTCGATGATCTTCCCCTGGCGTAGGACAATGATCCGGTCGGCATGACGGATGGTCGATAACCGGTGGGCGATAACAATCGAAGTACGGTGTTCCAGTACGGTATCCAGTCCTTCCTGGATCAAGGTCTCGGTCAGCGGATCAATGCTGGCGGTTGCTTCGTCCAGGATGAAAATCGAGGGATTTTGCAAGACTACCCGCGCCAGGGCGACTAACTGGCGCTGCCCCATCGACAGATTGGCCCCGCGTTCCCCGACTGGCGTTTCCAGGCCATTGGAGAGGCCGTCGATCCAATCGCCGCCGCCGATTTTCTGCGCCGCCTGGCATACTTCTTCGTCGCTGGCGTCTCTCTTCCCGTACCGAATGTTATCTATCACCGTGCCATCAAACAGGAATGGGGTTTGAGTCACAATGCCCAGGTGCGCATGGTAGTCGTCCAGGTCCAGGGCGCGGATGTCACAGTCATCGATGGACAATCGTCCCCCTTGAAATTCGTAAAAGCGTGCGATCAATTTGCCGATACTTGATTTGCCAGAACCGGTATGCCCAACCAGCGCCAAGGTCTCTCCGGCATTAATCGTTAGCGAGAAGTCCTTTAAAACCAGCTCGGAGGTGTTATAGCTGAATTCGACGTGATCGAAGCAAATCTCGCCGCTCACCTCTGGCAATTTTACGTCATCGACTTGCACGACTTTCGGTTCGGCGTCGATCAAGGCAAAGACGCGTTCGCCCGCCGCCAGCCCAATCTGAAATTGACTCCAGAATGAGGCAATGCTGGTGAGCGGGATCATGAACAAGCCCATCCCCTGGATGAATAAATACCAATCCCCCGCACTGAGGATACCTTGCCTGGCGCTTTGTCCGCCGAAATACACCAAGGCCGCCGTCCCCACTCCAGAAAGGACATTCAGGATCGGAAAGATCCCGCTGAAGACAAAACCCGTCTGGAGGTTGACCAGGAAGGAGCGCCGGTTGACCTTGAGGAACTCATCATAGATGGTAGCTTCCTGCCGGAAAGTCTTGGCGACACTGATCCCGCTGACCGTCTCCTGGATATGTGAACTGACTTCGGCGTTGATGCGTCTTGATTGGGTAATGGTCGTGCGGGCGATCCGGCGGAAGGCCAGAGCCGCAAGGATGATGAATGGCGCCAGCGCCAGGGTCATCAGGGTCAGACGGACATTGACGTTGAACAAATAAATCATCAGCAGGACGATGAACAGCAGTTGGCTGAGCAAATCCATCGTCAGGGTGACGACCTGTGAAAAGGACTGGGTGTCCGAAGTCACGCGGCTGACGACTTTGCCTGATGAGACCTCGTCGTAAAAGGATAGATCGCGTTTCAATACCGCGTCGAAGGCGTCGTAGCGGATCTTCAGGACCACGTCCCCTACGGCTTTCGACGACTGCCAGCCGCGGATGTAGTTAAAACCCCACGAGGCACACGCCAGCAGCGTAATGACGAGGGTGATGGTCATCAGGTTCGTGGCCGCCCCTTTCTGCTGCAACTGGTCCAGGCTTTTCGAGATATACACGGGCAGATAGGTCTGGCTAAGAGACGTCAACACGACCGCTACGGCGACGAACACCATCCGGCGAAACTGGGGGCGGAAATAACCCACGATCCGCCGCACCAATTGCACATCGCTGTATCTGCGGTCAAAGGCCTCGGCATCCAGGCCATCCATGAAAAAGCCCATCAGTAGTTATCCTTTGAATAAATTCACTTTTTTGGTATGTGTGAAGCTACACTTCACACATACCAAAAAAGTGAGTCTTTTAGACTTCCAGTGGAGGTAAATTTACCTCATAACGGGCAAAGATGCGGCGATAAAGGAGAGAGCGCCGCAGCAGCTCCTCATGGGTGCCGCTGGCTGCGATACGGCCGTTGTCCAGCACCAGGATATAGTCCGCCCAACGAATCTTTGACAGGCGGTGCGTGATTAACAGGGTCGTGCGGCCTTGCTGCGCCCGCTGGATCGCTTTCTGGATCTCGTCTTCAGTAGCGCTGTCGATGGCGCTGGTCGAGTCATCCAAAATCAGGATGCGCGGATTACTCAAAAACGCACGCGCCAGGGCGATGCGCTGCCGCTGCCCGCCCGATAG
>Ga0187878_1004474_pt1 | contig 10871 bp, 8 predicted proteins | sample June2016WEW_17_1_FD_132979 | JGI IMG/M metagenome (GOLD analysis project Ga0187878, IMG submission 132979) | Peatland microbial communities from SPRUCE experiment site at the Marcell Experimental Forest, Minnesota, USA - June2016WEW_17_150 | ecosystem: Environmental > Terrestrial > Soil >...
AGATCTATAAGGTTCCAGGTGCATTTGAACTGCCTGCAATGGCCAAGAAGCTTGCAAATGCTGCGAAGTTCGATGCGGTGATCTGTCTCGGTGCAGTAATCAGGGGGGCCACACCCCATTTTGAATACATCAGTGCCGAAGTAACCAAGGGGATAGCGAGCGTCGGTCTGGAAGCGGAGATCCCTGTAGCCTTCGGTGTACTGACCACAGATACCATTGAACAGGCTATCGAAAGGGCGGGAGCCAAAGCGGGAAACAAGGGATGGGATGCCGCCATGTCAGCCATTGAAATGGTAGACCTTTTCAGGAAATTATAGCCTTATAAATTGTTAGCAGAGCAAATTGATGTCACGTTATTGACCGGCAAAAACCTTCCCTGCCCCTACTAGTTTGATTATAATTTGTGTATTTTGTTTTGTTATCGACATTAGCTGATTTTGAAATTCTCATTTTGTATTTATTTAAGATCTTGTTTTGTAATCTAGATTGGCAGATCCGTCATAAATAGTGTCTGATGTAGTATAGCCAGAGGAATTAATGCATCAACGAAGAAAGGCAAGAGAGATTGCCTTACAGGTTCTTTACGAGCTGGATGTTTTAAATATCGATTCCAAAGAGGCCGTCGCGCTTTTCTGGAATAACTTTGAAGCTCCGGAGGAGTCCAGAAAATTCTCTACCCTTTTAATCGAAGGTACCTGGAGCAACAGAGAGCAGATAGACAGTCAAATAAGCAGCTGTTCCGAAAACTGGTCGCTTGCACGTATGTCGAGAGTTGACAAAAATATCCTCCGCATGGCCGTCTACGAACTTCTATACTGTCCGGATATACCCCCCAAAGTCACACTGAATGAAGCTATAGATCTGGGCAAATTGTATGGATCTGAAAATTCCGGTTCTTTTATAAACGGAATCCTCGATGCCGTATACCTGAAATTATATAAAGAAGAAGCGAATCAGAACGTCAACGAAATCTCCGGAAGTTCCGAATCATGAGGATATTGTTCTGAGTCTTATTGTTGGAGGCTGGATGAGTTATGGAGAAAAAGTATAAGCCGCAGGAACTGGAAAAGAAATGGCAGGCAATCTGGGCAGATAAGGGTATTTTCAAGGTCACAGAAGATCCTGATAAAAAAAAGTACTACCTCCTGGAGATGTTTCCCTATCCCTCCGGTAGAATTCATATCGGCCACGTGCGAAACTACACCATCGGTGATGTCGTGGCACGCTATAAGCGGATGAACGGATACAACGTCCTCCACCCCATGGGCTGGGATTCTTTCGGCATGCCCGCGGAAAACGCGGCCATCGACCATGGGATTCACCCCGCAACGTGGACAAATGAAAACATCGCCTACATGAAGAAACAGCTCAAAGAGATGGGCTTCAGCTATGACTGGGACAGGGAACTTTCTACCTGTGAGCCGGAGTATTACCGCTGGGAACAGTTATTTTTTCTCTGGATGTATGAAAAAGGGCTCGCGTATAAAAAAAGCTCCATTGTAAACTGGTGCCTTACCTGCCAAACGGTACTGGCAAACGAGCAGGTAGAAGCCGGTCTGTGCTGGAGATGCTCCACCGAGGTTGAGGAAAAATATCTCGATCAGTGGTTTTTCCGTATCACTGACTATGTTGAAGAGCTCCTTGCTTACTGCGACAAACTCCCCGGATGGCCTGAGCGGGTCATCACCATGCAGAAAAACTGGATCGGCAAGAGCTTCGGATGCGAGATCCTTTTCCCCATGGCAGACGGCAATAGCACGATCAAGGTTTTTACGACAAGGCAGGACACGGTATATGGGGCTACGTTTATGCTGGTTGCCGCCGAACTTCCCCTCGTTATGGACCTGGTCAAGGGAAAACCAATCGAAAACGAAGTCAGGGAATTTGTGGACAAGGTAAAAAAGCAGGATAAGCTTATGCGTACATCGGAGTATTACGAAAAGGAAGGTATGTTCCTGGATGCCTACTGCCTCAATCCGTTGACAAAGAAGAAGATGCCCATCTTTGCTGCAAACTTCGTCGTTGCCGAATATGGAACCGGATGCGTCATGGCCGTGCCTACTCACGATCAGCGGGACTTTGAATTCGCGAAAAAATACAATCTCCCCCTCATTGTGGTTATTCAACCTCCCAACAAACCTCTCAATATCCACAATATGACGGAAGCCTACGTGGATGAAGGCATCCTCGTTAATTCGGGACAATTCAACGGCATGGCAAATCTGAAAGCCCTTGATGCCATCGCCGAATATCTGGAATCCATAGGCCGGGGCAAGAAGGCCATCCAGTATCGTTTGCGGGACTGGGGTATTTCCCGGCAGCGCTACTGGGGGGCGCCGATTCCCATTATTTACTGCAACAAGTGCGGTTCGGTGCCGGTGCCGGAAAATGACCTTCCTGTCATCCTGCCCCGCGAAGTTGAGTTGACTGGAGCAGGGGGATCTCCCCTGGCAAAGTACAAGACATTCGCGGAGACCACCTGCCCGCTATGCGGCTGCGCGGCAAAACGTGAAACGGACACCATGGATACGTTCGTAGAATCTTCCTGGTACTTCGACCGTTTCTGCTCGCCCCACTGCGCAGATAAACCAGGTCTCGATAAACAGAAGGTCCACTACTGGATGCCGGTGGATCAGTATATAGGGGGCATTGAACACGCGATCCTACACCTCCTGTACTCACGCTTCTTCACAAAGATGCTGAGGGATTACGGTGTCCTGAATTTCGATGAACCGTTTACCAATCTCCTGACCCAGGGCATGGTCTGCAAAGAGACAATGCGTTGTAAGGAGCATGGTTACCTGTTTCCCGACGAGGTGAATGATGAGAAATGCACCCAGTGCGAAAAAGAAGTCACGATCGGTAAATCGGAAAAGATGTCCAAATCTCTGAAGAACGTTGTTGATCCCGATTACCTGATCAAAAAATACGGCGCAGACACAGTCAGGATGTTCTGTCTTTTTGCGGCACCCCCGGAAAAGGACCTGGAGTGGAGCGATCAGGGAGTCGAGGGATCGTTCCGTTTCCTGAACAGGGCATGGCGGATTGTAATAGATTACCTCGATGATATCGCGGGTGTTAAGCCCTTCGATGGAAGTGGAGAACTCGAAGGTGATTTAAGAAACCTGAGACGAAAAACCCATCAGACGATAAGGAAAGTGACCCGTGATATTGAGGACAGATTCCATTTCAATACGGCTATAAGCGCTGTCATGGAACTGGTCAATACCCTCTACCTTATCGAGCGGCCCCCGAAAGAAGATACTAAAGCCCTCTCCGTCATCAGGGAGACCATCGAAACGATAATTATATTGCTCGCGCCCATTGTTCCGCACATAACCGAAGAGTTGTGGATGGAACTAGGGTGTGAAAGCAATTTAGCCGATGTTCCCTGGCCGGAGTATGATCATGAAGTCGCCGCGGAAGAAGAAATTACCATAGTTATTCAGATCAATGGAAAGGTAAGGAGCAGGATGGTCGTCGCCGTGGATGAGGATGGTGAAAAGATCAAGGCACTTGCTCTAAACGATGAGAAGATTGTAAATTTTATCTCCGGTAAAAAAGTATTGAGAGAGATATATGTTCCCAAGAAACTTGTCAATATCGTGGTTCAGTAAGAAACTCCCATTAACATCATCCTTTTGTAAAAATGGATTGAGGGGGATTTCTCAGATACAATGGATAACCATCCTTGTGTGCCTTCTCCCGGTCATTCTCTTCTCAGGTTGCGGCTACCGCTTCAGCCCTGGCGGAGAATATATCGATAAAAACATCCGGACAGTCTTCATAGACAATTTTTCCAACAGGACCAGTGAAGCCAATATCGAAAATGCCTTCAGGACTGCCTTTATCGATCAATTCGTCATCGGAGGAAGGTTCAAACTGGTTGACGGGCGGGAAAAGGCGGACTCTGTATTCAAGGCCAGTATAAACAGCCTCACAATTTCTCCACTTTCTTACCAAAAAAGTGTTCTTGCCGCAGAGGAACGTGCGACCATAACCATAGAACTCACTTTTGAAGAGCAGAGTACCCAAAAAGTTATCTGGACCAGCAAAGATTTCTCAGGATATCAGGATTACGCATTTACTGACGTGAGCACTAAAGAAACAAACCGCAAAAATGCCCTCGTCAAACTGTCGAATGATACAGCTGCGAGGGCATATAGATTAATGATGTCAGGGTTTTGAGGGATAACTATACCGGCGAGAAAGGGAATTGTTACCCCTTATTAAGGGCATTCACCTTTTTGGTTAATCTCGATATCTTTCGTGAAGTTGTCTTTTTATGAAATACACCTTTGGAAGCTGCCTTTCTTATAGCAGGAACAGCAGCAGTAAGAGTAGATACTGAACCCGCCTTATCCTTTTCTTCAACGGCCGCCAATACGGATTTTATTACGGTTCTGACGCTTGACTTTACCGAGATATTTCTCACACGTCTTTTCTCGTTCTGTCTGCTCCTTTTTTCTGCGGATTTATGTGTTGCCAAAAACGATCCTCCTTTACTGATCTTTCGATGTAGGGAGGTTTTCTATATGAATTCCCCGACCGTGTCAAGCTGAAATTAGCCGGTGCCACCTTTTCCGAAGATACAACTCGGAAAATCACACTAATTTGCATGCCTTATAATGTTGACTTTTTCTGCCGTCGTCCGTAATATGGCGGAGCTTCAGCGGCCAGCCCCGGGGCGGTCTTTGGCATCAACGATGATGAAAGTGGTGAAAGGAGGTACCGATGAAGAATGGGGTAATGAAACTTTTCGCAGAGGTCAAAAAGCAGGGAAGAACAGTACTCACAGAGGTGGAAAGCAAGGAAGTGCTGAGGGCCTACAACATCCCGGTCAGGACCGGGCAAGTAGCAACGGACCCGGATACAGCGGTTACAATAGCGAATTGGTCGGGATACCCTGTCGTGATGAAGGTTGTTTCCCCTGATATTTCCCATAAGTCGGACGTGGGCGGGATCAGGGTAAACATAGATTCCCCGGAGGCTGTACGAAAAGCGTTCAGCGAAATCATGGAGAACGTAAAACTTCGCAGACCTGATGCGCTCGTACAAGGGGCGCTGATATATCAAATGGTGCCGGAGGGAGTGGAACTGGTCATCGGCGCCTCTTTCAGCCGCCAGTTCGGGCATGCCGTAATGTTCGGCCTGGGAGGGGTTTTTGTCGAGGTCGCCGGTGATGTCGTTTTCCGCCTGGCGCCTCTCTCAAAGAAAGATGCCCTGGAAATGATCCATGAGATCAGAGGGGGAAAAATTCTCGGAAATTTCCGCGGAAAGCCGGCGGTAAATGTGAACAGTGTAGCGGATATCATTGAGAAGCTCTCGGCACTTTTAACGGATCATCCGGAGATCCTGGAAGTCGACCTGAATCCCGTGATTGCCTCTGCATCCGGCGCCATCGTTGTGGATGCCCGGATGGTCCTCGGCGAACCAAAAAGAATCGCTGAGACAATCTACACTTCGGAGGAAATCGTCGCCGGCATGAAGAGGATCTTTTCACCTACGGGCATTGCCATCATCGGGGCGTCCGGTGATCCTTCGAAACTGGGGTACTCGACGGTAAAGAACATCATCGACGGCGGTTACAAAGGCAAGATTTATCCCATCAATCCCAAGGCAGACGAAATACTGGGGCTTAAATGCTACAAGAGCGTCACCGACATCCCGGGTCAGGTGGATGTGGCGGTAATCGTGATCCCGGCGAAGAACGTAGCCGAAGCCGTAAAGATGCTCGGAGAAAAAGGAGTCGCCGGGGCCATCGTGATCTCATCCGGGTTTGCCGAGATCGGCAACAATGAGCTACAGAGGGAACTTGTCGCGAAGGCCATCGAGAACAAGGTGCGTATTCTCGGACCGAACATCTTCGGAATATATTACACACCGGCTGATCTCTGCGCGACCTTCTGCACACCCTACACGGAGAAAGGACCTACGGCACTCTCCTGCCAGAGCGGCGGCGTGGGTATGGCCATCATTGGCTACAGCCGCTCTCACAAAATGGGCGTGTCTGCAATCGTCGGCGTGGGCAACAAGTGCGACGTGGATGAGGATGACCTGATAGAGTTCTTTGGACAGGACCCGAACACAAAGGTGATCGCCATGCACGTGGAAGATATCAAGGACGGCGCCGCCTTTGTCAAGGCGGCACAGAAGATTAGCCGGCAGAAGCCCATAGTTGCACTAAAGGCAGGCGCAACCGCTCTGGGAGAAAGAGCGGCCTTTTCCCATACGGGTGCGCTCGCGGGAGACGACAGGATCTACAGTGCTGCCTTTGCCAGGGCGGGCATCGTCAGGGTTTCCAACCTGGAAGAACTTCTCGATTGCGCGAGGAGCATCAGCAAAATGCCGGTCCCGAAAGGGGAGAACGTGTTGATCGTCACCGGCGCCGGAGGGCTGGGCGTCCTCCTTGCGGACGCGTGCAGCAGGCATCAGCTACAGCTCATGACGCTGGAGAAAGACCTGGACGAGGCCTTTAAAAAATTCATCCCTCCTTTCGGCGCCACGGGGAACCCTGTGGATATTACAGGAGGTGAACCGCCGGAAACATATGAAGCCACGATCCGGCTTGCCCTTGAGGATGATCGCGTGGATGCCCTGATCCTCGGCTACTGGCATACCCTGGTCACACCGCCCATGATCTTTGCCGAAACGGTCATCAAAGCAAAAAAGGCTGCCGAAGCCGCGAAAGCGCCAAAGCCGATCGTCGCGGCCCTCTCCGGTGATGTCGAGGTGGAGCGTGCCGCCGCGGTCCTGGAAGAACATGGAATCCCTGCTTTTCCTTACTCATCGGAAAGAGCAGTGGTGGTTCTCGCCGCCCTGTACCGCTGGGCCAGGATGGCAGGCAGGCTTAAAGCGCATCGCTAACTTAATAAGACCGCTGCGTAATGTCTATAACGTCATTGCGAACGAACGTGAAGCAATCTCTTATCATTATAACAAAAAAAAGATTGCCGCGTCGCTTAGCTCCTCGCAATGACGGAAGAAGTAATTATGCAGGCATTTTCTAATAACGGAGGATGCAGGTTCATTAATCGATTATTTACTAAGCGTTGCCTTCAGCGCCTGGAGGAACCGCGTTACGTTCTTCTTCCTGGCCGTATGGCCCATCAAGCCGATCCGCCAGATCTTCCCGGCGAGCGGACCGAGGCCGCCGCCGATCTCGATCTTGAACTCACTGCGCAGCCGCTTCCGGACGGACAATTCATCAACTCCCTCCGGACTGTACACCGTATTCAGCATGGGCAGGCGAAACGGCTTCTCCACCAGCATCTTTAGCCCCAACCCTTCCACGCCTTTCACCAGCGCCTCATGGCTCTCCCGGTGACGTGCAAAGACCTTGTCCGGTCCTTCCTTCAGGATGAGATACAATGCCTGGTAAAGGCCATAGAGCATGTTGACCGGGGCCGTGTGGTGATAGACCCGGTTTTTCCCCCAATACTCGCAGATTAAGGTAAGATCTAGATACCAGTTGGGGACCTTTGTCTTTCGGCTTTTGAGTTTGGCCATTGCCTTCTCCGAAAATGAAAGCGGCGCCAGCCCCGGGGGGCAGGATAGGCACTTCTGCGTGCCGCTGTAAAGGGCGTCGATGTTCCAATCGTCCATGCGTACTTCCGTCCCACCAAGGCTGGTAACGGTATCCACCAGATAGATCGCGTCCTTTCCCTTCATCAGCTTGCCTATCTCGGCCACCGGATTCTGCACACCCGTGGACGTTTCGGCATGGACCACGGCCACGATCCAATACGACGCTTCACGGAGTTTCCTTTCCACCTCTTCCAGGACAACCGGCGTTCCCCAGGCAAATTCCAGGGCATCCACAGTTGCACCCAACCGTGTGGCCACTTCCCGCATTCTCTGACCGAAGACGCCATTGATAAGGATCAGCACCCTGTCTCCCGGCTCTACAAGATTTACGAAGCAGGCCTCCATCCCCGCCGAGCCGGTGCCCGATATGGGAATGGTAATGGCATTGCCGGTGTTCAGGATTTTCCTGAGCATACCTTTCAAATCTTCCATAATCTCTATGAAATAGGGATCAAGATGCCCGATGGTCTTGCGACTCAGGGCTTTATACACTTCCGGAGGGACGCAGGAGGGTCCCGGCCCCATGAGCAGTATTTCTTCCACGCCTTCCAACATATTTTTCATATGATATATTCCTCCCGGATCCTGTGATGGGTGACTTATAACATATCACTGATATATTTTCCCGCCAAAACAACCAACAAATAAAGTCTTGCAAAATAAGAATATGATTCTAAAATGCAACTTAGAATCTATAGCAAACGTCAAAAATAAGTAGTCATTGCGAGTAGCGTCAGCGACGTGGCAATTTCATTAGATTGCTTCACTTCGTTCGCAATGACATGAGTAAATGTCAACATATTTGAGCCGTTCAAAATAAGCTGAAGCGGAGAAAGAAAAATCATGTCATGTAACCGATTGATCACTCTTTTGACGGATTTCGGTTTGCAGGACAATTACGTGGGGGTAATGAAAGGTGTAATTGCCCGGATCAATCCTCGTTTGAACATTGTCGACATTACACATGAAATTCCTCCCCAAAATCTCGATGCCGCCAATTTCTTGCTTATGACGGCTTATCCCTATTTTCCTTCCGGAACCGTCCACGTGGCTGTAGTTGACCCGGGAGTGGGCACGCAAAGAAGGGCCGTCGCGGTTGAACTGGCCACGGGCTTTCTCGTAGGACCGGATAATGGTATTTTCACAGGTGTCCTCGCTCATGAAAAGATTGCCGCAGCGGTGGAATTGACCAATCCCAAATACTGGCTGAAGCCGGAATCGAGTACAACCTTTCACGGCAGGGATATTTTCGCCCCTGTGGGTGCGCACCTAGCGACAGGAGCCCCTCTGTTAAAATTAGGAATGGAGATAGATCCCGCGACTTTGATTCGCATGGATCTTCCGGCATTTAGCGAAACCGATGCCGGGATAACAGGACATATTCAGTATATCGACCGTTTCGGCACTTTGGTCACGAATATCCCCGGTGCTTCTGTAAGAGACCGTCAGTGGTCATTAACAGCCGGGGACAAAGGCATTCCCGGATGCAGGACATACGGCGATACCCGTTTGGGCAGCCTCCTCGCCCTTGAAGGCAGCCACGGATTTATAGAGATCGCCATGAACAGCGGCAATGCCCAATCAAAGCTTCAGATGGGGTATCGGTCTCCGGTGACGGTAGTACTTAACAAATAGATAAGGAGGGAAGATTATGGGTAAGGAAGAGATCAGAAAATACGGCCTCAACCTGGGCATCGATGTCGTGGGATTTACCTCCATTGAGGACTATCGCTCGGAAAGATCACCCGATCCGCGCACTATCCTCCCGGATGTAAAATCTATTATCGTCCTCGGCCACCGGATGATCGACGGCACCCTAGACAGCAAGAATCCAAGGATTGCCATGGCAGCGCGTATGGGGGTGATGGATACGTCAAAGAGCCATCTCTACCTCATGGCAAGATTTATTGAGGATAGGTTCAAGGCAAAGGCCGCCACTGTCTTATCTTCCTACCCCCTCGACATGGAAGCCCCGGCATTGGGACTTCGCGGCGATCTATCGCTCCGCCATGCAGCTGTTTCCGCCGGACTTGGGAGATTTGGCCGGCACAACCTGGTCATTCACCCGCGCTTCGGGTCCCGCCTGAGCTTTACGGGCATCCTCACCACATTGCCCCTCGCCTCGGACACGCCCATTACGGAGGAACTCTGCAACAACTGCAACCTGTGCGTTGAGGCCTGCCCCGGAAAAGCCTTAGACATTGAGGGAAAGACGGAAGACCTGAAATGCCTCAGAGCATCGCAGCCCTACGGCATCGGTGCAGCTATAGGCTACATACGCCGATTCATCGGTAAGCCACCGGACGAGCAGCAGGCAATCCTGAAAGACCCCCGCTTCATGAGTCTCTATCAGGCGTCCTTCATCGGATTCCATTACCACTGCTTCAACTGTATCGCCGTCTGCCCGATTGATGGACGATAATAGCCTCTACGGACAGAAGCAACGCCTTTATCCGGTCATAACTATGGTCATTTCTTCTTGACATGCGGGGAATCCATTCCTATACTCGACGCGTAAATAGAAAAAGCTTATCAGAGAAAATTTAAACAACCAAAATCAAATATCATATAAATTTTTGCTTACATGAAATGACTACATCATCGCTAAAACAATTTCCCGTAACCCGTTTACACGCATCCAGCCCGGATGACAAATGGATAGAAGAGGCCGCGGATGTGGCTGTCGAGGCGCCGCTTACAATCGACATCGAAGGCGTTGATTCGTATACAATCCTGTGCAGCCCCGGCGACAGGCGCGCCATGGCCGTTGGATTCATGTTCTCCGAAGGAATCATCCAGGGAATAGGTGATATCGCCCTCCTTAACGATTGCCTAGACTTCCCTGAGATGATGCGTGTCCGGCTGAGTAATCCGCCGCAAAAAAACGCCGATACGCCGGGCCGCAACCTGCTGGTCATGTCCTCCTGCGGAATGTGCGGAAGCACGGACATGCAAGAAAGGATCGCCGCCCTTCCTATGGTAGGCAACACGCTCCGCATCAATACCGAACTAATGAACCGGGCAATGGCCTTACTTACCGATAAACAGGATGTGTTTAAAAAAACGAGGGGCACCCACGCGATTCTCATCTTCGACGGCAGGGGGGATGTTGTTTCTTTCGCCGAGGATATCGGCCGGCACAATGCACTGGACAAGGCAATCGGGAAAATCCTGCTTGCGGGGAAAACGGCCAAAGGGTGCGGCGCGGTGCTCTCCGGGCGGGCGAGCTTCGAGATGGTGTCTAAATGCAGTCAGGCAGGGATCGAGGTTATACTGGCGGTGTC
>Ga0187878_1004476_pt1 | contig 10871 bp, 9 predicted proteins | sample June2016WEW_17_1_FD_132979 | JGI IMG/M metagenome (GOLD analysis project Ga0187878, IMG submission 132979) | Peatland microbial communities from SPRUCE experiment site at the Marcell Experimental Forest, Minnesota, USA - June2016WEW_17_150 | ecosystem: Environmental > Terrestrial > Soil >...
ACAAAATTCCATTAAAGAACATAAGCTGGTTACCCGTCAGTTATTGATACGGATTGTTTGAGCCATGAAATCACGTACAAATTCTAACAGTCGCCTTCTCCTGACCGCCTGCATAATCAGCTTCGTCTGCTTCTTCGGTTCCTACATGCGGATTCCGATCGTCCCGCTGTTCGCCACGTCGCTCGGTGCCGATACTGTTCAGGTGGGAATGATCAACGGTGCCTTTATGCTGATGGCGGGTGTGCTCTCTATCCCGTCGGGCCTCATCTCGGACCGGCTGGGGCGTCGACTTCCCCTCCTGGGGGGAATGATGCTTCTTGCCGGCTCATCGTTTCTGCTTTACTGGAGCAGCAGCCCGCTGCAGATGGCTGTTATCTATCTTCTGTTCGGTGTGGGGCTGTCAGCCTTTTCGCCGACCCTCATGTCCTATGTGGCTGATGTCACCCCTCCTGAGGTGCTGGGCCAAGCCTATGGCTGGTATACAATGGCCCTTTACGGCGGCATGACCCTCGGACCTGCCGCCGGCGGCTTCATTGGCACGGCACTGGGGCTGCGCTTGGTGTTCCTCGTTGCGGGGGGGCTGATCTTCGTTATGTTTTTCGTGGCGCTCGTCTTCCTCCCCACTCATTCCACCGACCGCCGCCGCGGAGGGACCTGCCCTGCCATAATGCCTGCGATGAAGAGTCTTATGGGAAACCGCCCACTTATTGCCTGTCTTGTCGCCACCCTCGGTGGCTGCCTAGGTTTCGGAATGTTTGTTACCTTCATGCCGCTCTACATACGGAGTCAGGGAATGAATACCGGGCACGTGGGGTTTGTTTTCGCGACCCAGGCCCTGGCCAACGCCCTGTCGCGCATACCGTCTGGACGTCTGAGTGATCGGGTGGCGGATCGGAGTGTCCTCGTGACCGGCGGGTTGGCGGTTTTTGCCATGGCACTAGCCTCATTCGGACTCTGTCGCTCCGTGGTGTCGCTTATGGCCACCGCTGCCGTGATGGGGATCAGTATGGGGGTTGCCTTCACTGTTATCTGCGCCCTTATTGTCGACGTTGTGCCGCTGGAAATGCGGGGGCTCGCCATGGGGTGCTACAACACTTGCGTCTATGCCGGCATGATGCTGAGCTCGATTGGCATGGGGCCGATCATCACGGGAGAGGGCTTCAGGGTCGGCTTCTTTCTGAACGGGGCGGCGGGAGTGATTGTAGTGTTCCTGTTTAGATTCCTGTATCGTCGTCAAGATGCCGCTGGCTGAAAATATAAAGAACTCAGAAAAGAGTTATTATGAATCTTGAAGGGAAAATCGTTTTAATGTGCAATTATTCCATCTGAAAGGAGTTGCGGAATGCCGGAAGAACCCGAAATCGATACGGAAAAGTTGCACGAAGCTATAAAAGAGGAACTTGAGCACGAGGGAGGTTCTTTTCTCAAAATGATCTCTCTCACAACTGCGATCCTTGCCGTGCTGGCCGCCATAGCTTCACTTAAAGCAGGGGCCACAGTAAATGAGGCGCTGGTTCTGAAGACAGAGGCCGCACGTCTTCAATCCGAGTCCTCCGATCAATGGGCATATTATCAGGCAAAAGGGGTAAAGGCTGCCATTCAGGAAGCCTCACGAACATCCTGGCTTGCAATTGGCAAGCTTCCTCCCGCCGAATATGATCAGAAAAAGAACCGTTATGTGGACGAGCAGGGCGAAATCCAGAAAAAGGCACTGGATAAAGAACACCAAAGGGATGAAAAGTTAAAGGAATCCGACCACCTTCTTCACGTGCATCATGGTTTTGCGGGTTCTGTGGCCCTTTTCCAAGTTTCGATAGCACTGGGAGCAGTCGCTGCTCTTACACGTTTAAGGCTTGTCTGGTTTGGCTCAATGTTGGTAGGCGCCGCAGGCATTATTATTTTTTCCCTGGCATTATTTCATTGATATCTCCGTGAGAGGGATGTGAGACAAAGTACTAATGGGGAGCAACAACTTCATTCTTTCCCTTGCATTATCCTGTTCTGTACCATTCCCCATGCCGGTCTGCTCAGAAAACTTTCTTCCATGTTGGCAATCATTTTCAGGAACTTGTTCATCGGCAAGGTAAGAGATAGTGTTTCAGGGGGCACGCAGGGCCTGGATGATACATCAAACATCCCGAGAACACCCCTTGGGCGCTCCGAGCCTTGTTCGAGATAAGGATACATGACAATGGATGCGCATCCCGCGGCAAAGGGCGAGAAAACACCGTTCGGATCATCTTCATCAAAATTTGCGAGAGTGAAAAGACCCGACAGAATGTCAGGGGAAGCAAAAAAGATGGCAGCTGCCGGGTTGTCCTCAACTTCGAGCCTGTCCCACCTCTTGAAGACTATGAATCTTTCCGGGGCCTTGAATTTAGGACTTTTCCCAACTGTTTCCTTAACCAGTTCCGGAGATTTCTTGTAGCGTTCGCCTTCCATTTGTCCGGGAATACCGTACGAGAGGAAGTATTCAAAGTTTGGCATACTTTCTTCGGCAAAGCCAAAGTATCTCTTGCCTCCACCGCAGCTGATCGAGTCCGCCTCAAAGCAGAGGGAGACCCCTTTTCTCACCTTTGACAGCACTCCGACAACGCACTGATGCCCTGGAGGGGGAGGCACCTGCACAGCACATCCCGCTTGGCCCGTATAATAAAATGCAATTGGAAGGTCACTTCCATTGAAATAGGTTCCCCACAGCGCAATGAATTTCTCTTTTATTGTCAAGTCCATGAAATGCCCTCCGCTTTTGCCATAAATGGTCATGTAGATGTAAACTGATTCTTATTCCGTTTGGTCAACCCGGCTATAATGCTCGACTAATCTTCGTGCAAAACCGCCAGCTTCATGCCTTTTGTCTCCGGCAGCGTCCAGACCCAGGCTCCAGTGAGCAGGGCAAAGAGCGCCGCGAGCGAGATGCCTCCGCCAAGTCCATACCTTTTCGCAATTACGGTGATGATAACCGGCGTGAAGAATTGTACGCCACGTGCCATATTGAAAGCGGACCCCATGGCCGTGTTCCTGATTGCAGTGGGGAACAGTTCCGCGAAAAGTGGACCGTAGCCGCTGAACATCCCCGTTCCAAAGCCAACCAGAAACATGAAGCTCAGGATTATGGACGGATAGACGGCAACGACTTCCCACAGCAGGGTGATCATGATCAACCCTGCGGACATGATAACCGAATAAATCGAGAAGGCAGGGCGTCTGCCCAACCTGTCTGCAACCAGACCGAATGTGAGATAGCCAAGAAACCCGCCTGCCTGGGTCACCATCATCCATGCCGCGGATTTTGAAAGGGTAAACTGTCTCTGCTCATGGAGGTAACCGGGCATCCAGGAATAGGTAAACCAGTATGCCGACATGTCGAATATGGCAAGAGCAAGGCATTTAAGAAAAGTCTTTCGGTAGGCCTTGGAAAACAGCAGCAATAACTTGTTGCTCTGCTCATATTCGATGGATTCTGCGCGTTTTCGCTTGGCGGCAATCAGTCTTTTCCTCTCCAGCCAGATGTCCGATTCAGGCAGTTTTTTTCTGATATAAACCACAAGCAGTGCGGGAAGGATGGACAGAATAAAGCACATCCTCCAGCCGATTGCGGGTGCGGCAAATCCACCCACCAGCGAGGCCAAAACAATACCGACTGGGGCGCCCGTCTGCATTAATGCGCCGTATCTGCCTCGTAGTTTCGGTGGAAAGGTTTCGCCGACATATGTCTGCCCGGTTGCCCACTCGCCGCCGACTCCGAGACCGGTTATGACCCTGAACAGCAGGAGAACCCACAGCCCGGAAGCGAACCCGCAAAGGAAGGTCCCAATGCTGTAGGTGAGTATGGTCCACTGGAGTACTCGCTTGCGGCCATAACGGTCGGACAGGATGCCGAAAATTACCCCTCCGACGGCGGTTGCCGCCAGTGACGCGCCGAGAACATAGGATAGCATGATCTGGGAGAGGTGCAGTTCCTTGCCGATGGGTATGAGGAGAAATGTGAAAAGGATAAGATCGTAGAAATCAAAGATCCATCCCGCCCAGCTCATGAAGAGAATTTCGTAATGGAGAGTGATGGGCTTTTCATACTCGCTGAGCAATAGTTTTTCCATAATATGTGCTACCTTCAAAATCTTCAGTGGAGGGCATTTGTCTGCAAACTGTTTGTCCAAAGGTATTTTCCATCTTCTTCATGTATGTAGTAATATTAACATACTTTTTAGTTAACGGTGGTTTGTGCATCGGCTTTCAATTGTGATCCAGACCGGCGGCGAAGCGTGACCAACCTTCATGTTAACAGAGGGGGGAAAATTGGATAGATAATTGCCCAACCATCTTCTCGATGATGACTTATGACGGAATTTATTGTATTATCGATGCCTTACAATGGCCCTTCAAATAACAGGCAATGGTGTGGCCTGAAAACAATAGTAAAAGGGAGGGATGGTAAGGTATGGCAAAAGGATACCAGGCGAACAAGGAACATCAGGAAGCTGTCAATATATTGGGAAAGGGCATTGGCAAGCGTGCCGGATTCAAATGCGAGTGGTGTGGGAGCAAGGACGATCTGCGCATTTGGGACTACCAGCCGGACATGGAGCCGCACGAGGACAATTTGGCACTGCTGTGTGGTCGTTGCCGCGAACTGGCCGGCGGCAAAAAGGCTGAACCGAATGAACTACGCTCCATACGTAACGCTCTGTGGAGCAACATCCCGGCCGTGGCCGAGGGGGCGGCACGGGTGCTTTCACGGTGTAAGGAACCATGGGTTCGGGAAGCAATCGAGGAAAGCTTCATCGATGACAATGTCAAATCGGAGTTATTAAGGTAGGAGATGGCCGGGCTTAAAGGAAACTGGAAAATGATGGTCGCCGCAATTTGCGTACTCCTGGTTTTATTCTTATTGTGGATGCTGAGCGACTCATGAGAAGAAACGAAGTGATGATAGAGATTGAATGAACATCTATGGAATAATAAGGCCAAGGTGGTTTTCAGCCTCATGACAAATACCTGGACTATAGTAGTATGCAGATAAGGAAACTTAAATAATTCATGGATATAGTAGCGAAAGAACAGGAAAGACTCGCAGAAATTTACAAAATAATCGACCGGGCGGCGGCAGACCGGTCAAACAGCATAGCGGGACACGATACGAGAACCAGGGAACTCGAGCAGGAGCGGCTGGCTTCGGTCAGTTGGAAGGAAAAGAATGAATTGGCCGAGAAGCTGGTCGAGCACAGCCATCATAACCCGAGGAAGTACCTCAATGATTTCAGTGCGAACATTGATTCCCCATACTTCGGCATCATCGGTATCGACGATGAGGACGTGAAAATCGGGAATAGAGAATACCTGATCGGCAAGCAGACTCTGCTTGATGGAAACAGGGTCGTCGTTGTTGATTGGCGCAAGGCTGAGTTGTCGAGGCTTTTCTACGACTACGAACAGGGGGAAGAGTACCTGGAGACGATCCAGGGGAGGGAGCGGGAGGGTATCCTCATCCGGAAGGACAAGATCGGCATCGGCAGGAGGATTTTGCACCGTATAGAGACTTCATCCGATACATACGAGCTGGTTGACGGTGACTGGCAATGCAACGGCGCAACCTTTCAGACCTCGGCAGATACCAAGTCGCTCGCCCGGGACCACCGGCTTGTGGACATCATTGCACTTATCGACCCCGACCAGTTCCGGATGATCACCAAGGATACCGACGGCTGTACCTATATCACCGGCGGCGCCGGCTGCGGCAAAACCACCGTCGCTCTCCACCGGCTTTCCTATCTGCAGTTCAACCAGCCCGGCAATTTTCGTCAGGATCGCTGCCTGGTGCTGATGTTCAACCGGGTGCTCAGGAACTATGTCCTGAAAACGTCCGGGGATCTCCTCGGGAAGACCCGGGTGGATACGTTCAGCGCATGGTCTTTGACCGCGCTGGGACAGCTCGGGGTCTATTCCCTCACAACCTCTTTCGATGACCCTTACAGTGCCCGGAAAAAAAACAGTGCCATCTCACCACTTCTTGTACGGTATGTTAAGGAAACCGGCAAGATCGACCCGGTCATGGACATGTGGCGTTTCTTCTCCTGTCAGTTCGTGCTCGATGCACTGTTCACAAGCCCTGGGCAGCGGGAGGCCTTCGCGTCGGAGGTCCAGCGGAAACTGATCGAAAAGGACCGGGTAGTAACCTTCCCGGACCTCAGCATCCTCCTCCGGCTCAGCCAGCTCCGCAAACCCGCCGATGCAGTTGTCCAGGGAGCACTCAACTGGTATGATCATGTGATCGTCGACGAGGCACAGGACCTCGCAGCCGTGGAGCTGGAAGCCATTCTGGCGGCCACTTCACCCCGGCGCAGTCTTACCGTCTGCGCCGACGAGCAGCAGAAGATCCTCTCCTTCGTGGATAGCGCCGGCTTCGGCAACTTCCGGCAGCAGCTGCAGCTGTCCGGACTCGACAAGGAGATGTTGACCATATCCTACCGGTCGGCCCGGGAGATCCTGGAACTGGCGTCCCGGGTGAGCGGCAAGCCGGTCGATACCTCTAAAGCCCATTCCGGAGTGGTGAAGTTCTATCGGGAAAAGGATTCCGGGGATGCCGCAATGAAGGTCAGGTTGATTGCGGAGCAGGCCGTCGGCAAAGAGCCGAATTCTCTTACCGCTGTTATCTGCAAGAAAAAGACTGACATAAAAGCGGTGCACAGGGTACTGGCGGGTGTCCCGGGGTTGCACGGGGAAGGGGAAATCTCTTTTGACCCGGGGGTGCTGGTAGTGAATGCACACCAGGTCAAGGGGGTCGAGTTCACCAATGTAATTCTCTGGAACCCGAGCGACACCGATTACCGGCAAACGGTTACCGACCGGAATCTACTCTATGTTGCCGTTACCCGAGCGTCGAAAAGGTTGTATGCCGTTCACTGGAGTCCACTGGCTGTGGGTCTGCGGGGAGAAGATTCAGCCCTGCAATAGTTTTCATCATTCCGCCACACATGCGGCGGTCAGGCGGCAGTGCCAGGGCCGTGGCAACTCCGGGAGACTCAGGGCAGCCTGCTGGGAGAATCCAGCCCAGCAGGCGCCCGCAGGGATCGAAGGGTGTGCATTGTTCCGGTTTCATCCGACAGTGGCTGAGCGCCGCCGTCGGACAGGCAGTTTTCTGCTGGGATGGATCCATTGTTACTGGATTGTTTTGATTGCTTCATTCGAGAAGCCGCTCTCGTTCCCGGACGCATCATATGCCGTAACGGTAAAGTAGTAAGTTCCAGGTGCAAGACCGCTTACGGTATAGCTGGTAACCATCCCGACATTAATGTTGTTGGAATAATTTCGTGATGAAGTCCCGTAGTAGAGTTTATATCCTGCCACATTCGGAGCTGTGGAAGCATCCCAGGCTAAGTTAGCTAAACCCGTTCCGGTTACTGGAGGATCAGCTACCGGTGTAGTGGTAGTCGTTGAGCCGTTACCGCTTGCTGGTGAGTCCGCTACAGAAGCAGTTGAAGTCGATCCGCCTCCTCCACCACATCCGGCTATGGAAATCACCAAAAGTAAAAACACTAATAAAATGCAAATAAACCTTGTCGTTCTCATGTCATCTCCCTTGTTTCATTACTCTTTGATTGAATATTCTGCACAAAAAAAGCCGGGGCTTAAATATCAAAGTGATATTTCGGCGACCCGGCTGTCTCTGTGAGACCCTTTAGGCTTTCCGTCCCATCCTCACGGATGGTTTAGTATTATCGTGTATCTCCACAAAAAGAATCTAATCTGGTCTGTTTTACGGGGACATAATTACATCAGAGAGGAAATTGTGTCAAGAAAAAAATACAATATGTGTATCATTCCGCAACATTACGGTAACACGTAAGCAGTAATGGGCATTTTGCGCTTGGCAATGTAGACTAGCTCTCAAATGTCTGTGAATCAGTCATACCCATTTCGGACGACTCAAGTTCCCCCTCAAGGTAGTCGATCAGGCTTTTCAGCTGTTCCCGGTAAACCGTCGGAACATCAGCCACTGACTTCAATGCCGTATCCAGCCTGCGGGCCGCGGCCAGGCCTGTCTTGAGCGGAACGACGGGGTCTACCGGCTCCTCCCTTCTCGCTGCGGCAACCTCGTTAAACCGCTTAAGCACGGTCGGATGGCTGCGTCCTTCATCCACCACGCTCTTGCGCAGTTCGGCGTATTCTTCGTCTGAAAAACTTTTTTCTTCCAATGCCCGGCGCAGGAGATCAACCGAGCGGTAGTCGGGAAGCGGCTTCAGTTCTTCGCGCCGCGCCAGGAGTTCAGGTTCCTGGCGCTCCATGTAACGGTAGGCGAGGGTGAGTTTCTCTGCGGTACCCTTTTTGATGCGGATCTCCTGCGAGCAGTACTCTTCAAAACTTGAGTAGCCCCATTCCCTGAAGCGGGCTGCGGAGCTTACCTGTAGCAGCTTGTCACCCAGCTCCACCCACGAGGATTTGAAGCGTTTGGCGGTGTCGAGCACCTGGTAACGCTCAGAGTCTGGTTCCAGTTCCTGCATGATCTTTTCGATATGTCGTTCGCCACTGGATTGTGGATTGTCATTCATTTTCTTTCCTCCTGTTTCCTGATTCAGACAAAGTAACAGAATCCGGCAGGCTTTTAAATAGTTTCCATCCGGAACCTCCGGATGAAAACCAAATAATTATTATCTCGCCAAGCATGGCGGTTCAGGGTAATATTATCGCTGTTTTTGAAAGCCGGTATGCACAACGTCAATCCGGTAAGGAGTAATGATGAAAGAGCGGATAACCGACATAGAGATCCAGTTGATGCACCATGAAAACACGATTCAGCAGCTGAATGAGGTCGTTACCAGACAGCAGCTTGCAATAGAACAGTTGCAGACCGACATTCAACGTATGATGCAGCATCTGCAGATGATTTCTCCCTCGGCCGTCGGAGATATACTGGAAGAGGAACCGCCTCCGCATTATTAAAGGATGCAGGTCGCTGACCCCCCTCATTTTGCGTGATTGACCATACCATCTTTCAATCCGGAAACTCAGGATGAGAAAGTAATCTATGTCGGACTTAACGTAACATGGGGGGTGGAGAATAGGGTGACGGCCCACCATCTCAGGTCCGCTTCTCCTTGTCTCTCATCTTTTCCAGTTCTGATCCGGGCCTTCTGTTGAAGAAGCCCTGGATGTTTTCACTATGTGGGTGGCTGTTCCCTGGAATACGACTTCAATTCGGAAAGTGAAAGCAAGTTCGGCGGGGTAACTCCCGTCGGATTCACTTGGCCAGGATATTTCCGGCTCAAGTTCGTAAAAAAGCCAGTTTCTAAAAAAGTTCCGGCGGTAGCGTGCGAGGAGCCGGTAATTTTGCACCAGGGCAGAGGAGTTGGTGATGCCTGAAAGGCCTCCCGTCAGTGTGATTGCACTCCGGGGTGAGAGAGCCCGGATCATGGAGATTTCTGATCCCCATTCCAGCCCCTCGATTTCTTGAGAAGCCGTCCCCGCGCCGGCCCAGCGGATGATAGTGTCCCGTCCCAACAGTCGCTCAAAACTCAACTCCGTAGTTTCCCCGAGTAGATCGGTATTCTTCACGAAGAACGTTTCCGCAAACCGCATAAGGGAAACTTCGCCGAGCTGGCGGGTATGCTGGAAGCGGCTCCGCACGAATGCTTCGAAGGGGAGAGCGAGCCGAACACCTGCTCCCAGAAATAAGTTTACCGAGGGTGTCTGGATCACCTCGTAACGAAGCTCCGTGTTGGCGAAATGGGTGCTCGGCGTGGTCCGGTCAAAGCCGGGGTTGCCCGGGTCCCTCGGGAGACTCTGCGTGGACAGTTCCGGATCGTCCTCCCCGGTTATGAAAATTCGCAGCCGTTCGCTGATCCTGGATAGAGCGAAATTGGCCCGTAAGCTTGCACCGAATTTCAAATCCCCACCATGCTCTACCCTGATGGAATTCCGTAAGCGGAGTTCATACTTGGTCTGGTGGAGATTCTCTGTATTTACGTCGCCGAAAAAGTCGTCGAAGCGGACCGTCTGTTCGAGAATTTTCCTCTCGAGTATGGAGTGGGTTTCATCCATAGTCTTTCCGAAGGTCACTATGTGACTGGTTTCCGGCGCAGGTTCCGATACAGGAGCAGGCATTTCCGCAAGGGCAGGAGTAGGCTCTGCCGCAGCTCCCTCGCCGGCAATCACAAATTCATTCAATGAAAACGAAAAAAAGAGATTCGCAACCAGGACAAGAGTACGGGACCAACGCAAAGGTCCATATTTAAAGCGCATGCGTTTCTCCGTTATAGAATTGATCAATACATAAATCGAAGAGAAAACATGTTTTTGCATCTCCGCTAATTAATCAAGTGTTCGCGAATTCATTACTTTCATTCAGTCTAGGTGGAATAGCTTATTTTGCAAGTGGAAAGGTAAATGTCTTTTTTCAAGATCTCAAGTGAAAAAAGAAAATAGACATAAATTTTTCACTCCTCTCATTATTTGCACTACTTCCACCGAACTGTTATAATCTGCGGAATTTTTCTGCGATAGAGATGAGTCAAAGACGTATTGCAGGCAGGAGTTTATTCCATGAAGTCCCTTCCCAATGATTCAAACTCGACGGTGTCTCTGGCTGCCTTTTTCAGACGGTTGGCGGCCGGCGTCCTGCTGATCAATCTGTTCGTCCTCGTCCTTACGGGGTTGTTGCTGCACCAGACCAGGCATCAGTATGAGGTGCGCGCCGAGGTTACAACCCAGAACCTGGCCCAGGTGTTCGAGCAATACATTGGCGGCTCCACTCACAAGATTGATGTGGTTCTGCTTGCCGCTGTGGATGAGATCGAAAAACAGATTGCCGGTGGCGGTATCGACCGCCGGGAACTGAACAGTTATTTGGATCGACAGTCTGTACACCTGCCGGA
>Ga0187878_1004478_pt1 | contig 10868 bp, 7 predicted proteins | sample June2016WEW_17_1_FD_132979 | JGI IMG/M metagenome (GOLD analysis project Ga0187878, IMG submission 132979) | Peatland microbial communities from SPRUCE experiment site at the Marcell Experimental Forest, Minnesota, USA - June2016WEW_17_150 | ecosystem: Environmental > Terrestrial > Soil >...
ATAATAAATAGTACTGCTGTAATTAAGACTAATAATGCTATCATGATAAATCTCCTTTAAATTATGGTTTACATATATTTATAGCTCAAATCTTGTTCCAAACTTACTGTAATATAATCATTCTTAAACATCTGTTATTCTTATATTTATATTTAACTTAATAAGCATTTGTATTTCTTAAGATGTATGATGTTTAATATTTTTACATATTTATTTGTGTAATTGCATATTATTGACTTCAATACCATTTGAAATTAATGTCATTGATGAATTTTTATACATAATACTGTTGAATAATTTTACACATATATAGGATATTAAATGATTTCTTTTAAAATCTTTGTAGAATTTAAAGGTTTAACCAACTACACAAGTAAATTTGGTTTAATTACTATGTTTTTCACATTACTGATATATTTATCCTATGAATCAAAAGACATTATTTATTAAATTTGATTTTACCGAATAATATTTCGTTACTGTAAAGATTCGAGTGGCCAATAATACAACTGTACCTAAAAACAATTATGGCTTAAAATCGATACTTCGTGCTCTGCACTCACGAAATTACAGATTGTTCTTTTTTGCCAGGGTATTTCTTTGATTGGCACATGGATGCAGCAAATTGCCATGAGCTGGCTCGTTTACCGCCTGACAAATTCAACAGTCCTCCTAGGTGTAGTCGGTTTTGCGAGCCAGATCCCGATTTTCATTTTACCTCCATTTATTGGTGTGTTTGCGGATAGGTGGAACAAACGCAGATTTGTCATCATTATCCAGTCCCTGGCTATGCTCCAGGCTTTCATACTTGCTTTTCTAATTCTTTCAAATATGATAGAGGTATGGCACATCATTATATTGGGATTATTTCTTGGTGTGGTAAATTCAATGGATATTCCCGTCAGGCAATCCTTCGTAATTGGGATGGTTGAGAATAAAGAAGATTTAGGAAATGCGATAGCATTAAACTCTTCCCTGGTCAATGTTGGAAGACTCTTAGGTCCTTCCATAGGAGGAATCTTAATATATATTGTCGGTGAAGGATTATGTTTCCTCTTAAACGGAGTGAGTTATATTGCTGTCATAGCAAGTCTTTTTGCTATGAAGATAAAGCCTGTGAAATCAGTGGTGCAGCACCCGAATATACTTAGAGGTATTAAAGAAGGATTCACATATTCATTCGGATCAGTTCCTATCCGATCAATTCTATTGCTTCTCACCCTCGTTAGCATCATCGGTATGCCTTACCAGCTATTGATGCCCGTATTCGCCCGTGATATTTTGCACGGGACTTCCCAGACACAGGGATTTCTCATGGCGGCTTCAGGCATTGGAGCATTAGGAGGCTCAATATTCCTCGCTTCAAGAAAGAGTGTAATCGGACTTGGAAAATTAATTTCATCCGCAACAATAATTTTCGGATGCGGGTTAATTTTCTTTTCAGTATCACGCCTTGTAATTATTTCACTTATTTTTATGATGATAACGGGATATGGAATGATTGTACAACTCGCATCAAGTAATACAGTTCTGCAAACTATCACAGATGACGATAAAAGAGGCCGAGTAATGAGTTTCTACACAATGTCATTCAGAGGGATGTCACCTTTCGGAAGTTTAATGACCGGGATATTAGCTAGCTCGGTTGGTGCTCCCATAACGTTAACTATCGGAGGTATTTGCTGTATATTGGGCGGATTGTTGTTCGCAAGGAAACTCCCTTCACTGCGGAAGCTGGTAAAACCGATTTATATACAAAAGGGTATCTTACCACAAACCGAAGAATCAGCAGCCATGTAATTAAAATCTTTACTCATCACAAATCTTACAATTATCACGATAATTGATGTCCAGTCATTATCCGATGATCTTGCTTGCATTTCAAGCTGCAATTTTTATTTGCGATACAGATCTCGCTTATAAATAACGGTAATCCTCCTTTACGAGTCTTGATTGTACACGCAGCGATATGGTTTCGACGGGCAGTAAAGTGCCTGATATAAATTGTTTAATCCAGAATTATGACCTGGTTTTTTCTAGGCACGTAATATACACTCATTCCCCTTACATTATTAATTCTTCTCGGGGTCATATTGAATTGTCCGCTTTGATTAAGAAATTTTTCCAGAGCATTATTTTTCTTTGAACGAACATTCTTGAGCGGTTTCTCTCTTTTCATCTGTTCATCGGTAAGATATTGCATATCTTGAAACATGAGTATAATTATTATTAAAGAAATAAAAAATTATTTATTTAAGTTTAAAATCGAATTATCTTCTGACTTAGAATTATCTGCATTTCTGAATCCATGAAATCCGGGATTAAATTTAAAATTTTTTCTTAACAATACTTTATATCCGGTGTTATCGTTACTGATACAACCTTCCGGTTTATAAGACCATGTAAAATCAACAGGAATGTCTTCTGTAGTAATAATAAATGAACTTTTTTTAGATGGTTTCTCTATAATCATTAGGATTTCTCTTTTTTTCACTTTCTTAATAAAGATAGCAATATTTATGCCAAATCTAATAAATCTAAGGGGAGATGAATAATTATTTAACTCGTTGATATTCAGAAGAATATTACAAAATAATTAGGATTTTGAGCCCTTTCTAAAAGTCAAGAGTGTTAATTGTAGTGAAATTGGACAGTCTGAAGGTAAAATGTGGACACGAAAAGTTATGATTCATAACTAACAGAATAACAGTAACCGTATATAGAAAATATTTTATTACTCGAATATAATTGTGAATAAAGTACCCTTTGGTCGGGTTATCTGGATTGAACCTCTAATCTGCTCAACTAAAGTAGAGATGAGCTTCAATCCGAACGTACGGGATTCTGTGATATTGATTTTATCAGGAATACCAATTCCATCGTCTTTGACTTCGAGGGTGTATTTGTTTTGCTTAAGTGTTAACCTGATAAGAATCATTCCTTTCTTACGTCCTTTAAAGGCGTGTTTATATGAATTCGTTACAAGCTCATTAATAATAAGTCCACATGGTATGGCATTATCGATGGACATAAAAATGTCCTTGGCTTCAAGGTTGACCTCAACAGCCGGTTTGCTTGTTCCGAAAGACTGCATGATGTAGGCAATTAGTGTTCTTAGATATTCATCGAAATTTATTTTACCCAGATTCTTCGATTGATACAGTTTCTGGTGTATGAGAGCCATAGATTGTACACGGTTTTGACTTTCTTTGAACAATTCCAGTGCTCGTTTATCTTTTACATAGGTTGATTGTAGCTTCAGCAGGCTCGTGATTATCTGAAGATTATTTTTTACCCTGTGATGAATTTCTTTAAGAAGCACCTCTTTTTCAAGAAGCGATTGTTTTATTTCATCTTCGGATTTCTTCAGCTCGGTAATATCACGTCCCACTGACTGGTATCCAATAATTTTTTTATTCTCATCGAATAAAGCCCTATCGGTCCATCTTTGCCATCTTATCTCTTTATCAGGCATCACCATCCTATGTTCGATAGTGGCAACAGGGTTTTGAAAATTAAGAGATTTAAAATGTTTTTCGAACTTTTGATACTCTTCTTCGGGAATGGTGATATAAAACTTAGTCCCTATCAATTCGTTCTTAGATTTTTTGAAATACCTGCTATAAGCATCATTCACATAAGTCAGAGTGCCATCCGGCATCCATCGGTAGATCATTTCCGTTTGGTCCTCAACTATGGCGCGGTATCTTGCTTCACTTTCACGAAGAGCTTCTTCAATTACTTTGCGTTCTGTTATATCTATAGCAGTTCCGAGTACTGCCGGTTTACCATTATAAATTACCTGCGCTGATGAATAATCCACCCATTTTTCGGTTCCCTCTTTTGTCAAAATCTTCATTTCATATCTTACCGGTTCTTTCTTACCGAGCAGTTTATTGAGCCCTCTTTGTTTTGCGACATCCTTAAAATCGGGATGCGTAAATTCCCAAAAATTCTCACCTACTATTTCATCAACTTTGTATCCTGTAAGAATTTCAGCATACGGATTAGCATACACGAATCTTTCATCTTGAAAGATGACTATTTCCGCGGGCATACATTCAGCCACAACACGAAATTTTTCTTCACTTAGTTTGATGAGATCCTCAGCATTTTTAACTTCAGTTACATCCAGTACGAGACTTAAAATTGCTTTTTGATTCTCGTATTCTATAAGCACTGATGATATTTGTGCCCACCTTTCTTTACCTGACCTGGAAATTATTATAAAATCATAGACAGGATCTACATATTCTCCTTTCATCTGTGTTATGATTCTTTCTTTTATAACTTTCTTGTAATCGGGACGAACCAAATCAAGAAAGTTCATCTTAAAGAGATCTTTCGCTTCATAACCGAATATGTGCTCAAAGTACGGATTCACATACACAATTCTTTCTCCTTTTGTAATTACAATTGATGCCTGTATTGCTTCCGTAACAGCACGGAATTTCAGCTCACTTTGCTTTAATGCTTCTTCAGCAGCCTTACGCTCACTGATATCAATGCATATCTGGATAACTGCATGTGTGTTTCCGAAAGAATCAAATTCCGCATACAAATAAGTATCAAGCCAGACAACTTTTTTATTTCGGTTAATAATTCTGTAATCTATTCTCTTGACCCCTTTAAAGTTCTCTTTCCTCCACTGGTTATAGAATGAAAACACTCTTTCCCTATCTTCAGGATAAATCATATCAATAAGCTCGGTATCGGACAGGGCATTGAATTCATCTTTAGTATATCCCGATTGCCGTGTGAATTCATCATTAACAAATTCGTAAGTACTGTCTTTCACTAACAAACGTGTTACAGCTAAAGGAGAGTTCTCAGCAAGTTTTCTATATTTCTCCTCACTTAATTGTAGTATATCACGTGACTTTTTTTGTTCTGTAATATCGAGGCCATTTCCGAGGACAGCCGGTTTTCCATTCAATTCGAACAAAGTAACAGTAAAATCAAGCCATTTCTCTTCACCGCTCTTTGTCATTATTTTGGCTTCATATCTATTAATAACTTTTTCCCCGCGGATTCTGGCGAGCCCCCGGCTCTTCAATATCTCCTTGAAATCTGGGTGGACTACGTCCCAGAATTTCATTTTTTTCACTTCATCGAGTGTATATCCCGTTAATTCTAGCGCGTACTCATTCCCATAAAGAAATTTTTCATTCTGAAAGATGTATATCGCGGCAGGGCTAATATCACAAACTGCCCTAAACTTTGCTTCGCTTAAGCGGACTGCTTCTTCGTATCGCTTTTGTTCGGTGATATCTATGTATAGCTGGTTAATTGCAACCGGATTTCCATTTGTATCCAGATCTGCATAATGATATGTATCAAGCCATAGTTGTTCGCCGAATTTATTAAATGCCCTGTAAATGATGTGATTTATTCCTTTAAATCCATCTTTCACCCATGTATTATATATATTTGTTAAATTATCAAGATCATCCGGATGTATAAGCTCGTTCAGCTGATCTATGGATAGCTGATTAAATTCATCAAGGGTATACCCGGACTGTCTAATAAACTCATCATTTACAATTTCATACCTTTTGGTTTTTATTGATAATCTCGTTATAGCAATGGGAGCATTATGTGTTAGCTTTCGATATTTTTCTTCGCTATCCCGCAAAGAGAGATCAGCTTTCTTTCGTTCAGTAATATCACGCATTATTGCAAGTATTTCATCTTCACCGCTAACGACCAGACGGGTTTCAAAGCAAGTATCTTCTCCATTTTTTGAAATTGTAAATTCGAATGTTTGTGTTTCACCGGTCTTAAACGCTGCCGTAATATTTTTCTTCAGAGTTAAAGCAAATTCCGAAGGGAGCACATCATCAATTTTTTTATTTAGAAAATCCTGAGGTAAAAAGAAAAGGTCACTGATATTTTTTGCCTTACAATCTAAAAAAGTTCCTTCACTGTTGAATTGGAACATAATATCAGGTATAGTATTTATCAGTATAGTATTCCTGCGTTCGCTTTTCAACAGCTGTTCTTCAGCCTGTTTTTGCTGTGTAATATCCTGTGTAAATGCAATAACCCCTACTATTTGCCCTTTTTCATTTCGGTAAGGAATTTTATCGGTTTTAATCCATAAACTCTCACCCTTATCCGTTTTGATCCTATCTACTATACCAAATTTGGGAATTCCTGTGCTTATTACTTCCCGGTCTTCTTCCAGGAACTTGGCTGCCTCATCAGGATAAAACTCCTCGGTATATTTACCCTCCATTTCTTCAACAGTACATCCTTTTATTTTTGCTGCAAGTTTATTCACTCTGAGAATCCTGTTGTTATCATCTTTATATGTAATCATTGCAGGCACGGTATCCAGTATTAATCTATACTCCTCTTGCTGTTTTCTTATTATCTGTTCTGCCCTTTTCTGTTCGGTAATATCGGTCATGATGCTTTCCAGGGCTATAGGCAGGTTTTTATCATTTGTTATGAGAACATTTCTTTGGTTTATCCACTTAATATCCCCATTTTTATGAATAATCTGATATTCATATATAGGCTGAACATCCCCTTCCAGTAGCCGGGACCATTGCACATCAAAATAGTGCCGCCAATCAGGATGTATGATATCCTTTAATAATAGAGGTTTATGATAGAATTCTTCAGGACCATAACCTGTAATTTCTAAAGAAGCTTTATTCACGTATTCATAATGACCATCGGCTAGAGATATTCTATTAATCATATCCCGTGCATTTTCTGCAAGCCTGAAATAACGTTTTTCGCTCTCCTCTAACTTCTTTTCAGCATCAAATTTATATAGTGCCATTCTTATAGTGGCTTTCAGGTCTCTATCTTGAAATGGTTTAAGAATAAAACCATAGGGTTTAGTGGTTTTTGTTCTGTTCAGCGTATCATCATCTTCGTGCGCTGTTAGATAGACTACGGGTATTTGATATAGATCTAATATCTTTTTTGCTGCTTCTATTCCATCAATATCTCCCTTCAAAAGTATGTCCATTAATATTAGATCGGGTTTGTATTCACCTGCTAATTTTATAGCTTCTTCTCCGGTTTCCACTATGTCAGAAGTTTCATATCCTAAACCTATGAGAGTCCTTTTAATATCAAATGCAATGATACTCTCATCTTCGACGATCATTATTTTTACCTTTGGCAATGCACTATCTCCTTTTCTAATATAGAGGGGGATTAAAGCGATATCGGTGAAAATCCATATAATTCTACCTTGAGAATTACGGGTATTAACGAATTCCTGAATTATTAAACAATAATATGCTATTATGTAAAATAATAAAACACATTTATTTTACGCCAATTTATGCAAGTTTGTTAATCTATGATCCGAATGGAAGAATATATCATCATTTATTGGATGAATTCTTGAGCTGGCAGAGGGGTCTCTTCGGGAAACCATATTCCGACCTTCTAGCATATAGAAATGTAGTCGTACCCATGCTAGTGCAAATGGGACCGCAATATCAATGATCAGGTAAGTTTAGGTTAGTTTTCTAATGAAACTCTTGAGCTGGCAGAGGGACTTGAACCCCCGACCTGCGCATTACAAGTGCGCTGCTCTACCACTGAGCTATGCCAGCATGAAATACAAATATAAAATTTCCCCGCAAAATTAACAATAACAATAAGAAACAATGATTTTAAGATATTCTTACGAGGAATGTTCTCAGGCTGGTTAATGCTTTGCCCCGGTGAGAAATTTTATTTTTAGTTACCAGATCAAGCTCGGCAAAAGTTTTGTTGTATCCTTCGGGTACAAAAAGAGGATCATAGCCAAAGCCATTTTCGCCTTTCATCTCCTCAATTACGTATCCCCTGCATTTTCCTTCGAACAGCATGTTATTGTAGAGAGAATTGTGCAGAACCAGTATGCATTTGAACCTTGCTGCTCTATGGTCTATATCCACACCTTTCAGTTCGTCCAATAATTTTTGGCAATTTTGAAGATCACTTGCACTTTCCCCTGCGTATCTGGATGAATGAACACCCGGCTGGTTATTAAGATAAGGAATTTCGAGTCCGGAATCGTCTGCGATAGTAGTAATTTTTGTGTGGTCGAAAACAATTTTTGCTTTCTTCAAAGCATTATCTTCAAAAGTCTTACAATCTTCCTCAATAATAGGAACTTCAGGAAAATCATCAATAGAGAAACACTCGATATCCAGCCCGTGAAGAAAATTTTTTATTTCCTTTATCTTACCTTGATTTTTTGAGGCGATTACGATTTGTCTCATAATCAAAATTATGCAAAAGTTTCCTTATATTGCAATTGATATAATTTGGAATATATTCCACCAAGTTCAAGAAGTTCATGGTGGGTACCCATTTCCCTGATTTCACCTTTATGCATAACTATGATCTTATCACATTTCTGTATTGTAGAAAGTCTGTGTGCTATTATGATCGAAGTTCTTCCTTCCATTAATTTTTCAATTGCTTGCTGGATCAGTATCTCGGATTGGGTATCGACGCTAGAAGTTGCTTCATCGAGTATAAGTATCCGCGGATCAAATGCAAGTGCTCTTGCGAAAGTAATAAGCTGCCTTTGTCCCTGTGAGAGAGTGACTCCCCTTTCCTTAACATTTTGCTGATACCCCTGGGGCAGTTTCATTATAAAGTCGTCTATACCGATGATCTTTGCAGCTTCACGTACTTTCTCAAAGCCAACATTATTCTTGCCGAGCTTAATGTTATTTTCGATAGTATCGGAAAACAGAAAAATATCCTGAATAACCAAGCTTATATTCTTCCTCAAGTCCTCCTGCAAAATGTCTTTTATATTTACCTGATCCAACAATATTTCGCCTTTTTTAACATCATAGAACCGGCAGATGAGATTCATTATAGAAGTCTTTCCGGCACCGGTAGCACCTACAAATGCTACTTTTTCTCCCTCCCTGATATCGAAAGAGAGGTTCTTAAGTACATATTCATCTTTGTTATAAGCAAAGAACACATTCTTAAATTCAATATGCCCTTTTACATCTTTAAGCTTGATCGGATGGTCAGGATCGGGAATGACGTTATGCTGATCGAGAAGCCTGAAAATCCTCTCAGATGAAGCCATAGCAGTCTGCATAATATTGTATTTTTCAGAGAGATCTCTTATAGGTCTGAAGAACATTTCTGCATACTGCATGAACGAAATCAGTATGCCGATCGTCAGCGTATTTTGTATCACCCTTCCGCCGCCGTACCAAATTATCAGAGCAATCGAGATCGCACTTATCAGCTCAACAATAGGGAAAAAGACCGAATAATACAAAACAGAACGTTTGTTAGCCAGTGTGTGCTCGTAATTAATTTCTTTGAATTCATCGTATGTTCGTTCCTCTTTGCCGAAGATTTTGACCACCAGAATTCCGCTTATATGTTCCTGAAGGTAGGCATTCATTTTAGCTACCAGTGTTCTTACATCACGGTAAGCTGCTCTTACCTTTCTTCTGAAAATTGCGGTAGCATAGATAAGAGGGATTATCACCGATAAGGAAATTAAGGTCAATTCCCAGCTTTGTGAGAACATGAAGAATAAGATTCCTGCAATTGTAAATATATCTGCAAAAACCATCACGATACCAGATGAAAACATCTCGTTTAATACTTCGATATCGTTTGTAAGCCGCGTAACAAGCCGACCCACGGGATTTTTATCGAAAAAGCTCATCGATAAACCCTGCAGATGCCTGAACAGCTCCATACGCAGGTCATATATCGTTCGCTGGCCAATCCACTGAGTCAAATAGGTCATTAGATACTGCAATAAGCCCTGGATAATCAATGTGCCAAAGAGTATCAGAATAATATTCCGTAGTCCTATTGCATCTTTATTCACTATATATTTATCTATTGCAATCTTGGTAAGATAGGGCCTAACGGTTGTGGCAAGTGAAATACCTATAGTCAGAATGATAGCTACTATTATCCATCCCCTATACGGTCTCAAGTATTTCAGGAGGCGCTTCATAAGGTGGGAATCGTAAGCTTTCCCGAGTACTTCGTCTTCGGTCAGTTCTTTTTTATTATTTGCCATTTTAATCCATACCCTCCAGTTCCTGTTCCAGCAGCTGCTTGAAATAAATATCGGCGTAAATACCTTCCTGCTGTATCAGTGATTCGTGTGTACCCTCTTCAGCGATACTTCCTTTCTTGAGTACAACAATTCTGTCGGAATTCTTAAGTGTCGATACACGGTGGCTTATTAGAATTGTGGTTCTCTGTTTCATCACATCTTTTAAAGCTTTTAAGATCTCCTCTTCAGTATATGTATCGACTGCAGAAAAGGCATCATCGAGAATGAGTATCCTGGGATTTATTGCAATTGCACGGGATATTGAAGTACGTTGTTTTTGCCCGCCGGATAAATTGATACCCCTTTCTCCAAGGATCGTCTCAAAACGGTTTGGGAAAGTATCAATCTCTTTATAGATCTGTGAGATTTTAGAAACTGCTATAATGCCGTCTTTATCCATGGTCTCATCTCCGTATGAAATATTATTTTCAATCGTATCGGAGAATAAGAATGTCTCTTGAGGCACATAACCGATAGAAGTTCTTAATTTCTTTATAGGGATCTTCTTAATATTTGTTCCGTCTACAAGTATCTCACCTTCAGAACACTCGAATAATCTTGGTATCAAATTCACCAGTGTGGATTTTCCCGAACCGGTATGGCCTATCAAACCTATGGTTTCACCTTCCTTAATTTTAAGATTAAGGTTTTTCAGCACATACGGCAGCTCACTGCTATACCTGAAGCTGAGATTTTTAAATTCGATGCTTCCTCTTATCGCCTGAATATTATAGTCTGTTAATTCAGTGTCATTAATTTTAGGTTCAGAATCGAACACCTTGCATAATCTCATCAT
>Ga0187878_1004480_pt1 | contig 10863 bp, 10 predicted proteins | sample June2016WEW_17_1_FD_132979 | JGI IMG/M metagenome (GOLD analysis project Ga0187878, IMG submission 132979) | Peatland microbial communities from SPRUCE experiment site at the Marcell Experimental Forest, Minnesota, USA - June2016WEW_17_150 | ecosystem: Environmental > Terrestrial > Soil >...
AATGTCTATTGTTTTGCTACTAAGTTTGGACTTCTTGCGGCGTTTCGAACCGCTTGGGTCTTCGTCCTCGGAAGCCATCTCGCCTCATGCGCTTTAGATTGGGGGAGGCGAAATAATAGCGTTACAAAAGTTGTATGTCGTTGCTGGCCTAAAGGTCAATAAAACTTTGGAATTAGACGGTGAACGTTAGTAACTTACTATTTAGGGTACTCGGTGCCGCTCCGTCTTTGGTCGCAGGCGCATTGCCGCCACAAAGAGTCACCGCCTGCCCTCGCCGTTAGGCCCCGGGGAGCAATTCCGGCCAGATGCTAAAATCAGGTACTTAAGGCAAATGGTCGCCCGCAGCGGGCGCAAAACGTGGCGCCGCCGGGCACCTCGGTTCTTACGGTTTTCCGGAGGACCGGCATTGCCTCCAGGCGGTGAAGATTGGATTCCGCTCGTCCGACATTGCAGAAACTTGTTGCCGATGTGCTCAATCGGCTGCCAGCCGAGCAAGTCCCGGTGGAGGCTTGGCAGTTTGTCTGTGGCAAGCAGGTTGCGCAGCGGACCCAGGCTGTGAACTTTGGCAGTGGCGTTCTGCGCGTCGAAGTTCCTGACGCGCGCTGGCAAGACCAGCTTCAAGACCTGAGCGGATGCTACCTGGCAAACCTGAACCAGTACAGCCGGACCCGGGTCGAGCGAATTGAATTCGTGGTTGCGGCGTCGGGGCCTGCCGCGAAAGGCTCTGCGGGCAGTGCAGCGAAGCCGGGCCGCAAACGCGGATCGGCGAGTGAACCGGAGCGGGAAAGCAGATGGCGGAAACAAAAGTAACCGAACGTGACGTGATGTATGTGGCCGACCTGGCGAATCTGGAGCTGACGGCCGAAGAAAAAGGCCGCATGATCCGCGACCTGAACTCGATTCTCGAACACATAGACACGCTCAACGAACTCGACACCTCCGACGTGCCGCCGCTGGTCGAGGTGGCCAGCATGTTTGCCGGTTCGCAAGCGGCTGACGGCGGCCGCTTTGGCTATGCCATGCGTCCCGACGAGGTGCGCCCCGGATTGCCTCATGAGGCCGCGATGGCAAACGCGCCTGAATCCGATAAAGTTTATTTCAAGGTTCCCAAGGTAATCGAAAAGTAGGATGAATTCTCGAATGCGGCGGGTCGCAATATAGGCTGAATCGCCTTGCCGCAGTGGGTGGAGTCTCCCGGAAACAATGAACATCGAGCTGCTGACAATTGACCGCGCCCGCGACCTTCTGGTGCGCAAAGAGATGACAGCCACGGCGCTGGCCGAGGCCTTCTATGGCAAGATCGCGACCGAAGACGAGAAGATTGGAGCTTTTCTGACGCTCTCGAAGAGTCGCGCCATGGCCAAGGCCGCGGAGATCGACCAGATGGTGGAGCGTGGCGATCCGCTGCCGCCGTTAGCCGGCGTGCCGGTGGGAATCAAGGATGTTCTGATGACCCGCGGCGTGCGCACGACTGCCGCTTCGAAGATTCTGGACGACTTTATAGCTCCCTATGACTGCACGGCAGTGGCACGGATGGAAGCCGCCGGCGCAGTCGTGCTTGGCAAGTTGAACTGCGATGAATTTGCCATGGGTTCGTCGAACGAAAACTCGGGCTACAAGCCAGTGCGGAATCCGCGCGATCTGACGCGTGTTCCCGGCGGATCTTCGGGCGGGTCGGCGGCGTCCGTGGCGGCGGGAATGGCCGTGGCGGCGCTGGGCTCCGATACCGGCGGGTCGATCCGGCAGCCGGCGGCGTTCTGCGGAGTGGTCGGGCTGATGCCGACTTACGGACGCGTTTCTCGTTACGGACTGATCGCGTTCGGCTCGTCTCTGGACCACATAGGGCCACTGACTAAGACGGTGAAGGACGCGGCGAGTGTGTTGCAGGTGATTGCCGGGCGCGATCCGCTCGATTCGACTTCGGCGGAAGTACCAGTCGCGGACTATGTGAGCGAAATCGGCAAGTCCGTAAAGGGGTTGAGAATCGGCGTGCCGGAGGAATACTTTGGCAAAGGTCTCGATGACGAAATACGAGCCGCGATTGAGCGCGTAATGGACCGGCTTCGGGCCGCCGGTTGCGAGCTGGTTCGCGTTTCGCTGCCGCACACGAAATACGCAGTACCGACCTACTACCTGGTGGCGACCGCCGAAGCCTCGTCGAACCTGGCGCGTTTCGATGGTGTGCGCTACGGGCACCGTACCGAACACGCGCAGACACTTTCGGAGATGTACCGGCGCAGCCGCAACGAAGGCTTCGGGACCGAGGTCAAGCGGCGCATCATGCTCGGCACGTATGCGCTCAGCGCCGGTTACTATGACGCTTATTACCTCAAGGCGCAGCGGGTGCGCACTCTGCTGGCGCGCGACTTCCAGCAGGCCTTTGGCCGGGTCGACGCAATCCTGACTCCAGTGACCCCGACAGTGGCGTTCAAGCTCGGCGAGAAAATGGAAGACCCCGTCGCCATGTACCTGAGCGACATCTTCACCGTCACGGCAAATCTGGTGGGCGTGCCGGGGATGTCGGTTCCGTGCGGCAACACCCGCGAAGGCTTACCCATCGGAGTGCAGATCATGGCCAAACACTTCGATGAGAGCACCATGATCCGCATTGCACATGCCGTCGAAGAGGCGCAGTAGCGTTACCTCCACCGCCTTGTTTGCTTAGCGCCTCGCCGGCTGCTTCGGCGCGTCTTCCCGCAGCTTGTTGGAGGCGAGGCGGGCCGCCAGGTGCAGCGCGTTCTCAAGCGCGCCCGTCTTGGCGACGCCTTTGCCGACGATGTCGAACGCGGTGCCGTGCGCCGGTGTCGTGAAGACAGTTGCGAGTCCAGCGGTAATCGTCACACCGCGATGAAACCCGTGCAGCTTGGTAGCGATCTGGCCCTGGTCGTGGTACATGGAAACCACGCTGTCGAACTCGCCCGCAAACGCCCGGATGAAGATGGTGTCCGGCGGATAGGGGCCACTACAGTTTATTCCCCGGGCCGCCATCTCCTGGACAACCGGGCGGATCAATTCGATCTCCTCGCGACCGAACAGACCGTTGTCGCCGCCGTGCGGATTGAGGGCATTGACGGCGATGCGCGGGTTCTCGATGCCGGCGCGGCGCATCATCGTATCGGCCAGGATAATTGCTTCGCGGATGCGCTGCGGCGTGATCTGGTTGAGTGCTTCGCGCAGCGCGATATGCCCGGTCACGCGCGACATCCACTGCCCGTCGAGCACGTTCATTTCGCTGAAGTAGCCTTCGTGGCCGAGCAGGTGGGCGAACATCTTGTGCTCGTCAGGGAAGCGCCAGCCGCCGTCGAACAGCGCCCGCTTGTTCAGCGGAGCGAAGGTGATGGCGTCGACCTCGCCGCGCCGCGCCATCTCGATGGCATAGGCGAGAGTATCGCCGGTGAGTTTGCCGGACTCCGCCGAGACCTTTCCGCGCTCGAACCTGGAAGGATCGACATTGCCGAGATCGATCAGCGGCACCGCGCCGGATGACCAGTCGATCGCCGCCGTGTTCGGAACCTTTACCCAGCGCAGCTCCACGCCGGCGTCGCGCATCCCGAGTTCCAGTACGCGCCCATCGCCGACCACCACCAGTCGCGCGGCGTCATTCAGGCGCTTGCCATGCAGTACGTTGGCGACCAGCTCCGGGCCGATGCCGGTGCAATCTCCCATCAGCAGTGCAATACGCGGGCGGGGATCGTTGACAGTATTAGCGGATTGATTTTCCATCTTTAGTCTTCTCCTCTGTTAGCGGGAGCGATTAGCGTGGTTCCCCGAAAGGTATATCCCAACACAAACTCAGACTGTCATGGCGAGCGAAGTCGAGCCACCTTATTGTTTCTGCTGCCGAAAAACACAGGGTGGCTCCACTCCGCGCCCGAACAGCTTCTTGCTTCGCGAATGTAACGCGGGTACGCAGCTTGGCTGCTCCGGCCGCTGGCGCTCGGCGCTCCGGTCGCCATGACATTCTCTTGGGATTTTGGATACACCAAACAGGGAACCCTCGGCGTCGGATTCCGTGCCTACACACTTATTTCTCCGTGCCCGCGACCGCCGCGACCTGCGTGGGCCTCCCGGCATCGAGGTTCTCTCTGTACGCCTTCCAGGCCACCGCATCAAATTCTCCATCCCATTTGGCGACCACGACCGCCGCGACCGCGTTGCCGACCGTGTTGACGATGGAGCGGCCCTGAGACATGAAGCGGTCAATGCCCAGCAGCAGAGCGAGTCCTTCGGCGGGCAGGCCACTGGCGATAACAGTGGCGGCAAGGGCGGCGAAAGCGCCTCCAGTGACGCCGGCCGCACCCTTCGAGGTGAACAGCATCAGAATGAACATGGTGATCTGCTGGCGAAGATCGAGGTGGATGCCATAGACCTGAGCGATGAACAGGCAACTCATAGGCAAGGTTATTGCCACGCCGTCCAGGTTGAACGAATAGCCCGTGGGGATGACGAGTCCGAGGGTGGTGCGCGACACGCCCGAAGCTTGCAATTTCTGCATCATGCCCGGAATGGCCGTTTCCGAAGACGAGGTGGCAATCACCACCAGCAGCTCTTGCTTGAGGCGTCCCATGATGTCGAGAAGGCGGACGCCACAGAGTCTGCATACCACGCCGAACACGACAAACATAAGCAGGGCCAGCGTTAGCCATGCCGTGCCTACGAACATGCCCAGAGCGTAAAGCGTGCGCACGCCGAAGCGGCCGACCGTGAATCCGAGTGCGCCGAAAGCGCCAATGGGGGCGGCCATTACGATAATGTTGACAACTCCGAAGACCAGGCTTATGCAGCGCTCCATGCCCCGGCGAATCGCAACGCCGGTCTCACCGAGCCGCACCATTGCCGCCCCGACCAGCAGCGCGATGACGAGCACCTGCAACACGTTATCGTGCACGAAGGCGCCGAACAGGTTCTCGGGAACCATTGCGAACAGGAATTCGGACAACGACTGGGCGTGGACACTTGCATAACGGGCGGCCGAGGCGGCCTGCGTCCCCGAGGGTCGCTGGACGGCGGCGCCAAAGTTAACCACATTGCCGACGATTGCACCCATCAGGAGCGCAATGGTGGTGATGATTTCGAAATAAATCAGCGCCTTCAGCCCGATTCGTCCGACCTTGCGCATGTCGCCGACCTGCGCCACGCCGGTGGAGACCACCAGAAAAATCAGCGGGGTAATGCTCAGCTTGATAAGCGCAATGAAGCCGTCGGCCAAGGGCTTGACGGCAATGCCGGCTTGCGGCCAGATGGCGCCCATCGCCGCTCCCGCAGCCGCTGCGACCAGGACTTGGACGTATCCCCTGCGCCATAACGGCTTGGAGGCATGGGACGAGTGGGAGGAATGCGCAATTGATGTCATGGAATGCCCGTAGTGGTGGAAACGCTCTCCGTGGTTAATCGATTTATAAATCAAAGTGCTGGTTCGGGCAATCGCTTTCGCTTAAGCGGACGGGAACTTTCAAGGATATTCTCAATAGCTTGGCGGTTGACTACCTGCGCCGAATCGTTGGAGGACCTGAAACCCAGGCGATTACTCTTCGTCTTCGGAAGAGCCGGGAGCGACATCGGCCGAGCGTCCGCGAACGATGAAGCTGGACGGCTGGCCGCGCTTCGGATGGAAGGTGACGCGCGCCGGGTTCTTTTCCCAAGTCGGAGCCGCACAATCGGAGTCAGTATCCTCGCCCTGGGAAGCAGCGCCGATCTCCTGCCGCAGGACGGCCTTCTTGCGTCCCAGTTGCATTACCACCGTATAGAGCTTTTCACTGTTATCGGACACGCCGCAGTAAGCGGCATAGTCGCGAAACCAGCTTGCCTGGGAATAAAAGGGGTCGAAAAGGGGCAGGTTGAGCTGCGTGATGCGGGCCGTGGTGCGGTCGACCATGAGCCAGCCGCCACGCTGCCACACCCATCGCGGCACCTTTCCCTGGTCCGCGGGCAGGTTGTCGTTAACCCGGAAGGCACGCCGCACGACAAAGATACGGTCAGTCACGGCGTGGGGTTCGCCGGTGGTGAATTCCTTCGGGCTGCCATCCACCAGGAGGGGACGCACGTTCATGGGGACAGTGCGATCTTCGCCGGGCCCGATGAAGAGCTTGACGGAGAGCACTTTGCCAAAGCTGACGACATGGGGCTTGGCGGCCAGGGCCGTACCAGCCAGCGAAGCTATGACCATAAGCAGCCAGAGTCTGGAGCGCATGAGTCCAGCCTACTGCCGGCACCCCCGGAGGAGCAAGACCGAAGCGTAATTACGGGGAAACCTGCCGCTACATACAACCATCCGGCGGTGTAAACGACTCACACTTAATGGCATGGCCGATTCAGTCGCCCGCAGGCGTTTAGCGCGAATCCTCGTCGTAGATGACAATCAGCACAACACGTTGCTGATGCGGGAGTTGCTTACGCGGCGGGGTTACGATGTGGTAACCGCCAACAACGCCGGCGAGGCGGAAGCGCAGATGCGCGAGAATCCGCCGGACCTGGTTCTGCTGGATGTGATTATGCCGGACAAGTCCGGCTATGACCTTTGCCGGGAGTGGAAAGAAGATCATGCCACGCGCTTGATACCGGTGGTGATGATTACCGGGCTGAGCGACCGCGAGGACAGGATCCGCGGCATCGAAGCCGGGGCGGATGACTTTCTGAACAAGCCGGTTTTTCCCGAAGAGCTGTTTGCGCGCGTCCACTCCTTGTTGAAGATGAAAGATTATACGGACGAACTCGACAACGCCGAGGCGGTGCTCTGCACGTTGGGGCTGAGCGTGGAATCGCGTGATCCGTATACCGAAGGCCATTGCGAACGGCTGGCTCGCTACGCCAGCCAACTTGGCGAGTATCTGAGGCTCGACTGGGACTGTCAAGTGGCGCTGAAGCGTGGAGGATATCTGCACGATCTGGGAAAAATCGCAATCCCAGACGAGATTCTCAAGAAAGGCACAAACCTGACGGCGGAGGAGTGGCGCATTATGAAGCGCCATCCCCTGGTCGGGGAGAATATCTGCAAACCGTTGCGTTCGCTGCGGATGGTGCTGCCGATCATTCGCTATCACCATGAGCACTGGGACGGCAGCGGCTATCCCGACAGGCTCAGCGGGGAAGGCATTCCTTTGCTGGCGCGGGTTCTGCAGGTGGTGGATGTCTACGATGCGCTGCGTACGGCACGTCCTTACAAGCCCGCCCGCGGTCATGAAGAGGCGCAGCAAATCATGATTCAAGAGGCTGAACGGGGCCTGTGGGACCGGCGAATTGTGCAGGAATTCTTTGCCATGCCCGATTTAAGGCAAGAAGCGGCGGCGTGAACAATCCCGTTGCTAAAGCATTTGCAACTATAATCAAATCTTGTTGAAGCACCTGAATGACAACTACTGACTACAGCATCATCATCCCCGCCTATAACGAGAGTGTCCGCATCATCCCCACTCTCGACCGTGTCCTCGCCTACATCCAGCAACGGGGCTGGGAGGCCGAGATCGTAGTAGTCAACGACGGATCGCGCGACGATACGGCCGAGATCGTTCGCGACTACGCCAGCGGCAGCGCCAGTGTCCGCTTGGTGGAAAACCCAGGAAACCGCGGCAAAGGTTATTCGGTGCGGAATGGGATTCTGCATGCCAAGGGCGCAGTGGTGCTATTTACCGATGCCGATCTCTCCTCGCCGATTGAAGAGGCTGCCAAGCTGGTTGACTCGATTCACCGGGGAAGCGATGTCGCCATCGGCTCACGCTGGCTCCGGGCGGATCTACAAACTACGCGCCAGCCGCTTTACCGCCAAATTCTAGGCAGAGCTTTCAACCTGGCGTTGAAGGTTGTCCTCGGGCTCAGCTTCAAGGATACGCAGTGCGGATTCAAAGCTTTCAAGCAGCAGGCCGCCAGGGATATTTTCGGCAGGCAAATCATCCGCCGTTGGGGGTTCGATCCCGAGATCCTGTTTCTGGCGCGGCAGTTGGGCTACAAAACGGAAGAGATTGCGGTGGCTTGGGCGCACGACGAGCGCTCGAAGATCAATCCGATCAAAGACGGCATGAATATGCTGCTGGATTTGTTCAGAATTCGCTGGAATAGCATCTCGGGGAAATACGACTGCTCGCCACAGACAGCGCAAGAGCTTTCTCCAACCGCAGAGGAAGTGCCGGTCGGGCATCCCAGGGCGTAGTGAGCCGCAGCGAGCGCACAAAGACTTCAGGGGACATTTTTTCGCGAAACCAGCCCTCAGGCGATGGCGCGATCGGCGTCTTCGTTTGGCTCGTTCGGCCGACGGATCACTAGTATGTTGCTCGCGGAATCCATGGCGATAGTCAGCGTGTGGGAACAACTGGAGCAGAGCCAGTAGTGTTCAATGTGTTTGCGCTTCTTCCCATGACTGTGAGTAGCGCCGGGCGATGTCTCCCATCGAATCTCAAAAACCTTGCCTTCGCCAAAATAATGGAACTCTTTCGAGCAGGAAGGGTTAGCGCATTTTGATAGCATTGGATTCCACTCCTCTATAAATGGTTTCTTCCTGATGCTCGTGCCTTGCTGAATTATAATTTAACTATTGAGTCAATCATTAACTGTGATGCAAGTCCGCCTTACACTTCGCAACCAAATCGAGAGCACAACATCGGCTGCTCGCAACGAAACATCAGAACGCTGACGCTGTTTGAAACCTAAGTGCGATTGTGTGGCGGGATGCCCGCGCTCGCTTCCCCACGTGCAGCGTAGCGCAAGAAAAACTACCACCTTCCGCGGCGCTCCGTAAGCAACGTTCACTTACGCGCCGCACCCAGCAACCTTACAGGCATTCTACCGCACTATGTTTGCGTCTAGGTATTAAATCCGAGTAAAAATTCAGTACACGTTCGCGCTAAGTTGCCCGCAGAATCGCGACCGCAATTCCAAGAAACGGGCCAGCCGGCAGATCTGGTTGTAGCGTTTTTCAGCAGCCCGTATTTCGCGAAACTGGTCCGGGTTGCGTCAGCGGAATCGCCGTCTAGAGCGGTTCTCCGACATATTCAGAGTGTCATGGCGAGCGAAGTCGAGCCGGGGTCCCCGACGTGCGCCGTAGTTGCGCATGTTGGGGTGGTCGAACCGGGTCCCCGACGTGCGCCGTAGTTGCGCATGTTGGGGTGGTCGAACCGCTCTAAATCGGCACCGGAACGCTGTCGATGAGGTCGCGGAGAATGTGTTCAGCCTGTTCGGAACGCTTGATGGACAGGGCCGTGCGATTGCTGAGCACGACACGATGAGCAAAGGCGGGGATGGCCAGCCGTTTGAAATCATCAGGTTTGCAGAAGTTGCGGCCCTCGAGGTAAGCCATGGCCTGGGCGGCGTGGAACAGCATAAGCGAACCGCGCGGGGAAACGGCGAGCGCCAGTTGCTCGCTTTCCCGCGTTCGCTGCACGATGCGCAAGACGTAGTCCAGCAGGGATTCATCGACCTGTACCTGCCGCACTTCCTCTTGCAGCGCCAGAACGTCTTCCGCTTTCAGCACCGGCTGCAAATCGTCGAGGCGAACGGCGCCAGCCCGGCCGCGCAGAATCTCGCGCTCGCCTTCGGGTTCGGGGTAGGTCATGCGCACCCGCAGCATGAAGCGATCCATCTGCGACTCGGGGAGGGGATACGTGCCATGATGCTCGACAGGGTTCTGGGTGGCGATCACCAGAAAAGGCTGCGCCAGCGGATGCGAATGGCCGTCCACTGTCACCTGGCGTTCGTTCATCGCCTCCAGTAGCGCGGATTGCGTCTTGGGAGTGGTGCGGTTGATTTCGTCGGCCAGCAAAACATTGGTAAAAATGGGGCCGGGCTTGAACTCGAACTTCTGCTCGACGGACGAGTAGATGGAGATGCCCAGGACATCACTAGGCAACATGTCACTGGTGAACTGAATTCGTTGGAAATCACAGTCGATGGCACGGGCCAGCGCGTGAGCCAACGTGGTCTTGCCGACACCGGGCACACCTTCCAACAGTAGATGCCCGCGCGCCAGAATCGAGACCAGTGTGAGCCGGACAACATCATCCTTGCCACGAATAATCAGGCGGAGCGCGTTTTCCAGTTGCGCCGCCGTCGCAGCCATGGTTCGTGAGGTAGAAGTAGTGGAAGACATTCTGCTGTACGCATTCTACTGGATGCGGCACTCGAAAATGAAATGGAAAGCACGGCGCTGTTCCAATCGTTGGGTTCGAAGTGAGCAGAGCAGGCCGGGAAACGCGCGACGTCGCGCTTGTCACCCCAACAAACGCTAAACCGGATTCGCGGAAGGTATACCCCACGCAGAAGCCGGGCTTTCAAGCCCGGCGGTGATATTGAGGGGTATACCAACTGTGGAATTGCTCTAAACCCCGCGTTTGCCGGGGACCCCGCTTGCGGCTCCGGAACGGTCACTTCATACGTTGTCCCGACGTGTTCGTGCAAGCGCACGCTTGAGAGTCTGGTCGAGCGCGGCCTTCTGCTTGTCGTAGTCTTCCTGAGTGATAACGCCCTGTTGCCGCTCAACTTCAAGTTGGAAGAGTTCATCCTTCATAGCTTCCAGCAGTGCGTTGCCGCTTGTGGCTGTCGCGGTCGAGGTCGTCTGCGCAGGCGGCGCAGGCGAGGCCGCCACCGGCTTAGGTCCACGGGTAACGGAGATGTAGGCTCCGCCGGCAAGCACTACGGCCAGGGCTCCAAGAATCACCCAGCGATACTTCGCGAGCGCGTCAGGCGCATCGATAGGCGGCCCCAATCCTCCGCCTGGACGACTGTCGCGATTGCTCGGGGGACCTGATTGCGCTGCTTCCTCGGGACTTGGGAAACTGCCGGTCCCGGAGATGCGGAACGATAGGTCCTGGCCCGGCTTGACGTTGCTTGCGACCTGGACATTGCCCTCGCCGCCCTGCTGCTCATCCATGTGCTGAA
>Ga0187878_1004482_pt1 | contig 10861 bp, 14 predicted proteins | sample June2016WEW_17_1_FD_132979 | JGI IMG/M metagenome (GOLD analysis project Ga0187878, IMG submission 132979) | Peatland microbial communities from SPRUCE experiment site at the Marcell Experimental Forest, Minnesota, USA - June2016WEW_17_150 | ecosystem: Environmental > Terrestrial > Soil >...
ATTTAAAACTATCCTACCCCATTTCGTACGTACCGGGTTTTAGCCGTTCGTTTACAAGTGTGGTAATTTTAAAGCCGAGGAGGTCGTAAACATTCAAGGTCACTAACTATACTATCCCTTTCCCTGCCTTCGGACAGCCAGCCTGCTTCAAGCCAGGGCAGGCTGCTAAGGGGACAAAAATTGTTTCTCTTATGAAATTAAATAACGATTTTCTTCATTTTCCCCCTGCATATTTTTTTATACTAATGCATATTTTATTATGCATGTCATAATGTGTGTTTAAATCAAAATTTTTGTGTTATCGAAATAATTTAAATAAATTTACATAATTCAGATATCAAAAAACATGAAAAACAGCGTTTAAACGCTGTTTTTTTATTGGCATAAGATTTGAGCTATTATATAGTAGTTGAAACAAAAACGAAAATAAAAGGAGAAAATAAAATGATTACCGAAAAAATACTCGTAGTAGATGACGAACAAACAGTATGCGACAGCATAAAAAAGATCCTTTCACGCAAAGGATATACAGTAGAAAATACCCTCGATGCGGATGAAGCAGTAAAAAGAATGAAAGAGACACACTTCGACCTGGTGATAACCGATATGATGATGCCGAAAACCAGCGGGATCGAGCTTCTTCAGCTTGTTAAGAAACATTACCCCGAATTGGAAGTAGTAATAATTACCGGATATGCATCCATCGAGACAGCAGTAAAAGCAACCAAATTGGGTGCTGCAGAATACCTTCCGAAGCCTTTTACACCGGACGAGCTTACGGATATAACACGCAAAGCACTGGAGAAGAGGAAATTAAATTTTGGAAAGAAGGCAAAAGACCCCGAAAAAAAACAGATGAATGAGAGCGGCGCGGATCTTATAGACATTGATATGCCGTTCAGTGCAAGTGAAGTGGCACGGAGCACATCAAAAGAATTCGTCGATAAACTAACAAGATCCGATATCCCGCAATTCAAGAAAGTTCAAAAGAAGACTGAATACTGCTATTCCGGCAAACGCGAGTGCAGACGTCTGGTCCTTGAAGGAAAAGAATGTGTGGGTGAATGCCCGTTAGAGAAGAAAGCAAGGGAGAAAGCTGCAAAGAGTGTGAAGAAACCGATCATTCATACTAACGAGATCATAGACGTGGATATGCCGTTCAACCTTTCCGAAGTAGAAACCATAACGGGAAGCGATTATATCAGTTGTTTAGATCGTTCTGAAATACCAAGAGCTGCTTTATACGGCAGGAACACGACCGCAAAGCACAATGTATTGGTGGTGGATGATGAGCCGATAGTGTGCCACAGTCTGAGGAAAATACTTTCAAGACAAAGCTGTGCTGTAGAAGAAGCGTTCGATGTAGATGCCGCATTGCTTAAGATGAGACTGAACAAATATGACCTGGTATTTCTCGACCTCAAGATGCCGAAATACAGCGGTATGGAAGTACTGGAATCGTTAAGAAGGTTATACCCAACGACCCCGGTAGTTATGATAACAGGGTTTGCCTCTATTGAGACAGCAGTCGAAGCGACAAAGAAGGGTGCATTCCAGTTCATTCCGAAGCCCTTTACCCCCGAAGAGCTGAAGACAGTTACACAGGAAGCGCTTGCTGCATAAATAAATATGCATCTTGAACTATAAAGGGCAGGTTCTTAATAAATAATTAGAATCTGCCCTTTCTTCTTATATACCGATCCGGACCCCATACCCTCCAATACCGCTAAAGCAATTAAGAAACAAACATTATAGGATAAATATTTTAGATTTGCAAAAAAAACATTTTTTAATTATATTGAATTAAGATAAAAAGGTCTTTTTATCAGAAAAACGTATGTTATACTCTAAGTACTGTGAATATGTAATAAAAGCACTCTCTTACCTATCTTTATACGGCAAAGGTGACAAGTACATCATGGTGAGGGAAATTTCCGAAAATACCAACATACCTTACTATTTTCTTTCCAAAATTTTTCAGGATCTGGCATCAAAGAACTGGGTTACATCTAAAAAAGGGAAAAAGGGCGGATTTTCTATTTCAGTTGATCCCAATAAACTAACCCTTATGGACATTATCAGCTGGAGTGACGGTATTCATAATTTCAGCAAATGCATTTTGGGAGATAAAGAGTGCGGTAGTGAATTTAAGTGCGAACTTCACAATAAATGCTCTTATTTAAGAAATGAGATAACAGACTTTTTCGATACTATGACCATAAAGGATGTTGCCGAGATAAACCGGCAGCATGCCTTTGCACATAAAAGTGACGTATTAAATAATTAATTCGGATATAAAAGCGTGTTTCGTTCCTTTGGGGGAAGTGCACGCTGATACTGAACATGAAGACACTAATATTGGGAATGGGGAATACACTCTTGTGTGACGACGGTATTGGTATAATCATAAAGCGTTATATGGAAAAAAACCTTGACGCTTCCGATAACGTTGATTTCCGGGAAACCTCATGGGGCGGGTTCAAGATCATCGATCTGCTGAAAGGATACGATTATGCTGTGGTCATTGATTCTATCAAGACCGGAACAAAGCCGCAAGGATATATACACCATCTGAAACCCAATGACTTTCTTCCAACCCTTCGTTTAAATTCTTACCATGATATCAATTTTATAACCGCCTTAAAGTTAGCCGAGACTTTTCATGCAAAAATGCCCGATGACATCGATATTTTTGCAATTGAAGTTGAGAATACAGATATCATTATGGAAAATCTTGCTCCGGAGATATGGGATTCTATTAATAAGTGCTCGATGAAGGTAATGAATTTGCTATCTTCGAGGAATATTATAGAGGGCAGTTATAAAGATGGAAGATTTGCAGGTATCAGATCTGAAAAAGAATTGCAGGACCTATACATTGAGGAATACAATCTAAGTTGATACTAAAGTATCGTAATAATTTACTATAGAATACAATGAAAATCGAAAATATTAAAATACCGGGAAAACTTTCCAGAACAGAAGAGGACCTCAGGCAATCATTCCTGAAACAGCTTGAGACTGTTCCGAACAGTGAGAAGATAAAATCGTGTATACAATGCGGAACCTGTACGGGTTCATGCCCCGTCTCATATGCGATGGATATATCACCCCGCGAACTGATCGCATTATTCCGTGCAGGTGATATGGAAACACTGCTGAACAGCAAAGCGATCTGGGTGTGTGCGTCATGCTATTCATGCCAGACCAGATGCCCGTCACTTATTAAAGTTACGGATATTATCTATGCACTCAAGAGACTGGCTATGGAAAAAGGAATCTATCCTCCGAAATTCCCGGTCCATTCTCTTTCCGAGACCTTCGTCAGCGTGATGAACCGTTTCGGAAGGCTCCATGAGCCGCTTCTCATGGTTGAATTTTTAATGAAAACAAATCCCACAAAGCTTTTCGGTTTGATGCCGCTGAGCCTAAGAATGGCTAAGAGAAGAAGAATTGCTTATATACCGAGCAGGATAAAAGATCTGCAGGGACTCAAAAAGATAATTAAAAAAGCAGAATTAATGGATGCCCCGCACGTTGCCGAAGAAGCACAGTACCTGAAAGGCGCTATCGGTTACGGTGCGGTTTCCAAAGAAACAGTATTAGAATCTAAAAAATAATTCTTAAGGAATAAACAAATGGATTATACATATTATCCCGGATGTAGTTTAGAATCTGCCCACAGCAGTTACAGCGATTCGGTTAAAAGTGTTTTCAAATATCTTGGCAGCAACCTGATAGAGCTTGAAGACTGGAATTGCTGCGGCGCAACTGCCTATATGTCGGTTAAGGAGACCATGTCATTTGCAATCTCTGCCCGGAACCTGGCTCTGGCGGAGAAACACGATAGGGATGTGGTGGCTCCCTGCAGTGCCTGTTTTACGATACTCAGCAAAACGAACAGGTACCTAAAAGAACTTCCGGAATTTCATGAAAAAGTCAATGAATGTCTGAAAGAGGGCGGTTTGACCTATAACCTTACGGTGAAAGTAAGACACCCGCTTGAAGTACTCATAAATGATATTGGTCTTGAAACGATAAAAGCTAAAGTAAAACATCCCCTCGACGGATTGAAGATTGCAAATTACTACGGATGCCAGATAGTCAGGCCTGAAAAAGGCTTTGATGACAGGGAAAATCCCATGACCATGGATAATCTGTTCGAGGTACTCGGGGCAACCAATGTGTACTATCCATTCAAAGTAAAATGCTGCGGAGGGATGCTGATGACCACTTATGAAGACGTAGCTCTGAAACTGTCCAAAGAGATAATCGCCTCGGCTGTGGAGAACGGAGCCGATTGTATTGTTACTACATGTCCGCTCTGCCAGATGAACCTCGAAGGTTATCAGGGCCTTATCAATAAGAAATACAACACGAATTACAATATGCCGATATTATTTTTCACACAGGTGCTGGGACTGGCTTTCGGATTAAACGAAAAGGAACTGGGAATTGATAAGAACCTTACCGAGAGTATAAAATTTAACGGGTCATTAATAAACAGATAATTATTACCTCAGGAGAATAAAAATGGTAAAAGATATTTCAACTAACGGATCAGGCAACGGAGCAGTGAGGATCGGTTTCTTCATCTGCCACTGTGGTGTAAACATTTCATCCGTAGTTAATGTGGCAGAGGTGAGAGATTTTGTTGCAAAGCTGCCTAACGTAGTAGTTTCCCAGGATTATAAGTTCATGTGTTCTGATCCGGGACAGGATATAATCAAGTCAGCAATCAAGACGCATAAGCTGAACAGGGTTGTTGTAGCAGCATGCTCCCCACTGATGCATGAGATAACTTTCAGGGGTGCTTGCGAAAAAGCCGGTTTGAACAGGTTCCTGTTCCAGATGGCGAATATCAGGGAGCACTGCGCATGGGTCCACAAGGATAAAGTGAGAGCAACAGAAAAAGCAAAAGCCCTGGCAGCTGCGGCAGTAAGCCGTGTTGCATACCAGATCCCTATGGAAATTAAAAAAGCGAAGCTAAATCCTGATACTCTGGTGGTTGGTGCCGGTATATCAGGTATCCAGGCTGCTCTTGAAATAGCTGATTCGGGTAATAACGTATACATTGTAGAAAGAGAACCCTCGATAGGCGGAAAGATGGCGTTATTCGATAAAACATTTCCTACACTAGATTGTTCTGCATGTATATTAACACCGAAAATGGTATCGGTAGGCCACCGTGAAAATATTAAGCTCTTCACATGGAGTGAGATCGTATCGGTATCGGGTTATCTGGGCAATTTTAAAGTTAAAGTAAGGAAAAAAGCAAGGTACGTAGATACGGATAAATGTACTGGATGCGGCCAGTGCTGGAGCCATTGCCCGGCTGTCAGATTCCCGTCAAGAAGACAGATAATATTTGGAGATCAAATTATTCATGAAAAAAGATAAATGAATCTTAAAGAAATAAAAGAAATATTAAATTGCCGGAACCTATCGGATGAATCCCTTCTGGATACGGAAATAGATTTCTGTATTGCAGCCGATCTTATGAGCGATGTTTTGCGGTTCGCAAGGACCGGCTCTTTGCTCTTAACCGGTATTACTAATAACCAGGTACTTCAGGTAGCTGAGATAATGGATCTGAGGGGAATAATCTTTGTAAGAGGTAAAGAACCCGATAAAGAGATTATCGCTCAGGCAAAAGAAAGGAAATTACCGCTCCTTATAACCGAGAATTTATTGTTTGATGCCTGCGGTATATTATTTTCCAGGGGATTAAAGGGTGGAAAGACCCGCTTACAGGAAAAAAATGGCTCAACAAGTAATATACAACCAGTCGTTCACGATTAAAGGCGGTGATTTTATTAATGCCGGTTCGGTTTCGGTAAAGATTAAAAAGATTTTAAAAGAACTGGGACTAAAGCCCGAAGTAATCTATAAAGTTGCGATTTGCTGTTACGAAGCTGAAATGAATACAATAATGTACACATATAAAGGCTATGTTGATTTTTCTATCACGCCGGAAGAAGTGGTAGTGAAGATAAATGATGAAGGACCCGGAATTGAAAATATCGAACTCGCTATGAAAGAAGGTTATTCCACAGCAACACCGCAAATGAGAGAAATGGGTTTTGGAGCAGGGATGGGATTGCCGAATATAAAAAAGAATTCCGATGTATTTGAGATAACATCGGAAGTACTGAAAGGTACCAAATTATTATTTAAAATTTTTGTAAGTTGATAGCAAATTCCTCTGAAATATATAACCATTCGATTTATTTCGAGTCATCTAAATGCACCGGTGAGATGGCATGCTTAAAAGTATGTCCGGTAGAAGCTATAAGAGTGAGGAACGGGAAAGCTATGATGATCGATGAGCTGTGCATCGATTGCTCTGTTTGCGTAAAAGTGTGCAAGACAGGGGCTATTGTACCTCTTACGAATTCTTTTAATGATTTTTCGAAATTCGAATATACGATTGCTGTTCCTTCGCTCGCACTTTACAGCCAGTTCGACAGAAGAATAAAGCCAAAAGAGATACTTACTGCTCTGAAGAGGATAGGGTTCGATGAAGTTGCAGATTCATCAAGAGCATGCCTGACGGTTTATAAAGCTGTCGAAAAATATATCAAAAACTATACGGGCAGAAAACCGCTCATAGCAACTTTCTGTCCTACCTGTATTAAGCTGATACAAATTAGATATCCGGAACTGCTTGGAAATCTGATACCGATAATCTCTCCTATGGAGCTGGCGGCAAAGGAAATTAAGATTGAAGCTTCGAAAAGGATCGGTGTTAAAAAAGAGGATATAGGCGTAATATACATTACTCCCTGTCCCTCGAAGATGACCTCAATAACTCAAAAGGGAAAATATTATTCCGATTTTGATGGAGCGATCCCGATATCGGATATTTACAATACTTTATACGGGTATTTAAGTCATTTAGCAAAAAAGTTAAATGACACCAGCGATTATTACGATATCAGCGGGATGGGATTAAATATCGGCAGGATGGGCGGTTTAGCTTCCCTTCTTGGAGGAGATAACTGTATCGGTGTTTCCGGAATAAATGACGTACTGTACATGCTCGAAGATATCGAAAGAGGTAAACTGCATGATATAGAACTTGTAGAAATGCATGCATGCCTTGAAGGATGTATCGGCGGATCGATGGTTGTTGAAAACGTATATTATTCCAGGAATAAGATGCTCCAGCTTATAGAATATTTCGGCGAAAAAAAGCTGCCGGTAGGGAAAAAAGATATATATAAAGACAGCGAGCTGTTCTATAACAATATTTATGAACCTCTTCCATTGAAACCTATCGATGAAGATCTGAACAGAGCTATCGGCAAGATCACGGAAAGAAAAGAAATATTATCGAAGCTCCCGAATATTGACTGCGGCGCGTGCGGTTCTCCTACATGTTCGGCTTTTGCAGACGACGTTGTGAAGGGAGACTGCCATATGAATAACTGTATATTTATCTTGAACGAAGAACTTAAATTAAAACTCAAACAGAAAATAAAAAGCCTGCTCGAAACGCAGAAACAACTTTAATTACAATGGATTTAGACAAGATAATTACGAAATTGGATCTTCAAAAAGTTACCTATTTTGAAGGCGGCTCTAATGAAATTACAGGGGCTTATACGAGCGATCTCCTGAGTGATGTGATAGCTCATTCTCAAAAGGGTTTTATATGGGTAACGCTCCAGACGCATGTGAATATTGTAGCAGTAGCATCTTTGAAAGAGCTGGTTGCAATTATAATAGTATTAAATAAGGAAGTTGATAGCGATACTATCGAAAAAGCGAATAGTGAGAAGATCATTATCTTAAAGACAAGCATGAATGCTTATGAAGTCAGTGGTAAACTATATGAATTGGGCATCAGATAATAAATTGGCTGCTAATGAAGCTCATAAAAGCAGATATGCATATACACACTTGTTTGTCTCCGTGTGCCGAAGTTACCTCTTCGCCGAAGAGAATTGTGGAAAAAGCCAATAAATGCGGATTGACGATGATATTTATTACTGATCATAATTCCGCAGAAAATGCTGAAGCAGCTATTAGGGCTGCAGCGAATTATAAAGATTTCATGGTTTACCCCGGGATGGAGATAACGTCGAAAGAGGAAGTTCATACTTTAGCGTTATTTGAAAATATCGAAGATGCAATGAAAGTCCAGGAAGTTATTCACAAATATCTTCCGGATGCGATAAGTGAACGTGAATCTAAAGAGCAGGTGATAGCCAATGAATATGACGAGGTGGACGGATACTCTAATAAATCGCTGTTCAGTGCAGTCAACATGAATGTAGGTGATATTATTAATACAGTTCACGAAAACAAAGGCCTGGCTGTTGCCGCACATATTGACAGAGAGAGTTTTTCGGTAATAAGTCAGCTTGGTTTTATCCCTGAAGATCTGGAATATGATGCATTAGAAATTTCACCGCATATGAGCTTTGGACAGGCTAAAGTTTTTTTTAAAGAATATGCAGGGAAATACAATTTTGTGAAAGGTTCGGATTCTCATTCACTTGATTGGATGGGAGATGTATTTACTCAATTTTATGCTGAAAATAACTCGTTCTTTGAATTTAAATCTTATATTAGCAAAATTACTTGCTGAATAAGTGAAGGATCTTTCGTTACATATACTGGACATTGCTGAAAATTCTATAGAAGCAGGTGCAAAGAACATAGGGATAATAATAGATGAAGATATCAGTAACGATCTGCTTACTTTGGAAATAAATGATGACGGAAGAGGAATGGATGCAGAATATCTTGAAAAAGTTACCGATCCATTCGTAACGACCCGCACGACCAGAAAGGTTGGTCTTGGTATCTCGCTGCTGAAGGCAGCAGCAGAATCAGCAAACGGTAAACTGATAATAAATTCAACCAGAGGTATAGGGACAGTTATCAAAGCAACGTTCCAGCTTACCCATATTGATAGGAAACCTGTGGGCATGATCTCGGATACTATTTTAACCCTGGTGGTAGGAAATCCTGATATTAATTTTAATTTTCAGCATCTAAGAAATGGTTTTCATTTTACTTTTAATTCAGGTGAAGTAAAGGAAAAGTTGTTCTCTAAAGGATTAAATTCAACGGAAATATTGACGGCTATCAGGAAAATTTTGAAAGAATACAGTATTAACATTAAAACATAAATTTAAGGAATTCGTTATGGAAAATAATGTAATAGTAAAAGCAAAAGAAATTGCGGGAAGATGGGACTTCAAGCCTCAGAACATTATAGAAATGATGCACGATATTGAGAATGAATTTCACTATTTGCCGAAGGAAATTCTATTTGAAATTTCTAAAAATTCAAATATTCCGCTCAGCAAGATCTATAACATTGCAACATTCTATAATGCTTTCAGCCTTAAACCTAAGGGTAAGCACCGGATTTGCGTCTGCATGGGTACACCATGCCATGCACTCGGAGCACCAAGGGTAGTAAGTGCTCTTGAAAGGGAGCTTGGAATAAAATGCGGTGAAACAACACCCGATATGAATTTTAGCGTGGAAATTTCGGGTTGTGTCGGGACCTGCGGGCTTGCTCCGGTTGTCATTATCGGAGAAGATCTATATGGTCCTGTTCCGGTGAATGGTGTATCAAAATTGTTAAAAAAGTATGAAAAAAAATAATATACTAAAGGAGTAAAAAATGCCCAAATTAACAATTGAAGACCTGGAAAAAATTACAGAAAATGTAAAAAGCAAAATGAACGTGAGGGAAGGCGGCGGCAGGGTAAAGATCACCGTGCATATGGGTACCTGCGGTATTGCTGCCGGAGCAAGGAGCATTATGAGTGCATTTTTGGATGAGATCGAAAAAAGTAATGTCAAAGATGTTTTAATAACAACGTCCGGCTGTGCGGGTTTATGCAGCCGAGAACCTATGGCAACAATCGAGACGTTGAACGGTGCACCCATCAAGTATGTAGACCTCACTGAAGAGAAGGCAAGAAAAATTTTTCAGGAGCATGTTCTAAAAGGAAATTATGTTATGGAGTATGCTCTTTCTAAAGGCAGCGAAAGAATACAATAAACAATTTAAAAGAGTTATATATGAAATCACATAGAATTCAATTAATGGTTTGTGCAGGAACAGGATGTGTTTCGAACCATTCATTTGATATCAAGGAAGCACTTGAAAAAGAGATAATAAAACGTCACCTGCAGAACGAAGCTGAGGTAGTAATGACCGGCTGCAACGGTTTTTGCGGGGCCGGACCAATTTTAGTGGTCCAGCCTGACGGAATATTCTACCAGATGCTTAAGGTTCAGGATATACCATTTCTCGTTGAAGAGCATTTGCTTAAAGGAAGACCTGTCAAGAAATTAATGTATGTTCCGCCTGTTGAAAAGACACCTCTTCCTAAAATGTCAGAGATCCCGTTCTTTGCTAATCAGACATTAATAGCTCTTCGAAACAGGGGACTGATCGATCCGGAAAAGATAGATGATTATATTGCAAGAGGAGGCTATAAAGCTTTAGCAAAAGCTCTAACCACTATGACACCGGATGAGGTATTATCTGAAATTAAAAAATCAGGATTGAGAGGCAGAGGGGGCGGAGGTTTTCCGACCGGAATAAAATGGGAGACCTGCAGGCGTATTGAATCGGATGTGAAGTACGTCATCTGTAATGCCGATGAAGGCGACCCCGGTGCATTCATGGACCGTAGTATCATTGAAGGAGACCCGCATTCCGTTATGGAGGGGATGATAATCGGAGCTTATGCGATTGGGAACGTACGCAACGGGTATATATATGTCAGGATGGAATACCCGCTTGCAATCAAGAGATTTAATATAGCGATTCAACAAGCGAGGGAGTACGGACTTCTTGGTGAAAATATATTTGATACTAAATTTA
>Ga0187878_1004483_pt1 | contig 10859 bp, 3 predicted proteins | sample June2016WEW_17_1_FD_132979 | JGI IMG/M metagenome (GOLD analysis project Ga0187878, IMG submission 132979) | Peatland microbial communities from SPRUCE experiment site at the Marcell Experimental Forest, Minnesota, USA - June2016WEW_17_150 | ecosystem: Environmental > Terrestrial > Soil >...
ATGGCTTGGTCCGCCGCACGATCTTGGTCCAAGCATTCATGTATCTTGCCGAGACGCGTGTAGCGGCCGGCCGACACGATTCCGACCTCGCGGTGCGCGATGGCCGGACGAAGATCGATGAGGATCGAGTGCGGCTTGAGCACGCGTCTGGCTTCGTGTAGGGCATGAACCATGCCCCTTTTGGCCAGTCATCAAAACGACCAGGAGAAGACCACGAGGTCGAAAGACTCCCCTCGAAAGGCCAGCCCTCCCGCCTTGCCGACGCGATAGCGGACTCGGGCCGCCAGGTGATTGGGCAAACCCGTGCGCGCCTTGAGGATGAGCTTCCGGTCGGGGTCAATTCCATGCACAAGTGCGCCCAGGCGTGCCAGGCGCAGGCTGAGGCGCCCATCACCGCAGCCGATGTCAAGCACACGTTTGTCGCGCCAGTTGGTGACCCTCTTGAGCGCCCGGACCTCGTTTCTCTCGGGATCGATATGAAGAGGCATCCGAACAGATTCCCTTCTGCCGCGCAGCGGTCACGGGCCGCTGCTCAACGGCGGAACCGCTCGGCGGCACAGGCTCACTATGATTCTTGCGCAGGAGCCGCTGCAGGCAAAGAAGCCCTCCACTTTCGGCCACCATCCGAGCCGGCTCCTGCGAGAGAGCGTGTGGAGCATCTGATGCTAGGGAGGGTCGTCCAAGTTGCACGATCGGTCCCGTCGGGAGGTGTGCAAGAGCCCGGCCTCTAGTCAAAGAAAAGGGTGCACGACGGCCAACTGCGCTCCAGGCGCGCGCGCCACTGGGTGAGGAGCTCTTGCGGGTCGTAGAGACCGGACTCGACGAAAAGTGCCGCCTGGCGGGCGCCCGAACGCATGCGTTCCAAGAGTGCGGCGTGAGGACAATCTGAAGCCGCGGAGCATTCGGAACAGGACTCGACGAACCGGCTCGTGGCGCAGGCCCGGATCTCACAGGCCTCCCGTCCCCCTCCCTGTCGACAGCCCCGGCAGATCGGGATGCGCTGAAGGGAGGCCAGACCCTTCGAGAGCTCCCCGTAGTCAAAGTCCTTCGGCCCCCACTCAGAGAGGCCATAGTCACGCAGGATCGCCGAGTACTTGCGAGACAGCTCCCGGAGGGTGCCATTGCCGACCACGCAGCTGCCGCACCAGATCCCGCACACTCCTACTTGGTCTTTCACGTTCTCCAAGGCCTCTAGCAAAGGGGATGGTTCCTGGGGGGAGTCCATATGCACTTGCCTCCATGTTCTCTCAGCCTCGAGGACTTGGACCAGCGATCCATTCGGTAGCGCCCCGCACCCTCGAGCTCAAGTGCGTCCTCAACCTTTAGCCAGTCTAGCACAGGATCGCAGCCTCCACTCTTGTTTCCACCTTGAGTCGCCTCAAAGCGCGAACCACAGCGATCCCTTTTGTTGAGCTTCGTTTGGTCACTGGGGGCGCCTAACCACTGACCCTTTCACAATCCCTGACGAAATCGGCCGTTGAACTCCCGGATCTCATCCCAGAGAGGACGAGTTACTGACCCGAAACACCAAGGTGCAATTCGGCCTGCAGGAAGCGCACACTTCTCATTGTGAGGAAGACGGGGTATTCCAAAGGGTCGCATCCCATTGTGGGGGTATGGCCGGGTCGACACGGACGGCCACGTCGAGCCCAAGGCTGATGGAGCTCTATTCAATATTTACTGGCTGGTCGGGCCCCAGCTTGGGCACTGACTCTTGCTTCATCGGGAAGACGGCCAGAAAGGCCTGGTTCCTCTCTCAATGCTCGCAACCTTCTCGTGAGACCCCGCATGTGCCTGCAGCCGAACGATTACCTCCGCTCGGGCCGGAGAGCAGACTGAAGCCACTCCCAGATAATCCACGATGAATACGAATGCGGACGGCCAGAAAAGGGGATGGGCGCTCCAACCGGCCATCTCTCAACCCAGGTGAATGCATCCCCGCACAGTTCAATTCATTTGCAACGCGGTGGAGAACCTAACTCATGTTCGCGGCGACCCGCTCTCGCCGTTGAGGTCAGGGACAGGGTGTGATTGCAAGCGGAAAAGGCGCAAGTTGGAGGGACGATTGCCGCCATCGCTTTGGCCCGCGAATGGAGCACCATCGCAGGGATCCGTGAGTGTGCGGGAGGGGGTGCGTTCGTTCACAAAGAGGGGAAAAATGGTATCCTAAGGACATATTGGCGAGGCGTCGATCTCGAGGTGGGATTGTTTCCTATTTCCGGCAAGTAACATCCGGTGAGCCTGTAGCCAAATCAGCCTGAACTGATCCTGCCTCACCCATGTCTCATTCCCGACGCTTCGCGGCCCTGAGGCTTACACCGTGCCTCGTGATGATGTTGCCTCTCATCATGGCGGCCGTTTCTGCAACCCCCGTATCCGCCCAGCCACCCACCCCGGACCCCGCCTGCTCGAATGATGCCTTTGAACCCGATAATGACTACGTGCAATAATATCCATGGGGCAAGGAGAAGGAATCCCACCCAATCCTATGCTCCGCGCATTTTTATACTTGAAGCGAGTCTGGTCGATCTGCGAAAAATGAAGCGTTGGCTCCGCCATTCTTTATCGCAAGAGCGCTTTACAACGAACTTGTTGATTTTTCCTTCATCCTTTAATCAAGGTGCAGTGCCTAAAACTAGCTCCGTCAACGGTCTGGATCACCCGAATCCGCGCGGCCTCGGGAGATATTGATTGACGAAGCACCCGGTCTATCATCGTCTCCTCCAAATTGCGATCATCCTGCTTCTCGTCGGCGCAGCGGTCCGGCAGATCGACCGCGCCGAGGCCCAGGGCCCTTCATTTCCGGCCCAGATGAACAAGTCCTTTACGCCGATCTCCATTGCGGCCGGGGGAACCTCCACACTCAGCGTGACGATCTTCAACCCCAATATATTTGCACTGATCCTCTCCACGACTCCACCCGCCTGGACCGATACCCTGCCGGCCGGCCTCAATTTTGCGAGTCCGCCCAACACGACCACGACCTGCGGCGGAATCGTGAGCGCAATTGGGAACACCCTATCCTTAAGCGGCGGGACCGTTCCTGCGCAGGTCGGTGTCAACCCGGGGTCGTGCACAGTGACGGTCGACGTGACCTCGACCACAGCCGGCAACCTGGTCAACACGATCCTCGCCAATACCCTCATCGCCACCGACCCCACCGGCACGATCCCGGTGACCAATACGACACCGGCGAGCGCTACCCTGCAGGTCAATGCGGTGCATGCTCCCACCTTGAGCAAAGGCTTTGTGCCCAATACGATCTGGATTGGGCAGACTAGTACCCTGACGATCACCATCAGGAATAATGACCCGAATTATGCCATCACCAGGGTATCGCTCACCGATAATTTACCCGCGAATGTGACCGTGGCGTCGCCACCGGCCTCTCCCCAATGCGGCGGCGGGACGGTAACGAGCACTGCCACTTCGATCACTCTGGGTGGTGGCAGCATCGCGAAATCAGGAACGTGTAACCTCGTCGTAACGGTGACATCGGTAACCCCGGGGACCTATACCAACACCATCCCGGCCAACGCGATCCAGACCCAGCAAGGTGTCACGAACGCAGCTGCGGCTACGGCGCCTCTCAACGTCCAATCGGTGGGGATCACGAAAAGCTTTTCACCCGTTGCCTTTCAGCAGGGCGGCACGAGCACGGTGACCATCACCTTGCAAAACCCGACCTCCTCCCCCTACACCGGTGCGGCCTTTACGGATAACCTGCCGGCAGGGGTGACAGTTTCTTCGCCTCCGTCCTCTCCCCAGTGCAGTGGGACAGTCACTAGCACCGCGACTTCGGTCAGCCTGAGCGCGGGCATCATCCCGGCCGGCTCGATCCTGACACCCGGGACCTGCACGATTACTTTTATGGTCACGTCATCGACCCCCGCAACCTACACGAACAGTATCCCGCCCGGTGCCCTGACCACAGATCAGCACGCCACCAATGTGCTTGCCGCGACGGCCAATCTCACCGTCTATGCAACCGGCCTGGGCGTTAGCGGGAGTAAGGGCTTCGCCCCGAACGTCATTCCGGTAGGGGGCGTTTCACGGTTGACCATTAACATCACCGCGCCGGCCGATACTCGGCTGACCAACTTTACCCTGTCGGATGCTCTGCCGACACACGTCCAGGTGGCAGGTACGCCGAATCCAACAACTACCAATTGCGGCAGCCTGTCATTTGATCCTGCCGCCGGTGATACGCTTCTTTCCGCATCCGGCGGGACCATCCTGGCCGGGACAACCTGCGCACTCGCTGTCAATGTGACCAGCGATACACCGAACCCGCCGGGTGGTACGTACACCAACATCATTTCCCCGGCGAACATCTCGGACAACGAAAACCGCAACCTCCCCAACAACATCACAGCAAACTTGACAGTGAGCGGCCTGTCGGTCAGCAAGACTTTCTTCCCCCCCACCGTGAATCCGGACGGTATTTCTACACTGACGATCTCCCTGACCAACGCAAACACCAGCCAGCTCGACAACGTCTCCTTGACCGATACGCTGCCTGGCGACACGTCCAACGGCGTCGTCATCGCCCCCACGCCGAACGCCACCACGACCTGCCCGCTCGGAATCGTCACTGTGGGAACCCAGACCATCTCGCTCACGGGAGCGGTCATCCCAGCCCAGGTGGGCGCCGTCGCGGGTCTATGCACCATCAATGTCGATGTGGTCGGGAAAGGGAACTCGGCAACCTATACCAATTCCATCCCGGTCGGTGCGGTTCCGGGGACGATCCATGGCACCTCCATAGTCGTTTACAACCCGGCGGCCGCGAATGCCAATCTGACGATCGCCCAGCTTAGGATCGGCGTTAACAAAAGCTTTACTCCAGTGTCGGTTTTCGGCGGCTCGGCCTCGACCTTGACCGTCCTATTGTCGAACCCCAATAACACCGCCCTGGCTGGAATTAGTTTCACCGATAACCTGCCGCAAGGGGTGGGCGGCGGGATGATGATCGCCAACCCTCCGAACTTCTCCGTGGGGACTTGTGGCGGCAGCCTGAGCGGGATCCCAGGCAACACCTCTTTTTCCTTCAGCGGCGGCAGCCTGGCGGCCAATGCAAGCTGTTCCCTGACCCTCAGCGTGACAATGAACGTGAACGCCAATCTGACCAACACCATCCAGGGGAGCCCGACTGGAGGGGATGTCCATACCAGCAATGGAGCATTCAATGACCAACCCACCGCCGCCTCCCTGACAAACCTGCCCGGGGCCAGCGTCAGCAAATTCTTTGCTCCGAACCCGATCTTTGCCGGGGCCGGAAATACAGCCACCCTGACCATCACGATCCAAAACACCAGTAACTTCCAGCTGGACGCAATGGGACTCTCCGATATATTCCCTGCCGGCATGATGGTGGCAAGCCCACCCGCATCCCCGCAATGCGGCGGCACAATAACAAGCACCGCCAACTCGGTCACGCTGACCGGAGGGGTGCTGGCCGGCAGTTCCACGTGTACGATCGTTGTCATCGTGACCGCTCCGGCAGCCGGAAATTACCAGAACTGCATCACAAAGGGCGCGCTGATCGATAATCAGGGCGCGACCAATCAATCGGCGGCCTGCGACACGCTGGGCGTGAATCAAGTGCCCCTTTCTCCGAGCATGACGAAATCCTTCGCGCCGAACCCGATTGCGGCCGGAGGCACATCCGTATTGACGTTTACCATCACTAATCCACCCGCGAACTCAGTTCCCCTGACCGGGGTCGGCTTTACGGATACATTCCCCGCTGGCGTGACGGTGGCGAGTGTGCCCAATCCGGCCCAATGCGGCGGGAGCGTGAGCAGTACGCCGAACTCGATCACCTTGACAGGCGGCACGATTGCGGTGAACAGCAACTGCGCGGTGAGAGTCAGCGTGACCGCCCCTGTCGGCGGCAGCTACCCGAACACCAGCGGCGCGGTGACCTCGACCAACGGGGGAACGGGCAATACGGCGAGCGCGACCCTGACGGTCATCGCGCCTCCCGCGATCAGCAAGTCCTTCGCACCCAACCCCATCCTGGCAGGCAGTATTTCTACCCTGACCTTCACGATCACGAACCCAAACGCCGGCACTACCCTGACAGGGGTTGCCTTTACAGATGTCCTCCCTTCCGGAGTCCAGGTGGCAGCCCCGCCGAATGCAAGCACGGCAGGATGCAACGCCTCCAGCATACCGATCTTTTTGCCTGCAACCGCGGACACGAGCCTATCATTCAGTTCTGGCTCGATCGCCGGGGGCGGGACCTGCAGGGTGAACGTGGATGTGACCGCGGGCGGGGGGAGCTACCCGAACACGAGCAGCCCAGTGAGCTCGACGAACGGCGGGACGGGAAATACGGCGACGGATAGGCTGACCGTGACGGGGGTCGGGCTGGCCCTGGCAAAGTCAACAACGACTTTTGCCTACCAGGCAGCCGGGGACACGATCAACTACAGCTACCTGCTGACAAACACAGGGACTGCGACGCTCTACGCGCCGTTCCAGGTCACGGATGATCATATCGGCATTCCCCCCGGGACACCCTTCGACTGCGGCAGCGCGACCATCGTTCCGCCCTTAGCAAATGTGACCTGCGCCAAGGTCTACACGGTGACGGCCGCGGACGTAACAGCCAAGTCCGTGACCAACACGGCGACCGCAACGGCCATGGATGCACCGCTCGGCGGGAACACAGTGACCTCGAACCCGGACAGCGTGACGGTGGATCTGGAGTCCCTGACGCTGGACAAGACAACGTCAACGACGGGCTATCGCGTTGCAGGAAATTTGATCAACTACAGCTATACGTTGACGAACACCGGCAAAGTGACGCTGGTGGCGCCATTCCAGGTCTCGGATGATCATATCGGCAGCCCCCTGGGGACGCCCTTCTCCTGCGGGAGCGCGACCAGCGTTCCGCCCTTAGCAAATGTGACCTGCGCCAAGGTCTACACGGTGACGGCCGCGGACGTGACGGCCGGTTTTGTAACCAACCTTGCCACGGCAACAGCCATGGACGCAACCGGCAACACGGTGACCTCCAACCCGGACAGTGTCACTGTGTACCAAGTGCAGCCGCCCTCGATTATCAAGGCATTCGCGCCCAACCCGATCGCGGTCGGTGAGATCTCCGTGCTGACCTTCACCATCACGAATCCGGACGAGAATGTGATCCCGCTGACAGGGGTCGGATTTTCAGACACCTTCCCCGCCGGAGTGATCGTTGCGGCTGCGCCCAATCCTGCGCAGTGCGGAGGGGTGGTGACGAACGGTGCCAGCTCAATCACCCTGACAGGCGGCACGATCCTGGCGAACAGTTTTTGTACGGTGACGGTCAGCGTCACCGCCACCACGAGCGGCATTAAGAACAACACCAGCGGTGTGGTGACCTCGACGAACGGCGGAAGCGGAAACACGGCCTCCGCAACGCTCACGGTGATCGCGCCTCCCACGATCAGCAAGGCCTTCAGCCCGAGCACGATCACGGTTGGCGGGACAAGCACTGTGATCTTCACGCTCGCCAATCCGGCGGCGAACACCGTGGTGCTGACCGGTGTCGGCTTTACCGATAATTTCCCCACCAGCTTGCACGTCGCAAATCCCCCCAATGCGAGTACCTCGGCAGGTTGTGGCGCACCCGCTTTTGCGCCCGGCGCGGGCGATACGACCCTGGACTTCAGCGGTGGGACGATCGCCGTGAGCGGGACGTGCACCGTCATGGTCGATGTCACGGCGCCCTCTGCCGGTACCTATAACAATACGACAGGATTGGTGAGCTCCACAAATGGCGGCACAGGAGCCACCTCTAATACTGCCACGTTGATCGTGAATGAATTGGTTGACCTGGCGGTGACGAAGAATGACGGCAAGATCGCGGTGACGCCCGGCGAAGCAGTGACGTATACGATCGTTGTCAACAATTTCGGACCCAGCGATGCGACCGGTACCTCGGTCTCTGATCTCATTCCGGCTTTGCTCACCGGCGCGATCTGGACGTGCACTCCCGATTCCGGCGCATCCTGCACAGCCAGCGGTTCCGGCAATATCAGCGATACAGTCAATATCCCCGTTGGAAAGAAGATCACCTATACGTTATCTGCGACCGTTGCAGACACCGCCCCAACCGACATCGTCAATTCTGCAACGGTAACTCCGCCTGTCGGTGTGACGGATTCGAATATCAATAACAACATCGCGACGGACATCGACACTCTCAATTTGCTCAATATTGCGAAAAGCGCTAACCCGGCCACGTATGCCACTGTCGGTACAATCATTAATTACACGTACACGATCACGAACACCGGTACATCCACATTGAGCAGCCCGTTCGCGGTCGTGGACAATAAACTGACGCCGGCGTGCAGTCCGCCTGCATCCCTGGCCCCCGAGGCAAACTTCACCTGCACCGCGTCTCATACGATCACGCAGGCGGACCTGGATGCGGGATCGATTACCAATCATGTCACGGCCACCGGACAGGATGCCGACCACGATACGGTCACTTCCAATACCGCTACCAGGACGGTGACCGCCACCCAGAATCCGGTCCTGATACTGGCGAAGAGCATCACCTTGGGAAGTCCGTACAGTGCCGTGGGGAACACCGTAAATTACCTCTATACGTTGACCAACAATGGCAATGTGACCCTCTCCGCACCCTTCGAGGTCACGGACGATCACATCGGGAGCCCAACCGGGACGCCGTTCGCCTGTAGCGCAACGGCAACCCTGGCCCCCGGAGCCAACCTGACCTGCACGGCCGCCTACACGGTGGTGCAGGCGGACCTGGATGCCGGGCACATCACAAACACGGCCAGCGGAACCGGGCATTTCAACACTTCCACCATCACTTCCAACACCGACCATGCGACTGCCACCGCCTCCCAGTCCCCCGACCTGAGCGTCGTCAAGAGCCAGACCTCCTCCGGCCCCTACATCCTCGGTGACACGATCCACTACTCCATCCTCGTCACCAACACCGGCAACATCACCCTCACCAACGTCACCGCCTCCGACAGCAGCGCCATCGTCGGAACCTGCGCCCCCGCCCAGCCCACCAGCCTGGCCCCCTTGGCCAGCATGTCCTGCCCCGCCACCCACGTCGTCACCCAGGCCGATATTAACAACGGCAGCTACAGCAACACGGCGACAGGAAAGAGCGATCAGGCTAGACCGAAGACGAGCACCGTCACGGTGATCTTCGGCACCAGCAGCAACAGCATCAGCGGTACCGTGTTCAATGACGCCAACAACAACGGGATTCAAGATATCGGGGAGTTGGGCCTGGCGGGGGTCACCGTCACGCTTTACGATCAGAGCAACAACGTCGTTGCCACCACTACGACCGGACCAAACGGCGGTTACAGCTTCATCAATTTGCCGCCCGGCATCTATACGGTCGTTGAGACCAACCCCGCCGGTTATGTGAGCACGACCCTGGATCATGTGACCGTCGTCCTGAGCTCCGGGACACACGCCGTGGTCAATTTTGGCGATTTGCAGACCGTAGCGAGCGTGGTTGACCCGGCGGTGACCAAGTTTGGCAACCCGAGTTCAGCAGTCATTGGCGACACGGTCATTTTCACGATTACGGTGGGGAACAACGGCAACGCAGATGCGCTCAATGTCGTCTTGACGGATACCACGCCTTCCTTCCTGAACATCATCAGCATCAACATTTCCCCCAACCATAACTTCCCGGTCACCATTAGTAGTGGTGACACTTTTACCATCAGTTTTGGCACGGTCACGCCTACGGATTTCTATACCGTCACGGTCGTCACGGTGGTCAACCATCTCGGCGCGCCTCCCGGAGGGGACAACAACGTTTCCATCACGACCAGTTCTCCCGGTGACCCCATCTATAACGATCAAGCCTCGGCGCATATCACCATCCTTAGGAACGTCCTCCCCGGTACCGGTTTTTCCCCGGGCGCCGTCACCTCCCTGGCGGCCGAGCCGGATCATCTCTACGAGACAAGCACCGACCTGGCGATCGAGATCCCCACCCTGGGCGTAAGAACCACGATCGTCGGCGTGCCGAAGGCTGGCGGCACCTGGGATGTCAGCTGGTTGGGGGATCAGGTGGGTTATCTGGAGGGGACCGCCTTCCCCACCTGGTCCGGCAACAGTGTGGTCACCGGTCACGTGTACGGAGCGGATGGCCTGCCCGGCCCCTTCGTCAATCTTAACACCCTGAAATGGGGTGACCAGGTGATCATTCACTTCACGGGTCAACGATACATCTTTGAGGTGCGCACCAATGAGGTCATTTCCCCGACCGACACCTCGATCTTCAGCCATAAAGACTATCCGTGGCTGACACTCTTGACCTGCAAGGACTACAACGCGCGGACCAATTCCTATGCCCACCGGGTGGCCGTCGGAGCGGTGCTCATCAAAATAGAATCGGATCCGCCTCCCGGCCCGTAATCGATAGCTCATCCGGGATCGGCCAGATAACCGCCTAAAGGTCCCCTCATCCACAAACCTGCGTCAGATCAACAGGGCCCCACCTTTCGAGTTGGGGCCCTTCAGTTATTCTGTCCCAAAGCGACCACATGAAGGGTTCCGCTGGAGCACTTTGCGTTATGGGACCCCGGCGCGCGCTCAGGAAGCGCTGTCCTGCTAATGCTTCTTCTCTTTGACGACCTCGGTGATACAGGTCTTGAAGTCCAGACGGAAAACATCTTCGATCCGGCCGCAAATATCCGCATGATTCTGGGCGTGGGTCTTCCCTGCGAAAGACCCGTCCCGGATGCAGAAGGGCCACCATTCTGCTTTGAGCAGCTCCGCAGCGCTCCAATAGTGCCGCGAGCGCTCCCCGCGTAGTTGAAAAAATCCTTGATGGCGGTCAAGCCAGCTACGACCAG
>Ga0187878_1004487_pt1 | contig 10849 bp, 9 predicted proteins | sample June2016WEW_17_1_FD_132979 | JGI IMG/M metagenome (GOLD analysis project Ga0187878, IMG submission 132979) | Peatland microbial communities from SPRUCE experiment site at the Marcell Experimental Forest, Minnesota, USA - June2016WEW_17_150 | ecosystem: Environmental > Terrestrial > Soil >...
TTATGCCCCTGCAGACTCACATCAGGCAAATTCGAGTACGACCGCGACATAATTTGCCCCTGCGACTACCGAGACCCAGACGTCGCCCAATACGGCGCATGCTACTGCAGACTCTACATTAACAAAGCTGTTTACGAAAGCAAAAATTTACCTGAAGTTCCAGAACGAAGACCACTCGAAAAACAAGCAAGAGCATACGCGCCCCAAGTTGCAGCTCAATTGGCGCCCACGCAAGGAGCACAAGAAAAACCGCCAACACCAGCTCCAGCAACCCAACAAACCGCGACACAACAACCTGAGGTTAAAAAGAAGTTATGGTACTGCAAACAATGCGGATACGTAGTTTACAGGGAAGATCCACCGTATGTTTGCCCGATATGCAAAGCAAAAAGAGAAATGTTCGCTGAAATAAATAGCCGAATAGAATTTAACGGCTAAACTTTATTTTTGGATTTCTATTTCGATTTTTTTCCAGTCCTCTTTTATTCCTCGGAGAGAAGTTACTGCGCCACTTATTGTTCCGTTTAAGATTTTCTCCACAAAATCGTTGAGCGGAATTTCTTTTCCATCAACTTTTAATTTCAAGCTCAAACTTGGTCACCTATAATATTGGTTAATGTGAAGTGAGAGGTAAAAAGTTTTACGCAGACAACAAGCGTGCAGCCTATTTACACTCTTGCTGTGCTGGGTTTAACGGTAACTCTTAGCTTAGTTAAGTTCGCTTTTATCTCAGCCTTAACACCCATAGCCGCAAAGTACTCTTCAAGAAATATTCTGATGAAGTCCTTTGAAGTCTCAGAAACCAAAACCAATGTGAAGTCGTTTGCAGCGTTCTTAGTTAAACGGAAAAAGTTGCAGACCTCAAGTCTAGCCAGCAATTCTTCTGCCGAATGCACCTTTGTTTTCAGCTGTTCCCAATGCGCTTGAGCTACTTCTTTGTGTTTACTCCAAAACTTTTCCTGCTCAGGCGATGAAGCGATTAGGTTCAGGAACATGAGCCAGTGATCAACGTCTAGGATTATGTGTTCGCCGCTAAGCAGCATGTCTATGTAGGCGAGAATTTTTTTCTTGATTGCTGGGTCTTCGAGAGCCTTGTTTTCATTGTAGAATTTTAGGGCACGGCGCATGACTTCGCTTTGTGAAACTTGTGCTTCAGTGCTTATTTTTTCTAGTAAGTCAGCTGTTGTTTTGTCGAATGCAACTGTTATTCTTGTCGGGTTCACCATAACGCTCACTTGCAGTATTTAATATATTTTCAAATTATTGAAAATTATATAAACATTACGCAATTACACACAGATAATACTTTGCAAATTTAGAGCACAAAATTATATTATTAAACAAATGTTAAAACGATTATCGCGCGCGTCATGCTCAGAGAAGGTGAATGATTCTCTTATGAGATAGCCTTTTGAATATCCAACAATATTCAGTTACTACACCAGACTCGCGATCGCCTACTCCCGATATGCTGTCGGCATGGAAAGAAGCATTGAATCCATATTCCGAGCGGTAAAATCAGACGTTGACCGAAACATCGAAGTGCGCGCGATTGTCTATTTAAGTGGTTTTGACTCGTACTATTGTTTACAATATTTCAATTTTTATGCGGTCATGTTTATATATATCTTGTTTTACTAAACAAACGTCAAGGTAAACCATTAGGGTGTGAGAAGTTTGGGCTTAAAACTGAGTAAGAGCCCAAAGAAAAAATTGGATCCCATTGATCTTCAAATCATACGTGCATTGGAAGAAGATTCACGCGTAAGCTTGCGCAAACTAGCTCACAGAATTGGGTTAACCCCAAATATTGTGCATAATCGCCTTGACAGTCTCGAGCATGAAGGCGTAATTCTTGGATACGTGCCCGTTGTTGATGCAGCCAAAATGGGTTATGCCTTGACTGCTATTATTATGATTCAGGTTGAAGGGGAGCATATTGTTGAGGTGGAAAACGAGATCGCCAAAGAAAGCAACGTCCTATCGGTCTATGACATAACCGGGGAATATGATGCAGTCGTCTTTGCCAAGTTCCGAGACAACGCTAGCCTTAATGGTTTTTTGAAAAAACTGCTAACTGAGCGCTTCATCAAGAGGACCACTACGCTGATTGCTCTTACCGCTGTAAAAGAATACACTAAGATAATTTGATTTTGAATGCCTTTGAATTCGGTTTCAGGAGGCTTTTTTTATATGTCTAGCATAAAAGATTTTTACTGCAAATCATTTCAGTTTTTCATAACAATTATGAACAATTATTAACTATATTTATATTTAACTGAACACATTAATTGGTAAAATTAAAATTGGTGTCGCTGTTGAAAAAAGCTTCCCAACCATTAGCGTCTAAAGAAATCAGACGAAATATTGAAGAATTGATCATTCTAGATGCTCGAGGACAACCACACAGTATCTATCAGAAGAGAATCTTGGGGGAAAAGTAGATGGCTAGTGATCAAAACCAAAGTGCACCTCAGATGAAGAAAACGTTAAGCCTCATGGGGCTAACCATCAACGCTATGGCGTTAATAGCGCCGGGCGCTTTTCTTTGGCTTAACTATCAAGCGCAAGCAGCTCAGGTCGATCCTTCCGGAGTCTCAACTGCCCCAGATATTTGGTTCGGTCTCTTCATAGCGTTGGTGTTGTCATTCTTAACCGCCGCTTCATATGCCTGGTTAGCACGGCGCTATCCCGATGCAGGCACTGGCAGCTCGTACTATTTTGCTCAGCGCGCGCTCCTAGATAGAGGCAGTAGCAACCGTAGAGCACGCGACGCCAAATTCATAGTAGGCTGGCTTTCACACCTATACTATTGGGTTTACCCTGGAGTAATGGTTGCGTTCATGGGCTTCTTCGTGACTTATATTCTGCAAACTGTAGGCTTTCCCATAACTACGCTCGAACAGATAGCTATCGTCGTGGTATTCGCGGTGGTTGTTGGTTTCATAGCGTTTAGAGGTATTCAAGGGTCAACGCGAACTAACCTCATCATCAACATAGTGCAACTTGCAATGCTCATAGGCGTAACGGCTTTGGCTCTTACATACCGCTTCATAAACCCTCAACATGTTACGTTTTACTATTCAAACCCTTTGAGCGTTGTCATACCTAATAACATGAGCCACGTACTGTTCCAAGCAAGCCTCGCCATACTGGTGCTCGTAGGATTCGAATCAATAACGGCGCTTACGTCAGAAGCAAAGAACCCCAAAGATGTCCCTCGCGCAGTCATCCTCTCACTTGTAATTCAAGGTGCATTCGCTTACTTGCTTGGCTTCTATGGAATACAGGCTTGGATCAACTCCAAATACACATTTGGGATGGCTGCAGCTTCATCTGGGCCTTTGGGTGATATAGTGCGCATCTCAACTAATGCATTATTCGGCGGAGGCGGCTTCGTAATAATGCTAATAGTCGCTGCAGCAGTAGCAGCCGCAGTACTAGGAACAACCCTTGCATGCCTTAACACTGGTGTAAGAGTAACCTACGCTATTAGCCGAGATACAGAGGTCCCGCAGCCACTAGGTAAGCTAAACCCAAGATATGGCACACCAGCAATTGGTACATGGGTACTAACCTTAGTTTCTGCGCTAATAGGTGCGTTCGGAGTGCTGTCTCTGAGAAACTTAACCGCAATCATGCTATTGTCCAACTTCGGAACATTCCTGCTCTATGGGGTAACTTGCATAATAGCCGTTGTTGCTCTGTCTAGAGAACGCCGCTCAATACTGACCAAATACATAATTCCTATCGCAGGCTTTGCCGCCAACATGATAATGATGGGCGCAGTCGTCTGGCTTGGCGTAATAGGCGGAGGCGACACACAATGGGCAGCATTCGTTGCAATAGCAATAACCGCAATATGGATGGCCATAGGACTTGCATACTTCGCATTAAACTCAAGAAGCAAACAATCAAACATCTTTCCCTTCCCAGGACGAGAATCAGAAGAAGACAAACACCTGAAATACAGCATACGAGGAGTTAGTTCAGAATGAGGATAACCATAACCAAGTGTTATATTTCCCCTTTTTTCTTCCAAACTTCAAAATTAGTTCATATTCTAACAAAAATTGTGAACAAATCACAACCAACCTTATATAACAGCTACGACACCACTAACAGAAGTTTGAAGGGAGGCCCATAAGTGCAATACATTGAAAACGACTTTCCGCAGTACACCAAGTATAGAGACATCTATGATTTGGCCTTCTTTAACAACTTGAGAAAGGAACAAGACGGAGTTCCATAGATAGCCCAACCTTTTGGAATCGCTGATAATTATGTTCGACTTGAATAGCATTTGTATGTATTCTATTTCGTTGGCAGGTTTTGTATATGTTATTTGCCAGCCATCAAATTTCATGTTCACACTTAGTGTAAAGGAGGAATAACATGCGTCGGTTTTTAGCGTCAGTCAATATCTTCGCCGAATCATCGCAAATTGATAACGTAGTGACGGCTCTATCAAAGCTTGATAACATTGAAGAAGTCTACGAAGTCGCAGGCGAATATGACATCGTCACATTAGTTTCTACATCTACTCTTGAAGAATTTCGAGATATTTTACAGAAGAAAATCATGAAAATTAAAGGCGTAAAAAGCACCATAAGCACTATTATATTGCAGCCGCATAAAGGACCTAGGTGCCAAGAAAAAACTGTCATCATATCAACATCTTAGTTGGGAGTGGAAAGGAGCCATAGTGAGCACAAATGTTCTTTGGAGTTTCGGAATAGTTGATCGATGCAATTCAGGCCATATCAGTCGTCCTCATACTAGGAATAACCATACTTATAGCGAAACTCATCGCACCTTACCTTGTCCGAGTTTATAATCGGGCACCAAGCCGTCTAGACAAAGTCCTAAATCCAGTTGAGAATTTTATTTACAAAATATGCGGCATAGATCCAGAGCATCCGATGGGTTGGAAACAGTATTTTCTTGCTGGCTTACTGCTTAACGTTGCTCAGATGGTTATTGCTTTTCTAATACTGGTCTTTCAAGATAAATTGCCGCTTAACCCTCTAGGCTTCCCAGGTCTAAGTTGGGACCTAGCCTTCAACACCGTAATCTCGTTTGCAACAAACACAAATCTTCAACACTACAACGGAGAGACAACCCTATCCATATTTAGCCAGATGACCTCCATCCAATTTCTTCAATGGACCTCCGCAGCAACCGGAATATGTATGGGTATAGCATTTGTACGGGGATTCATTGTCGGCTCCAAAAACATGGGAAACTTTCACGTAGACTTCGTCAGAACCATAACCAGAATACTGTTGCCACTATGCCTCATAGCCTCCGTAGTCTTAATCGTCATGGGTGTCCCACAGACTCTTAACGCCTCCACCACAGTAACGACAGTGCAGGGCACAACACAAACAATCCTCGTCGGGCCAGTGGCTTCTCTCGACTCAATAATGCAATTGGGCACGAACGGCGGAGGATTCTACGGCGCCAACGCCGCTTACCCCTTCATGAACCCGTCACCTTATTCGAACATATTATTGATGTCCTTGATGCTTCTTCTTCCCACAACACTCATCTTCGTATTCGGAGAATTGCTGCGTAAAAAGCGGGAGGCTCGACCCTTATTGTGGGGCGCTTACATTCTCTTCGGTATTAACCTCGCCATAGCCTTTGCCCCAAACATTCCCCTGATCGCTCCCGGCATAGAAACGAGGATCGGAGGCTTCATGTCGAACTTCTGGACTGTCACGACAACAGTTGCCACAACTGGATCCGTTAACACTGCGCTCTCAGCCATGCATCCCCTGACGATAACTTCTGGTTTCCTGGGAATGTTCATCCAGTCGATTCCAGGCGGAAAAGGCGTCGGCTTGATGTATATGGTGATGTATATAGTAATTACCGTCTTCATCGTCGGGCTAATGTCCGGAAGAACACCTGAATACTTAGGAATCAAGATCACTGGCCGCGACGTAAAGCTCGTCATGGTGGCTTTCCTAATTCACCCCATCATCATATTAATACCTACAGTAATCGCATATGCTTCGGGCGCAGCGGCAGCTATCGGGGTAGGTGGAAACTCTGTTGGTTACACGCAAATCCTGTACGAATTCACAACAGCGGCCGCTAACAACGGCTCCGATTTCCTAGGCGCCTCAGGAAACACCCCATTCTTCAACATAGCCACCTCTATTGTTATGTTAATAGGGCGCTACGCTCCAATTGCAATCTTGCTTGCGCTGTCAGGCTCCATGATTGGGCGAAAACGAGGCGGCACCACAGGTCTCAAAACCGACAGCCCAATATTCACAATCGTTCTAGTCGGCAGCATAATAATACTCGTAGTGTTGACGTTCTTCCCGTTCTTGGCGCTTGGACCAATTTCATCATTCTTCAGGGGGTTAACAAATGGCTTCTGATGATAAGAAAACTTTGGGACCAACAAAAAGTAACGAATCAGCCCCTGGCGGAATGAGGTCAGCTTTCTCTAGAAAAGTGCTAGTCGATTCGGTAGTCCGTTTAAGCCCCAAATCACTAATCAAAAATCCAGTAATGCTGATCGTTGAAATCACCTTCTTTATTGTGGCAGCAATGGCTATCATCCCACAAGCTTTCGTGCCGGTAGCCAGTCCCAGCCTGCAAATCTTCTACGTTGAAGTCGCCGCGATTCTCCTCATTACAGTTTGGTTCAGCACACTCTCCGACGCTCTTGCTGAGCAACAGGCAAAAAGCACAGCAGGCGCCTTACGGAAATTGGAAACCGAGGTTCCCAGCAAAAAAATTGTAACGGAAGAATGGACGAGGAAGATAGTCACCGTAAAATCGACTGAACTCCGAAAAGGTGATCTCATCCTTATCGAAAAAGGCGACATCGTTCCCTTAGACGCTGACGTACTTGAGGGAATTGCCATGGTTGATGAGTCGCTTGTCACGGGTGAATCAGCCCCAGTTCGGAAGGCGCCTGGAGACTCGCTTATCGGTGGATCGCGAGTGGTAAGCGATACTTTAACGGCGAAGGTTACGACTAACCCTGGCGAGACCTTCATTGACCAAATGATAAAGATGGTTGAATCTTCTAAGAGGCCAAAGACTCCCAACGAAGTCGCAATAACTATTGTGCTAATTGGATTGACTGCCATTTTCACTATCATAATAGTTGCTTTGCTAGGCATGTCAGTCACGCTGGGTCTGGGCGCCGACCTCTCCGTACTAATCGCTCTCTACGTTTGCCTCCTCCCCACAACCATAGGTGCCCTGCTGCCTGCAATTGGGCTTTCAGGAATGTCCCGATTGTATAAACACAAGATAATTGCCAAGTCAGGCAAAGCCATAGAAACCGCAGGTGACGCAGACGTTGTTCTTCTGGACAAGACGGGTACCATCACTGTTGGCAACAGGCAGGCAACAGAGTTTGTACCGTTTGAGGGCAGTTCAGAAGAAGACGTAGGGGAAGCAGCGTTTCTATCCTCATGGAACGACGATACCCCTGAAGGACGCAGCATACTAAGCCTAGCGTATGAGAAAGGTTTCGTACCAAAAGAATTGAACTCGCTCGCGCTTTCAGAAACTTACCCGTTCTCAGCCAGCACTCGCACGAGTGGAGTGAAAATAACTCACATGGGCTTAACGCTTCCAAAAGGTGACAAATCAGGGCGAGACCGATTGAGAATCAGAAGAAAATCCTCAATAGTATCCGAAGAAGGAGTTGCTTCAAGAATCGAACCTGAAATTGAAATCGTCAAAGGCGCTCCAGAAGCCATCAAAAAAAGTGTAGCTTCTGTTCCTCCAAACTTTGACCTCATCGTAGAAGGAATATCTGTAGAGGGCGAAACACCTATAGCCATCGCAAGAAACCGCGAAGCCATCGGAATAATCAGACTGAAAGACGTCCTCAAAGAGGGCATAAAAGAAAAAATTCAGGCTCTTAAAGTCATGGGAATACGTCCAGTCATGATAACTGGAGACCAACCACTCACTGCCAAAAGTATTGCATCAGAGGTTGGAATCGAAGAATATGTAGCGCAGGCCAAGCCCGAGGACAAGTTCAACATCGCCAAGAAGGAGCAAACTGAAAGCAGAATTGTCGCAATGATTGGCGATGGAACTAACGACGCTCCAGCGCTCTCAGTTGCCGACGTGGGTCTCGCCATGAACTCCGGCACCGAAGCTGCAAAAGAAGCTGCGAACATGGTCGACCTAGAATCAAATCCGGCAAAAATAATAGAAGTCGTAATGCTCGGAAAACAGTTGCTCATGACTCGAGGCGCGGTTACTGCTTTCAGCATTGCCAATGATGTAGCCAAGTACTTCGCAATAATGCCTGTCCTGTTCGGCACAGCAATACCGGAACTGCAAGCCTTAAACGTGCTGCAGCTCGGCTTAAAGAGCGCAGTTTTGTCGGCGCTTATTTTCAACGCAATTATCATTCCACTCTTGATTCCTCTTGCCATGCGGGGCATAGCCTTCAAGCCAACAAGTACGATGACTCTTTTCCTGAAAAACACCCTTATTTATGGTGTGGGCGGCGTAATCGTGCCATTCATAGGAATCAAACTCATAGACCTCCTCCTCGTTGGAGTGTTCCACATATAGGATGGAAAAAACAATGACAGAAAACAAAGAAAAAACGAATTTCAAACCGATCATAGGACTGACAGTAATCTCCCTTTTAATTTGCGGATTGTTCTTCCCCCTTTTAGTCACTGGCATAGCTCAAGTTTTCTTTCCCTACCAAGCAAACGGCGAAATCGTCCAACTAAACGGAAAAACCATTGGATCAAACCTCATAGCCCAAAACTTCACACTGCCAATCTTCTTCCATCCAAGAAACGACTCCGCCTCAGGAGTAGACCCAGACATCACGCTTCAAGATGCATATTCGCAGATACCTAGAATAAGCAATGCTACAGGCATTTCCTCGGCGGCGCTGACAAATATCGTTAATCAAAATCAGGAAGGTACACTGTGGATTTTCGGAAGCCCATACGTGAACGTTCTGCGAGTTAACCTTGAACTTATAAAAGAGTATCCGTCAGCCTACAGCGAATTCTCCGGTTAGGCGATTGTTCTGGTTCCTAGCATTGAGCTCGTTGTGGCGGCGTTCCTGCTTCTGGCTTTCTTAGCTGCGGTCCTATCGATAAGGCTTAGGATACCGTACACTCTGATCTTGGTCTTAACAGGGGCCGCAATCACCGTGGTTGCGTCTCTGTTTACGCTGCAGGGAGGGTCTTTCCAAAACCTGATTTCTCAATTGAGATCAATGACCGCTCAGCTTCTCAAGGGTGGCGGCGGCGGTCTTTTCGTGGGCTTCGTTGTTCCCCCCATTGATATTCGAAGCCATGATTCACATTCGAGCCAGTGATCTGCGGGCCGTAATCAAGCCTTCGTTGGCCTTGGCAACCGTGGGCGTCTTGATAGCGACTTCTGTTGGGGGGCTTATCTTGTGGAAGGGCGTGGGCTTTTCGCCGGTCGTTTCTTTTCTTTTCGCCGCGCTGATTGCTCCCACAGACACAGTTACGGTTTTAGAGGTTTTTCGACACGTCAAGGTTCCTTCCAAGCTGTCTTCGCTGCTCGACACCGAAGCGGCGTTCAACGACGCCACTGGCATCGTCCTCTTCACAATAATCCTTTCGGCAGTTGGTCTTCAGAAGGTCGCGGTAACGCAGACAATACTCAATTTCGGGTTCATCCTCGGTGCAGGCGTCTTAATCGGATTGGCGGTCGCGTTCCTAGGCGAAGTACTGTCAAGCTTGATAGAGGACAGAGTGGCCGAAACCATCTTAGCGGTCGCGGTAATGTACGGATCGTACGCTCTAGCAACAGGCATAGGCGCCTCAGGGCTAATCGCGGTCGCCGTGGCCGGATTGTACTTTGGCAACTTCACGATGCGGACCGCAATGGAACCCGCCTCAAGAGAAGCCGTGACGACTTTCTGGCAAATAGCAGCCTTCCTCGGCAGCTCGGTAGCCTTCCTAATCATCGGTTTCCAGACAAACATAATCACTCTCTCGCAATCAATCCTGATCATAGCTGCCGCATACGCCGCCGTAACCATAGCCAGAGCCGTCACGGTGTACCCAATACTCGCTGTCTTCAACAAATTCGGCGAAAAAATATCCGCGGTCTGGCGCAACGTCGCCATGCTTGGCGGAGTTCGAGGCACCTTGTCTATAGCGCTAGCGGCCACGATAACAACTTCTGCGATCATTTCTCTGGGCGATATCCAAATCATAAACACGATGGTGCTGGGTGTGGCATTTATTTCAATCGTGTTCCAGGTGCCTTTGCTGTTTCGTTACGTAAGGAAAAGAATACCGCAAACAAACACTGTTTCAGAAACAGAAATTGACGAAAAATTCGAGTTAATGGCCTCGCATATGGAAGAATTGAGAAAGCTAAAATCTGAAGGCAAAATATCCAACCAAGAATTCACAAAAAGAATAGAAGAAAACAAGAAGAAACTCGACGAGCTAATTGCAAGATCGCCCATTACGGTCGAAGCAAGAAAAATTATTCTCGCAAGAGGCTCCGCGTTATACGGTTCCTTTCCAAAAATGCCAAAACGTAAAAATAAAGATAAAAACGAAGAAGCAAAAACCAAAACTCAAAAAAAATAAACCCAACTAAGAAAAAGGTAGTTGAAAAGAAACAACCATTAAGCGATGCTGAATTAGTGAAGAGAGACGCATTAAAAAAAAGCCGTCAAGAAGATAACGCCTCTAAGTAATTCCTCTATTTCTCTGTCAGACTCAAGTCTTTTATCTGCATATCACAGAGTGTGATTTGAGGTGAAAAAATGGTTGCAAAATTTAAAATTTATCAAGACACTGTGAATAAATGGCGATGGAGATTCGAATCTTCAGGGAACTACAAA
>Ga0187878_1004489_pt1 | contig 10842 bp, 13 predicted proteins | sample June2016WEW_17_1_FD_132979 | JGI IMG/M metagenome (GOLD analysis project Ga0187878, IMG submission 132979) | Peatland microbial communities from SPRUCE experiment site at the Marcell Experimental Forest, Minnesota, USA - June2016WEW_17_150 | ecosystem: Environmental > Terrestrial > Soil >...
AGCCAGCGGCTGTTTTTCATTCCCTTGACAGCGAAGCCGGAGGAGCAGGCTCCCCGGAGGGCTGGGTGCCCCCTGGGCAAGGGAGCGTTTGCTTTTTTAGAAGGATGGGCGGGGAGAACCGCAAGTGATTTCTGCTCACGCTTTTTATAACGAGATCGACCCGCTCAAGGCCGAGATCCTGCGGGAGACCATCAAGGCGGGCGCCATCGCGCCGGGGGATGTGGATGAACGATCAATTGCAGATGTTCAACCCGGAGACCTCGCTGGATACACTCAAGCGCACTGGTTCGCTGGAGGAGGATTTTGGAGTCTTGCCCTCCGCCAAGCCGGCTGGCCCGATGAGCGCGAGGTCTGGACGGGAAGCTGCCCCTGCCCCAGCTTTAGCGCGGCGGGCAAAAGAGCGGGGTTTGACGATCCTCGCCACCTCTGGCCTGCTTGGGCGCGACTCATCCGCGAGTGCAAGCCTGCAGCAATTTTTGGAGAGCAGATTAGTGCCGCGATTGGACACGGCTGGCTCGACCTTATTCAGACTGACCTGGAGGCACAAAACTACGCCGTTGGGAAGGCAGTATTTGGAGCGTGCAGCGTCGGTGCTCCGCACATCCGACAAAGACTTTACTTCGTGGCCAACTCCTTGCGCCGAACAAGCCAATGGAGAACCGAAAGCGTTTTTGGAGCGGAAGAGACGAGCAGTGATGCGGGGAGTGCAAATGGGCGTTGCACTGACCGATCTAAATATGGTGGCAAAACTGAGTTCGTGGCGCAGTCCCAATACGCGGCTGAACGGCGGTGGGGACTACTCGGATCCGGAGAAGGCAGCAAGGCGACTGGAGCAGGGACATCAGCTGAATCTCTCGGAAGAAGTGCTGATTTCGGTTTGGCCGACACCACAGACGCACGACGACAAGCTGCGGGGCAATACGGAAGCAAACAACCATTCTTTCCCGCACGACCTGAGCAATGCAGCAATGTTGGCTTCTTGGGCGACGCCGAAAGTAGAGGACTCGGAATGCGCGGGAGCACACCGGGGAGTGGCGGACACACTGACAGCGCAAAGTTCACTAGCAGCATGGGCGAGTCCATCAGCACGCGATTGGAAGGATACAGCGGGGATGGAGACGACTGGGACCAATCCAGACGGCTCAGAGAGATCACGACTGGACCAGTTGCCACGACAGGCAAATCTTGCGGGCTGGCACACACCGACAGCGAATCCAGCAACCTACACGGGAGGCAACGCTCCCGGATTTCTGAATCTGCCGGGCGAAGTCAAACTGGCTTCATGGCCGACGTTGAATTGCCCGAATGGTGGCAGGGTGCAACCGGACGAAGTGACGATGAGCCAGCGCAATCCGGATGGGACGAAAGCACAAGCAGCGTTAGAGAACGTAGCACAATTGAGCGGCCCGGTCCGGTTAACGGCTGGTGGGCAGGTGCTGACTGGATCGGATGCCGTGATGGAAAATTCCGCCCGGTGCCAGGGACAACTGAATCCAGCCCACTCAGCATGGTTGATGGGGATTCCGCCGATTTGGGATATTTTCTGCTTCCGAGCGGGAAAGGCTTTGCGTTCTCGCCGCTCATTGAAAAAGGCAAAGAAAGAGTAGGAAGGCTCAGGCTTTACGGCGATGCCATTTGCATCCCGGCAGCACAGGCGTTTATCGAAAGCTACCTCGAAACGGAGCAATGACGAATGAAGGGCACATGGAATGGCAAAGATGCCTGCGTTTCAGTTTTATCCCGGCGACTGGCGAAAAGATGTCGGGGTTCAGTCGCTCAGTTTTCATGATCGTGGAGTGTGGTGGGAAATGCTTTGTTTAATGCATGAATCCGAACGCCGCGGCGTGCTGGTACTTAATGGTCAAGCCATGAACGAAGAAGTATTGGCCCGATTACTCGGTTTGGATAAGCAAACTTTTATCACCACCTTAACCACTCTTTTAACTTCCGGAGTTGCAAGCCGCGAACCAGAAACTGGAGCAATCATGAGCCGCCGTATGGTGCGCGATGAAAAACTGCGCGAAATTCGTATTGAAGCAGGAAAAATGGGGGGAAATCCTGCTTTGCTTAACCAAAATAAAACCACCCATGATAACCAGACTGACAACCAAATGACACCCCCTTCATCTTCATCTTCAGTTTCATCTTCAACTACAAAAACAAAAGCAAAGTCTTTCGTAGCAAAAAACGCTACGAAAGACTCGTCGAACGGCAAGCCGTTGGACGACAGTCCGGATTTCCAACTCACAAACGATTTTGAATTTGAAGAGTCAGCCAATCAAACCAATCCCAGAAAAAAAACCAAGCCAGAAGTGGACAAGGCCATCCGTGAAGTTTTTGTTTACTATCTCGACGTGATGAATCTTAATCCTGCCACCTACACTCTGACACCGAAGCGTCGTCAAAAGGGACTCAGCCGGCTTGCCGAAGCGCTGCGCATTGCCCATGGCAATCTGAACAATGCTGTGGAGTTGATGAAAGGGGCAGTTGACGAACTGGCAACTTCAGACTGGCACATGGGTCGCGATGAACGCACCAATGGCAAGCGCTATTGCGATTGGGAGAACCATCTTTTCCGCAATACTGAGCAATTTGAAAAATGGCTGCAGCAAGCACAGGACGCCGCTGCGAGGGAGGCCAAACATGTTTGAAGTTCTTGTCCGAATGAATACTTTGGAGCTGAAACTCTTTCGCAGAGCTTTGGCCAAAGCAGCAGACGAAGGATTACTGGACGCGAAGGTTGCCGTGCGCCGGATCTGCGAACTGGATGCATTGCGCTGGGAAGCAGAAGAGGCAGCGAACCAACCATCTGAATTGCCTTTGAAACGGAGAATGGCATGAAACGGCAAAGAGCGGTTTATGTAAGGCGTTATGGACTGAGCAAAAGCCAGGCGAGGCACGCTTTTTCCAACACGGGATTGATGGATCAGCTCACTGCCTGCAAAAGCGAAGAAGCGCGGAGATTATTGCTGGGCGTTTCAATAAAAACGAATCACGAAGCTGAGCAGAAAGAGAAAATGGCGCATGTCTGAGTTTAAACCTACCTTTGATCAGGCTTATGCCTACTATGCCTATCGGCTACCGATGGAGCGGTTGCCGAAGCGCGACAGCATCAATGTGCATTGCCCATTTCACAAAGACGAAAATCCGTCGCTAAGTCTGAATCTGGCCAAAGGTCTCTGGAATTGCCATTCCTGTAACGCGTCAGGAGGAATGCTGGACTTTGAACGAAAGATGATGGCCACGGACGTGGAAACGTCCTGGGCGCAGATCTATCGCATCACCGGCATGGAACCACCCAAAATCACGCACAAGCTGGTGAAGGTCTACGAATACACGGATGTGACCGGAAAACTGCTCTACCAAAAGCTGCGCTACGAACCCAAGGATTTCAGCCAGCGGCAACCGGACGGTAAGGGCGGCTGGTGGTACAACCTCAACGGCGTGAAAAAGGTACTTTATCGCTTGCCGGAAGTGGTGACATCAAAACTCTGCTTTTGTACTGAAGGCGAAAAAGACTGTGACAATTTGCGCGATGCGCTAATCGCAGCCGACATCAAAGACTTTGCTGTAACGACCACCTTTGACGGTGCTGGGCATTGGAAGCCGGAATATGCGCCCTACTTTACCGGGCGGATGGTGGTGGTGATTCCTGATAACGACGCTAAAGGTAAAGCGCACGCACAGACCATTGCAGCCAGCGTGAAGCCGTTTGCGGAAAAAGTAAAGTTGGTTGAGCTGCCGGGGTTACCGGAAAAGGGCGATATTTCAGATTGGTTGCAGGAACCGGTTAGCGGATCAGCTGGTCAGCCGACCAGTGAAATCTTAAAGACTCGAATTAAAGAGCTGTTCGCTCTGGTAAAGATCACGCCATTGTGGTTACCGGAGCAAAGCGAACATGTGCTGCTTGAAGAGATGCGCGACTTTCTGGACCGAGCGCCGGAAGAGATCGATTGGCTGGTGGAAGGATTGATTCCGGTGCGCACGCGCGGCTTGATGGTAGCGGACGGCAAAGTCGGGAAATCTCCATTAAGTCTTGATTTGGCTTTGGCGCTGGCATCGGGTTCGGCATGGCTCGGTCATGTGGTACCCAAACGGCGGCGGGTGGCAGTAATCAGCCGCGAGGATGCGCCACAGGAAACTGCCCGGCGCCTGAAGTTGCTTTCAGCCGGAACAGCGGCGCGCACTGAATACAACTGGGGCCAGATCTGGCTGAACACTATGGACCAGAGTCCGCTGTTTCATCTGGACAACTTTGAACATGTGGAGGCGCTGATTAAGGAACTGCAGATGGAGCAGTTTGATCTGGTCATTTTTGACGTATTGCGCGATCTGCACTCCGGCGACGAAAACGACAACACGGTAATGGCAGCAGTGATGGCGGCGCTAACGCAGATTCAGATAGAGGCGCGGTGTGGAGTGCTGCTGCTGCACCACATCAGCAAGGCGCAGAGTACGAACGTCTTCCGCGATGCGCGTGGGGCTGGTGCGATTCATGGCTGGACGGAATGGGGTGTGGGATTGACGGTGGTGGATGAAACAGTGCCGCGGCGTCAATGGGTACGCAAGGTGGAATTTGAATTGAAATATGCCTGCCCAGCCGATCCGGTGCATTTCATGATTGTGGGCGATGAGACGGCACTACGCATTGAACTGACCGAACCAGAAGAAAAACCAACTGTAACGCCGCGACGCGGCAAGGTGCGAGAGATTGCGAATCGAGATTTTCCACCACATTGGACAGAAAAAAAAGAAAGAGAAGAAGCATGAAAAGGCCAGAGAACAACATTTTGCCTGAAGTTGCGGAACTAAATGCGGCACGAGAACATGTGGCCTACTGGCAACGGGAGTTGCGTTTGGATCACTTGGATATTGAGGTGGAACTAATGCCTCGTGATGAAGATGGCGTGCTGGCGTTGTCGCTGATTGCTCCGCTGCATCACCGGCAACGATTACGAATACGACATCCCGAGAACCGAAAGCCCTCGGAATTGCACGATATGCGGCAGGATCTGGAAACGGCGATTGTGCATGAATTATTGCACACAAAAGAAATTCCCTGGCGAGATCATCCATCGGTACAGAAAGTGATGGATGAAGACAACTGGCTGAAGCATCTGCATGAAGATTCAGTCGATGCGATTGCAGAAGCATTAGTGCGAGCGCGGCGCGGTAAGCGCAGATAGGAAGGAATGATGAAAGGAATCACCATTTTTGCTGGTTTTATTCAATGCTGTGTAAGGTACCCGATTTGGTTTTTTCTTCTTTTCACAGTTCTCAACGCGATTCATCCGGATCGTTTGGTTTGGTTTCTTTTTTGGGTTTATGTGTCATTGGGGATACTGATCGGGTTGGTTCAAGCAGTGGTCGAAGTAATCGAAAAGAACGACAGCAAAAAGTGAACGCAGGAGACGGCATGTACCAGATTTTGGAGGGCGATGTAATCGATCAACTGAAGACGCTGGCAGATGCGTCAGTGGACGCTATTGTCACGGACCCTCCGTATGGATTGGAATTCATGGGCAAAGACTGGGATGCTCCGTGGAAGACCGATCACAGACAGGGATTCGATGGCACCATGCAGATCCCTGACAGTCCGTTTGGTCGTAGCAAAGTTCGCAACGGAAATGGTGCCAGTTACGGCGCGGATGCGCATGTCATGCAAGCGCTTCAGAATTGGCATTTTGCCTGGGCCAGCGAAGCATTGCGCGTGCTCAAGCCAGGCGGGTACATGCTGGCCTTTGGCGGCAGTCGTACTTATCACCGCCTGGCTTGTGCCGTTGAGGATGCGGGCTTCGAAATCCGCGATCAGATTATGTGGATCTATGGGAGTGGTTTTCCAAAGTCGTTGGACGTGAGCAAGGCGATTGACAAGCTGGCGGGAAGAGAACGGGAAGTGGTGGCACCGGCCCCTTACAATCGTGGAAAATCTGGGCAACAGTACAGCGAGACGCGCAAAGTTAGTTACGACTATCCTCCGCAACCGATTACTGCGCCCGCCACGGATGCGGCTAAGCAATGGGCAGGCTGGGGTTCAGCGCTGAAACCGGCACACGAGCCAATAGTTGTTGCGCGTAAGCCGTTGGTGGGAACTGTGGCGGCAAATGTTTTGAAATATGGAACTGGAGCGCTGAATATTGATGCCTGCCGCGTGAATTTTTTTAGTGGTGAGCGCGAGGGCATGTATCGACCAATGACAAAAAATAACAGCATCAGATGGAAGAATAAAAGTAAGTGCATGGGCTACAACACGCCAGATGGTTTACCACCGGCTCTTGGCCGCTGGCCCGCCAATGTAATCCACGATGGCAGCGAAGAAGTGCTTACAGCCTTTCCTGACGCGCCCGGAGCGCTGGGTGTGGTGACTGGAGAGGAGCCGAGTTCTTCTACGCAGGATATCTACGGAAACTTCAAAAATCGCGCCAGATCCAATCCGCGCGATGGAGAGCCGAGCGCCCAGCGCCGCTACGCAACCGAAGGCGCAACTAACTTTGCAGCGTTGCCGGGAGAACGCCGGATCGATTCGGGTTCTGCTGCGCGATTTTTCTATTGTGCCAAGGCCAGCCGCGAAGAACGCAACATGGGTTGCGAAGGTCTTGGCAAAAAACCGTTGCTCTGGTCTTCAGGCACGCAGTCACCAGGAACGTTTCAGGCGGTGGGCACCGACCGTAGTGCGCAGAACAACCATCCGACAGTCAAGCCAATTGACCTGATGGCCTATCTGTGCCGGTTGGTAACGCCTCCGCAGGGAACTGTGCTGGACCTGTTTATGGGTTCGGGAAGCACGTGTATTGCTGCCCTGCGCGAGGGATTGAATTTTATTGGCATTGAAATGAACCCGGCTTACGTGGAGATTGCACGGAGGCGAATTGAATCTGATGCGCCGTTATTCAACAAGGAGGGGTGATGTGTATGAAACGAGAGATGAAAAGAAAGGAGGATCGAGATGCTGATTGACGATTTGGTGGAACCGGTGAAAGAGGAACGAAGCGATCTGGATGAACGCCTGCTGCAGGCGGATCGGAATATTTCGGAGGCGTGGATCGGGTTGACCAAGCGTTCGATGCTGATTGGCTGGGAAGGCGCTTTCATCAAACGCTACAACGGTTGGGAACGTTTGGGCTACATGGATGAAAAGCACTATCGAGCAGACAAGGGCATTGGCCGTTCGACCTGGTACAAGATGGTTGGGCTGGCAGAACACTTTCCCAATGTAAGCAAAGAACAGTTTCTTGCCATGTCAATCGAAAACGCCGAGCAACTGGCGGTAGTGCCACTGGAAGCACGAGAGAATCCGGTGCTGCTATCGGCAGCGGCCACAAAAACAGCGCGGGAATTTGAGAGCGATTTGGTATCTGACACAGCGGAGCGCGAGAACAAGCCGGTCAGCGAAGTCTTTGTCACCATGAAATGGCGAATCAGGCAGGCACAGCGTGAAGTGATCGAGCGTGGATTGGAAGACTGGCAGCATGAGCACGGCATCGACGATCCCGGTTACGCGTTGGAGTTGATGATTGCCGAGGTGCATGAACGACTAACATTGGTTGGCTTTATGACCGAATCCATTCCGAGGCTGAGCCGGGCAGTGATGGCGGCTGAAAGCCCGGAGGATTTGGAAGATTTGCGCAAACTATTTGCCAGACACATTCAGGAGATGGGCGAAGTCCTGAAGATATGCTGCGGAGAATTGAATGCCAAGGAGGAAGCGGCATAACGATGTCACCGTCCTGCATCTCCCACTGCCGGTGGGAACGGATCGAAAGCAATTCCGGTCTGCAGGGACGGATTACGCCCCACGGAAGTGAAGTTAACTGAAGTGGGTTTGGCTCGGGGAGTCTGGTTGTATAAGCAGACTGGATTCCCCGCTTTTTTAAGGATTTTTAAGATGGTTTTTCCAGCAAATTCAAATGCTTTACGGTCGACCGGATACCAGTTTTTGGAGTTTGGGATATGTGATGGGTGCAACGCAATGGTGGAGTGGTGGCGGACGCCAAAAGGGCTTCAGATCCCGATCAATCCAATGCCTGCAGAAACTTCGCCAGCACGGCCTCATTGGGCAATCTGTCCGGAAGTATCGCGGCCATGGAGGAAAGAGGTTATGAGCAAAAAAGACCGAGGAGGAAAGCGATGCGGAAATGTTGGAAAGTTTGAAACAAAAAAACAAACCTGCAATCCGAAGGCTTAAAGACGGTCGCGAAATCATCAATCTGCTGACCAAAGAGGGGCGCGATGAATACATGCGGCGTATCCGCACGATGTGGGAACGGCAGGGACGCCGGTGCTGTCTGGAAGGTTGGATCAAAGAATGTCCAGGAACTTTGAAAATCAGCGATGCAACTTTTGAGCATCAGGATGGACGGGGCATGGATGCCGGACACCGCGACGACAGGATCGAGAAACCCGATCCAAAAACAGGCAAGATGAGGCCCTATAACGGAGCAGCGCACGCATGGTGCAACAGCAGAAAGTTGTCAAGACGGATGGACTACACAAACTTTTACGAGGTGCCGTAGTGACGATGCAAAAAGTTTACACATGCAACATTTGCGGCGTTGATCGCAAAGATGTCAACCATTGGTTTGTGGTTGGCACGTCGCTACCGGGCAGATTTGTGGAGCAACGCACAAAGCAACCAACGCAATCAACCCCCCGCTATGGCGGAGAAATGAGAGAAGACGATGAATCGCAGATTTTTCTTGAGAACCTCGATACCGACAGGCGTTTTGGTGGCGGGCGCACCTTCTCTGTTAACCATGGAAGGATGTGATTCAGCTACGCTGAAGAGCTATCTCAACACTGTTTTGGATGCCGCCGAAAAGATTCTGGCATTGAGCAGCTCTACCGAATCCTGGTTTACCACGTTGACCAAAGCCATTGCGGCATTAAAGGCCACCGAATCGAACTGGAGCGGCAGCACGGCGGTGGCGGTGGTGATCAGCGCTCTCGACACGTTGGAAGCGGTCCTGGCGGTGATTCCACTAACCTCCGTCTATTCGGTCCTGATCGATTTGCTGGTATCGGTGATCGATACAATTCTGACCACCTTCGTTTCGGCAACAGCTCCAGCGGCGATTCCCAAAGCAATGGCTATGGCCAATGCGCATCGCGGTCGTATCCCGCTAAAGAAACCACGTCTTTTCCAGAGCAAAATCGGTGCTTTCAAACAGCAATGGAATGATCTGGTATCTGCCAACCCCGATTTAACAAAAGCAAAACTGTAATTTTGACGGAGGCAGAAAATGCATTGTCTGGGCAGAAAGGCAGTAAAAACTGATACGCGCACGCTGCGTTTAGCAAAATATCTTCCTTCGTCCCTTCCCTCTCCACCACCGGCAATGGACTGGACAATGGAAATTTCGTCGTTCGGTGAAATGCTTAACAATCAGATTGGAGACTGTACCATTGCCGGACTCGGTCACGCAATACAAATATGGAGTGCCAACACCAGCACGGAGATCACTCTTCCCGATACAACCATCCAAAGCGCCTATGAGGATTGGTGCGGCTATGATCCAAACAATCCCGATACAGACCGGGGTGGAATCGAACTGGACGTTTTGACCGATTGGCGCAGGGATGGTCTGGGCGGTCACAAACTTTTGGCTTTTGCTGATCCCAGCGTGACAAATCTGACCGAAGTGCGCACTGCCATTGACTTGTTTGGCGGCGTCTATATCGGACTCAATTTGCCGATTTCGGCGCAGACGCAGGAAATATGGGACAACGTTGATTCAGGAAACGGAAAGGACAACGTGGCAGGTTCGTGGGGAGGCCATGCGGTTTTTGTACCAGCTTACGATACCAGCAGCTTTACCTGTATCACCTGGGGAACCCTCAAGAAAATGACAACGGCTTTTTGGCTGACCTATTGCGATGAAGCTCATGCGCTGCTATCGCCGGATTGGATTGCGCAGACAGTGCCACCCGGACGTTTCGATTTGGCAACCCTAAAGGCTGACCTGGCTCTTATTCACTAGCCAAATACAAGCCGAAGTGCGACGCTTGTCCCGGCAAACGTCGCACTTCTTTTTTTGAGTAAATAAAAGAAACAGGTTTGTTAAAATGGCCCAGAGAACAAAGAAAGAGGGAAAAATGCAGTGTCCTATCCACCAAGTTGAAATGGTTTGCCCGGTTTGTGTGGCGTCAATGGGAGGCAAACGCGGCGGCAAGGCCCGCACTGAGGCCAAAAAGAAGGCTGTGCGGGAGAATATCCAAAAAGCGATTAAAGCACACAGCGAAAAAGCAAGGCAAAGAGCGGCATTAGCTCCGCCACCGAAAAAGATCGACCGAAAAACGATTTGGGGCATAGACGATTGTCGCACTTATTTTTCGAGGCATAGCATAAAGGAAGTTGACGCAAGCGATCTGATTGCCGCTGCTCCTCCCGCCAAAAAAGCCAGCGCCCGCCGCTATGCGGGACAACGTTTGCACATGTTGGCACAAAACAACGAGATTGTACAGATCCGGCGAGGAATCTATATGAAGGCTGGAACGCCCTAAAAACAAAAAAATCCTGATGCGCGCAAATTTTTGTGGACAAATGGTCCCTTTTCTCTTAAATTGGTGGCCAAGTCGAATCCTTTTTGAACCGAGGACTTATGCGAAATACAACAATGATGGAGAAGCTTGCTGCTGTGTTTCCACCGAAAAAAGAAGAACCAGAAGAAGCACCGTTTGCCTCTACAATTCTTCCTGTTCCTGTTGAAGAGAAAGTCACTCTTACGCTCGAACCGCCAGCAAATCCAGCAATTTCGGTTACAAAGGCAAAGAGTCCAGCCGCAAAAGCAAAAAAGAAAAAAGCTAAACCCGCAAAGAAATCATCTGCCAAAACAAAAAAAGTTA
>Ga0187878_1004492_pt1 | contig 10839 bp, 23 predicted proteins | sample June2016WEW_17_1_FD_132979 | JGI IMG/M metagenome (GOLD analysis project Ga0187878, IMG submission 132979) | Peatland microbial communities from SPRUCE experiment site at the Marcell Experimental Forest, Minnesota, USA - June2016WEW_17_150 | ecosystem: Environmental > Terrestrial > Soil >...
ACCATTCAAATCATTAAAACTTTTGATGAACCCTACAGGAGAACTGCTGGCAGGTTCAGACCCCCATCTATTTCTCTCAACACGGTGGAGTTTCCTTGCATAAGGTTTGGGGCGGAACAACTGGCTCGGAGACGGGAGACCAAGAAGGTGCTATTTGTGTTCAGTGACGGAAGAACTGAGTCAGGAGTATGCCAGCTTGATAACGCCATGAGAAAGGCTATGAAAGATTATGTTAAAATGCTTATCAGGTCGGAGATTTATGTGGTTGGGTTTGAGCTCCTGAATGATTGGTTGCAGGAGATCATCCCTACTACAATACATATAGGTCATAACGACCTGGCAAACTTGCCCTCGAGGTTCTATAAAGAACTTCTGGACATACTTCTCTTCAAGAAAGGAATGGCATCAGTATGAAGATAACAATTGACCGTCCTAAGAAATCTGTACTGGATGGATTCTTGTCCTGGATTAAAGGGTTAGCAGAATCCCCCGAGCATGAAGCGGACAGGGATCTTATAGCCGACTTCCTGGACAAGGTGTTGATAGCTGAAGCCAAGAAGATTTCCACTGATTCCACCATGGTTTCTGAGGAGATAGAGGTACCGGATGAGATATTTATGGTACCCCTCCAGAAAAAAGAAGCTGAATTAAAAGCTGCTTATAAAGCCAAGTGGAATAACATCCGGAGAATCATAAACGGGATTGATCCGGACACTGCTGAGGACGGAGCCTTGGTTCAGATAGTTAAAGAGACCTCGTCGGAAAATAAAAATGAGGATCCTCTTGTGATGAGACCGGAAGTTGCAGAGGCAGTGCGACAGAATTCTGCTGATCTGACTCCTCAGAATCCAACGAGTAAAATTATTACTCGGACCCGTATAGGGAACGGACACGTCCGTTCTAAGAAGCGGCCGTTGGCAAGTCTGGAACGTGATTGCATACGGGACTTCTTTCTTAACCTGAACGGGCAGATAGAGGATGACAATTGTGTAAGCTTTAAAAGAGATAAGATGCCTGCGGAAGTGGGGATCTTTCAGGTGACAGGTTTCGTAAGCTATCTGCATAGGGAAGTAGCCGAGGGCAGGACGGTAGTAAATAACCTGACTGATTATGAGCAATGGATGCGGACAAAGTATGGACAGCTCTGGGCCCAGTACAACTCTCCAAGGTTCGTTGAAGTGAGAGCTGCCAATGCCAGAGCTATAGCAGCAGGGCAAAAACCTAATGCGCGGGTGAGTCATACCCTACCTTTAGTTCCTGCATTCACACACTTTCCTGGAAAGAAGGCTTAAAAACTTTATGGGCAACACAGCTGTAGAAGAAAAAGTAGGCACCATTACTGATACTGACAATGCTACCTCTCTAGGTAAGCCATACAATGTGATTCTCTTCAACGATGAGAATCATGATATGATGGAGGTAGCAGCTCAGATCATCAAGGCCATCCATTGTTCTCCGGAGGCAGCTCTGAAGATCATGATGGAAGCTCACACCACCGGTCGTGCAATAGTAATCACGGCCGGTTTAGAACGGTGTGAACTCGTAGAATCCATCCTGTCCGAGATCCGCCTCGGAACAAAAATTGAACAAGCCTAAAGAAGGAGGACACCTGATGACTGTTGGAGATCTAATTAAAATTTTGTCTAAGGTTCCACCAAATTCACAGATAGTACATTGTGAGGGTGATAGAATTTACCCTGCAAATCCTGCGTTTGATAAAAAGGATGTTGCTGCTTTAGCAGAGCAATGTTTAATGGCAGATGAGAAAGGAACAATTTATATATGATCTCTTTTATCTATCGTAATTCAATTTTGCTTTCCGGTGTGGCGACAATTATATTCTTCCTGGTCCTGAGACTCTGTTTGTAGAAAGACACTAATGAAAAAACTAAGACAGTATAGTTTGGTAAAAGCCCAAGAGTCTTCGGACCCTAATTGGGAAGCAGTTTCTGATTCTAAACCTACCGATATTTTTATATTTTTTGGGGAAATTCCCAACATGCCAGGACATTGCATTGTTTTAAATCAAAGAACACAAAAATATTTAATTGGATTTCATACTGAAAGATTTGTTGAATTAACTAAAGAGGAAACCTGAGACTTTGCTCATAAGGGAGAAAATTCATGCCTAAAAAAACTGTAGAGGAGATGTTGGCTGAAGTGCATGCCCGGCTAGAAGTGCATAAGCGTACTGCTCCTCTACTAGGAAAGATGTTAAACCTTTGCGAGGAGGCTCCTCCGGAATTAACGGAAGAGGAATATGCAGAACTTCCTCCTGAAGAGAAGCAAAAAAGAAAACGGTTCTCCAATAAAGCAGTACGGGTACAAAAGGATTATTTGAAGAAGTTTGAAGAAGAACAAAAGAAACTTTTAAAGAAGTAACAATTATAATAACCTTTTCGAAAGGAGCAGTAGCATGAACGTACAGCAGACCTTCCGTACTCTTCTGGGACTTCCGCTTCGGAAGTCGGTGCTCATACAAGGGCAGCACGGAATAGGAAAGTCGCAGGTGGTTGCACAGGCGGCCGCAGAGATGTCCAGGCGTACAGGGAAGCCTTTCGGCTTCATTGATATACGTCTGGGCCAGTATGAAGTTGGTGATCTCATAGGAATACCTCGTCCCCGTGACTCGTACACCATCATATCGAATGTTTACCAGGGTGGAAGTTTGGTCAAGCAGGAGTTCAAAGCCGAGAATGTCACGGTGCATGACCTGCCCTTGTGGTTTCCTCGTGATAAGGATTCCTGTGGTTACATGTTCTTTGATGAACTCAACAGAGGTTCCAGGGATACCCAACAGTGGGCTTTCCAGGTAGTGCTGGATTATAAAGCCAATTTCCATGAAGTTCCTCCGGGCTGGAGAGTGATTGCAGCCTGCAATGACAATCAGGATGTGTATAATGTCTTAAATCTTGACCCTGCTCTTCTGGACAGGTTCATGGTCATTGACTTCAGGCCGACCGTTCCGGAATGGCTTGCCCATGCCAAGGGGCTGGGATGTCATGATGCCATAACTTCGTACATCAAAAAGATGGAGAAGGATCTCTATCCACCGAGCACGATGGAACCTGGTATCAGGTACCCGTCACCGAGATCCTGGATCTCCCTCTCGGATGTCATCAAGCACATGGTTGCAGAAGGTGACGACATCTTGAAAGACTATGACTTCCTGTATCTTCTTTCGAGTGGCTATCTGGGAAAAACGGTAGCCTTGTCCTTTCAGGAATATGTCAAGAAGGATTATAAGGTCTATACTGCCAAGGACATACTGGAGAATTTCCCGAAGCTCAAGGAAGAGTTCGAGAAGTTTGCTCCGACCGATCTGACCTTTTATAATGGACTCCTGACAGACTACTGCAAGGGGCTGAAGAAGCTGACTCCGAAGCAGGGAGATAATCTCTTTGATTATTTCAAGACCATTCCCAAGGAAGTGGCAGCAGGGTTCTGGACGGAATTCCTGAAGGAGTGCAAGACTCTTGCGGCGGAATGGCTCAAAGTGGACAAGGACCGTGCGGACTATATGATGTCCGATGGCAAGTATGCCGGTAACGGGATCTGGAACAAGACGTCCGACGCCGATAAAAAGGGCTCCAAGTGAGGAGCCCTTCCCCTTATTTGCTGTGAAAGAGAGAAAGGAACTCCTAATGAAATCGACTGATCGATTGTTTCCAGCCACGAAAACTACTTCCGAAATAACAGTTTTCGATCTTGCCTCAACATTTAAAAATGAGGTAAACGATCGGGCCATGAAAATTGATCCGAATCAAGAGTATGACTGGTTGTCATTAACAATAGGATGGGCTTTAGCAAAAGGCTTGAACCCAAAGCCCGCGCGCGAGTTTGCAACCTATATTAGATATGAAACTGAACTAGGCTAATCCTAAAAGAAAGGATTAAATTTTTATGGCTGACAAGAAAAAGGTCCCCAGTCTGGCCGACATGAAAGAGGCTGAAGCGGCCCTTGATGAAGCTATCAAGGATCTTAAAGAGAAACAGAAGCCTCTTGATCCACAGCTGGTGGATGCCTCTGCCAAGAAGCTGGAACGGATAGTCTGTTACCTCGTTATCCAATTCCACTTCGTTCATCAGATACTGGGCTTGATGCGTCGGCAGGCTACAAATATCATTGACACAATGGGTGTGCGGGCGACTGCCGATGGGTGGTACGAGCTCTCATATAATCCTGCCTTCGTCATGAAGTATTCAGACTCAGTTATTGTTTATATCCTGTATCATGAAGTGATGCATGCAGTATTACATCACTGCACGACCAGGCAATTTGACAATAAAGAACTGGGTAACATTGCCCACGATCTAGCGGTCAATGAGCTGATTCCGGTAACTGCCGGCTCATGTGAGCCTCCTATTGAGAATGGCAGACGTATGGGTGTCTTCGCTGACGACCTCAAGAAGACTCCTATATTCAAAGATATAGAAAATAAGAAGAGCTCGGAATGGTACTATGAATACCTGAAGACTAAGTGTCCTCCTCAGTCGAAGAACGGGCAGGGCAAAGGTGATGGCAAAGGGAAAGGCCAGTCCGGTTTGGGCCATGGACTTGGGGACAAGGAAAACAAACTTGACTCTCATGACGGGTGGAGTGAGGAGCATGAGATCGCGGCAGAGCGTATGCGTGCCAAGATCAACCAGGTAGCCAAGAGTGCCTCGTGGGGAAACATCTCGGCAGGAGATCAGGAGATGATCCTTGCTGCACAGGTACGAAAGACTAACTGGCGTAACCTGCTCCGTAAGTTCTACGGTAACTACATATGGCCGGAGTCAGAGGCTACCCGTAAGCGTCCCAACAGACGTACAGGACTCATACATCCGGGCACTAAGAAGACTTCCGTAGATCGCCACCTGGTAGCAATAGATACCTCTGGTTCTGTGGACTCGGATCTACTTGCACAGTTCCTGTCGACTATCAACCAGATGACTGATTACGTTCCGATTGATCTCATGCAGTTTGACTGGGACAAGACTGAGGATCCCAAACCCTTCGACATGCGTAGAAAGAACTATGCATTCAAAGGTCGTGGAGGAACCAGTTTTGATCCAGTAATGAAGACTGTGAAGGAACGTAGATACAAGTCAGTGGTCATCCTCACAGATGGGCAGGCTGCAGCACCGGAGAAACCGAAAGCTGCAGTAGTCTGGGTGTTGCCTATGGGCTGTCAGCCACCGGTTGACTGGGGTCTGAGAGTTCATATGACGAGGACTGCATGATCTATAAGGATCATCCCTACTGGCCACAAGCTCAGAAGGACGGGTCGGTGAGGCTCGTCCTTCCTGATGCTTACAATAAACCTGACAGGAAAAAATGGCTGGCATTAGAACCTTATGTTTGCTATAGAGTTCCTGCCGAACTTTCTGTCGTTACTAAAGTTGAATGGGAAGGATGATTATGGAAAAGAAACTTGTTTATGAAGTACTTATCTGTACTGATGACATTAGGACTGAAGACAGTGGGTGTGCAAAAATTGCAACTCTTGCTGAGGACTCTCCAGAAGAGAATGGAGTATTCTTCCGTTTTCAGAGTTGGAACGAGCTTGATCAGACTCATCCTTTATTTGACTCTCTCATAATCCCTGGCAAGCGTGTTCGTATAACTCTTGAGGTGTTATAACAACATGGCTAAGAATGAGTTCGTCCGATCGGTATTTGTTTACCGGGATGTGTTCACGAATAAACCGGTCTATAAATTCTACTGGAAGTATTCAGATCAAAATATGACGGTCTATTCGGAGCCTATATACTCAACGGAGAACCTAGCTATGGGTGCTCTTGTAGAATTCCAATGCAGGATTGTCAAAATCCTTGCTCAGGAGATACTCACATGAAGGTGACAGTATTAAAACAAACAGTCCGTGACTCCACAAAAAGAAAACATCTCCCGAGCTCCTTCCGAATGTTCCTTGCAGGCTGCTGGCTCTATGATATTCTGAAGGCTAACAACCACTGTGTTCATCTGAGCAAGCAGACTTACTGGGTACGGTGTAAGAGTCTGGATTCTAAAAGGCTGATCATCAGCTGGGAGGATTAAATTTTATGGGCCTCGTTGCTAACAGGTATAATTATAAAGCAGTGACTTTGTGGGATACTATATCTCTGGATGGATTAGTGGAATTAAGTAGAGTAGTTTTACAGTATCATCGGAGTATTAATAAACGAAGATTTAATTTTCTTGCCAGAAATTACTTCGACAATAAGATAGTGACAAAATTTGGAAGACCAGCACGGCATAGAGTCCTGACTGAAGACAGGAAGGGCAAGATTCTGTTCGATACTGATCGTGGAGACTATGTGAATCAGGAAGTCTCTCGTGTCCGTCGAGCCAAAAAGAAGAACTTGCCCTTGTACATTGGACAATTGAAAACTCAAGCCGGGATAAATGAACTCGAAAGAAGGTTGCATGAAAGGGACTCACGAGTATAAAACGATTTAAAACTGGAACTCTTCTTTTAGTAGACTGGGTCTTCCCCAGCGGGACTCATGAGGAACTCCTTCTTTTGAAGGTTGCGGAAAATGGTCGTGCCAAATTGGGTGAACATTTTCTTACTATAGGTTCTTCTAATTCCCGTGGTGCTGATGGAGGTAATGAAGACTGGGAATGGACTGACAGTAGCATTGATATGATTTTTTTCAAAGAATTTAAAAACGTTCGAATTCTGAACCGTTCTGATCTTCCTCTCTGTATGCACCTGCACACAGGGAAAGAATTCCTAAACCTTCTGAAAGGAGAAATCTAAAAGTGAATAAAATTTTAAAATGGTTGCGTTTACGGTTTCATATATGTTCGGGTACAGTAGTTTATAAATACGATGCCTCATATTCATACCCTGGGAAGGGTTGTGGCACGGGACTAGTTTCCATCTGTACCTGTGACGTTTGTGGAAAGCCTTTTGCTACTCTTGAGACTATAACCGGGGTGAAAATAAATGTGAGTCCGGCTATTGCTGTCAGACGTGCTTTGGTTGGACCGGTGGATAGTTTTCATGGTCATGAATACCAGGCTTTACAGAATCTTCTATTGAACCTACAAAAGAAATGGGATTTATAAATGAGTCCTAAGAAAGCGCCCGTAAAGGTGGTGGTTGATCCTATCCTTGCCCTCAAAGAAAAGTTTGCCGAGATCAAGGAGATCAGGAAAAAATTAGTAGAGGTTAAAGCTTTATATCAGAGGCATGATCAGCTCGTGGCTGAACTGCTTCCGTATTTCGTTGAGGTGACACCTGACAAGTTCATCCTCAAGAGGGAGTTCATAATTGGCTCGGACAAGTTCCGGCTCGTGCCTTACTTCTTCGATGAGAAGAAAGGTTGCATACTTCCTGTAGTCTGGAAGAGTTCGGCACACAGAACTCTGACCATAGAATAAGCTTTGTTCTGGGGGTGGGAGTATATTTTTAATTCCCACTTCCAGAATCTTTTTCTAGAGAGAAGGGATTCTTTACTATGGGTGAATGCAACTATTTTTTTAAAGCTATGTTTGCCACTGCTGATGAAGCTGTAGCAGCGGAGAGAAAATTACGGATTTTCTTAACACAGACAAAAAAAGCTGAGAAGTTTTATCATTATCATAATGAACTTCCGGCGTGTCAAAGAAAGAAAGAACTGTTTGTTGCAGAATTCTGGGCAGAGTTTGGAAGGCAGTTTCCGTTAGTTACTGACTATATAAAATTTGTTGGTAAGTGGGGCGGGGAATTGCATGACCTGTCTGGTTTACTGGACTTGGGAGACCCGGAAGAAATTGGTCTTGATATTAGAACTGGGACTCATGACCGAGCTCCACTGAATATTCTTGGACACTACGGGATTGGAGTCTGGCACTTTGCAGACTGGGAACCCTTTACTAAATATTTTATTGAGAAGTTTAAGCCCCTGAAAGCTGTCTGGGGCAACGAGGAAGAAGACTGTCCGAGTATGGACGCTCTTCAGTTGTATCCCTGGGAAGACATAATATTAAAAATTCTTGGGCAGAGACATCTGCTTCCTTTACTCATGCACATAGATAAAGACCTTGACACTCTGATAGGTCAACAGCTGAAAGGATAAACATACCTTTATGATTAACTGGACTCCTTCCAATAAATCGGCTATTGTAAAAACCTGGAGTTTCAAATCCAAATCGAATCCTTCCAAGATGCATGAAACCAGACTGTACGCTGATGGTTCTTCTTCATGTAACTGTTCTGGATGGACACGCCATACGGATGACATTGGTTGCAGGAGTTGTACACATGTTAAAGATGTGGAGTCTGGATCTGCTGACCAGACATGTGTATCATATAACGACTTCAACGGTAAAATTGCTACTGAACCTGCACAGTTCAGTAAAGGTCAATTCATTAAAGTTATCAAACTTGATAGCCTATTAGAATCCCAGGGTTGGAAAATTGGGGCTCGGGCGCAAGTTTTAAGCGCGGAGGGTTATCCGGCTTGGATAAGTATTAAAAGAGTAAGCGATGGGTATCATAACTCCTATCCCCCAGACCTCTTTGCAGACTCCTCTTCGGTTCCTAAATCCAAACCGGTTGTAACTGTACCCAAACCTGCACCCCTATCTATTCCTGTGGTGCGGAATGTGCAATGGGTATGAAAAACTCCATACAGCTTTATGACTACAATGGGGATTTGGCAGTGAAGATACCAGACCACCGTCCAGGATGTGGTTTAGATAGTATGTTCAGGGTTGGTCTTATTACCACGAATGCACTGTTATATGATCCGTTTCGAACAGGAGCATGGCCTATAGGATATTGTTCAAAAAGCCTGCGACCTGTTTCTTATAGAGACCTGCCCTTATACATGGACAAAAAGTACAAGAGCAGAATCTTTCTGGAATTAGTCTCTGGAAAAAGGAGGGCATTCTAATGCCATACGTCATGCTGAAGGGGACTGTTGCAATGGTTGTGCCCACTATAGGCTTCAAGGAATTCTTCCAGACTCAGGGGTACAAACCTTGTCTGAGTGTATCCGGACAGCACACATATATATCACGGGACGGGACTGAGACAGAAGTTCGGTACGGGGAAGATGAAATTAAAAAGTTCGTAAAAAACCCTGATAGCTACTTCAAGTTCCCCAGAGGTGTGCGGGAGTTCGTTCTTAATGACTATAAGAATCACTTCACACAAGAGCAGCTTGTTAAACTCTTCTCAACTGAGGGTAAGAGAATCTTGTCGACTGTTCTGGGGCTGTGGATTACCGAGTCTGAAGAGCAGAAGTACCGGGATGTGTTTGAGCGGATGACTGACAAAGATCTCCTGAAGCTATGGAAGAAGTATGACGTAACTCAGACGTGGTTATCATACGGGGTAGAGCATCTCGCCAAGTTGTATCCGCGACGGATACTTCCCCTGCTGGTGAACGCCAGTTCTTCAATAGCCCAAAGGGTGATCGAGAAACGTTTACGGAGTGACGTATGAATAACAGGCTGAGTCTGGAAGAGTTATACAGGCTCATTGGGGTGGCGGAAAAGAAAGGCCAACTCCTGTATGCTGATGAAGAAATTTCACAGGGGCATAGTCTGCGGAAAGCTGGAGCCGAATAAACTTGCCACATGGATTACTACGGGCTCTGCGGTGGCTCCTGCTCCACTTTTTATAAAGTCTGAATGAAAAAATATTCAAATTTGCAGGGAGAATAAAAATGCCGTCAAAAAACAGAAAAAAGTTCCACCCACGCCTGCCACTCCCTAAAAAGACGGAACGGGTGCACAAAGATAAAACTCTGTATGACCGTTCCAGACTGAGGGATGAGCGGTTGCTGGAAGATGCACGGGATATTTTATGGGAACAGAGAAGTGGCATTAGAAACAATGAGGAATAAAACATTTATACACACAGAAAGAGAGTTCATAATTTATGGTATCTCCTATTGTTGTTAATGATTGGCCGACCAGAAAACTGATGCGGATAGCCCGCAACAGCTTCAACAAAATGCAAAGGTCAAGAAATCCTTTTACACTTCTGAAGATGTTTCATACCTGCGAAAAAGAACTCAACAATCGTGGCTATGAACTCTATGAGAACGTGTGGTTGACAATCAAAAAAGAAAGATAGGCAGAGGCCTGTATGAAACCGAACCAGCCTTGGTACTTGCCGGGGGTAATGTACTTGCACAAATATAGTTTTCCTGTCCCTATAGGAACTCTATTATATTACAGACGTGTATGTTGTGATTGCTCTGTAGTCGAAAAAGTTCTTATTCAATGGACTAAAGTATCCCGAAAAGTTATTGCAGCTACACCTTTCAATTCGCATCATAGCAATTTACATCCCTGCTGGGTGTGGTTGGGCGATTCCTATGAATCATCGGGGGTTATTCCTACTGGGAAATGGAAAGTTATTGAGCGGAGAGATCTTCCGCTTTATATGCACCTGCTCACAATCCCAGATTTTGAGGCGGTTTTAAAGGGAGAAAAACTTGTATGATATTCCCTAACCAGACTGCGGTGGAGCTACGCTGGTTTAAGCCGGGAACTCTATTGCTCATACATTTTGTAAAGGAAGGGACGACAGAATATGGAAACCGTCAAGAACTGAGACTCATTCAGACTGGTGGATCTTTTTGTGTCATTGCTGCCAATGAAAATTCTTTTCGGGCTCCTATTGACAATCTGGAAAAGGGATGCACAATGGTTCCGTACTCAATAGTAAAAATAGTTAAACGTTCTGAACTTCCGCTTTATATGGCTGACGAATGGTGCAAAGGGAAAAAATTTATGCAGGTCTTGAAAGGAGAATATTAAAACGATATGGAAAAATTATATGGATACAGATTTCTCCATCAATTTAAGAACGGGGACTATCTGCTTCTTAATCTGAAAACTGGGAAAGG